>Ga0255058_10000221_pt1 | contig 34157 bp, 33 predicted proteins | sample Cases_109_9_MG_FD_188637 | JGI IMG/M metagenome (GOLD analysis project Ga0255058, IMG submission 188637) | Seawater microbial communities from Amundsen Gulf, Northwest Territories, Canada - Cases_109_9 | ecosystem: Environmental > Aquatic > Marine > Gulf | place: Canada: Northwest Territories... | reverse complement strand
CTTTGCGTGTGTTCGCTAGCAGCACCAGGATGTCGGCCTCGGTCCAGCTCGACAGGATCCCAGCTCGTCGAAGGAAATCTCGGATGGCTCCCACCGCGCGCTTCACGAGTGTATTGCTGGGATCTCGTTCTGCAACCTCTGCCACCCACTCCTCTGCTGCTTCACGTCGATCATTCTCCTTGCTGAGATCCAGGTTGTAGTCGGTTGCCACGCGATCCATCTCTCCCTTGGGAGCGTTCGCGTAGATGTCATCGAGCAGGATCGGCAAGTCGTCACCGAAGAGGAAGTCGAGTCCCTTGTGCGCAACGCCTTCGTGCAACGCGGTCGCGATCAAGTCGTCAGCGTTGGTGTGATTGTTTGCAAAGATGTAGAGGTTCTCCCCATCGTAGACACCGCGCGCATTCATACGGTTCGTTCGCCTTGCCTCATCGAGCACATGTTGAGGAGCTGCCTCGACATTCTCCAAGACCACGGGCTGTAGCTTCGGCAGTTGTGCCTTCAACGGTGCGAGTGCTGCCTCTGCTTGCTCGACCGAAAGCGGTGCTGGAGCTGCAACGGTTTCACTCACGGGAGTGCCACGTCGGAACAACGGTTGACCTGTCTCGGAAACCATCGCGCGCATCTTGTCGGTGACGTAGAAACCGTGCGCCTCGGATGACTCACCTGGTACGACTTGCATCGACAAGAACTCCACCTTGCTACCGAGTCGCTTCACCAGGCTGTTGGCATCGTTGACAAGCATCCTGTCGTAGAACGCCTCCATGCCTTCACCACCCATGGCGAGCGCGGTGCCGGTGAGCTTGATCTCACTCTCGAAGCCGGGATACTTGTTGTCGGTGTAGTTGACGAGATCACCGATGTGTTCTTGCTGACTGATGGTAACCGGCTCACCCCACCAGTCACGCACCAGCTCCCCGTTGGGATCGTAGATGTAGAAGCTGCCAGCGTTGTCGCCTTCCTCCTGCATCTCCAACGAGTACTCGTTGCGCAGAGCTTCGCGTTCTTTTTGAATTACTTTCAGCTTGTCGGTCAACTCTTTTCCGATGATGTTTTCGACGCCATTGAGTTCGATTACTTCTTGTTGGAGAACTTTGCCATCTTCTCCGATCACTATCAGATTCTCGCCGTGCTCGTCGTAGATGACCTCGTCGATCACCTTACGAAGATCGTACATGTCCGCTTGTTGTCGACCAGTGGGCCAAGCAACGAACTTCTTGCCTTCGAGCACAGCGTGACGAATAGCTCGCCGCAGCGCCATCGTGCGCCATGTTTTCGAGTAAGGTGCTTCCTCGACTTCACCTGCTTCGGACGGTGGAGGACCGAGCATCTCTTCAAGCTCTTGCTCGTCGAGCGTCAGTAAGCGGCCCGCTGCTTTCGCTTTGCGTTCACGCATGGCTCGCTCGGCGGGAGATTTGTAACCTGCCTTGCGTCCAGCCTGGTGCCAGTCCGACTGCACTTCCTGCAACATCAAACCTTCTTGGCCATCGGTATCCAACAAATCGGTTGTGCGCAGTGACGCGAGAATGTTGCGCGTCTTCCAGTGCGCACTCGTGTGGCGTGCCTCGAATCGGCCTGCTCGCTCGGGCATGGTGATCAGGATTTCTCGGTAGTTCCAACCTGCATCGATTGGGAGGTACTTCTCATAGTGCACTTCTTCTGGCAATCCACGCTCGCGTGCAATGGCCGGATCCGTTTCATTGAGTACAACCTCAACGATGTCCGGTCGCATGAAGTCGACGTAGTCGAGGATCTCCTGCTTCGATACCGTGCCTCGTCCAGCGAATGCTCTGGCAAGTGTGGCTGGCTCCAGGATCCTGCCGCGACCTGGGTACTGTGCTTCCTCTGCACGGAAGCCACCCTTCTTGACGTAGGCTTCTAACAGAGCGGGCAGCTCACTCACGCGCACCTGGCCTGGCAGCTTCTCTTCCAACGTCCTGCGCATGCGTGAGAAGAATGGCACCTCCGGTTCTTCACCGAGCCGGAAGCGTACACCGCGACGTCGTCGTCTTGACACACGCTCACCCAGTGCCAGTGCTTCGGCTTCACTGATGACTGGCCCCACCGGTTCGCGTCCACGCAGTCCTTGATTGACTGGCCTGGTCTTATCGCCTTCCTTCACCCAGTCGCGGAACTCGCGCTTGGTCATGGCGGTAACCGGACCCACCTTCCAGCCTTTCTCGTAGTTGCGCTTGTAGCCACGCAGCGCATCCATCTGGTTGGTGTAGCCGAGCATCACCTTGTGCTCGTCGAAGTTGCCTGTGCTCTGGTCGATCTGGTCAACGACAAAGATGGTGTCACTGTCGAGGTTATCGCCAATGAACACATCGAGGTTCTCGGTCTCACCTTCGGCGCTCTCGGTGCCGAGGATCTGACCGTAGTGATCCTTCATCTCAGTGCGCCAACGACGTCCTTCACGAGTAACACCCGTGCGCGTGGATCCCTTCGGGTTCTCGATGGAGATCTCGATGCCTGGGATCCCGACCTGGGCCGGTGTCAGATGTCCCTTGGGATAGTTGCCCGCCGCAATCTGTTCCTCGGTGGGCTCGGCCAGCTCGTTCAGCGGCGACGTCGCTGCTTCCTGTGCAGCTCGGTCCACTTCCTCGGTCGTAGCAGCTTCGACAATCGGAGCTGCTATGTCTTCAGCTCGTCCCTGCTCCGACACCCAGCTCGGCAGCAATCCAATCTTCTGATCGGCGTAGATCGTATCCTCTGCAGTTGCCGTTCTGTTCTGATCACCAAAGGGACCGTAGTTCACCCAACTGTTCTGGCCGCGTGTCTCTGTCGTCATCGCTCGACGTGCGAGCGGTGTGTACATAGAAGCGTGTGACTGCCACGCGTTCTCCTCACCCTCTGCGCGGAACCCGACACCATCTTTGATGTGACCGAAGTAGTCGTGCACCACCCTGAAGACGTCGTTAGCAAGTGCAGCCTTGCCGCCGATCTCGAAGCCGGTCTCTTCGAGCAACGGGTTGTCGCTGGGATCGAATGTCTCGTCGGATCCGAAACCTTCACGCGTGGAGTACACGAACATGTGGTTGTTCTCGATGACGTCCAACATCACCAAGCGTGGGTTACCTTTGTAAGGATCCTCTCCGCTGATGAATTCGACTTCGAGTCCAGTCTCGAGAATTGTTTCGTACTGAGCGACCGTCTCATCGATCATCGCCCGGTAAGCAGCCTTGACCTCTGGATCGTTCGGAGCGTGTTCTAGCGATGAGAACTCGTTGGCGATGCGGCCAGCTCGCGACTTGTTTAGCTTCGCGTATTTGCGCGGCGGCTTGTAGTCCAAGTCGGCCTTATCGGTGTATTCGTAAGCAGCGTCACGCGCACTAACGTGACGACCAAACTCTATCTCTCCTCGTCCTTGGACGGTGAAGGTCTTGGGGACTCCTTCGAGGTCGGAGTAGCGGGTCGATGAGAGATCCTGCGCTGATGGAAACTCACCGCTTCTTCGTACTGTTCTAAGTTGTCGAAGTCTTTGCGCTGCGGGGGTGACGGTCTCATATCCTGGAACTCCTTCTGCTCCACCTACCAGGGACACCATGCCGCCTTTGGCAGGCACGGCTTCACCTTCGGGTGTGATAAAGAAATCGGGCCGCAGATCTTCGAGCTGCAGCGGTGCGTCTTCGGGTAGCAGTGGCTCACCAGGCGGCGCGGGTGCGAGCGGCTCGGCCAGCTCGGCTACCTCGGGCGGCGCGATGTCGGCCAAGGTCGGCCTTGCCTCCTCGGGAATTGGTTCAACAGCCGCCTCAACCTCTTCAGCGGCCTCCTCGGCGGCTTCCAGTTCACGCGCTGCTGCTGCTTCAGCTTCCTGCCGTGGCCTCTCAGCGACCTCTACAGCGGCTGCAGCGGCGACCTCGGCTTCCCTCTCCTCGAACCCCTCTCGGGCTCGCTCTGCTGGTGTCGGCTCCGGCACCGGCAACGGCGGCACGACGTGTGGCCCAATGTCCTCCTCGATCTCGGCTTCCAGCTCGGCGGCTTCCCTCTCAGCTTGCGCTGCGAGCAGCTCGCGGATCTCGGCCTCGGTCGCACCTTCCTCGGGCACATCCCCTGGCACCGGTAAGCCTGAAGGTGGAGGTTCACCAGGTCCGCCATCATCTTCCATCACCGGTAGATTCATTGTCGCTAGAGCGGCGGCTTCTGCTCCTGCCTCTGCCTGGTCGAGTTCATCAGCACCCGCTGCTTCGGCTTCGAGCTGTTGTTGGCGTTCGAGCGCCAGCATCGGATCCGTGTCGGCTGTCGGCTCCGGTCCAGCACGTCCTGCCATGCCAAACATTGCACCGAGTGGTCCGCCAGCGAGCGCACCGCCCACTGCTTCTTCAAGCACACCCTCGCTGATGTCGACATCGAAGCCTTGGTTTTGCAGCGCGAAGTTCTCGGAGATCTTCTCGGATCCCGACTGCAGGAATTCTTGTGTTGCTTCCTCGGCTGCACCTAAGCCTGCGCGTGCATAGATCCCACGCACGATGTCGTCGCCTCCCAACATCTTCGCCATCGTGTTGGAGAACGGCGCAGAGAGCGCTGCAGTGGTGATCATGGTGAATGCAAATGCTTGGTTAGATGCAGCAGCGGCCACGGTCTTGCGTGCGTAGTCGGATCGCTCTCGGTGCGTGCCTTCGGTCATTGAGTAGACCGCCTGGTACTCCAAGCTCTTCGACAGCTCGGGCTCACTCATCGTCATGATGTGCTCTTGCACGCCAGCACCTGATGCCGGTGCCGCGACTCCAGCTTCACCGAGGCTGTATCCGATGGCTGCGGATCTGCGCATGGAACCGCGTGCAAGTTCCTGCTCGGCCACGGTCAGTGCGCGACCGGCAGTGGACGCTGAAGCCGCAGCTCGACCACCTGCGCTCATGGCGTAGATGCCTTTGGTGAAGATTGCACCCGCACCCATTCCGGCCATGGTCCCGAGTGCCGATGACGCTGCAATCAAACGAACCTTGCGCCACTTGTCACCGAGTGTGCCTTCACCGAGGAACTCGGTTGCAAGCGCACGCCGAGCTGACTGAGACAAACCTTCCTGATCGATGCCGATAGAGTCCAAGCTCTCGTTGATCCACACGTCGCTGGCACGCGCACCTGCTTCTCTGACAGCCTTACCCGATTCCTGAAGACTGCTACCGACGTAGTCGAGTCCACTGGCAGAGACACCTTCACCGATGCGCTCAACTAACCAACCCATACCCGAGGCCACACCGGCACCACCAGCCATGATCTCGCGACCATAGTCAGACCACTCGATCACATCCTCTTCCGGCTCGGGAGCTTCTCTAACTATTCCTTCGCCACCGCTGAAACGCTCACGCAAGCTCTGTACGGAAACGGCTTCTTCGAGGGGCGTAGCAGCGGGTTCTTCAGTAGGTGGAGGAGCCTCACCGCTGAACATCTCACGCAGAGACTCCACGGTGATCTCTGGTTCCTCTTCACCCAGTCGTCCGTACTGACCCAGAGGAGTGAACCTCGCTCTGAGATCCTCGGGAGTCATCGACATTGGTTAGCGCCCTGCTACAACTGGAGATGGACCTGGACCTGGTTCCGGGGATGGGGATGGACCTTTGAGCAATAGCGGTTCGAGCGCATTGACGACTTCTTGACTCACATACGGTCTCACCATCAACCAACTGCGCTTGAGCATGTCGAAGTCGGACTGGCTCGAAATGTTACCGGTCTTGACCGCGTTCTCTGCGATAGCGATAGCAGCTTGCGGTTTCTTGATGCTCTCACCAATGGCTTCTCGTAGTTGCGCAGATGAACCACGAGTTGCCGCGACGTCACGAGCAAACGCGGCTTGTGCTTCTCTGCCATGTTCCCCCAAAGCTCTGAACTCGGCTTCTACCGTACCGGGTTCCCCTGCACGATCTCGTTGGATCCCGACAGTGATCGGCGGTGGCGGTGTCGGTGGAGCTGCTGGCTGTCCTGGTGGAGCAACCGCACCCGTCACAGGTGCGACTGGCGGCTCTCCTCGCTCTCCCGGTCCACGGCCAGGAGCTGGTGCAGGTGTCGGTGTCGTTGGCGGCGGTGGAGCTGCTCCTGGCGGTGCACCTGCGGCTGCGCGTGAAAGTGCACCAGGTTGTGCAGGTCCACCCCCGCTACCCCTGGCACCGAATCCTGCTTTATCGATAGCCGCAGCAATCTCTGGTGGTGCTGTCGGTGGAGCACCCTCGGTTGCCGCTGGCACTCCTGGTGTCGCCGCTGCAGCTTCCGCAACTTCTGTTCGCGGCACCTTGGAGGTCTCGCGTGCACTCTGCGAAATTCGCGTCTGCACCAAGCCGCCATGTTTCTCAAAGAAGGAAGTCGGTAGGTAGCCGAACGATTCCAAATACGTTCCACGATGTTGTGGATTTCCAAGGAGCCACGCTTCCGCATCTTCCTTTGCTTTACCACGCTCCTTCTTGGTCAAGAGGTACTCGCCGTCCGCGCCTCTTTGGGATCCAGGGAAGCGTTCCTCCACAGCTCCAAAAGGCATACGAGTAGGAACCATGTGAGAGCCGTGCTGATCGAATGTCACACCGGAGACTTTGTCACTGGCTGTTTTTATCTTGACGGTAGATCGTGCGCCTGTCTTCGGATCTTGCGTCTCCTTCTCGTACTCACCAAACTCCCACTGACTCGTGGAGCTGATCGCCTTCACTTGTTCGAGATCGAACTCACCTTGCTGTCGCAATTTTTCGAGTTCGCCCTCCAACACATACTTGCGTTCCTGGAATCCTGTCTTATGTGCGCTCAGTGCATCCGCCATCGTTTCTTTCAGTTCACGATTCGACTGAGCAATGTCTCTTTGCGCACTGACCGTTTCCGTGTGACGTGCTGTCGCACCGCCCTCTGTCAACTTAGTGCGCTCGTTCATTTGCATTTGCTTGAAGTGTTCGAGCCGCATTCCACGACGATCCGCAGTCGTAGCCTTCTCCTCTTCATAGCGCATCTCTGCGCCACGGGACAGACCCTTACCGAGTCCTTCGATTGCGCCCCAAAGTGCTAGCTTACCCACGGAGGAATCCCTCGTGTTGTGTCTTGAGCTGGCCCATCTGATCTTCACCGATCCCGGAGACGAAACGCTTGTAGTCGTTCTCGTCGACACCGAACATTGTCATCACACCTTCCCAGGTTGCACCGAGTGTTGCTTGCAGCTCTTGCTCGGAGTACTCGAAACCGTGACGCGTCTCAGCCAGCTCGGCAAGACGATCCACCGCTTCCATGGTGAACGGTGCAATGATCGCCTCGTCTAAATCGATCTTGTCATCGATCTGATTGATGAGTAGCACAGTGGCCTTGGTCGTCGTTCCGATCTTGTCCTCGGGATTGATCTGACCCATGAGAGAGTTCGACAGCTCGTCGCTGTCGTAGAGGATCCGCTCCAATGCTTCGCGTGCGCGCACCAACTCTTCTTCCTCTGCCGCTGATGCTTCCTCACCAGGCATCTCCATGCCAGAGATGTCAGTCGGTGTGGGCTGCGCAACTGTCGGACCCGGTACAGGTGAGCCCGGTGGTTGCGTTTCCGGTGGTGCACCAGGTGCACCTGGAGCTGCACCAGGTTGTGCACCTGGCTGTGGCGCACCACCAGGAGGTTGTTGGAGTGCTGCAGGCGGCGGCACGCTAGCCGCTTTCTGTGCGGCTTGTTGAAGTAGTCCGCCGCCGCCTGGTGGTGGTTGACTGGCTTGACCCATAACTTATCCTCCCCTGGAGAACGGGATCGTCGGCTCAAACTGATCGCGGATCTGTGCCGGGTTGCCAACGCGTCGTCCGAGGTAACCTTCCGGCACATCGATGTCGAAGGAGCCTTCTTGCGCGAGCATTTGTTGAACCGGATTGTCGGGGTTCTGCCACGCTCTGCGATAACGATCATAAAATTTCATGTACTTATCCATCTCGGCTTCGCGTGCGCCTCCGGCACCGAAATGTTCGAGCATCTTGGCACCTGCTGGTGTCTTAGCGAAATCCGTTCCTGCCTTGATGGCATTGGTCAACCAGTTGCCTCCTTGCCCTACTTGGGAAGGACCGATCTTACTTGCCAGGTCTAGACCCTTCGCACCTTTACCGGCAGCTCCTCCCGCAATGTCGAGCGCAGTGGTTCCACCACCGCCGCCGATTCCGGCACCGCCGACTCCGGCTGCAGCTTGACCTGGAAGCGCTGATGTAGCTCCACCTGCTGCTTGTATCGCTTCACCTGCACCGGCTATACCGGTTCCTACTTGTTGGCCTGCTGCGGTAGCACCTTGCAGTGCTTCGAGTGGTGCCTTTGCTTGTGAAGCAGCGGTGATGGCGGTCGCTGTTTCTCCAGCCGTGGCTGCACCACCTAACATCTTCTGTGCTTGCTGAACCGGACTCGCTAGTGCCGTCATGAAACCGCTTGCGCCTGCTACAAAGTTGGTCATGAACGTGCCGCCTGCTGCAGCCGAGGTGCCGAACGCTGCGATGCCGCCCGCAAGTGCCATGCCTCCAGTGAACACCGTCGCCGCAAGCATCAGGATCTTGCCCCACTTGGACTGCGTGATCTTGCCAACGAAAGCCAGGCCTTTCTTGAAGACTTTGCCGATGCCCTTGAAGACGTTTTTAAAACCCTTCTTAATGCTCTTAAGAATTCCCATCATCCACCTCAGTTGTAGAGCAGATACGCCCCACCGTGGGGATCAAATCCAATTCGTTCTGCGAGCTTCCACACACGCGGATCCAGATTCACATCCGGTGCGAAGCCCGCAACTCTGATCGCGCGTCGTCCCTTCACCCAGTCACGAAACATGCGCAGCATCTGCGCACCTGCACACGGATACTTAGACACCCATAACATCACCGCACAGTTCTGTCGTTGTGCCCACGCGTTGTTCTGGGTGAACGCGACCAACACACCTTCTAGCTTGCCTTCGTGATAAGTCGTTAACGAGTAGTGCCGTGCCGAGCTGATCGATTCAACGATGAGCGCTTTGATCTTGTCCACGTTCGGGCGCAAGCGAGGATAGAGTTCAGCTTGCTCCATCGCTATCTCAAAGATGGCGTCACGATCCGCGAGCGTTGCCGGTCGAATGATCATACGAGCGCACCTACCCCACCTATCTGTTCAAGGTACTGCTCTGCTTCATCGGGACCAGTACCTGCCGCTACTGTTGGTGGATTCTCTGTCACCGTCCCAGGCCCACCACCTGTCGGAAAGATGTCAGCTCCACCGCCTGCTCCCACCACTCCCGCACCAGGCAATTGGATGTCTCCCAGGTCGAGCGTGTTCATCTCACTCATGAACTTGAGCGACGACTCCAACATGTTTTGTTGCACGTTGATGTACTGGGCCACACGCTCGGGAGAGATGTCCTTGTTGGCCATGATCCCCGAGATCCCGGTGAAGTAAGAGTTGAACAGTGTCGCCGCTGTCTCGTTGGTCGAGATGAGTTGCTGGTACTGTCCCTGGATCGTAGCGAGATCGCGTGCCTGTGTGCCTGCCAGGTACTGCTGATTGATCGCAGAGTTCTGCGCCAGGATCTGCTGGTTCATCCGGTTGGTCGTGTCCACCGCCTGCAAGCTCGCACGGAAGTTCTGATCCGCGCTCGTGAGATCCGCAGATGTCTGCAACTGCGCGAGCTGCTGCTGCGCCTTGTTGTATGCTTCGGCATTCTGCTGACTTACCGCAGTCTGCATCTGTGCGTTGATGACCTCGGCCTGATTCAACTGAGCTGCGTTGAACTTCGAGACATCGGTGCCGAGTGACATGGTGAGCGCGGTGATGCGGTTCTGCTCGGCAGCGTTGGTGAGTGCCGCGACGTTCTCCGCACTCGCACCGAACTCCAAAGCTCGGTTAGCCGCAGCCATGTTGTCCCGAGCTGCCTGGAAATAAGTTGATGCATCCTGCTGCGCAATCGGCAATGCCTGCCGCACGGTCTCACCTTGAGCTGCACCGGCTGCAATGCTGGAATTCTGTAAGCCTCTACGAGCTGCTTCGAGCATGCCTTTCTGTCGGGCCTGTCGCATCAACGGAGAGTCAGCTCCAGTGATACTTTCGAGCTGACCGGCCACGGTCATCTCATCACCGACACCGATCTTTTCGGGATCGTAGCCCGATGCAAGCGCACTCGCTGCATCACCACCAGTCGGTGCAGCGACACCTGGTGTGTCGACGACACCTGCTACCGCGTCTTGCGTTCCGGCCTCGGTCGCAGTCACACCTTCGGGTGCTTCCGCAACTGCTACATCCACCGGCTCCGAGTAGAGATCCTGAACCGAAGGCTCGCCGCCCTCATCAAACGCTACCGCATCCGCCGCACCTGAGAGTAGTCCACCTCCACCTCCTCCACCTCCTCCACCTCCCCCTGTGTCGGGTGGCGGCTGAGTCGTCGGTGGTGGTTGTGTCGTCGGCGGCGGCTGCTGTTCAACCGGTAGACCTGTTACAGGATCAATATCAAACTCACCAGGAGTAAAAGGCTCAACGCCTCCTTCGGGTAAGAAATCTTCTGCCATCTAATTCACCTCTATACCGGTGTGTGCGCTGTCGCGCCGGTAGCGTTAAGCCACAGGCTACCGTCAGCAGCACCGACAGCCCAAACTACGATACTGGTTGTCGTGTTGAAAACTTCAAACCCGGCTACCTTCCGAGCACCCGTGTTGATCGCATCCGTGATGTCTGCCAGCTCGGTTGTCGTCGCTGTTGCTATACCATCGGATGCAGTCAGCACACGTTCAAGACCAGCACCGGTAAGCGCGTTGTTGACCGTGGCTCCACCACTAGCGGCGACGACTGTGCGAATGTTAACCGTGCCTGCTGAAGGATGATAAATGTCAAGATCGTTGTCGGGGTCCATGTCAATCATTGTGCGAATGACAGTTCCAGCGTCATTCCCGCGTATTTGCATATTGATCCCGTCAACGAGGTTGTAGATGTCAAAGACGGCACCGACGTCTATCTGCGCGACTAAAACCCCTCCTGAACCTTCTAGGAAAAGACTGGCGCTCGCTGCTCCATCACCGCGTACAAATATACCAGTCGTCGCGCTACGGGCTCTGATCAAACCGTCCGTGTGGTTGAGCTGAAAGCCTGTGTCTGCATCGAACACACCAAGCAACGTCTCTGCACCTGCACCCGTGTCACCTCTGATCTCAATTGCGCCACCGTCGACGAGGTTGCGAATCTCCAGAGCAGTGCCACCATCGAAACCGATATTGGCTTGAACAGGCGTGCCGAGCAGTCCTGTGAGCTGAAGCTTGGCTAAGTTCGCAGTGACTGTGGGAATGATTTGAACGTCGTTAGTCCGCGTCAAAAATCCTCGAACACCTAACACATGGAGTGCAACGCCCGCATCAGGATCCATGATCTGCATGATGCGGCCTACACCACCTGCATCTACTCCTTGGAACTGCCAGTTCGCACCGTCGTTCGTTGCATTGGGGTTGCTCTGGAACGACACGGTGGAACCGAAGCTCATGAGACCTATCAAAGTCGTCCCATTGCTCGCGAAGTATCGAACAGCCGCACTCGCTGCACCGCGACCAATTATTTCCAGGCCAATAGAGGCTGTGCGCAGTTGCAGGTTCTCATCCCAATACAAACGCGATGAGCCATCGGGATCGAAATCAGCCATGAGCGCATCGCCGCTGGCGCTATTGCGTCCGCGCAGCTCAATGAAGCCCGAGTCAGCCTCGTTGCGAAGAACCAGGTTGTCGGTTCCAGAAGCTATGATCTCGTGATTGAGTGTGGCTAGGACGGTCGAGGCTTCAGTCAACGTGAGCGTAGGAACGATCCCGGAAGGTGCGCGAACATCGGCACCGAGTGCTGTCGTGGAAAGAGCGATCTCGGTCGTACCTGCAGCATCGGAGTGATATAGACGAACAGGACCAGCCTGCGCATCGAAATCAGCCATGAGCACCTGATTGAGTGCGGTGTCTGTTGCATAGATGTCGAGACGTGCTCTTCGATCCGTACCAACAAGCATTTCAACAACATTGGTGACAGGATCTCCCTCGATGTTGAGCATGTACTCATCAGTAAAAGCATGCACCAAACCTAAAGAGGTACGGGCAGTGGCACTTGCAGAATCGTTGTAAACATCTATCCCGAGATTCGTCGTCTGAATGACACGAAACCCCGGTTGCGTAGAGTTGTGAAAAATCCGGTTACCCGTGCTCGAAGGATCGAAAACAGCGAATGTGACTTCGGCACCAGCGGATGCTTCCCCTAGAAGGCTGAGAGGTCCGCCGTGAACGAAGTTCTTAACCCGAAGCGTAGTGGCCGCTGCGAGAAACCCGAAGTCAGCTACGGGTGCAAACGATCCATTGCGTAGGTTGATCAGCGCAGACTGACCTAGACCCGCTGTCGGATCGTTAGTCGTTGAGTCATTGATGATGACACCAGCCAATGCGGTCGCGAACTTCTGCAAGCCCGCGAAGTGAAGCGTCGTACCTGCACCATCGTTACCCGTCAGGTAGGTCTCTACACTTCCACCCGAAGCCTCACCAGCCAAACGTAAGCCGCCGCCATGCACGCGACTGATGAGCGCGAACACGTCATCAGTGTTGTACCCAACATTCGCGAGTGGAGCACCACTGACGTTCTGCCACTCTAAGTTGGAATCGAATGTGCCTGGTGATGTCGGATCGTCAGCACTGGTGCCTGCGACAAACACAGTGCCTTGGTTGTTGATGCGATTCCAGTCGACACCGTTCCAGTAGATGTCGTCACCAATCTCAACCGCACCCGCGCCTGTGATCGTGCCCGCTACCGAGATCCGGTAGAGAGGATTGCCTGTCGCGGGTGAGGCCGGATCCCCACTGCTCGCGTCATGGTCACCAAAGAAGTCGAGCCCGCCGCCGAACGCTGCCGACTTCGCGGACCAGTGCAGCGCGGAGAACGTCGTGGAGCCATCACCACCCGAGCTGACCGGCACGGGGTCATCCTCTGGCCGGATCGCCCAATCCTCTGCAGAGATCGCCTGGTTGGCTGCATCGGTCGATTGCGAGAGAACGAACTGGGTGTTCGCGTTGTCGTAGCGGAACTCGTACACGCGTCCCGTGACGATCTCGCCGCCTGCGAATACGGATCCATCGAACTCGACTGCAGCGATGTCACCGATGGTGTCGACATTGATGACGACAGCACCGTCGTTGGTGTGAGTCGCACGGAAGACGACCAGGTCACCTTCCTGGTTAGTGAGTCGAGTGTCTGGCATCCCAACGTCGTACTCGTTGACCGTGCCACCCTGCACATCGATACCCAGCTCGACGACGCCACGCGTGAGCGCATCACTTGCACTCGGCAGGAGATCGAAGCCGCTCTCGACACCTTCAAATTCTGGATTGACTTGTCCCGAACGTACCTTGGTGTTCGGAATGAACGGACCACCAAAGTTGTAATAAGTGTTAGCCATTTAGCGCTGAAGCCTCCGTGGTTCGTAGTGCAACGTGAGTCCTTGCAACGTGAAGGGCTTGGAGATCGGTCCTTCATGGAAGAAGACAAATGCAATGTTCTCTCCCGTGCCTGTTAGATCACCTCGCGCTGTTGAAATCGTCTGGCCGTCCCAGAAGAACTCGTCCCAGTTGTCGACATCCCAGAAACCTCCACCCGCAGTGACCTCGATGTCCTCGATGGTGCCTTCCTCTTCACCGTAGGTCAGCGACGTGATGAACTTGATGGTCAACGGCTTGTTGGAGTTGAGTTCGAGATCGGCTTGCTTGAATCGCTTGCGATAGGTGGGTGAGCCAACCTGGTTGAAGACGAGTCGCACGGTCGAGATGATGTCCTCACCGTCGAAGTTCTCACCGATCTGATCCTGCAGCACGAAGCCAAAGCCGTCGCCCGCATCCTCAGTGATGAAGTAAGTTTTTTCTAGACCGGTTTCATCCTCGGTGTTCCAGATACGGCTCACTGCAAACGGATAGAGAAGCGCTCCGAACTCAACCTTCGTGCGTGTCTGCACACCCGAAGCAATGCGCTGCTGGTTGGCCGAGCCCACGAACGGGACATACATGACGAGCGCAGTGGCGTCACTGAAGTACATGCGGTATTGATTGCTGCTGCGCACGACAGTGGAGTCAGTGAAGATCGAGCGCACAATATCAATGATTGGCTGCACGAGCTGTGAGATCGTAGAGCCCACGAAGTCACCGAAGGCATCCGTTCGCGCTATCGAGGTGACACCCAGGTCATCGAGCGCGTACACCGTGTCGACCTTTTGAACCGAGTAGAGAGACCCACCGGCCTTCTCTGTCATGAGCCGCAGTTCCCAGTCAGAAGGAGTGGTGCCGAAGAGTCCGCGTGCTTCGCGCTCGGTGGTAATGATGAGCACGTTGGAGACGATACTCTCCAGGCCGGTTACCTCGTCACCAGCTCCGAACTCGGCTGCACCGAGGAAGCCGGAGAAGTTCAACGGCTCACCCACAACCGACTGCACGAAGCGTCCACCTGGGAAGGCAAGGAAGAGAAAATTTCTGTGTTCCTCGACCAGGAACGGTGCACCGATGGGTAAGTCATCATCTGGATCGATCAGCTCTGCTACAGGTGGCATCTTGATCTCTGAAACGATGCTGCTCTCATCGATCTCGAATGCATTGTCAACACCGTTGGCACCGTATGCGCGCAAGGATCCCGAACCTGCGAAGAAATTGTGATTGACGAACTCGTAGATCCCACCGGGTGAGAATGCGAATGCGGTGTTGACCGATGTTGATGTGCAGATGACAGTGAGAGCTGGCGACTCCAACGTCTCTGTTCCATTGAACCCAGGACCAGCGACACCTGTGACAACGATGTAACCGGATCCCGTGCCGTCGAATGCCCCGGACCCACCGTTCAAGATGATGCGATGAATGGTTGCGGTAGTACCGGTCACCGATCCAGTGACTGTATCTCCTTCCACGACACTATCGAACGCAGCAAGACCTGTGTCGTAATCAATGGTTTCACCGAGGATGATTCCGGCGGTCGTCCAACCGGCAGCAGAGGCAAGGTGCAGGATCCCGGCGGTGACGCCGACGTTATCACGAATAGCATAGTTCACACTCCCAAGTTGCCATGCAGCTCGAACAGCACCGCTTCCTGGAACGACTGCGATGTCTCCACGGTACTCATCCTGCGCTGCGAGTAAGAACGTATCCTCGGTGTCCTGATCAACCGCATCACGCAACACCGGATCCGACTTGATGACAACGTCACCGTCGTAGTCGACAACCAGGTCGATGCTGTCAATCTCCAACGAGAGCCCGTCAAACAGATCCCCAAGTTGCGCAAACGCTTCCTGGGTCATCACTACCAGCTCGGCGTTAATGTTGGCTGGTGTGGCTGCTGCTGCGAGCTGAGTGATTTCTCGAGTGATGAATCCCATACCCGCATCTATCTCGGTGAAGTCGATGACCTGGGAGTCAGCTCCAGGTGCAAACGTAAATCTGTAGGTGACTGTATCGTCGCTCTCGGGTGCAGGTGCGTAGACCGTGTTGTCTCGGAACACCGCATCACCTTTGCGAATCAATCGCGCACGCACGCGCAGCGTCCACTCGTTGATGGTGGTGACCTCTGCGGCCAAGTCTTCGAGCGGCCAGCTCACCGTGGCGAGTGCGGCCCAGGCATTGCGAATCGTGTCATTGACCAGGCCATCGGCGTCATCGATGCCCTCGTCAATGAGTAGCGGATCGTTTACGACCAAGACCGAATCCGCATCGGTCGCAGCTCCATCGATCTTGAGCTGTTGGTCCGCGTTGGTGACGTTGACACCCAGGTCATCACCGATGAGGAACGTGCCGGTGACCTTGGTGAGCGCGATCATGTCGTTACCGCGAGTACCATCGTCCTCGTAGATCCCGACCAGGACACCGGTCGCACCCGAAGGCGCACCGGTCAGCGTTGTACCGAGCACGAGATCCTCGACGGCATTGACTTCCATCCCGAGGAACGTCTGCTCACTCGGCTTGGGTCTGCCATCGAAGCGCTCGAATCCTGGGATCCGACGATAGCCGCCGTTGAACCAAGGCTCGTAGTTCTGCATCGCGAGTGCTCGGCCAGGGTTGACCGAGATCGCGGGCGTGACTACGTCAAGTCCACCGCCGAACGGAAAGTATTGAGTTTTTGTTTGCGGCATCTCTCATCATCAAATGTTACCAACGGCGAAGCCACCAGCGGAATCGAGATCCCCGCTGGCACTGACGTCGAAGAAGCTGCCGGTCGACTGGTAGCGAGAGAAGCGTTGATTCGGCAACTGATGGTTTTCCAGCCTGGGCATGAAGAGGCCAAAGGTTCGCTGACCTTGTGCCATGATCTCCGGTGCGTTCTCGTAGTTCGCATAGAGCATCAGGCCATATCCCAGAATGGCTGGATGAAATGTCTCAGGGATCAATGAGACATCCGTATTAGCCGCCAATAAGGTGGGCGCTCGAAAGTAGTCGGCCTTGATGGTGTAAACCGCATCAGGCACAGGTTCAAATTCAATCGAGTTGTCAGGCATCAGGATGATACGCGAAGGTTGGTCTTGACTGTTATCGCGTATCAACCACTTGACAGAGTCGTGCTCAAGAAATCCGAGTGGCTCGTCGATAGCACCGACGACACTCGGATCGTTGAGCTTAAATGTCTTGAAGTCCCAGAAGTTGAGATCCGTTGGTGGACTCAAACTAACAACACCCGTCGCTGTAGAAAGCGACACCTGGTTCCACAAGAATTTCCAGTTGAGCCAATGGTTCTGAATGTAGTTATCTGCTTCCTGAATCCAATCCACCATGCGCCCATCTTCACCGGTCTGACCAACGACCGTTGTGGGTGCTGCACCTGCTGCACCTGATTGCGTGTGCAACTGTTGAACCAGCTCCAGGAACGTACTCATTCAGCTTTCTCCTCAGCCTGAAGCGCAGCCATGTTCTCTCGACGTGCATCGATCACGTCTTGAGGTACACCGCTCAACTTCGCAGCAGCTCGTCGCAATGTCTCCGAGCGTTGGTTCTCTTGCGCCTGCTCTTCGTTAGCAGCTTGAGTGAGCAAGCCGCTCGTTTCCTCGGGCTCGGGCTCTTTCGGTGCTTCGTAGTTGGAATCCGGGCCAACCTCGACACCTTTACGCGTGAACACCGTGCCGAGCTGTGAGTACTGCACCTTGCCGCTGATGTGCCGGATCGTCGCGTAAGGAAGCTCGGGGTTGAACTCAGCCATTCTAGGCCCCCTTCATCTTGTCGTAGTCACTCCTGCGCATTCGCCTGGCGCGTCCAGAGAGACCACGAACGCTCACGAAGTCTTCCGGCGGGACACCAGGTGCCGGTGTTGGCTCGGGCTCGGGGGCTGCTTCCGCTTGCAGATCTGGACCCGCTGCTTCCGTATCTGGAGTCGGATCCTCAGTCACTGTGCCTTCTTCGTTCTCGGCCATGGTCGTCTTCCTCAATAGCGCCGTTGGGGATACAGGAACTTCTTCGTATCCACTGGCGCAGGGTTGTCGACGCCGGAGTGATTCGGTGGCGTCGTTGCGCCGAAGCGCTCGTTGTGCGGGTTGTCTGCGACACCCGGCTTGTACGGACGCTCACCCATCGCACTGCGGGGCATCTCGGTCTCGTCCATCACGAAATTGTCGAACTCGGTGTCGATGTACTTCATACCCGAGATCCCTTCGCACTCGCATGCGTACTCCGCGAACTCCTCGCTGAACGTCGCTGGGCCATCGAGGATCGCATCGCTATCGAGCGTATCCATCGGACGAGCAAGACGCTCATTCTGGTAGTCGTATCTGGGTTTCCCCATGATCTCCTCCTAACAGTCCAACCGAGGGGGCAAGAGCCCCCTTGGCTGGTTTCCAACGTCAAAAGACGTCGAAACTGTGGCCCTTCTCCGTGACTCCGTACTTCGAGTCATAGTAGGGATTCGGCGTCTCTCGTGAGTTGCCGTTGAGTGGGTTCCTTGCATTGTTGTACTGCGGAAACACCGGGTTCTCCGGGTCGAACTCGCTATGAGCAGAGAGTCCAAACTCGACACCCGATGATTCCATTCGCATGAAGGAACCTCGGATCGTGTTCGCGGTTCTCTCGGGTGCTTCGTAACCGGCACCTACGCCAGCTCCGTAACCCAAGTCGCCGCCGCCTCTAACATCCGATGGCATGGTTACCTCCTTAGAACCAGGCGATGAGCAGACGGGTGTCCGCAGCACCAGCGGTACAGCCACCGTCAGTGATGAGATCCGTCACTACATCGGCAGCGATGTCGACACCATCTTCGAGTGCAACTACTGAATTGTCCCGAGTCGGTGCCAGAGTGTCGCCGATAGAACTACCCGTGAACTGCTGCGTGAAGTTCGCCAGCTGCGCGTCAACGTCGCCGGAGTCCTCACCGATATCTACCAGGTTGAGCCCTATCGTGAAAGCAGTCGTGACTTGGAGTGTCAGATCCAGGACACGACCAGCACGTCCCGCAGGACCGTTGAGCACGATGAGATCCGCAGCGCCAGAATACACTGATGCCGCATCGTCGTGCTGAGTTTGGAGTGCGTTGTCGTAGAATTGTCCAGGCATAACGTCCTCCTTACTCTGTTGAGTCCCACTTCAGGATCCGCGCTTCCGCAGCCAGGGTGTGGACTAGTCCATAACCCAGCTCTGCGTACCATGCGATACCCCGCGACCGACCGAAGTCAGTCGGGATTTTGCCACGAATTTCTTCGGGGATTGCAAACGCTTCGACGACGGTGTCTGCTCCGAAGAAAAAGATGCCATCGCTATTCGTCCAACCTTCGTCAGCGATGTTCGTTTGTTCGGTGTAGCGGATGCCTTCATAACGGCCCTTCTCGCCGTTCATGATCACATACCACCCTTCCGATACGAACTGGTGAATTGCTTCCAGCTCGTCTTTGAGTGCGCGCAGCGTCGAGGGACGAGCGATGGCCATGTAGTTGTTGCCATCGAAGGTGGGGATGTCTCGTTCCGCCATCTCGTCTGCGATCAACTTGCCGTGCTGAGTGAGAAACTCCTGGGCCGGTGCGCCTGAAGGGATACCGTTCTCTGTCACGGAGATTGTCGTTGCCGAGTCTCCGACGACGCGAATGGGCGTCAGTTCAAATTGCGCATTGGCCGAAGAGTCGAGCACTTTGCGTGCATCGTTCTTCAGCACCTTGTGGATCACCTCGGTCACTGGATGCTCTGAGAGATCATCCAGCTTTTTCGTGTATGGAACACTGTTGCCAAATTCCGTGATGGTCAGTGTTGCTTGCGTGATCGTGTAGTTCGACTCCGGCATCGTTGCCGTTTCAGCGAGCTGTCCACCTTGCACGGCTACATCGCTGTAGACGTTCCAGTTGAACTGGTCACCTTTGCCGAGGCCAAACGCCTCGCGTGCATCACAGAACTGACGAAAGCGCACCATCGGCTGCAGCGCAGTTCTGAGCTTGCGGCTCAGATTCACGGAGAACATAAATCCCCCGAGTGCGTTGGTTTGCCAAACTTGGCCTGCCATTGATGTACCTCCTTAGATACCTAACGAGAACCTTAAGTCGGTTGACCCCGACCGTCACGGATCCCGGCAATTATGTCTGCCGGTGTTTCCGCTTGATCATCATCTTCGTGCAGCTCTTGTTGCTGCGCCGAACCTGCGGCTGGGATCGGGACTAGATTCTCCTTGCGTTGTTGACGATCTTCGAGCGTAACCTTCGGTTTCGGATTGGGATCTGCGGGCTCATCACCCTTCATTTCTCCAACCCATTTCCGTACACGGTTGCCCGATTCGACCATGACCTCGGACGGTTTCCAATCAGGATTTTCCGCCGCGATTTCATCGGTCATGGCATCTGCCATTGCATAGAGATTCCGGTCGCGCATGATGTCGGGATAGTCTTCCCTGAATTGCTTGAATCCAGTTTTCGCGTCCTCTTCGATCTGCTGCTTGGTCATCTGTGCAACGGCGACGGTTGCCGCTCTAGCGACGAGCTGTGCTTCATCGATGACTGGGGCCGACGCTTGCGCTGTCGGTGCCCGTGATTTCGAGAGCAGTTTCGCCAAATTAAGAGCTGCCGTGTCCTCGTCTTGAGTGAAGAGCGACGACACGAGTTCCTTAGCTTCTCCGAGGAGAGCTTCGGGATCGTCCACGTCCGTAGTACCTGCGGATGGTGGCGCTTGCGTCAGTTGAGTCATGCGAGTCTGAAGCGCAGCTTCGTTCTGCTGTAGCGCAGCTTCGCGCGTCTCAAGTTGACGTTGCATATTCGCGGCATTCTGCAGTCGTAGCTCGGCTGCTTCGTGCTTTTGAATCTGCTGACGGGCTCGGTCAAGCGGTATGAGCATGTCCTGCCCGTCGACCTTGGCCTTGAACATCGGTTGACCTTCGTGCATCACGATGTGCTCGGCCAAGTCATCGGATTGTTGAGGAGCTGCGCCAGGTTCCGGGGATGGCTCGTGCATCGGCTGTACGCTTGCCGCTCCACCAGCGTCCGTTGGAACCTTCGGATCTGGAGCAACGGGCATTTCGCCTTCTCGCTCCAGCTCACCGCGCAGCTCTGCGTTGTATTGGCTCACGTCTTGCTGACGTGATGCGTCGATCTTCTCTTCCATCGAGTCCAGGATCGCGTCACGCGGATTGACGTACTCTTCAGCATTGGGTTTTTGCGCGGGATCCAGTTTTGGATTTTGCTGCGCGCCCTGTTGGGTAGCTTCAGCCATTGCGGTATTCCTCTAGCTGGTGATTAGCATTCTCTCCGTTGACGATTGCCTCGGCGCACCACTTCATGAAACTCTCAGCGGCCCAGGCATCTTTTTGAAGGCCCACGAACTCCTGGAGAAAACTAGGTATTCCAGGATCCAGGTCCAACATCTTTTGCTTCACTTCCTCCAGTGCGAATTTGGCGCGTCCGTGAAGATAGCGCCCCACATCGCTCACGAGGAAGTGTTGGACAGTGACACCGAGGCGAGCTTCCTCGAAGTATCCGCGCTCGGCGTCATTGATGAAGTCGATTTTCGAGTAGTCGACGTCGCTCACTTACTCTCTCCCCCAGCAGTTTGTGCTGGTCGTTGTTGTCTCTCCCGACGCGCCTCGCCTAACTCGCGCACCTTAGTGGTGTTGTCTAGCGCGGCGACCTGGCGCGTCGTCTGCAATTTCTCTCTGTCGAAATTGAGTGTCTCGTACAATTTCTCGAGAGTGATTTCTTTCTCGGCTGCGATACGAGCGAAACCAATCGTGGCCTCCAGGTCGAGCTTCATAAGCTCGCGTTGGTGACGCAACTGGTTATCCTCGCGCCGAATCTGGAACTCCTCACGCTTGAGTTCTATCTCAGGCGGTGGCCCAGGCGGATTCTCTTGCTGATCCTGCTCGAACTCCTGGTCGGTCATGAAGAAGCGAGATGCATCCTTGTAGCCGAGCGCACCGAATATCTCGTCCGCCACTGAAGGCGCTTTCATACGCGCAACCATCTGCGGCAGCTCGGCGGTCTTGGTCACGCCAAAGATCAGCTTCTCCACTCGCCTCACGGGATCGGTGTTACCGATGCCGACGTTGACCCGCACAGTGAGATCCTGCTTCAACAGCTCATCGGTGATCTCACTCATGCCGTAGCGTACCCAGAGCTGCGACTTATTGGCCGCGAGCGTAAGGATCGTCTCGTCTGTCTCGTACATCTGGATGAGCTTCACGAGCTGCTTGAGTGTCGGCTCCATCCAGGTCTCGAAGAAGATGCGCAGTGCGTAGTCCGAAACCGAACCGGCAGTCTGACTCACCATCGACATGCCGCCGACAGTCTCGTTGAGGTTCTTGTTCGACTGCACCGAGGACTGGCTGAACGTACCCACCAGCTCATCAGACTCCACCGCCAGGCGATCTTGCTCCTGGTAGCTCGACGAGGTGATGTCGGGTGTGTTGACCGTCTGCACGTCCTTCTCGGGATCGTTCATCATCACGCCGCCGCCTGGCACGTTTCGGATAAGTGCATCTAGGTCGACTTGCGCGCCACGTTTAACGTAGTAGCGCTTGTTGAGCACCAGCTTCACGTTGTCGAGTCGCTGGTTGGCGATGACGTTGATTTCTTCTTGCAGGCCAGCCATCTGTTCAAGGTCACCTGCGGGATAGTTTCTGAATGCCTCGATGGTGGAGAAGCCAACTGTGAATGGACGCTCACCTCGTTCTAGATGTGGGAATTGATCGGTGAGCTTCACTGCATTGGTCAGCAGGATCTCGGTGCCCATCGTCCACCACATGATGTCTTCGCCGTTGACCTTGGAGATGTTCATGTGAGCCCACAGCATCGTGTACGCGTTACCGTGCTGCTCGTCTGCCGGGTCAATGCGCTCACGCCCCTCGCGCGCCTGGCGAGTCCTGTCGTAGTTCTTGCGTCGTGTGGCGAGGATCGTTCCAAGAGCGTGCTTGTTCCAGTAAGGCTTACCAGTGTTCGGATTGATCTGCTCCATCTTCTCCAACGCTTCACCGGCATAGACGGGCATCATGTACACGAGGTAGGGCGAGGTGTTGACCGGATCGCGCCAGTCGCACATCGGATCGAAGCGGAAGTTCTCCGGTGCAATCAGATCACAGGCCAGCTCGTCCTTGCGCACCAGCGGCACCTTGTAACCGAGCGCATTGCCATCGTCGTCCTGCATGAGCTTGCCGTCGTCGTCGATGGCAGGCTCGTAGTCGATGTCCGCCTCGTATCTCCAATACTGAAACGAGATGCACAGTCCATAGACCTTGGTCGATTGGTAGCCGCCGAGTGCGGTTTGGAACCAGGGCATTCTCCGGTCTAGGCGGTATTGCAGAATCTCTTTGTTGACCTCGGCAGAGATCCGCTGGATGGGATCCCGATTATCGTCGGGCTGAATGTCGACGACGTCTTGAGTTGAGAACGCGGCCACGGTGAGCCCCGCTTCCGCCGACTTGGTCGAGGAGCGTGACTTCGGTCGGAACACACGCGAGCGCCGGAAGTCTTTGCGCCTAAAGTTCGAGTGCGGTGCATGCTCACTGTTGAAGTGCGAGAGCGTGCGCTCCCAGGTGTTGGTGATGTTTGCATCGAGGTAGTCGGTCGAGGTCGTGTAGATCTCGTGCGCCTTCGCAATCAACCAAGCCGGAGCTTGCGCGAAGAACTCCTTGCCCTCCTTTTCCTCGGCGTCGTCGTAGTTGGATCCACCAGGTGAATCACTCGGTGGTGTCTCACCTGGTGGGATGTCACCTGGCCCACGCTGGTACGGTGCGCCCGCCTGGTGCTGCGGATCGAGCTTCGGCTCAATCGCGCTCGGGCTCGTCGGATGTTGCGGGTCGTCCATGATCCCGCGCTGCGTTGCACCGCGTCCTACGAATTCAGGATTGTCGTCGCCTTGTGTTTGGTCAGTTGGCACCGCTTATCCTCGCATCTGAATCATTAGCCACGACTTCGCCATCCCAATCACGCTTGAGCGTCTCTAGAATGTCGGCATCAAACGCCTTGTTGCGAGAGATGCCATGACGTTCCAAGATTTCGCCCGCCGCTTGTACGGACCTAGCGCACAGCTCGTTGAGATTCCGGTCTGCCATGTGGATGTGGTAGCCCTTCTTAAGCGAGATCGAGTCGCAGGTGATGATGACCATCCGGCCTTCCACATCGACTCTGACGCCCCACTCGCGATTCGGGTAGTACTTCACGAGAGCTGTGCCGATGTTCTTGGCGATCCACATCTCAAGCTTCGCTCGCTTGACGCCACTCAGCTCGAAGATGGAAATTTCGTTGTAGTCATCGGTGATGTCACGACCGAAGCGACCGGATGAAGTTGGCCTGGCGAGCTTGCTCATGTCATGAAGTACCTGTCCTTGTGATACGAGAGATCGCCTTTCTGGTGGAGCTGCGCGCCACAACTCCCGCATTCCATCGGCTGATTGCGATCCGGTCTTGACCCATTTGGCATCAGCGCACGCGTGGCCATCATCACCTCGTTCTTCTTGAGCTGGTGCGTGTAGTAAAAAGCCACCCGCTTGCACCCGGAACCGTTACCCCAGTGGTAGAGGGTCACCATCTGAGAGGGACTGAGACGATTCTCGTGGGTGCGTGCAAGCGGGGGCAGAATCGTTACCTGGTGATCGTGTTTGTTTTTGTCGATCACCTCTTCCGCCGTGCGCTTCTGCTCAAGCGATAACCCGCGCGGCAGATGCTTCGCCAATACGATGCTACTCATGCCGCGCTAGGTGCATCGTCCTCACCTCCTCCATCCCTATTCACGCTGATCCAGTCCACGAAGAAGCCGCACTCACTACACTCGGATCCAAGGATGTGCTCCCACTCATTACCGACACCGTCGACACGCAACAACCAGAAGCGTCCGTTGCACTCGGGACACTTCGCGATGTACTGCGGATCCTTGCGCAGCGGCAACACGTTGTCCTCGGGCTTGTCGACCAAGAACAGCTCACTCATACAGCCTCCGCGAAAACGGTCATCTCTTCGGGCTGGCGTCGAGACTCCCAGCTCCCCAGTGCAATAGCGTGCATAACGATGTCAGCTTTCCAGTGATTGATGATGTCGTCGATCACTGATGCGCGCATCCCATCGGACAGCTCGGCCCAGCTCATACGACCAGGTTGGCGACCGACGTGCTGCAACGGATTCTTGTAGCCGATCTCCATCGGCCAGCTCTCACTGATCGAATCGAACGGGTAGACGTGGGTTGGGAGAAATCCATGTCCCGCCACTCTATGAAGCGATGTCTGAGGCGACCAGTGCGGATTGCTCTGCGAGAGAATCATCTCGGCGTAGTCGTTAGGGTTCTTACCGAAGATCGGGTACGCACATGCAATGCGCTCCAATGGATCCCGGATCCACAACAACACCTTCGCGCCTTCGCGCTTGAGGCGCAGCGCGCGAGACTGGCTGATCACCTGGTTCAGTCCTTCGGTGTTGGGCTTTAAGGACTCGGCCATCGAAGCCGAGCCCGCACGTTGAGTCGTACACACGACTATCTTGCGCTGGGGCACATGGTAGTAGCGCACACGCTTGGCCTGGCGAGGTGGACGAGGTGCGCTCACGCTGGCTCCTCCATTTCTGGCTCGAAGGCACCATCGCTCGGCTCAAAGTAGCGCGTATGCATGTCGCCCAGGCGTTCTGCGAACGTATGTGCGATGGCATCACCCTCGTCAGGTGAATCGAGCCCACGACGCTTCATGTCCTGCTTGCGTTCGAGTCGCATGCGCTCCTTGTCATCGAACATGTACTCGATGCCGATGAGACCATTGCGCAGCTCCGTGTCGTTGGGGATGTCGGCACCGTCGCGGATCCACCGCTTCATCCGGTCCCACATCTCGATGCGCTTGTTGTAGTAGGTGACGTCATCGTCGGACTTCGAGCCCGCGTTGACCTCGATGATCTCGTAGTCCATCAGTCGCAGTCGGTCGACGACTCCCGCGCCAATACCGACACCGTCGACGAAGCATGCGGCTGGGCGAAACTCGCGGATGGCGTCAGCGGTGATGGTTGCCACCTGCATGGTGTTCAGCTCGCGGAATTTACGCAGCTCGAGGATTTTCCTTCCCTGGCGAATCGCGATCACTGTCTTGTCATCACCGTAGCGTGCAACGTCGACGCCGATGACAACGGGCATCTGAAAATGCGCTTCGTACTCGCACTCCCAGACCATGGCCCGGTCCACGATGTCGCTGGCGAGAAACTGCATCGAGCCCGCGCGCGGGAACTGTCCCTTGACACGCACTCGCACAAAGTCGGAGTCATCTCCGTACTCAGCAATCTGCTCGGAGATCTCGTCCTTATTGGTCATCTTGGCCGTGCGCGAGTCGATCTGACGCACCGTCCACCGGGTGTCGTTGGCGAAGCAATTCCTGAACTTGCCGGTGTTCTTTGTGGGGTTGCCGTACACGAACCACATCGCACGCGGGTCAGTCATGGCACCCTCGGAGACCTCCCAGATGGTATCGGGGATACCCGAGGCTTCGTCGTAGATGATCAGCGTGTGAGTACCATGAAGGCCCGCGAACGCCTCTGAGTTGTGTTCGGTGTTGGGCACCGCCGCAACGAACCAGGTCTCCGGGTGCTGCTTGTGGTGGAACTTGGTCGCGGTCCACTTGAACCAATGATCGTTGATCATGCGCTTGTGCCACAGCGACAGCTCGCGCCAGGTCTTGGTGGAGAGCTGCGGCAGTGTGTTCGCGGTAACAACACCATTGAGGTGCGGGCGAGTGGACATGGCCCAGAGAATGATCCATGCAACGAGGGCTGACTTGCCGATTCCGTGCCCGGATGCAGTGGCTTCGCGTATCGTGCCCAAGGGATCGGTCTTGATCCCTTGAGCAACACGCACCAGTTGCTCGGCTTGCCAGGTGTCAGGACCGTCATGATCCTGCAATTCACCCTCGCCCCATGGAAAAGCGTAATAGACAAAGCCCAACGGATCGTCGAAGAACTCCGCGATGTCGTTGGACAGCTCCAGCTCGTATTCGCTGGGCGTGATCTTTGTAGCCGCTCGACTCATGCTACCTCTCGCTCGGGATCGTCATCGTCGGGTCTGAACCAACGAATGTGCATGACCTCGTCGCAGCCCCAACAAGTGATGGTGCCGTCACGTCGAATAGCGAAATCGGTGACAGCGCAATTGCCACACGAAAAGCAGTCGTCGTCGCGAACGAGTCCGTTGTCTGGATCCAGCTCGAAGACCTGTGCCTTCTCCTGAATCAACTCCTTCCAGAACTTACGGATCCCGCTCGTCGGCGACAACTTGAATACTTGGCCTGTCATCTCACATAGCTCGCTGCCACGGAGTACTCGAACGATCCTGCCCCGGAGTGGGTCACGGTCGGTCTCCAGGTGTCGGGCAGAATGTCGTTGACCGTGAGGTTCGCAATCGCGACGAGTGCCGGATAGACGCGCATCACCAAGGTCGTTATGCCTGCCTCGGCTGCACCCGCGAGAATCGTGTAGTACTCACCCGAGATCGGATCCTTGCCCTCGATGGTGAGCAGCACGGTGTCACCGCCTGGAACCGCAGTGATGTCGAACACCAGGATCATGCCGCGTTGCAATTGGTTGCGCTGATCGGGTGCGTCGAGTGAAGCGGTGCGCGCGACGTTGGCGAGTACTAGGTCGGTGCGATTGAACTGGATCGAACTCATGGGTTACTCCAGTGACGAGGCTGAGAGCTGGTAGGTGAATGCACCGCCAGCGGAGTGAGTGATGACTGCTTGCCAGGTGTCGGGCAAGATATTGTTGAACGCTACGTTGGCCACGGTGATAAGGCTGGGGTGCAGCGTCAGCACCACCAGTCCGGTGCCGGTTATCTCGGGAGTAGAGAGGATCGTGTAGTACTTCCCAGAGATCGGATCCTTGCCTCGAATGGTCGCAACGATGTTATCGCCGCCTGGAACCGCAGTGACGTCTAACAATAGCTTCACGCCGCGCTTGGTCTTGCTCGTCTGGTCCGGTGTAGCGACCGTGGCAGTGCGAGAGGCGCTATCGAGGAGGGCAGTCGTTCCTGCAACGGTAACGCCGAGGGCACCTGCGCCTGCGATTGGTCCCTCGGTAGCAACGCTCTGGGCGATGGCTGGGCTCACACCTTCGGGTCCAGCAGCCCCCGATGTCGATAAATCAGGCTCACAGGTACGCGAGTCGTCGATGCCGTCGAAGAATGGGATCAGCGGCCCACCTGTGACCGCGCTCTCCGAGATCCTGACCGCACCTAGTTGGAGTGAGGTATTGGCACCGGTATTGGTCTTGGCCAGACACTGGTTGGCATCCATGCCGATGCCCATGACGGTGACATAGGTAAACCCACCCGGAGAGACTCGCGTGTGATTCTGCAGCGTGGTGTCGAAAATGTTGTAGCTCTGGACGTCGCACTTCGGATTGACACCCGAGATCGTCGCAGTCTGATTCTGCGATCTCGACACGCAACCGATATCACCGGCGACGTCGGTGTTGACGATGGTGAGTGCGCCAAAGTCGGGAGAGTCGGTGGCGTCGTCTGACGCAACGTCGTCGTTGCCCACTTGACAGAAACCACCCTCGATAAAATCGAGGATGTCGCCACCGAGCGGCATCGCGTCGGAGCGCATGATGAACACCGCCAGGTGCCAGTCGGAGTTGATGCCGCTGCTGGCGTTCATGCTGGCGCGGAAGTCCGCTGCCACAGACTCGAAGTCGAGTGCTACTGCAAAGTCAGCGTTGCGCGCCACCCAGAACTGCATGCAGTCCTCAGTGGTGCCAGCAGCGTGCTCAATACGTCCTCGGAACAGCTCGGTCATGGCACCGCCCTGAGTGCCATCCGAGTCCTTGGTGAACGTCAGTGAAGTGAGTCTGAATTCCGAATCGTCGGCGAAACCTTGGAGGTTCGACACCGCAACGATCAGGTAGTCGTCGTTGTCGGTGCCACCCCCGGCAGCGGAGATGCCCACAGCCTCGACGAGAGGACCGGTGCCCGAGAACTCGCGCTCGGCTGTGCCATCAAGAGCCCAGGTCACACTAACCCCTTAATGGACTTGTTGGTTGGGAGATGGAACCTCAGGTGTTGCTGGCACTGGGACGCTATCGGTGAGCTGACGTGATCGTTCCTTCGCTTGCTCTGCTCGGCGGCGTGCGCCATCGAGCAGCTCGACGTGATCGACAACCAGGTTGCCCTCGACCTCGGTCTTGATGCGATCTCCGAAGCGCTCATGATGCAATCTCGCCATGAGCCACTGCCTGGCGGCAATCTTCAACTTCGAGCGGTTGACCACCTCGCCATTGATCCTGAGAGTACCCTTGGCGTCGAGGTAGGTGTCCGCATTGGCCGCGTTGGAGATGTCAATGATGTCATCGCCCCAGCTCTCCACCTGCATCTGTCTCGCCTCATCATAGAGCTGCTTCAGGTCGGGATCGCGGAAGATGATGCGCAGGAACTGCTCAAGCTCTCCGGGGAGAAGGTTCAGCTCCAGGGCGGCTTCCTTGTTCGTGGATCCCAACGCGATCTCGGTGAGCATTTTCTCAATTCGCTCGATTGGCCAGTCCGTTCGGATCCAGGCTAGTTCGGCCTCACGCAGCTCGTGGACCTTGTCGGGGTGCTGAATCAGATACAGGTGATAAGTCGACTCGGTGATCCTGGCGGCGCGGATCGCATCGGGCCGCTGGACTCCGTTGGCGATGGCAGTGATGAGAGTCGTCCACCTCTTCGGGGTGACGCGGTTGCCCGCAAGCCCGCCGGGGCGTTCCCCGAGTGGCAGGCGCTTCTTCGTGGAGTGCCCCTTATCAGGATTGTTAGAAGCTCTCGTCATAGACCCTTGAACGGGTTGTGCTGAGGCCGCTCAAAAAACGCTCGACGCGAGAACTGGTAAACCGGGTAGGGACGCTCATTGCCATCGAGAGCCTGGGCCACGGCGCGGCCCGATAGCTTGTGGATGACTGGCTTCCGTCTTGGAATTGACACCGCTAAGTCCTTGTATCGAAATAAAAAATCCGGGTGGGGGCCAGGCTGAAAAGACCCCCACCCGAGATCCTGGGCATAGCGGGGAATCGAGCCTAGACCCAATTGATGAGAAGAGCAACCGAGAAGCCCATGGAGCCTGGGGTGGGTAACCCTTTTCACCCTTGATCCCTATAGCAGGAAAAACTATTAACTCAGATTGGCGAGGGTACGAAATGAGGTCATTTCGCCTGAAGCCCCGCGAGTCGGAGACCCCTCGGCGGGATCCATGAGACTCATTCCGCCCGGAGCGCTTCCCTCCCCCCTGTGCCCTCGTTGGCCAGGGTCACCGAGGTCACCCCCACCCCTGTGCCCTCGGGCAGCTCGGCTGCTCGATGGCCCCCACCCCTCTGTTGCCCTGTTGGGCAGGGCACCATCCAACGAGGTGACTGGGGGGCGCGCCCCTCAGTCCACCTGTTGGCTGCGCTCGGTGGCATGGGCCTGACCTGCTGCCCCGAGCTGCTCGCATCCCGAGCACTCGATGGCCTGGCCGATAGCCCGCACCCCTCAGTGCGCTCGTTAGCCCAGTGTATTCATTGCTCGCGCAGGTGTGCGCGTCATTGCTCGTCTCTCTTGTCCAAGGGATCAAGACACCATGAAGGGCTACTTTATGCTCAAAGTGTGACAGAGTGCACATATCCTGCCCATAAAGTGCACATGAAGTGTTGACTCAGGGGTTGACTCGGGATTAAGCTCGCTAGCGAGCTTAACGGTTCAACCGGACGATAACGTCAGTAACGTCAAGGAGTTAACGAATGATCGAACTACTGCTTACAGTCTCCACTTGGAGCATCTGCACTGCCTGGTATCTCAATGAGCAGCGCCGTGCAGCTCCGCAGGCAGTGCGCATCAACGACTTCGAGGTCAAGACCGTAGTCGCCACCGCGCACCCTGTTGGTCGCAGCATCGTTGGTCGAGGAGTCCGTTCATGAGAGTGCATCGCAACCTCCACAATGCCCGCAAGGGTGGACCGCAGTGGGTGGAGACACAGAAGGGCAAGGTGACCCGCTACCTCGAAGAGGTGAAGCTCACCGACGTCTCCACTCGCATCCAACCCGCAGGGCAGGCCAAGTGCCAAAGCAGCGGCGTGCGCTCAGTCATCGCCTTCTTCGATGGCGTCGAGGCACCCGGCGCTGACGTCCTACCGGGCACTTGGGAGCGCGTCGAGTATGACCCTCGCGTCAACTCGAACTTCCAAGTCCGACGTAACCACTACCCCACACCTTGGAACGTAGCCATAGGCGCGCACCTCCGCGCTGACGGTTCCACTTGGGTGCTCGGTGCTCGTTGGGAGGACAAGGCATGAGCGGTCTAACGATTCTATCGTTTGGCGGTGGCCAGGACAGCACCGCCATCCTCCTCGAAGAGCTGGAGACGCACAGGCTCGGCATCAACGCCGTGGTCTTCGCGGACACCGGCAACGAAGAGGATCACACCTACGAAACGGTGGCGCGTGCGCAGCAACTGTGCATAGCCGCAGGCATCCACTTCGAGTGGATCCGCCCCGGATCCCAGTACCACACTCCCGCCTGGCAGTCGCTTCTGGAGTACTGGGATGCCAACGACACCGTCAACATAGCCCGCGCCAAAGCATGCACGGAGAAGCTGAAGATCGTCCCGATCTACAAGTGGCTGAATGCTCTGTGCGCCGTGCTTCTCGACGAGCCCGTCGAGGACACCGGCAAGAAGAACCTTGTCCGCTTCGCTAACGAGCACGGTAGGGTGCGCATGATCATAGGCATCTCCAAAGGCGAAGAGAAACGCCTGGGCAAAGACTTCCCCAGGATCTGGCAGCGCGAAAGCGTAGTCCGCGAGTACCCGCTAACCGCCTGGGGCTGGGACCGCGCAGCGTGCCAAGCATTCCTCGAAGCACGCTTCGACATCATTGGCAAGGTCTGGCCCTCGACGTGCAAGTACTGCCACTTCCAGTCCATGCCGGAGCTGCTCTGGAGAGCACGCAACGATCCCGAGGGCTTCGCGGAGTGGACACAATTTGAAGCACGCAAGATCGCGCGCTTCGCAGACCGGCCCAAAAACCACGGCGTATACGGCGTCAAATTGCTGCCGGTAAAACTCATCGAGGCCGAGGAAAAATTCGGCCACCTGACTGACGCGGAGCTGGACGAGTACAAGTACTCGCACGGCCACCAAGTCACCAACAGCTACTGAGGTAACGTCATAGTGAACAACATCAACCGCACCATAGCAGGACTGTTAGAGGCACGAGCACTAGCCGCTCGCGGTGCTCTGTTCCTCGCTAGCCACAGTGGTGGCAAGGACAGCCAGGCCGAGTATCTAGCGCTGCTGCGCCTGGGGATCCCCGCTGACCAGATCATTGTGATGCACGCTGACCTGGGCGACATCGAGTGGCCTGGGACGCTGGATCACATCCGCGCCACCGTCCGCGAAGAACACCCGGTGCACACTGTGCACGCGTTCTTCAAAGATGGATCCGACAAGGATTTCTTTGGACTTGTGCACCGCAACCGCGCCCGCCTCGACAACCAGGGCAGACAGCACATCGATGCTTCACCCAACGGCAGCGAGCGCTTCTGCACCGGGGAGCTGAAGACTCAACCCATCTGGCGTGATGCCAAGAGGATCGCGAAAGCGCGCGGCATGCACTCCGGCATCATCGTTAACTGCGTAGGGATCCGTGGCCCTGAGTCAGGCAACCGCGCCAAACGCGTGACTGAACGTCCCGCCTCCCAGCTCACGCCCCAGAAGCAATTCAGCAATGGCACCTGGGAGTGCATCGACTGGTGGCCCCTCGCGAATTGGGAGCTGGAAGATGTGTGGTCCGAGATCCGTGACGCGGGTCAGGATCCCCACTGGGCATATGGATTCGATGGCGTTCGCGCCACCAAGAACCAGCGGCTCTCGTGCAGGTTCTGCATCTTTGGATCGATGAATGATCTGCGCAATGCGGCCACGCTCTACCCTGACCTGGCCAACAAATACATCCAGCTCGAAGCGGACACGCGCTCAACTCTCCATGTCGATGGCGTGTCCCTGACAGAGAAACTGAGGGGCATCCCCCTCGTCAACATCACTGAGGTAACGTCATGAAGTACGACCACACTGAACTCTATCGCCTGGTACTAGCACTGCTGGAAGATCGCCCCGAGAAAGATCTCACCTGGTGCATCCAAGAGTGCCACGATGGGCGACTGCACCATCCGATCAACCAGGAGAACCTGCACTTGTTTCGGCGCTTCCGCAATGATCCTGAGAATGGCAGCGGCAACGCACAGGTGCTCATAGAACGCGCTCGCGCAGCACTGCGTCTCCTGGACGAAGTGGTGGACAAGATCAGATACGCGCAAATTCCCTTTGGCTCCAAAGGCACGCAGATCGTCATCGTCATAGGTGAGACGCCCACCAAGTTCAAGACCGTGCGTTTCAACGCCAGCCGCAACGCGTTCAACACCACGACCTCCTACGATTACGACACTCAGAAGCACACTTTCTTGGGCTTCTCGATCTCCCCGGTCAAGAAGGAGCTGGTCAAGTTCATCCCCCGCGATGCCGCGATCTTCGATGCCTGCCGTAGGTCAGGACAGGACAAGAGCTACATCGAAGAACAATTCCAGGAAGTCCAAAACGCCTTCTCCCCCAACAATTCCACTGAGGTAACGTCATGAAGCTGATACTCGTACACATCGACAACATGAGCCGCGCTGACCAGATCGCGAGCTACCTGCCCAGCAACTACCGCATCGTCGCCACTTGCGAGACGGCGGTGCTCGTCGCGGGCAAAGACGATCACGGCTGGACCGCTGAAGGTTATGTGATCCCGCGCCTGGCATCCGGGCTCATTCGCGCCGAGGAGATTGGCCGGGAGGATCCCGACTCAGCCGCCCCTCTGTTGACTTGGTTGGAGGTCAAAGGCTACCTCAACCTCGTGCACAATGATGTGGCCTACGATCTGACCCCAGTCTCTCCTCGAAGCCCGATCTGCCCAACCTGTGGCACCGACCACACAGACTCTCGCGACCGGGCAGAGTGTGAAAAGATCTGGCGCGCAGCGAAGGCTAAGGACAGTCACATGACGATCCCGCCGCTGCGCGTCGAGGTGCAGGCTGACAGCTCTGGCACCTGGGCAGGCAACAAGGTCGAGTACGACGACATCGACTCAGCCGTGGCTGCTGCCAAGGATCTGATGGGCCGCTGGACGTTGGTCACCGACTGGCGAGTGGTCGACGCTGAGGACCAGGTCATTCGCTCACGCTCAGACGCGTAGTCGAAACGAGCCCCTTAGTGGGCTCGTCTGCGGGATCCGCCCTACCCGCACTGATGAGACAGGGCATATTGAGGTAACGTCATGAAGTATTCGGAATTCAAGCCCACGGCCTGGGACAACCACATAACCTTCGATGAGGATCGAGAGGATTGGTTGGTCGCACCCGTGGGCCGCAACCGCGACAGCGACATACTCGACGAGTCCAACTTCGAGGCCGCGCTCAAGCAGCTCGGTGGCGAGTCGGACACGGTCGAGGTCCACCGCTTTGGCCACTGGGCCTGCGGCTGGTTCGAGATCCTCCTCGTGGATCCCAAGCACGGTGACGCGCTCGTCGAGATGCAGTCCTCGCTAGAGGACTACCCGCTGCTCGACGAGGAAGATCACTCGCAGCGCGAGTACGACGCCATCAACGAAGCCTGGGACCAGATGGCTTTGTCTGATCACATTGAGTACGCGGTCGAGAACGGCCACTCGATGTTCGCAGCTCGTCGCGGTGACGCCTGGTCTCTCAACAACGACTGCGGTGACGCGGTCTACAACCTGATCAGGAGTTGATCGATGAGCTATGTCAGTGACCTGAAGCAGGCCGATACCGCAGTCGTCGAGACTC
>Ga0255058_10000220_pt1 | contig 34168 bp, 33 predicted proteins | sample Cases_109_9_MG_FD_188637 | JGI IMG/M metagenome (GOLD analysis project Ga0255058, IMG submission 188637) | Seawater microbial communities from Amundsen Gulf, Northwest Territories, Canada - Cases_109_9 | ecosystem: Environmental > Aquatic > Marine > Gulf | place: Canada: Northwest Territories... | reverse complement strand
TCAGGTTCAGGCTCGGGCTCGGGCTCGGGCTCCGTCGCTGCTGTGTCTCCAATCGTGCCGATCTCATCAGCGAGCGGCGAGTCGACGATTACCATGCTGATCGTGTCTTCCGGTTGGATCGTAAATTCGACCGGTTCCGCCGCTTCAACACCGGTCTGGGTCGGTCCGGTCTCGACCTCTGAGTCGTCGGCGACCTCGAAGCCCTGGTTGGCCTGCTGGATGCGCCGCACAAGTTCGCTAGCCGATTTCACCGGCTTATTGGCGATGACGGTGTCGCGCATACGATGCAATTCATCGACGCTTCGTTGCAACAGGTCTTCGACGACAGACGAGGCCTTGACGCGTCCTTCATCCAGCGACGTCAGCAGAGTCTCAATCTCGTGGCTGAGATCGCCCATGGCCGTAATACCAGCCATGCGAGCGCCGCCCTTGAGAGTGTGCAAATGTCGTTTTAGTTCCTCGACGAATGTGCGCGATTCCTTGTTCTTCGACCATCCACCCAGCGAAAGGTCGACCGCTTCGAGCAGCTCCGCCGATTCTTCTGTAAAGATGGCGGCGATCTCGGCATCGTAGTCGGCCTCGAGCGACTCCTCCCTGGCAACTTCAGGCTCAATGAGCTCGATAATTTCCGCCTCCGGAACGTCGACCGTTTCCGGCCCTGCCGCCGCGCTGGGAGTGACGGCACTCGCGAGCTTTGTGATGTGTTCAATGAGCAATGAGTAGTCCGCGCGCCGTTGCTGCGGCTGGTTGATGTCACCAACGATTGTCGCCAATGCTTTCGCCGCTGCACGCATCGCATCAAGTCCGGATTGCTGGAAGCCGACCTTGTGGTCGAAAACGCGTCGCACGAATCGATTCAGTGCGGCGGCAACCGCAACGCCCCGTTCGACGTTTGCCATGTTGGCGCTGCCGTGCAAAGTATGGCAGGCACGATGAAGTTTGTCGGTTACGTCGAATGGCGGTGAGTGTCCTTCACAAGCCGCAATATAATCGCTAATCACCTGCAGGTGACCGGTCGTCTCTTTCGAGAAAATATCGAGCAGTACCGGGTCCATTTCCAGCGCCGCTTGCTCGTCTTCGGTCTCCGTTGCGGGGACATCGATGGTCAGCACGGCCGCATTCGGGTCGCCCTCTGCGAACGCCGTTGCGCGCGCCATCAGCAAGTTGATATCCGAACTCGGTTTCGTACCGATTTCGAGTTGCTCTACAAGCTCCGCTACAGCTGCCGCTGCCTCGAGAATGAAATCGATCATCGGTGGTGTGCGCACCAAGGTGCGATTGATCAGGCGATTGAGCAGGTTTTCCACAGTCCAGCTGTACTCACCGATGCGCTCGGCGCCGACCATACGGCCACTGCCCTTCAAGGTATGAAACGAACGCCGAACGGTAATCAGCGTTTCCATGTCGTCCGGCGCCTCACTCCAGACTGGTAACTTGCGTTTTACTGACGCAATTTCCTCTTTCGCTTCCTCGATGAAGAGCTCGAGCAATTCCGGGTCGAGGTGTTCGGCATCCGGTGCCACGACCGGCAGCTCCAAGACTTCGGTTGCCCCCGTCGGCCCATCTCCCTCGTCAAGCTGGCCAATCGCCGTTTCGATTTCCGCACTGCGCATTTTCATCGTCGCCTCGGCCGGCGGCGCCATTGGTCGCACCGGCTCGAGACGTTTCTCAACATCGCGCAATACGGCAAGACAGGCCTCGGCGTTGTCGAGCATGTACCACGGCTCGCTGCGGCCCGCTTTAACGGTTTCCATGTAGTACTCGATGCTGACGATCGCGTCGGCAAGGCGATCGGTGTCTTTTTGCGACAAGCGTCCGACGTCGCTCGACTTGAATGTCAGTTCAACCAACTGACCGATACGCTCGACGACTTCCATCGCCCGCGTCTTGTTCAACATCAGCAGTCCGGATTTTATGCCGCGAATCAGCGACGGCATACTGTCAAGCCCCTGCGGTGGCGAATGCGTTGCCATGCTCTGGCTGATGGTTTCCTTGATACGCGCCAGATTGATGATGCACTCGCGCATGACGGATTCGGCGACCTGCTGGTAATCGGCAGCCTCCGCCTCGGACACTTCCGAGTCCTGATCCGTCGGCGGCGGTTCCTGTGGCGTCGTCAGTCTGATGAGCTGTCGGTCGAGGCGATCCTCGACTCGCAACAGGGTCGATGCAATATCGAGAATGATCTTGTCATTGGCGGCACCACCGCGTTCAACGATCGCTTTCAGGCGATCGACTTCCCCATCGATATCACTACGTAGCTCGCCGAGGCCAAGTACGCCCAGTGTGTCGCTGATTTTTTTCAGCAAGTCCAGCTGCGGCACGAGTTCTGCGGCATTGTTCATTCCCGTTCGCACAAAAATGTCGAGCACATCCTTTACGCGACCGAGGTCTTCCCTGATCGCCGAGGCGACCGTCTTCATGAGCTGTACGCTAGGCGCCGACAAAGCCTCGCGTGCATGCTCGACCTGTTCATCGCCCGGCAACAGCTCGGCCAGGTTGAACGCCGATCGGATTTCGCTGATGCGCTCACCGGCAGTACTCGAACGAGCGACGTAGTACAGCAGATTGTTCAGCAGGTCATCGACGGGATGAGCATCGAATGCTTTGAGCCCCTCATCGATGAGGTACTTGATCTGACGATCTGTTTGTCCCAGCAGACGCTTTACCGCGATCGAGGTTTCGAGCCCGCCGTTTTGCAATGATTCGAGAACACCGCCGACCACCCACCAAAGCTGGTACATGTCGTCGCGCGTGGCGGAGTTTTCCAGCGCCATCGCTACCCGGCTGAGGGTCTCAATATGGTGCTTGGCTTGTCCGCCCTTTATCCAGCCCAGCAGCGCCAATTGAAATTTTGGCCGCAGCCGCGTCGCAACCTGCACCGGATCCTCGCCACTGCTTTCGCGCGAACCGGTTTTTTTCTCGGCGCGCGTGGGCGACAGATTCAACAATAGCAGCGTGCCTTCGGAAAGCAGGGGTTCGCCGCGTGCTGCTCGCAGGTCATTGAGGATCGGCAGCAACACCAGCGCGATGTCACGACCGCCACCAAGCAAACGCTCGATGTAAATCGGCAGCTGGACCATCGATCGCGTCAGCGCGTCGAGCCCGTCCTCGCGACCTTTGCCGGCGCGTAAGGAAGCCAGGTACTTGCAGGCAAGCTCCATCTCCTCGGTTAACAGTGCGGCGCCGTAGATTTCGGTAATTTGCAGGGCGCCACGAACCTGGTGCAGAAATTCCCCGGCACGGTTCAGCGACGCTGATCCACCACGCCCGTCGACACAATCTTCGAGCGCGAGTTGTGCATTGCGAATCGTTTCGTTCAGCTCATTGCTGACAATCGCAAGTGCGCGGACGGGATTGTCTATGCCGTCGGTGCGCGCCTGCACTGTGCCGATTTCGCCCGTCATCTGGGAGATCGTTTTCGTCCCTTAACCCGCGCTCGCCTGCCGGGGATTTTTTGCGCCGCTTGCATCTACCGATGTCGATCGCAATGTTGCAGGCATCGAGTCTTTGGGCAACGTGAATCCTGCGACCGTCAATCGCAGCTGAGATGCAAATTCCGATAGCTTGGAAATGGCAGCGGCCGTGGCCGCCGTTGCCTTGCTGGTCTGCAAGCTGATTTCACTGAGTCGCGTGGTTCGCCGTGTCACATCTGCAGCGGAGCCGGCCTGTTGCCGGGCGGAGCTAGAAATATTTTGCACGAGACTCGCAATCTGATTCGATACTTGCTCGATCTCATCGAGGGCCGCGCCGGCATTTTCCGCCAGCAAGGCGCCACCGACGACGTCGGTCGTGCTGCGTTCCATCGACACGACGGCCTCCTTGGTGTCGGCCTGAATCGTACTCACGAGAACCTCGATCTGCCGTGTCGCATTCGTCGATCGTTCGGCCAGTCGTTGCACCTCGTCGGCAACAACGGCGAAGCCACGACCTGCCTCACCCGCCATGGATGCCTGAATAGAAGCGTTCAGCGCGAGGATGTTGGTTTGCTCGGCGATGTCGTTGATGAGCTCAACGATGTTGCCGATTTCCTGCGAGCTCTCGCCAAGGCGCTTGATGCGCTTGGACGTGTCCTGGATTGTTTCTCGAATCGTATTCATGCCATCGATCGTGCGCTGCACAGCTTCGCCGCCCTTGTGCGCAACGTCCACGGAATGGCGGGCCACGTCGGACGATCGTTCGGCATTGCCAGACACTTCCTCGATTGATGCCGCCATCGATACGATCGATTTTGTTGCGGCGTTAATCTCTCGCGTTTGATTATCCGCGGCCTTGGCCATATGGGCGGCCGTACTTTCGGTTTGCTTCGCCGCCGAATCCACCATGATCGCCGTCTCGTTAACCGTTGTAACCAACTTGCGAAGTTCTTCGATTGCGTAATTAAAGGAGTCGGCGATCGTGCCCGTAATATCCTCGGTCACGGTTGCTTCAACAGTCAGGTCACCGTCGGCAAGACTGCCCATTTCATCGAGCAACCTCAGGATCGCCTGCTGGTTACGTTCGTTTTGCTCGCCCAGATCCATCGCTGTCTGCTCGAAAGTAGAACCACGTCTATTCAGCCTGATGAGTATCAGCACAAGCACTGCGGCGAAGCCGACAAGGCCGATCGGAATCCAGAGTATGTTCAAAACCGCGGGCAATACGCTGGTCGAGGAGGCGCTCGAGAATGCCGTGTCCATCAATTTGCGGGACGCATCAGCTAGCGCAAGCTGCGCTTCATCGAGGCCCGCAAGCGCCGGTACGCTGGCGTTGATACTCGCAATCTGCCCCTCGACGTCTGCCATGTGAGCGCGCAGCGGCACCAGCACCGATTCACGACCCTCGGCGTCGAGCGGCACGACGTCGAGTTGGGATGCCTCGCCGCCAAGTGCGTTGAGTACTTCGCGCAAAAACGCCGCATCGTCCGTTATGCCAGCAGCCATGTTCACAGCATCCCCGTTCGTCGCCAGCCCGTCTGCCTGTTTGGCTATCTGATCTGCCCGCTGTTGAAATTCCTGGACAACCGGCGTCGCGCCGGAGCGGTCGAGCAGCTCGTTGGACAATTCGAGCATTGCGGATGCACTGGTCGCGATACCCGTCGACGCGTTGAACAGCGCCTCGATGTCCGCACGCTTCGCCAGGATTGCTGCCGCACGCCCATCAAGCGCGCGCCAGTCGCTCGAATTCCCGGGGACCGCCGGATCTCCGGCTTGGCGCAATGCGCGAATTTCTTTGACGCTGGCATCGAATACGGCGAACCCGCCGTCGGTTCCGGCCAACGCTGCCGCGGCGCGGTCCGGCAAAGACTGCGATAAAGCCGCCAACGCTGCAGCGGATGAACCGCCGCTCGCCTGCAAAAAAACCAGCGCGCCCGCGACGGTCAGCGATAACGCGATCGTTAGTGCGATGACGCGGAAAATGGATGAAGTGTCAGATGATTTCGCCATGACATGAAACTCGATTATTCCGCAGCCGCCTGCAGAAAAAGATTGCTTTCAACGAGATCGAAAAGATTGAAGATCGGCCACGTTTCCTCGTTGCGTTCATAACCGCCTGCAACAAAGCGGTCGCAGCGGACGATAGTCTCCTTTGTTTTATCGGTGTGCTCATGGTCCATAAAGCGCCGAAAACCCAAAACCTCATCAACAACGAGCCCGGCCGGGACTTCGCGATGATTGACCGAAATGACGCGGGTCGTTCGACGCAGCGCCGTCCGGCCACTGCCGAGCAGGAGTTTCACATCGATGAGCGGCAACAGATGACCTCGCAGGTTTGCAATGCCTAGCAGCCAGCGCTTCGCACCGGGAACGCGACTCATTGCATCGGGTAATATCAGCACCTCCCGAACCTGATCGCGATGCGACACGAACTGCTCTTCGCCGATTCGAAAACCGACGCCCACCCACTCCGCCGGAAGTGCGCCACTGACGCCGCCTGTTTGAGCCTGCGTGCTGCGGCGTTCAATCTCGCGCAACAATTCGAATGGTTGCTTGACGAGCGACGCGAGTGCGACCGGGTTGCTCATTCGTTGACCCTCATTCAGGCGGCCGTCACCGTGTTAATCATGTGCACAAGCTGCTTTTCTGCAATCGGCTTGACCAGGTATTCAACAGCACCCTGGCGCATGCCCCAGATTTTGTCAGTCTCCTGATCCTTGGTTGTGATGATGATGACGGGAATTTGCGATGTCACGGGATTCTGGCTGAGCTTGCGGGTCGCCTGAAAACCATTCATACCCGGCATGACAACGTCCATAAGAATGCAGTCGGGACGAGACGACGCTGCCTGTTTGATACCCTCGTCACCATTATCGGCAACCAGTGTTTCGAAGCCGTTCTTTTCCAGCATATTCTGGAATAGATGCAGTTCTGTCGGCGAATCATCAATAATAAGAATGGTCGACATCGATATCCTCGCCGTCAGCTAATCTGGTTTGAAATAGCACCAAGCAACTCATCCTTCGTGAACGGCTTGGTGAGGTATTGCTCGGAGCCGACAATTCGTCCGCGAGCACGATCAAAAAGACCGTCCTTTGATGACAACATGATCACCGGCGTTTTCCGGAACACCTTGTTGTGCTTGATCAATGAGCAGGTCTCATAACCGTCGAGTCGCGGCATCATGATGTCCACGAATATCAGGTCGGGCTGATGATCGGCGATCTTCGACAGGGCGTCGAAACCGTCAATGGCCGTGAAGACCGTACAGCCTTCCTTGGTTAACAGCGTTTCGGCTGTTCGGCGTATCGTTTTGCTGTCATCGATGACGAGAATCTTGAGGCCATTCAGACTTCGAGATGCAGTGTTAGACACCGGATATCCTCATTATTATGAAATTCCCCAGTTCCTGCTTGCAGGGCACCCGGACCCTTTAATCACTCAGGAAAACCGACTTGTACCATATTGACATAAGTCCTGCTACGACGCCCGCCGCAGACCATAAAATTGTCGTGAAAACCGATGCTTGCCGTGCGTTTAGTTGAATGTATAGTGGCTCGTAAAGCAGTGACTCGCGGGTTTCGACCAAAATGGCAGACAAGGCTCTTCGAATCGGTATCGTCATGGATCCGATCGACTCCATCACTCCAAAAAAAGACTCATCGCTCGCGATGCTGCTCGAAGCCGGCCGGCGTGGCGCCGAAATCCACTACTTCGAGCAGGGTGATCTGAAATTGATCGACGGCGAAGCGATCGGGCGATCGAGACTTCTCGCGGTACGCGACAATAATGAGGACTGGTTCGAATTCGGCGCTCATGCCGAGCTACCGCTCGGCGACCTTGACGCCATCCTGATGCGCAAGGATCCGCCGTTTGATATGGAGTATATCTACACGACGTACATCCTTGATCGCGCTGCGAATGCCGGTGCCGTAATCGTCAACCGACCACAGGCGCTCCGGGACATGAATGAAAAGGCGTATACGGCCTGGTTTCCGGAATGTACGCCGCTGACCTTGATTACCCGCTCGATGGACGATATGCGGGCCTTTCTCGCCGAGCATGGCCAGATCGTAGTCAAACCCCTGGACGGCATGGGCGGCAAGTCGATTTTCGTCGTCGGGAAAGGCGATAACAACGCCAATGTAATTTTCGAGACATTGACCGACTTCGGTCGGCAATTCGCCATGGCCCAGTTGTACATCCCCGAGATCAGTCTCGGCGACAAGCGCATTCTTCTGATTGACGGTGACCCGGTCCCCTATTCGCTCGCCCGCATCCCGTTGGACGGCGATAATCGCGGCAATCTCGTGTTAGGCGCGATCGGCAAGGGTCAGGAGTTGTCCCAACGAGACCGCGAAATCTGCGAGCAGGTAGGGCCGGCGATGCGAGACAACGGCGTGATCTTCGCCGGCATCGACGTCATCGGCGACTTCCTGACCGAAGTCAATGTCACGAGCCCAACAGGGATACGTGAGCTCGACAAAGAGTTTTCTCTGAATATCGCCGGCCTGATGTTTGATGCTATCGAGTCGAAACTGGCCTAGCGCGGCGCTCGCTGTCGCCGCATTGCTCACGGCCTGCGCACCGTCAAATCGCGACTATCATCATGAATTGCATTTCTTCGGCACGATCGTGTCAGTTTCCTTGTATGACGTGTCAAGCCGTCAGGACCAGGCAGCGCTCGAGGACCTGGTAGATTTTTTTCACGATGCGGGCAACAACTGGTACCCGTGGGCCCCGGGTGAACTGCAACGGATCAATGACGCGATTGCCGGCGGCAATGCTATCGAAGTGTCAGAGCGTCTCGCGGAACTAATTCGCTCGGCTGCGTTTTACGAATCCGAATCTCACGGCCGATTCAATGCCGGGCTAGGCCACCTGTCCGAGCTGTGGGGCTTTCAACCCGTAATGCTAGGGCTCGACAAATTACCCGACGCCACCTTGCTGGCCCAACTGGTTGACAGTAAACCGAGTGCGCTCGATATTCGCTGGGACGGCTCCACATTGTCGTCACCTACGCAGCACCTGATGCTGGATCTTGGCGGCATCGCCAAAGGTGCGATCCTGGCCATCAGTACCGGCATACTCGAACAGCATGGGATCGAGAACGCGATCGTCAATATCGGCGGCGACTTGACCGTGGTAGGTCGCGTCAACGGCCGCGACGCCCATGTCGGCATCCGCTCGCCCGACAACGGCCTGGCAGTGGCCGGCCTGAATGTGCGTAGCAAAGAGACTGTTGTGACCTCGGGCAATTACGAGCGATTCGTCGTTATCGGCGGTGTGCGCTACACGCATGTGTTTGATCCGCTGACCGGCTATCCCGTGGATCACACAGCATCGGTTACCGTTGTCGACGCGGACCCGGTTCGCGCCGATGCCGCTGCAACCGCCCTGATGGTGGGTGGTGCTGCGGCATTCGACGAGCTGGTGAACCTGCTGGAGCTGCGCTACGCACTGCTGATCGACGTAAGCGGTGACACACGTCTCACTCCGGGCATGCGCGAGCGGTTACACTGGATTGACGCAACCGACACGCCGTAGGTGCTTGTTCGGTAGACAAAAATGGCGGATGATGCGCGCGACTCCTGGCGCTCGCGCGAGTACACGTTGACTCGAATATGGCCAACATCGCGATAAACATCGACCCACTCGACGAGTTTCGACTCGTCGCGGCCCCCGTAGCCGATCGCTTGCCGGGCATGCTGTTCCTCGCGGCGCTGATTCACGGCGTGCTGATCATCGGGATCACGTTCAATGCCGCATTGAACGATCAGTTTGCCGATGCTATCTCCCTCGAAGTCACCATTGTCGCTGACACGGATCAGCAGATTGATCGGCCCGACCGAGCCGAGTATCTCGCCCAGGCGAGTCAGCAAGGCCGTGGCAACACGACACAGCAGGTTCGCCCGTCCGCGCCTGAGAAAAGCCAGTCGCCCATCGACAATCCGGGCCAGGAGGACGGCAATAGTTTCCTCGAGTCGACAACGCACGAACAGGCCGCCGACGAACTCCTTGCGACGCAACAACAGCAAGACGTGCAGAGCGCGGACAAGCCACGCAAAGATCCGCAGCAGGACATCAGCACGGCTTTGGCTCTGCAGTCGGGTAGCGACCTGACCTTGCCGTTACCGCAGGAAGATCGAGCAACATTGTTGATACATGACGACGACCCTCGCCAGCTCGTGGTTAGCGCAGACACACGTGAGTCCAGCATTGCAGGCTACCTCGATAACTGGAAACGGCGAATCGAGGCAGTGGGTGCCGAGTACTTCCCTGAACTCGGTGATCTCGGCGGCCTGAGCGGCAGTCCGACGCTGGAGGTCAGCATTTACGCAGATGGCCAACTTGCCGAAGTCATCATTCGTAAATCGAGTGGATCCGCTGTTCTCGACCAGGCTGCACTGGACATATTACGGCGCGCATCGCCGTTCGACCCGTTTCCGTCCGCGGTCCGCTCGGACTACGACAGCCTGCGTTTCGCCTACAAGTGGTTGTTTGGCGAGAACGTTGTGCCGGCAACGGCCAGCGTTAGGCAACCTAACCCATCGACGTAACTTAACCCGGTTGTGCCGGGCTCGATCTCGGCGGATACTGTTGCCATGGACGCGATAGGTACGCTGACCAATCAGCTGTTGATTGCAATGCCGGGTATGGCGGACCCGAATTTCAGCAGTACTGTGACGCTGATTTGTGAACACAATGACGAGGGAGCGCTCGGCATCGTCATCAATCGTCCCCTGCCACTGAAACTCGGCGGGTTGTTCGAGCAACTGGACGTCGATGACGCCGATCCGCATGCGGCAGACGTCCCCGTCCTCATGGGCGGCCCCGTCGGGCCCGAGCGCGGATTTGTGTTGCACGAGTCCACGCATTCCTACGAAAATTCCCTTGCCGTTTCGGAGACGATCAACCTGACACTGTCGCGCGACGTCATCGACGCCATGGCGACCGGCGAAGGCCCGCGCAAATCTCTGGTGGCACTCGGCTATGCCGGCTGGGAGGCAGGTCAGTTGGAAAATGAGATGCTGGCGAATTCGTGGCTCAACGTGACGGCCACCCCGGACATTGTTTTCGACCTGCCGTTTGCAGAGCGCTGGACCGCGGCCGCCGAAAGTCTCGGCGTGGACATCAGCCGGCTGGCCCCTGACGCAGGACATGCCTGAGCGTTCGTCCCCCGAAACCATTGTCGCATTCGACTTCGGGCTTCGCCGCATCGGCGTTGCCGTTGGTCAGGACGTTACGGGCTCGGCCAGTCCGCTCGGCATCGTCAGTAACGGCACAAAAGGGCCCGATTTCGAGCGCATCGCCACGCTGATCAAGGAATGGCGTCCCAACCGCTTGATCGTCGGCATGCCATTGCACATCGACGGCAGCCCGGGTCAACTCGAACCGAGCATCGGGGAATTCGTCGTGGCGCTCGAGCGCTTCGAATTGCCGATTGACCGAGTCGACGAACGACACACATCGCAGGAGGCCGAACAGGCGCTGATCAATGCCCGTCAGGCAGGCAGCCGCGGTCGCATCAAAAAGGAACATATCGACGCCGCGGCAGCGGTATTTATCGCCGAGAGATATCTTCTGAGAAATCTGTAGAATGGCGCCGCGATGCAGACGAGTGACCTCAACCCCGAACTCGAAGACGACGCTCACGTCCAGTTGAATTCCGACGGCTCATTGCGTCATTTGTTGACACTCAGGGGCCTTGGCAAGGACACGCTCATTGAATTGCTGGACAGCGCGGAGTCCTATCTCAGCGCCGAGGGAACGTTGCCGTCACGCAGTACTGTACTTGCGGGCCGTACGGTCGCCAATCTGTTTTACGAACCCAGCACACGAACCCGAGCGTCGTTCGACCTCGCGGGCAAACGCCTCGGTGCGGATGTGCTGAACCTCGACGTCAACACATCATCGCGAAAAAAAGGCGAAAGCATTCTCGACACGATTTACACGCTCGAGGCCATGCAGGTCGACATCATGGTGGTACGAGACGCGAGTGCCGGTGTGCCGGCGTATATCGCGCGTCATGTCAAAGACTTCGTCAGCGTGCTCAATGCGGGTGAGTCTGACGTGTCGCATCCGACGCAAGGCTTGTTGGATGTTCTCACGATTCGCCAGCATCGCAGTGATTTCGAGAATCTCATTGTCGCCATTGTCGGCGACATCGAACACTCGCGCGTCGCGCGCTCGGCCGCATACGGTCTGCACACGCTCGGTGTCGGAGAACTTCGCCTCATTTCGCCACCGGCAATGGCGGCTGAAGCCGATGACATGCCGTTCGCCAAAGCCGTTGACAATCTGGACGATGGCATACGCGATGCGGACGTTGTCATGGCACTCCGCATTCAACGCGAACGCATTGGCAATCTTGACGGCATACCCGGCATTGATGAATATTTTGCCAACTTCGGTGTCAGCCAGGAGCGCATGAAAATCGCGAAGCCCGATGCAATCGTCATGCATCCGGGTCCGATGAATCGCGGCATCGAAATTGAAGGCGCGCTTGCCGACAGCACGCAATCGATGATCACAAAACAGGTTACCAACGGCGTCGCCGTGCGAATGGCTGTTCTCGAACGAGTCGCACGAACGCTGGATGCTCGATGACAAGTGCTGCGCAGAAAACAGCGCAGCGAAATCGCGGTACGTTGTTTGTCGAAGACGGTGTCATCCTGAGCACCGAGAAGCACCCGAGTGATCAGTTCATTCAGCGTATTCGCGCACCGAAGTGTGCGAACAGCGCTGCGGCCGGCAGTTTTGTCCACATCTCCTGTGACGGGACGCTACCAATGAGGCGCCCACTGTCGATCATGCGTGCTGGCGAAGACTGGATCGAGGTGTTGTACAAGATCGTCGGCGACGGCTTGCGGCTGTTGGCGCAAAAGGAACCGGGTGATGTCGTCAGCGTCCTCGGCCCGATTGGCATGCCATTTACGCCGGATCCTGTTCGACCGAACGCATTATTGATCGGCGGCGGTGTTGGTATCCCGCCGATGGTGTTCCTGGCCGATGTTTTGCGACAGGATCCGTCATGGCAGCCATTCGCCATCTTCGGATCGGAGATCCCGTTCCCGTTTGACTGTCAGCACTCGGCAATTGCTGTGTCCGGTATCGATGCGAGCGCTTCGAGCGCGATGCCCTTGCTGGAAAACTGGGACATTCCGTCGCGGCTGACAAGCCTGCAAGGCTATGACGGATGCTTCAACGGATACGTTACCGACCTGGCCGAACAGTGGCTGAATACCTTGAGTGATGAGCAGCGCAATCGCGTGTCGGTCTTCGGCTGTGGCCCGACGCCAATGCTGAAAGCTGTCGCCGAACTGGCGGCACGTTATGACTTGCCTTGCCAGGTGTCGCTCGAGGAATTCATGGCTTGCGCCGTCGGCGGTTGCGCCGGGTGCACGGTTCTCGTGAATACCCCCGAAGGGCAGGCGATGAAACGCGTTTGCGTTGACGGCCCTGTGTTCGACGCGTCTGCTGTTGTCTGGGACGCATAGATAAACCATGTTGAAAATTTTCCAGCGCACTGTCGCTCAGCTGTCGGTAAATCTTACAATCGGGCATCGATGCAGCGCTTACGTTGAGACTTAAACTAAACAAAACATTACGTCAAAAGTGGAAAATATGGTGTAACGACGCATATAATATAGCCACAACGAATAACGATACGAAAAAACTTGGGGAAGCCCAATAACGCAATTTCCCCGGTAATCGCATAGGCGGATACCGGCCAAAAAAATAACAAAGATTGCGATCCGCAACACCTACAAAGAATCGACTATCCCGCTTTCCAAATTGCGGGAGGCCGACAGGTAAGTCAGCACGCGTCAATCGCAACAAGAATTGAGGTCATCGAATGAGGCTCAGGACCACGCTCGCTTCCGTGAAAATTCTCGCAACCGTCGCCGCTCTCACGATTTTAATCCCGATCGGCTATGCCAAAAGAACCGAGTTTTTTCCGCCCGCAAACGAACCGGCCTTTGAAGGAGGCCCGACTGGCACTGTCACGGATGCGGGCATTAACAATGTTGTGCAGGAAGACCAACAGCGCATAGACGTAATATTCAACATCCCAACCAACGGTGAGCCGAGCCCGCTGTTCGGCGCGCAGTCGTTCGAGCAGCGCATGCTGCGTTTCGAGGAGTTCGGTACCGCGCCGCTTCCGACGACGTTCTCGGCAGGGGCAATAGCTTTCCCACAGGCCATCGATCCGCAAAGCGGACCAGTGAGCGGGACTCTGGATGCCTATCTCGAAGAAGCGATTTACCCGGCCCCGACCAGGCTGGCCAACGACTTGGATCCCAATCCGTGGCGCGCCTCGATCGAGGGCTTTCTCGGCCGCTCACTCGATTCGCCCCCGGCAGAAGGGCGGCCGCCGGGCGAACTCTGGTCCCATCAGCGCTGGGATGAGTTCTACCCCGAGGTCTATTTCAAAACCGCACAAGCGGGCGCAAGAGACAACGGCGGTATCCGCGACGTTCAACAGCTGCATGGCTACAGCGCAGGAGAGTTCGCTCCCGGTGGGCTGTACCACAATACCGTCGGTCTTCCGGCTGACGTCCCGCAGTTCAACGGCACGACACAGGGCTTAGCGGTCCGGTTCCACCCGAATATGCCGGTCCAGGAATCCAACGCGCTGTGGACCTTCGACGGAACATTCCCGCCCAAGCTACTCATGGTGCGCTATGGGGAAGCGACCTTGATGCGCCACTACAACATGCTGCCCATCGACCCGGCGGCGAACATGGGTTTCGGCTTACACACACTGACGACCCACGAACACAACGGACACACGCCCGCCGAGAGCGACGGCTACACCCAGACCTTTTTCTACCCGGGCCAGTATTTCGACTACCGCTGGCCGATACAGCTGGCCGGGTTCGACACCGTCAACACGAACGCCGCCGACCCGAGGGCAGGTGCACCGGATGGCAGCGGTGGCATCATTCCGGTCGCGGGCGACTATCGAGAGACGATGAGCACGCACTGGTTTCACGACCACATGCTCGATTTCACGGCGCAGAATGTCTACAAGGGCAACGCCGCAATGATGAACTACTACAGCGCCATCGATCGCGGCAACGAGGGCCTGGAAGATGGGATCAACCTGCGCTTGCCCAGCGGTACGGCACTGGACTGGGGCAACCGCGACTACGACGTCAACCTGATGATCGCGGACAAGGCCTGGGACCAGGAGGGGCAACTCTGGTTCAATATTTTCAATCTTGACGGTTTCATGGGCGACCAGGTTTTCACGAACTGGCTGTACCACCCGTACCTCGACGTGCGCGCGCGCCGCTACCGCTTCCGCATCTTGAACGCCGCCGTGTCACGGTATTTCAAGTTCGCGCTGGTGACGGAGAGCGGCGAACGGGTGACTTTCCACATGGTCGCCAATGACGGCAACATCATGGAGCACGCCGTTGCCTTTGACGGAACATTGGGTACGGAAAAGGGCGTGCTCCCGACGATAGGCATTGCGGAACGCTACGACATCATCGTTGACTTCAGCCAGTTCCAGCCGGGCGACAAGCTCTATTTCGTTAACCTGCTGGAGCACGAGGATGGCAGAGGACCCAATAAAGCCATCCCGCTGGAGGAAGTGTTGTCCGGGGAGTACCAGGCCGTGAACGAAGGCGACCGCTGGACTGGTGGCGACCCGGCTGTCGGCAAGTTCCTTGAATTTCGCGTAGTAAATTACACCGGCACGGACCTGAGCCTGGATCCGCGTGACTACGTGCGCGGCGCACAGAAGATGATCCCGCTGCCCAGAGCCACCGCGGCGGAGCTGGCAAGCGCCCGCCACCGGACCTTCGAGTTCGGACGCTCGAGCGGTACTGACAACGCGCCCTGGACGATCAAGACCGACGGTGGACACGCCTTCGGCATGGATCCGCGACGGCTCTCGGCCGCGCCCAACAGGGGCGAACTGAGTGCCGAGGGCATGGGTCACATCGAAATCTGGAATATTGAAAACGGCGGCGGTGGCTGGAGCCATCCGGTCCATGTCCACTTCGAGGAGGGAATTATCCTCGAACGAGACGGCAAGCCTCCCCCCGAATGGGAGAAATGGGCCCGCAAGGATGTTTATCGCATCGGTACGATGGAAGACAGCGGCGACAACGTGGAGATGGCCATTCGCTTGCGGGAGTTCTCCGGAACCTACATGGAGCACTGCCATAACACTCAGCACGAGGACCACGCGATGCTGTTGCGATGGGACATCGAGAACCCTGGCCAGTTCGTGGTCTTGCCGACGCCAATGCCGACCTGGGACGGGGTCGGGTACGTCGCCAGCGAGGCCCTGCCGACATTCAGGACCGGCGATGGCTTCGGGCCCAGCGGCGAATCTGGCGGTGGTGGCGGCGGCGGTGGCGGCGGCGGCGGCGATGACGGCGACAGCGACAGCGATGACTAGGCGGGCACGGTCAGTGTCGAATCGAATGGCGGCGGGCAAGTGCTTGCTTTTCGGATCAAGAACAATCGAGAGGCCGGTGAAAATGAACGATAAGCTTCGGTACCTGAAATGCCTGGCGCTGGCGGCCGTGCTGCTGTGTGGCAGCGCGCAGAGCAGCCCCCGCTGGGGGGCAGACTACTTCCCCAACGTTCCACTGGTCACTCACGAAGGGAAGACAGTCCGCTTCTTCGATGACCTCATCAAGGACAAGGTCGTTTTGATCAATTTCATTTATACGCACTGTGCGGAATCCTGTCCGATGGAGACAGCCAAGCTCCGCAAGGTGAACGCCATCCTGGGTGATCGCGTCGGCCGGGATGTCTTCATGTACTCGATCACGATAGACCCGGCAAGGGATACGCCCGAGGTGCTCCACGACTATGCGGAGAAATTCCGGGTCGGGCCGGGCTGGACGTTTTTGACCGGAAAAGAAGAGGACATCACGCTCCTGCGCCGCAAGCTCGGCCTTTACATCGAAGACATCCAGGATGGTTCGAACGATCACAACCTGAGCCTCATCATGGGCAATCAGGCCGCGGGTCGGTGGCGGAAGGGCTCGCCGTTCGAGAACCCCTATGTTCTCGCCGAGCAGCTCGGCGGCTGGTTGCACAACTGGAAGACGCCCGCCCAGGGCGAGAGCGATTATGCGGCCGCTCCGAAGCTGCGGAACATCTCCGACGGGGAGAGCCTGTTTCGCACCGACTGCTCGGCTTGCCACTCCATTGGGCCTGGCGATGGCATGGTGCTCACGGGGCCGAACCTGCTGGGCGTTACCGACAGGCGCGACCGGTCGTGGCTCAAACGCTGGATTGCGGCGCCGGATCAAATGCTGGCGGAAAAAGACCCTGTAGCCATCGAGCTATACGAGCGCTTCGACGAAGTGACCATGCCAAACATGCAGTTGAACGACAACCAGGTGGACTTGCTGCTCGAATACCTCGACGCCGAGACCCGCAGGCTCAAAATCACGACGCGGGTCAACGTCAAGGCCGATGCTGCCGCCCATTGAGACGTCGGCTGATTACAACTAGCCGCCGAAGTTGACCTTCGCTTCGAGGTTTGATCGGGAGTCCGCGTGCGACATGGCTTCTTCGAGCGTGATCGAGCCCGCCTTGTACAGGTTCAACAGCGCGTCGTCGAAGTTTTGCATGCCCTGTTCGCCCGATTCCTTGTGCGCTTCCTTCACAGCCGAGATATCGCCCTTCAGGATCAGGTCCTTGATATGCGGCGTGTTCAGCAGTAACTCGACCGCCGCCACACGCTTGCCGTTGCGCGCACGTACGAGGCGTTGCGACAGGATCGCTCGCAAATAATGAGCCAGGTCCATGAAAACCTGTGAGTGCTGATCGTGCGGGGACAGGTTGATGATGCGGTCCAGCGTTTCGGCTGAATTGTTGGAGTGAACCGTTGCAAGTACGAGATGGCCCGTACCGGCCATGTCGAGCGCAGACTGCATCGATTCGCGGTCCCGAATCTCACCGATCTGGATGACATCGGGAGCTGCGCGGACGGCACTCCTTAACGCGCGGCTGTACGACTTCGTATCCAGCCCGATTTCGCGTTGATTGACGATTGACTGTTTGTTCGGATGTAGAAACTCGATCGGGTCTTCAATCGTAATGATGTGCGACGACGTTTTGTTATTGCGATAATTGATCATCGCCGCAAGCGTTGTCGATTTGCCCGCACCCGTGGCACCGACCATCAGAATCAAGCCACGACGCAGCATGACCAGTTCCTTGAGCTGGGCCGGCATGCCAAGCTCGTCAAGGTCGGGCAATTCGCTGGTGATGTAGCGCAACACCATGCCGACATTGCCACGTTGATGGAAAATATTGACGCGAAAACGGCCCAATCCTTTTTCGGAAATGGCGAAATCGATCTCGAGTTCGCGCGTGAAATACTCGAGCTGTTCGTCATCCATTAACTCGATCGCGGCCTGCTTGACCATCTTCGGCGTCATCTCGAGTTTGTTGACCGGCATGATCTTGCCTTCGATCTTGATCTTGGCCGGCGCATAGGGCGCAAAGAATAGATCCGACGCCTTTTTCTCGACCATCAGTTTAAATAGCGGCTTAACGTTCATCGATAATTATTATCCTTCGCGACCTGTTCAGAAGGTCTGCGCCGTATCATCTTCCATGATCTTGAGACTTGCAGACTGCTGATCGGCAATGGACGAGTCACGCTTACTTTCCAGTTTGACGCGCAGCCTGAGTTCGTTCTTCGAGTCGGCATTGCGCATAGCCTCCTCGTAGGAAATCGAGCCGCCTTCATACAAGTCGTAAAGAGCCTGGTCGAAGGTCTGCATGCCAAGCCGTGTCGACTTGCTCATGAGCTCCTTGATCTGGCCCACCTCGCCCTTGAATATCAGGTCGGCTATCAGCGGCGTGTTGAGCAGGATTTCCATGGCCGCAACACGGCCGATGCCGCCCTCACGTGGCACAAGGCGTTGCGACACGATCGATTTTGTGTTCAACGACAAGTCCATCAACAGTTGCTGACGTCGGCCCTCGGGGAAAAAGTTGATAATGCGATCGAGTGCCTGGTTGGCACTGTTCGCGTGCAGTGTTGCAATGCACAGGTGACCGGTTTCGGCGAACTGGATGCCGTATAGCATGGTTTCACTGTCACGAATCTCACCGATCAGAATGACGTCTGGCGCCTGGCGCAAAGTGTTCTTGAGGGCCGCATGCCAGGTTTCGGTGTCAACGCCAACCTCGCGCTGCGTTATGACGCAACCTTTGTGAGGGTGGACGTATTCGACCGGGTCTTCGATGGACACGATGTGTCCGCGTGAATTTTCATTGCGGTGACCGATCATTGCCGCAAGCGTTGTCGACTTACCAGAACCCGTACCGCCGACGACGATGACCAGGCCGCGTTTATTCATTACAACGTCTTTCAATATCGGTGGCAGCTCAAGGCCTTCAAGCGTCGGAATCTCGGTCGTGATCGTTCGCAATACGGCGCCGACGTATCCCTGCTGAATGAAGGCACTGACACGGAATCGTCCAATGCCCTGTGGCGCGATCGCAAAGTTGCATTCTTTGGTCGCGTCAAATTCCTTGATCTGCTTGTCGTTCATGATGGCGCGCACCATGATTGCCGCCTGATCCGCCGACAACGGCGTGTCGGTAGCCTTGTGGATCGTGCCGTCGACCTTGATCGCCGGCGGAAACCCACGCGTCAGAAACAGATCGGAGCCATTGCGCTCGACCATTTTGCGCAACAAGTTTTGCGTCAATCGTACCGCTTGCTCGCGTTCCATCGTTCCAGCTCCTAAAAATTCTCTTTGGCTATAGCACGGAAGCGGGCCTCTTCCTTGTTGATGAGGCCTTTCGCCATCAGCTCCGTGAGGTTTTGATCGAGCGTCTGCATGCCCAATCCCTGTCCGGTCTGAATCGCTGAGTACATTTGCGCGATCTTGCCTTCTCGAATCAGGTTTCGGATCGCTGGTGTTCCAATCATGATTTCGTGCGCGGCGATACGCCCGCCGCCAATTCTCTTTAGCAGCGTTTGCGAAACAACAGCGCGCAATGACTCGGACAACATTGCACGAACCATCTCTTTCTCCGCCGCCGGAAAGACGTCGACAATACGGTCAATGGTCTTTGCGGCGGAACTCGTGTGCAGGGTACCTAAAACAAGGTGGCCGGTTTCGGCGGCCGTCAGAGCCAGTCGAATGGTCTCGAGATCACGCATTTCGCCGACGAGAACGACGTCGGGGTCCTCACGCAATGCCGAGCGCAGGGCCTCATTAAATCCGAGCGTGTCGCGATGCACTTCGCGCTGGTTGATCAGTGACTTCTTGCACTCGTGTACGAACTCGATCGGGTCTTCAATGGTCAGGATGTGGTCGGGCTTGTTCTCATTGATGTAGTCGACCATTGCCGCGAGCGTTGTGGACTTGCCGGAACCGGTCGGACCGGTAACCAGAATCATCCCGCGCGGGTGCATACACATGTCTTTGAATATCGCGGGAGCGCCGAGGTCATCGAGCGTAAGAATCTCGGAGGGAATCGTCCGGAATACAGCGGCCGAACCGCGGTTCTGGTTAAAGGCATTGACGCGAAAACGGGCCAACTTGGGAATCTCGAAGGAAAAATCAGTCTCAAGAAATTCCTCGTAGTCCTTGCGCTGCTTGTCATTCATGATGTCGTACACCATGCTATTGACATCCTTGTGGGTCAGCGACGGCATATTGACGCGCTTGATGTCACCGTCCACGCGGATCATGGGCGGCACTCCACCGGACAAGTGCAGGTCAGACGCGTTGTTCTTTACCGTGAACGACAACAGCTGGGCAACGTCGACGGCCATATTTCTCCCTCAATTAAGTGGTTCCGGACTTACCATAACCCGGAGCAATTCGAGGCCTAGTATAGCGAAGCACCCGGAGCAAAACGTGATTAGAGTCACGGAAAACTTGCGAAAAATCCGAGATTTGCTGGCTAAATCGGCTGTAGAGGCTCAGCGTGACCCCGGGACCGTCAAATTGCTCGCCGTCAGCAAAAAACAGCCTGTGGCCAAGGTCCTGGAGGCGGCGCGTGCGGGTCAGCGTGATTTCGGCGAGAACTTCGTACAGGAAGGACTCGAAAAGATCGAAATGACGATGTCGCACGACCTCATCTGGCACTTCATCGGCCACTTGCAGAGCAATAAAACACGTGCCGTCGCCGAGCACTTTGACTGGGTTCACACTATTGACAGGCTCAGGACGGCCGAGCGCCTGAGTCGACAACGGCCGCCTGAGCTGCCGCCAATGAATATCTGCCTGCAGGTCAATGTCGATGACGATGCCGCCAAGTCAGGCATCACCCCTGCCGCGCTGCCCGAACTCGCGCTGGCTGTGCGGGAATTACCGCAGCTCTCACTGCGCGGCCTGATGAGCCTGCCTGCAATTCGGACGAGTCCTGACGAACAACGAAAACCGTTCAGAAAGCTCAGGGAACTGGCGGATTCCCTCTCGGCAATTGACGTCGAATTCGATACGCTTTCGATGGGCATGAGCGATGACTTCGAAGCGGCAATCGCCGAGGGAGCAACAATCGTTCGAATTGGCACTGCGGTCTTCGGACCGAGAACATGAGCGTTCAACAATGAAAAACAGGAAAGTCGCCTTCGTCGGCGGCGGCAACATGACTCGCGCTATAGCCGTTGGTTTAATCGACAGCGGCTTCGCACCTATCGACATTTTCATATCGGAACCCGTCGACGAGGCGCGCTTGTCTCTCAAGAATGAATTGCCAGGCGTGAATTTGAGCGCGGTTAACAATGACATTGTCGCGGCCGCCGGATGCCTCGTACTGTCGGTGAAACCACAAATCCTGCCCGAAGTATGTCGTGACCTGAAAACAAGCGTACAAAAGGAGCGGCCGCTGATTGTGTCCATCGCGGCGGGAATCCGTGGCACGGATATCGACGCATGGCTGGGGGGTGGATTGTCCGTCGTTCGCATCATGCCCAATCAACCCGCGCTGCTGCAGCTCGGTGTATCAGGTCTATACGCCAATGAAAAAACCAGCGATGACGAACGCGACTACGCTGCCGGAATTATTGGCGCCGTCGGGGCGGTCGTGCATGTCGGGAGTGAGGCGGATATCAATGTGGTCACTGCCATATCAGGCAGCGGTCCGGCCTACTTTTTTTTGCTGATCGATGTTTTGATGAAAACGGCCGTGGATTTCGGCATCGCCGAGGAGTCTGCCAGAACGCTGGCAATCGAAACCGCGCGGGGCGCTGCCGCGTTGGCCGACTCCGAGTGCGAAAGCATGGACACGCTGATGGCGCGGGTTCGTTCGCCCGCCGGAACGACCGCCGCGGCGCTGCACAGCCTGGAGAGTGCGAACGTTCGTGATATCTTCAGGGCAGCGATCACGGCCGCTCGCGATCGCGCAAATCTGCTCGCCGACGAAGCACACACCATAGGGACCGAGACATGACAGGTAGTGCTGCCAACGCTCTAATTTTCGTTATTCACTCGTTCGCACAGCTGTACCTGCTGGTTCTGATGCTGCGCCTGCTGCTGCCCTTGTTGCGGGCCAATTTCAACAATCCACTTGCGCAGGTCATTCTGCGAGCGACATCGCCGCTCGTTGTACCTCTGCGGCGCATCATTCCGGCCATCGGACGCCTTGATACAGCGACCATCCTGGTCGCATTCGGCTTGCAGTACCTTACCGTGCTGGTCATCGCCGCCCTAAAGGGCTGGCCACTCGATATCGTGCCAATTGCCGTGACAGCTGCGGTCAAGCTCGTAACGGTAACGATCTGGCTTTTTGTGGTCGCCATCATCATTCGTATCGTCATGAGTTGGATGGGCGGCGGCGCCTATAACCCGGCAATGGCGATTATCGACTCGCTGGCCGAACCGCCGCTCCGGCCGATACGCAGAATCATTCGCCCGGCCGGTGGCATTGACCTGTCCCCGTATTTCGCTATCGTCCTTTTGATCGCACTTACGATCCTGATCAGTGGACTGAAAATGCTGCCGATATAGATACGCGCAAGCCGGGCTGCTCGCTGTCAACGAATAGTTTATAGTGGTTAGCGTCGGCCTTGAGCCGCATGCGGTATCGCAAAACACCGCATGCAACCGGAGACAAGTATCATGATGAAAACAAGAATATTGATCGCTTTGTCACTGCTCGGACTGCTTGTTGCGTGTGGCGGACCCGGTGAAAACGCCACGATACCGGAGGCACAACCCGCTGGCGCATCATCGGCCGACATCGGTGCCCATGTGGTGCACTTCAGTGCACAGACGACCGACCAACTCCCCCCTGAAATCGCCAGCCTCTACAATATTGTTCGCAGCAAGAATCGCGCAATGCTCAATGTGTCGGTCATTCGGGAAGCGGATGGCATTGCCGTCACGGCTGAGGTTTCCGTGATTACCAAAAACCTGGCCGGGCAACTGAAGAATATCACCATGCGTCGAATTGATGAGCCAGGCGTGCAGGATGAGCCGGATTCCATTTACTACATTGGCGAAACTGCGGTCGCCAACCGCGAGATGCTGAGCTTCGACATGAGCATCAAACCGGAAGGCATCGATAAGGCTGCCGAGGTGCGCTTCAGGCGGCAGTTTTTTTCCGACTGAGCGTCACTTCCACCAATACAGCGAAAAACCCCGTAATTGAGGCGTTTTCCGGTTACCGGAGGCGGAATATGTGCTATCGTCGCGCTGCTTTTCCAGCACGCACTTGTGCCCGCTTTCATTGTTTTCCCCATATATATCTTTCTTAGGGAGTTATTTTTTCATGGCAGCAAAAACCAAGAAGCCACCGACCAAATCGGAAATCTACGCAACGATTGTTGACGACACCGGCCTGAATCGCAAAGACGTCATCGCCGTTTTCGAATCGCTTAACGGTCAGATCAAGAAAAGCCTTGGCGGTCGTGGCGCCCCGGGTATGTTCTCCATTCCGGGTCTGTTGAAATTGCGTGTAGTGAAAAAGCCCGCAAGAAAAGCTCGCATGGGTGTCAACCCCTTTACGGGCGAAGAAATGATGTTCAAAGCCAAGCCGGCAAGCAAGGTCGTTAAGGCAACCATTCTGAAGGGCCTCAAAGACATGGTGTAGTCCAGAACAAGAACCAACGGAAAAGCCGGGGCCTGCCCCGGTTTTTTTTTGTTTGCTTAAAACCGGTTCGCGACTTAATCGAGGTGGCGCTCGATAAACGCCGTCACTGCCGCACGCAGATCGATCAGCCGCCCATGAAAAAAATGCTCCGCGCCGGCCATCACAAGCAGCTCCGGTCCGGGCTCTAGCCCGTTTACCCACTCGATGGTTTCACCGACGTCGACGAGTTCGTCCTGGTCGCCCTGTACAATCAACCACGGCAGCTCGGGCTGGTGTTCGAGTTTATCCGCAAATCGATACAACGCCGGCGCGACGCTGATGAGGCCGCTCGCAGGCATTTCAAGTGCAGCCCGGATCGAAATTGCCGCACCGAACGAAAACCCGGCCAGCCAGAACGGTTCCTCCGCATATTTCGCTCGCATCCAGACCGCCGCGGCGAGCGCGTCCTGCAATTCTCCAGCGCCCTCGTCGTATTCGCCCTCGCTGCCATCCGTCCCGCGAAAGTTGAATCGCAGCGCCGCGAAGCCCATTCGAACGAAACTGCGTGCCAGCGTATGTACAACTTTGTTGTGCATCGTGCCGCCATGCTGGGGATGCGGATGTAGCAGCACGACGGCCCCGGCCACCGTGGCATTCGTGGGCGCTTCCAGGATAGCCTCAAGCCGCCCGGCGGGCCCGTCAAGGAACAAATTTTCGGTGGACGACGGTTTTGGCATGTTTATTCCCGGTGGGTAGCCCGCGTAAGCGTTATTACTGTAAAATTATGATCTTATAGAGCTTTTGATGTGCTCGGCAAGGCGTTGTCGCCGGCACGGCAGGGGAGCCATGAACGACCGTATCGATCTCGAATTGCGCTACTGCGCTTACAATTATCATCCGTTGCCCGTCGTGCTGACGCGCGGCGAAGGCGTATTCGTGTGGGATGAGGCAGGCAACAAATACCTCGACATGATGAGCGCTTATTCGGCAGTTAGCCATGGCCACGCGCACCCGCGGCTGGTCGAGATCGTCCGGCGCCAGGTTGGGGAACTCAATATCGTCTCGCGCGCGTTTCATACGGACAAGCTCGGCCCGTTCCTGCAACGCGCGTGCGAACTCAGCGGCCAGGATATGGCGCTGCCTATGAATACCGGCGCCGAAGCCGTGGAAACGGCGATCAAGGCGGCGCGCAAGTGGGCTTACACCGTCAAGGGCGTAGCCAGCGATCAGGCCGAAATTATCGCCTGTAGCGGAAACTTTCACGGCCGCACGATTTCGATCGTCGCCATGTCGGATGAGCCGCAATACCAGGCGGGCTTCGGGCCGTTTCCCCGCGGCTTCAAGGTAATCGAATATGGCAACATCGAGGCCCTTGAAGCCGCCATCAACGAAAATACCGCGGCGTTTCTGGTCGAGCCTATTCAGGGCGAGGGCGGGATCATCGTGCCGCCCGCGGGTTATCTAAAGGCCGCCGAGGCGTTGTGCCGGAAACACGATGTGCTCCTGATCGCCGACGAGATACAGACGGGTCTCGGCCGCACGGGTAAAATGCTTGCCTGCGAGCACGAGGACGTGAAGCCCGACGGTCTTATTCTTGGCAAGGCGCTCGGCGGTGGAATCTTGCCGGTCTCATTGTTCCTCGCACGTCGCGATGTTATGAACGTCTTCACACCAGGCGACCACGGCAGCACCTTTGGCGGCAATCCGCTGGCGGCAGCCGTTGGCCTCGAAGCACTGACTATCCTGGTCGATGAAGACCTGCCCGCGAGGAGCGCCGAGATGGGCTCCTATCTGCGCGATCAGCTGCACGAAATCGACAGTCCGCTGATTACCGAGGTACGCGGTAGCGGCCTGTTCATAGGCGTCGAGATAGATTCAAAGCTGGGCAGCGCGCGCCAGGTTTGCGAGGCGCTAATGGAACGCGGCGTCCTGAGTAAGGAGACGCACGAGACCGTGGTACGACTTGCACCGCCACTGACAATCAGCAAGGCTGAAATCGATTGGGCCATGGATCGGATTCGCGACGTCGTCGGCGAGATAGACAGGGTCCGACTGGCCTCCTGAGGTAGTTTGCCAATGCCCATAGACATGCCCGAAATCACGATTGTCCACATAGGGCTGCTGTCACTGGCGGTTGGCATCGGTGTCATCGCCGGCTGGGTGTTACGGGGCAATCGATGCGCCCGCGAAAAAATCGCCGTCAATGCCGGCTGGCAGGAGCAACTTGAGGCGCAGCGTATCGAGCACGAGCGATTGCTCGGCCAGAACAAGGGCCTCATGGAGCAGATCAACGACTTCCAGTTAACGGGACAGGATGCCAACAACAGGGCGAAGGAGCTGTCGACGGTGCTCAAGGAAACCTTTGAAGATCGTGACGAACTGCAGCGAGAGATAAAGGACATTCGCAGCAAGCTCGAGACGTCGCTAGGTGAGCACAACAAGCTGAAGTCGGACATGCTAAGCCTGTCAGCCAGTGGCGATTCGATGACTTCGGCGTTGCAACAGAAGGACGACAAGATAGCCCGGCTCAGCCGCGAGCTGGAGAACTGGCAAGGTCGATTACCGCCCCTGCTCGAGCGATTTCGCCTGCGTGACGAAGATGCGCAGCAGCTTGAGGCTGATCTCGAGGAGGCGCACGCGCGCGTGCAGGCACTCGAGTCGATACTGGGATCAGAACAGACCCGGGTCGATCCGATCGATGCGGATTCGCTGTCGGATGACATGATCGCGTCCAATGATCCAGATGACGAACCGATCGACGAACCGGTCGAGCCACCGATCGACGAACCGGTCGAGCCACCGATCGACGAACCGGTCGAGCCACCGGACGACGAACCAGTCGAGCCACCGATCGACGAACTGCTCGAGCCACCGGACGACGAACCGGTCGAACCACCGGACGACGAGCCCAGTGTTTTGCTTGCCGCAGAGGACATTCTGGAAGAGGAAGACAATGCGGATGATGGCATTGTCGACAACGACGCCGATGATGACATTCGCGAAGAAGACCATCGCTTCCGAAATGAGGCGGCAGACGATGATACGCACAACGACTATGACGTGGTCACGCTGCGCGATGACCTCAAGCAAATCAAGGGTGTCGGACCGGCGATCGAAAAGACACTTAACGAACTCGGTATTTTTCGTCTGAGCCAAGTAGCCGACATGAGCGAGTACGACATCGATCGTGTCGCGAAGCGATTAAAAGGCTTCCGCTCGCGGATTTATCGCGAAGACTGGATCGGGCAGGCCCGGGATTTGCAAGACCGCCAAACAAGCGAGCAAGCCTGAGTGCCAATGAGCTAGCCGATGCCGCGCTGGCTACAAATTACCTTCGTCATCGTGCTCGTCGTGGCTGGGCTGACGCTCGCGACGCCGCTTGGCAACGGCATTGCAGAACCGGGAACACCGGACTATTCGGTAGCAGACCTGAACTCGCTGATTGCCTCGATGCATGATGCGAAAATCGACACTCATGACTCACGAATCAGGCTTGAAGGGGTTGCCTCGTCGGGAGATGAGTGGACTCGTTTGCTTGGCCAGTTTCGCGCAAGCACGCCCGACAGCATAGAAATTTCAGTGGATGTGTTCGTCGTCGATACGAAGCTATCGCTAAATGACTTGTGTGCCGGGATGTTCGCTGCGTTACCTGAGGAGCAAGTCCGCTTTCGAAAATCCGGCAGCGATATCCGAACGTCATCTCATGCGATGCTCGATCGCATCGTGGACTTTACGCGGAACTGCCGTCTGTCGAAGATAGTCATAACGGGTCACAGCGATGCCACTGGCACCGAGACGAAAAATTTGGAGCTAAGCCTCGCTCGCGCCCAGGCGGTCGTGGACTATCTTGTCGCACGCGGCGCAAGTGCCGATCAACTGTTGCCTAATGGTGCGGGCGCCGCGTTTCCAATAGCCGATAACGCGACCCGCCATGGCCGCGAACAGAATCGGCGAATCGAATTCAGTCTATTGCAGGCGCGGTAGGCATCACTCGCTCGGCGACTCTGCGTTAAACAGCTCGACTTCGAATACGAGAGTGGCACCCGGAGGAATTACGTCGCCGGCGCCGCGGCTTCCATACCCCATGTCCGGCGGTATCGTGAGGACACGCGTTTCGCCGATCAACATACCGGCGACGCCTTCGTCCCATCCCTTGATCACACGACCGCCGCCCAACGGAAACTGAAATTTGTCGCCACGATCGACAGAGCTGTCAAATTTCTCGCCGCGATTGTCCGCTGCGCTCTCATCGTATAACCAGCCGGTGTAATGCACGGTAACAAGATCGCCGGCGACAGCGGCCCGGCCATGGCCTTTCCTAATGGTTTCAATTTGCAATGTAGCCTCCTCGGCCATCTTGGGTGCTGTTGCCGTTTCGGCGCCAGCTGAAGATTCGATCGCCGCCGTACTGTTGTCAGCCTGCTGGCCGCACGCCGCAGCCAGGAAGAGTGTCGAACACGCGATGATTAGTTTGCTCGCTTTCATTGATTTGAGGCCCTTGTAGGTCATGTGCTTAGTCGTCGCCGTCCTTGAACTCCAGGGACGCCGAATTAATACAGTAGCGAAGCCCGCCAGGCTGTGGGCCATCCTCAAACACATGCCCGAGGTGTGCTCCGCAATCACTGCAGGTCACTTCCTCGCGAATCATGCCATGACTCGAGTCCCTCACGGTAGCGACCGACGATCCCGCAAGCGGCAGCCAGAAGCTCGGCCAGCCGGAGCCGGAGTCATATTTGTGCTCCGAGCTGAACAGCGGGGCATCGCAGCAAACGCAGGCGTATGTACCGTCAGCCTTGTGCTCCACGTATTTACCCGTGAACGCCGGCTCCGTACCCTTTTGCTGTGTTACGCGGAATTGCTCGTCGTCGAGCTTGTGGTGAAGCTCGTCGACTCGTTCTTTGTCCGTACCCATAAGTCGCTCCGGTCGTCAGGCTTTTTTATCCTGCGACGTGATCCGAATCAAGCTCGAGCAGCAGATCGTTCATGCGACGCACATATTCGGCCGGATTTTCCAGTTGCGAGCCCTCCGCCAGCAATGCGTGATCGAGAACGATGTTGGACAGTTCGAGGAATCGCTTGTCATCCGTCTGTGCCGACAGCCTCGCCAACAGCGGATGATCGATATTGACCTCGAGGATCGGCTTCGTTTCCGGAACCGCCTGGCCGCTGGCCTCGAGCATGCGGCGAATTTGCGGGCTGAGCTCATCGGCTGCAGATACAACACATGCCGGCGAATCAACGAGACGCCGGCTTACGTTGACGGCCTCGACCCGCTCCTTGAGCACTTTACGAATTTTCTTCAGGAGCGGTTTGTGCTCATCGTTAATTGCAGCCTGCGTTATTTCGCCGTCACCCTCGGGCAGACTCAGTTGCTCGCGGGCAACGTCGACGAACGCTTTGCCTTCGAATTCCGTGAGGTGATCGGCCACCCAGGGATCGATCGGATCCGTTAGCAACAATACCTCAATTCCCTTGTCGCGCAATTGCTCAAGGTGAGGACTCGCCGCCGCCGTTGCGTAGTTGTCTGCCAGCAGGAAGTAGATCTTGTCCTGAGCTTCCAGCATGCGCGACAAGTAATCCTCGAGCGACTGCGTTTGCCTGCCGCTGGCATCATGCGTCGTCGCGAAGCGTATCAGCTTGGCAAGCTTGTCCTTGTTGGCATGATCTTCAACAAGCCCTTCCTTAATGACGCTGCCGAAACCATCCCAGAACGCCTGGTAGTCATCGTCCTCGCCATTCGCAAGTTTTTGCAGCATGTCGAGTGCCCGGCGCGTCAATGCGCTGCGGATCGCCTGCAGCTCGGGGTTCTGCTGCAGCAGCTCGCGCGACACGTTCAACGGCAAGTCCGATGAGTCGACGATGCCTTTGACGAAGCGCAGATACAGTGGCAAGAATTGCTCGGCATCGTCCATGATAAAAACGCGCTGCACATAAAATTTCAGCCCGCGCGGCGCCTCACGATTCCAGAGGTCGAACGGCGGTGTGGACGGAATATAGAGCAGGCTCGTGTACTCGCGCTTGCCCTCGACACGATTGTGGCTCCACGACAGCGGGTCGGAAAAATCGTGCGACAGATGCTTGTAGAACTCCTGGTACTCTTCGTCCGACACATCACTGCGCGACCGCGTCCAGAGTGCCGTAGCCGAGTTAACGACTTTCTCTTCGTCGTCATTGACCACGTTCTCATCGTCTTCGTCTCCCTGACCACGGAGCGTGACCGGAAAAGCGATGTGATCGGAGTACTTGCGGATGAGAGACTCAACACGAAAAGCCTCGGCAAATTCGGCCTCATCTTCTTTGAGGTGCAATATCACAGAGGTACCGCGTGCAGGTCGCTCGATCGCATGAATCGTGAACTCACCCTGACCGTCCGACTCCCAACGAACAGCCTCATCGTCCGCCAATCCCGCGCGCCGGGTTTCCACAGTCACCTTGTCGGCGACAATAAACGTGGAATAAAAGCCCACACCGAACTGCCCTATGAGCTGGGCGTCCTTTTTCTCATCGCCGGTCATTTGCTGCAGAAAATCTGCGCTACCGGACCGGGCTATCGTGCCGAGGTTATCGATGAGTTCCTCTCGTGACATGCCAATGCCGTTGTCTGTCACAGCGAGAGTTCTGTCCGCCTTGTTGTACTCGATGCGAATACCGAGATCTGGGTCATCGCGGAGGAGCTTCGGCGCCGCAAGCGCTTCAAATCTCAGCCTGTCGGCCGCATCGGAGGCGTTCGAGATCAGCTCACGGAGAAAGATCTCCTTGTTGCTGTAAAGGGAGTGAATCATCAGCTGCAAAAGCTGACGTACCTCGGTCTGGAAGCCGTGTGTCTCCGGGCCGCTGATTTGGGTCACGCGCTCGTCTCCTGAAACGGGAATTCAGGCCAACACGATAGGGGCTCGGACGCTTATTTCAAGGGGTGTGGGATCGCTCAGGTCAGGACCGACGGTACTACCGGGATTGTCACCGACCGATACAAGAGGGTCACGAACAGGATAGTAGCAATGGCCAGGGCCAGCGGAGGGGTTGCGAGAGCGAGGCCTATGGCGGCCATTTGCAGCGCAGCGACGAAGGTCGTGTAGACACCAAACAGAAACACGCGGCGAATCTGCTCCGCCACCAGCGCAATGGCACCGCAAAGATCGTCAAGATCATCCCAATATTGCAGAAGCTTTTCCATGCAGTTTCCGGGACTGATCTAGCGCACTATCGAAAGCAGCGGGGCGCCGCTCTTACCATCGCCTGAGTCACCATCGGCGTCGAGCAAGGCTTCATCATTCAACTGCTTCGCGTGCGCGATGGCCCTGTGAAACAGATCCCATCTCTGGCGAGCAGATTCGCTCTTGAGTGAAGCGGTAGGCGCTTCTGTTTTTCTTTGCTTTGTAGACATACCGTGACCGTCGAAAATCCCTATCAAAAATCAGTCAGTAAGAGAGACTATAGGCACCTCGATTGCGCGCCTCCGTGAGACAGATCACAGCTTGCTTGAGAAGTTGGCAAAGGCGGCTAGAAATGCTCAAAAACCAGACGTAGTACCGTTATCGAGTGTCACTCAATCGACATATTGACGTCCACTGATTGGCGCAAGGGTATCACAATAGCGGGGACGCGCCACGCCGCACAATGCCGGTGCAGAAAAATACAGATTCGGGTAATAGAGTGTGACCTAGAGGTCGGAGTCGCCGCCCTGGTCATCGGGCATGTCGTCGGACCAGTTGCGCTTCACTTGCTCGGTCCAGGTTCGATATCCCTTCCACGTAAACAGTGACGGATCGATACCAACGCGACGACCGCGCGGTGCGGGTGCCTTCGATATCCAGCGCCGATATTGCTGCCAGCCATCAGCGTCATTCGCAGCCGGTTGCTCCGGCGTTACAGCGCTGTCGGAATTGGCAGTCGACGAATTGTCATCCTTGGATTCGTCGGCCCATTTAATGGTCTTGCTTTCGGCCATTGATCTTGCTCGGTCAATCCTTTGAACAAATGTTAAGTTCCCAGCCCTTTAAATCACAGGAACTGCATCACAATGCCGGACCCGCTTTTCCTATTATTTTTCAATATATTACAAGCGTATTTTACTTAATCAGCCGACATCGGATCGGTCGCGTAGCAGCGATTTGACAATAATGCGGGGCACCCGAGCAAAAAAATCGCGACTTGCAGCGCGATCGACTACTTACGCTTATTAACGCGGTAACAGGGAACGTATTCCGCGCTCGCGAGTTTCATGCGTCGTTGTTCGACAAAGCATGCGAGCAGTTCGTCCAGCAGCGTCATGATGCGTCCTGAGCCATTGATGCGAAACGGTCCGAGTTGTTCGATCTGGGCCAGGGTGTCTTCGTGCACGTTGCCGGAGACGATCCCCGAAAACACGCGCCGCAAGTTGGCCGCGAGTTTGTGAGTCGGCAGGCCTTCACTGATGTCGAGGGCTGCCATCGATTCATGGGTGGCCTTGAACGGACGTTGAAAATCACGATCAACGCTTAGGCGCCAATTGAAGTAGTACGCGTCACCGTGTTGATGTCGAAATTCACGTACATCGTCGAGGCTCTTGTCCATCGAGCGCGCAACGCCCTGTGGGTCATCGATAATGATGTCATAGCGCTCTTGTGCTTTCGCACCGAGTGTGGCGGCCACAAATTCGTCAATTTGCCGAAAATAGGGTTCCGCTGCGGCCGGTCCCGTCATGATCATCGGCATCGGCATGTCCTTGTTGTCCGGGTGCAACAAGACGCCCAGAAAATAGAGAATTTCCTCGGCGGTGCCAACGCCGCCCGGAAAAACGACAACACCGTGACCGACACGAATGAATGCCTCCAGTCGTTTTTCCATGTCGGGCATGATCACAAGGGAATTCACGATCGGATTCGGCGATTCCGCCGCAATAATGCCGGGTTCGGTAATGCCAATGTAGCGACCATCGCGAAGGCGTTGCTTGGCATGGCCTATGGTCGCACCTTTCATCGGGCCCTTCATCGCCCCGGGCCCGCATCCCGTACAAATGTTCAAGGCGCGCAATCCGAGTTCATAGCCGACGAGCTTGCTGTAATCGTACTCAAGTCGGCTGATCGCATGTCCGCCCCAGCACACGACCAGATTGGCATCGGACGGCAAAATCAAAAAGCGTGCGTTGCGCAGGATGTGAAATACGGCATTCGTTGTTCCCGACGATGTGTCGAGATCGAAGCGCTCGTCACCGATAATGTCGTTGCGCGTAAAGACAATGTCACGGATAACGGCAAACAGCAGCTCGCGGATGCCTCGTATCATCTTGCCGTCGACGAACGCATGCGCCGGGGCGCTCGTCAGCGATACTTTCAGCCCGCGGTCTTTTTGCAGAAAAGCCACATCGAAGTCGCTGTAGCGTTCCAGCACCGACCGCGCGTCGTCGGTCTCGGTGCCTGAGTTGAGTACGGCCAGGATGCAACGCCGCAGTAAGGGGTGAATGCCACTCTCGCCACTTGACCGCAGCAGGTCCACTTCCAGTTGTGAAAGAAACTCGAGGCTACCCTCGGGCCAAACCTCAGTGTCGACGGTCGTGACTCCGGCGGACTTGATATTCATTGCGGGGGCCCGCTCAGGGCCGAATTTCGATGGGCGTGTTCTTGCTCGTCATGAGCCAGATATCGATCATGTCGGAATTCGACAGCGCGATGCAGCCGTTGGTCCAGTCCTGAGTCTGGTAGTAGGTCTCCGATTTCGTCGGCTCGTTGGGCTGGCCATGAATCATGATCGAACCGCCAGGTTGGACCCCGTCTTGACGCGCCTCTCGGCGGTCCTGACGATTCGGGTAGGAAATATGAATTGACAGGAAAAACTCGCTGCTCGCGTTGCGAATGTCCAGCAGGTAGCGTCCCTCGGGAGTGCGGAAGTCACCCTCCTCCTGTTTGTCACCGTCGGGCTGAATGCCGAGCGAAATATCGAAGGTCCGAAATACCTTGCCTTGTTGCATCAGGTGCAGCTTGCGCGCGGCTTTTTCGACGACAATCTGGTCAGCGACCGGGAATTCGGCGGCACGCAGCGGAGCCAGCCAGCAGATGCTGAGCAAACTCGCGAAAATGATGCCTTTGCCAGTCCGTTTTGTGTGCATACCCGTCGCTGAATCAGAAGCGCCCTTGGGGCGAAGACTAGCAAATCTTGTACCCATGAAACAAAGGCTTATGTCTCATTCGACATTTCGGCCGGCGATCCAGCCGATGGCGAAGCCAATGATGCCGGCAAAAAACGTGTAAATGGGCAAAAAACGAAACAGCTGATCGGAGCCGTGATCAAAGAGTCCGTCGAGATTTACCGAGAATGCGTAATGCAGGTAGGCCGCCAGCCCGATAGCCGGCACGGCAAATCCCACCGTACCCAGCAGCATGCGCCAACCCGATCCCGTCCAGCGCCCGCCGCCGCGTATCAATGTCAGGGCCGCCAGCAACACGATCGTGAACGGCGGCACCAGGTTCCGCGACAGGAAGCGACCACCATCCTGCACATCGTTGAACCACGCTGCGACAGCAAGAACGGCCAGCACCACGGGCAGCAAGCGAATTGCGATACGCCGGACTTTCGCGTTCATCAGGACAGGTCGACGTCGATGAGAACCGGAAAGCGCACTGTTATCCCCGGTCGAACCTTGTGCAGATCGAGCCCCGGGTTGTATTGCCGGAACAACCAGACCGGGACGTCGTACGTGCGCAGGGACAAGATCCAGATCGATTCGCCGCGCTTGATTACATGTTCAGCAA
>Ga0255058_10000218_pt1 | contig 34230 bp, 31 predicted proteins | sample Cases_109_9_MG_FD_188637 | JGI IMG/M metagenome (GOLD analysis project Ga0255058, IMG submission 188637) | Seawater microbial communities from Amundsen Gulf, Northwest Territories, Canada - Cases_109_9 | ecosystem: Environmental > Aquatic > Marine > Gulf | place: Canada: Northwest Territories... | reverse complement strand
CAAATGCGCATGTCGGCGACGCCGGTTTACTATATGCCTACACTGATAAGGAAAAGAAACATAAGGGAATTTCGGCATTCATCATTGAACCCAAAAACCTCGAAGGCTGCACGGCGACGGCAATTGAAACCAAGCTCGGTCTGCATTGTTCACCGACCGGCGAATTTGTCTTTGACGGCGCGAAGATTCCGAAGGACGCGCTGCTCGGCGAGGAAGGCAATGGCTTCAAGATCTGCATGTGGCAGCTCAACAATACGCGCATCAACTGCGCCGCCGGCGCATTAGGCGTTGCAGGTGGCGCCCTCGAGCTGGCGATCAACTATGCGAATGAGCGGATTCAGTTTGGCAAGCCCATTTCCAGGCATCAGATGATCCAGGCCCAGATCGCCGAGATGGCGGTCGAACACGAGGCAGCAAAGTTATTGGTCTATCGGGCTGCGTGGCTCAAAGACCAGAACCGGCCGAATCAGTATGAAACCTCCGTCGCCAAGCTTGCCGCCTCCGAAGCCGCCGTCCACGCTGCCAACGAGTGCATGAAGATTTTCGGTTCTTACGGCTATTCGACCGAATACCCGGCCGAGCGTTTCTATCGCGACGCCAAATCGCTGCAGGTTGTCGAAGGCACGTCCAACGTGCAAAAAATTATCATCTCCGGGGTGGCCTGTGGCTTTACACCCAATCGCTAATCAAGGGACAGACGAATGAGACCGTATTTCGAGCACATGGATGAATTCGGCAAAGAGCTGAAGGCCGGGCGTATCAAGCGCGCTGCCGAGAGCCTTGAGCAGTTGCGCGAGACCGAGACTGCGATCGCCGCGGCAAAGCAAAAGGTCGAGGAAGCCGGTTTTCCGACCGAAAAGATCAATGCGCGCGGATGGATGACTGTTTGGCAGCGAATCGAGTATCTCGTCGATGCCGGCAGCTGGAGACCGCTGCACACCCTGTACAACCCGCTCGATAACGCAGAGGGCACCACCAATGTCGTGGATGGCCTCGCAAAGATCGAGGGACGCTGGGCCGTCGTCATCGGTTTCGACAATAAGGTGATGGCGGGTGCATGGTTGCCAGGGCAGTCTGAAAACATACTGCGTGTGACAGATCTGGCCAAGCGACTCAATATTCCGTTGGTCTGGCTGGTCAATTGCAGCGGCGCGAAGCTTCCCGAGCAGGAGAAGTTCTACGCTAATCGGCGTGGTGCCGGCACACCCTTTTTTCGGCATGCCGAACTTGAGCAGGCGGGCGTCCCGGTGCTGGCGGGAATTTACGGCACGAATCCGGCAGGCGGCGGATATCAAAGCATCAGCCCCACCATTTTACTGGCTCACAAGGATGCCAACATGGCGGTCGGCGGCGTTGGTATTGTCTCCGGAATGGCGCCGCGTGGCGGCTTCGATGAAGAAATGCTGGAAGAGATCATTGCCAAGACCAAAGAATTTACGGGCCGCCCACCCGGCAACGTAGAGACGCACTACGAGCATACCGGGTTCTTTTCGCACGTCTACGAAGAAGAGACCGGCGTCCTGGACGGCATCAAGGAATACATGAAGGGCATGCCTGCCTACGCAGCGGAATTTTTCCGCGTCGCCGAACCGGCTGCGCCGAAGTTTGCGGCAGACGACCTATACAGTCTGTTGCCCTTCAACCAGAAAGAAGTGTATGACTTTGACCAGATCCTCGCCCGGCTCGTCGACGGCAGCGAACATATGGAATTTCGCCCTGACTACGGACCGGAGATGTACACCGGTCTCTGCAAAGTTGACGGCATGCTCGTCGGCTGCATTGGCAACCGGCAGGGTTTTCTGGGGAAAGGTTACCCCGAGTACGGTGACTATCCGGGCATAGGCGGCAAGCTATATCGTCAGGGACTCATCAAGATGAACGAGTTCGTCACTCTCTGCGGCCGCGACCGGGTGCCAATGATCTGGTTTCAGGACACCACGGGCATCGATGTCGGTGACACGGCCGAGCGAGCCGAGCTGCTTGGGCTCGGGCAGTCGCTGATTTATTCGATACAGCAGACAGAAGTGCCACTGATGCTCGTCGTACTGAGAAAAGGCAGTGCCGCCGCCCACTATGTTCTCGGTGGTCCGAACGCCAACCGCCACAACGCGTTTACACTCGGTACGGCGGCAACCGATATCGCGGTGATGCACGGCGAAACTGCCGCCGTCGCAACCTACGCGCGGCGTGCGGTCAAGGAGAAGGACGCCGGACGGCCGCTGGAACCCATCATCGATAAGATGAATGAACTGGCGCAACGCTATCGCGACACGTCAGACCCGCTGTACTGCGCACATCACGGATTCGTTGACGAAGTTGTCAACCTGGGTGATCTGCGGTCCTACCTGCAGGCGTTCGCGGGCGCTGCCTATCAAAACCCGAAATCCATTTGCCCGCGCCACCAGCTGATTCTGCCACGCGTCATCAAGGGCTAGCGCGCATGGTGCCGGTGTTGTCTATTTGACTTATTCGGCGCGCGACCTGCAGGAGAACATCAAATAGGTGAAGATGATCTCGTTCTTCCCAATCTCACTGGTCAGCCGATGGGCACTGCAATTGTTCGCTGTCACGATTGGAGCGCACCCGGTTCGAAGTTAGGTCGCTTTGCACATTAGTATTGGCCAAATCGCATCGATCTTCGAACAGCGGACTTCTTGCGAGCCATCCGTTATATGTCGATTCCACTGGTAGAATGCGTTCCCCATGAAAGACGATCTGCAGAGTAAAATCGGACTGGAAAATACTTTGCCCGGTCTTGAGCCGATCCGGCCGCTCGGCGCGGGGACGATGGGAAGCGTCTTGCTCGCGAGGGATCCTCAATTGAAGCGTCTTGTCGCCGTAAAACTGCTACGGCGCGAACTGGCGGCAGATCCGGTCTCGTGCAAGCGTTTTGAGCGTGAGGCGCAGGCAGCCGCGCGAATATCGCACACGAATGTGACCGATATTTATAGTATTGGAAAAGGCACTGACGACGTTCCGTTCATCGTCATGGAGTACATCGAGGGCAAGAATCTAGCCGATGTCATTGCGAGCCACGGGATGTTCAGCGTAACGGAATGTCAGGAGATATTGTCCCAACTGGCAGCGGCACTTGCGGCAGCACATCAGGAGCGGATAATTCATCGTGATATCAAGCCTGCCAACATATTAATTGAGCAAAATTCGGATCGAGTCGTATTGACCGATTTCGGCGTCGCCGGCATCGGGGAAACGGGAAGCGAGGCAGTCACCAGGTTAACCAGAGCCGGCGAGCAGCTCGGCGACCTGCGTTACATGAGTCCGGAACAATTGCGCGGCGACACTGTGACGGAACAAACGGATATTTACAGTTTTGGAATCGTCGCTTACGAGCTGTTGACATTGCGCGGTCCATACCACGTTGAAGGGATGGCTGATCCAGCTAACGCGCATCTCCGACAAGCGCCAATCGAACTTGATCGGGTTCGCCCGGAGATCCCGGGGCAGATGGCCGACATTCTAAAACGTTGCCTCGCCAAGCGTGCAGAGCAACGTCCGCCGGCGGCGGAACTCGCAAGATTCCTGGCCGCAGTTTCGACGGATGCAGACCAAGCAGACGCGCCCGCCGTTGACCCCGGCCTGCCCACAGCAGTTGCCGGATTCCTGGAAGAACTCAGACAGCGTGAGGTCTACCGAGTCGCGGCGGCCTATCTTGCGATTTCGTTTGTCGTCCTTGAAGGTACTGACCTGGTCCTGCCGGCCCTACCACTTCCGCGCTGGATCTTCACATTGATGGTTGCCACTGCACTGGCCGGGTTCCCGGTGGCGGTTACGCTCGCTTGGATATTTGACTATCGTCAAGGCCGACTATCCACTACCGGCGAGGCATCGCCGCGTTATGCACGACAAACCACGCGCTCTCAGCGGATCGCACTACAGATTCTGGGTCTGGCATTGAGCGTGGGGCTGGCGGCATTGCTGGCATGGTGGCTTTTCGCTGCCTGAAAGTTCGTTCTCTACCAATTGCCAGGTGATGCTGTGTATGCGCTAGTGCAGTAGTGTGATTCATGACATATTATTAAGCGCATGACAGACAAGTCCGCATCGACCGATCATCCATCCGAGATCGGGCCGTATAGCATTCTGGATGTGCTGGGCGAGGGTGGAATGGCGGTCGTCTACCTGGCGCAACAGGATAAGCCGGTCACCCGTCGGGTAGCGCTCAAAATCCTCAAAGCGGGCATGGACAGTAAGCAGATCGTAGCCCGATTCGAATCCGAGCGCCAGGCACTGGCCGTGCTCGATCATCCCAACATCGCCAAGATCTTCGATGGCGGCGTCACCGATTCCGGGCGCCCATATTTTGCCATGGAGCGTGTGCGTGGTGTGCCTATCACTGAGTATTGCGACAACAATCGCCTCAGTACCAATGAACGGTTGCGGCTGTTTATGGAAGTTTGCTCCGCCGTTCAACACGCTCATCTCAAGGGCCTGATTCACCGCGACCTGAAGCCGTCGAACATCCTGGTCGGTGTTGTCGACAACAAGCCGCAGCCGAAGATCATCGACTTCGGCATTGCGAAGGCCACGAGCACGCCGCTGAGCGAAGCAACGCTTTATACACGCATTGGCCAAGTCATAGGCACGCCGCAGTATATGAGTCCGGAGCAAGCAGACCTGAACATTATCGATATCGATACGCGTTCGGATATTTACTCGCTGGGTGTGGTGCTTTACGAGTTGCTCGTCGGTGCTCCGCCACTGGACTTCACTGCAGTTGCCGATCAGGCGATCCGCGTGGCCCTGCGGGAGAAGGATCCGCCGAAGCCGAGCACCCGCTTTACGGATCTCGGCGATACCCGGGACGAGATCGCGAAAGTTCGAAGCACCGCACCGGACGATTTACGGCGCCAATTGAAGGGCGATCTGGACTGGATCGTCATGCGGGCAATAGAAAAGGATCGGACCCGCCGCTACGAAACCGCCAACGCCCTGGCAATGGACTGCCGGCGGTTCCTGAAGCACGAGCCGGTGCTCGCCCGGCCGCCGAGCACGGCTTATCATTTGCAACGCTTTGTCCGGCGTAATCGCCTTATTGTGACAGCGGCGTCGATCGCGATTTTGGCCATTATCGCCGGCGCAACTGCCGCGACGCTGGGTTACGTGCGCGCAACGGAAGCCGAGCTGATCGCTCGACAGGAATCGGCGACATCAAAAAAAGTAATCGAGTTTCTCGTTGGACTATTCCAGGTTTCCGATCCATGGTCAGCCGCGGGCGGTGCACCGGGCTCCGAAATCACTGCAAGGGAGATCCTTGATCGAGGTGCTGAGCGGGCAATTACGGAGCTTTCCGACCAGCCTCGTGTACAGGCAACTTTCCTGCAGGCAATGGGCCAGGTTTATCAAGGCCTGGGACTACACGACGACGCGGAGTCGATGTTGCAGCAAGCGCTGTCCACGCGCAGAAATCTGCTGGGCAATGATCACCTGGAGATTGCCGAGACACTTCACGGGCTGGCATTCGTCGACTACGCGCGCGGCGACTTCGCCGAAGCAGAAGAGAAATTGCGAGCCGCGATAGAGATCAGGCAATTGAATGAAGGGGCTGAATCGTTGGGAGTCGCCCTCGCGATGAATCTACTGTCCATCACTGTCGCCAACCAGGATCGCCTGGAAGAGGCTCTCGAGATTCAAACCAAGTCCACGCGCATCCTCGACCTGCACGACGACGTTCACTTCAGTGATCTCTCATATGCGTACAACAACCTCGGGTACGTGCTGATGCGGCTCGACCGTTACACGGAGGCCATCGAACCGTTTGAAAAAGCAATCCCGTATACCGAGGGTACAGACGCGATCGGCCAGCATGCCCGCGTCGTTGCTAACCTCGCTGCCGTACACCAGGTGCTTGGCAATATCGACGAGGCCCGAAAGCTGAACGAGCAGGCGCTCGAGCTCAAACGGCAGTGGTTCGATCCCGGACACTCGGAGATCGCTTACTCGATCAACAATCTTGCATGGCTCGTACGCGAGCAGGGAGATTACGAGTATGCAGTAACTTTGTACCACGAAGCGATTGAGATTTTTGTTTCGGCCCTCGGAGAAGATCACGGAAACGTCGCCATCGTTCGCGGCAATCTTGCCAGGACGTACCTTGAGAATAGGCAGCCCGATCAGGCCGCTGATCTTTACCGCAAGGCACTTGCCGGCATCGAACGCGCCGCCGGTGAGGGAAGTTCAAATACTTTGCCGATCCATATTGGCCTTGGACGGTCATACAACGCGCTCGGAGACATTGAGCAAGCGCTTCTGCATTTCCAGAAAGCCTTTGATATAGGATCCGCCGTCAACCCCGACGGCTGGTATACCGGGATTGCATTATCCGAGATCGCGGCACTGGACAACGCGGGCCGCTCCGAAAAAGAACGTGACGAGGCGTTTGATCGCGCGCTCAAGATAGTGGTCGCGGCAGTTGGTGAGTCACACATTGCTCGAGCCGGAATACTGATCCTGTACTCGCAACACCTGGCGAACACTGATCGAACTGAAGTGGCGCGACCGATGTATTCAGAGGCGCTGGCTATCGAATTGGATAAGCTCGGTGCCGACAATCCAAAGTTCGTCAAACATGAAGCCGAATTCCAGCGGCGATTCGGCGTTAAGTTCGTACATTGACCTTGCAGCCGTGACCCTTGGAGTGAAATCGTTAGAAATAGTGCAATAGTGTCACCTATGTCTCCGGCCCACTGTGTCAGGATAGTTGTCGCGTCTGTTGTTCTGAAAATAGAGAGACAGGGGGTGGCAAATGTACGCCGTCAGCGCCCATGGGACAAATATAGCTCTGGTTTAAGAGAGTGTTTTTGTTCATCCTAACCTGAGAAGTAGAGATGAGACAGAAACCGACAGGCCGTTTGTCTCTTTGTCCAGGCTGGCAAGCAAATCGAGGACAAACGCCGCGTTGATGCCCGGATAACCCTGTTTCTGTTTGTATCCGGTTGCGTGATCGGCCCCGTGTCCCCGGCGGTAGTACTGCAGGGATCGCTCCAGTTCCTGCTTATCGCGTCGAACTTGCCACAGGCGCTTGTGAATGGCGCCTGCAAGACCCAGGGTCTCCGGACTGTCGGAATCCTTGAGATCGCCGCCCTCATCCAGTATTTCGAGCGCACGGACAAGCCGGTGCTCGTCATTGATGTGCGTGTCTTTGTAGGTGCACAGCGCGATCACCTGGCGAAACTCGAGATCCCGTGCGTCGTCGCTCTTGATGTCATCGGACTCTCTGAATCGCTTCAGTAGACGCCATGCATAGCCAAATTCGTCGAGCTCCTTGAGCTCTTTGCAAAGCCCGATTGCCTCGTCTGCGCCAAACTCGTCGGAACGTAACGCCGCCTTCGTCTTTTCAATCAGCGCTTTTCTTTTTTCCGCGCGTGATGCCATGTCGCACCCCTCTGTCAGCCCATGTCGCTTCGTTTTTTCCGTAGTGCTTCGATTATTTTCATGAGCCAGTCTGTTTCTTCGCCACGACTATTTCGCGCATTGGCGATGAGCTGCAGATTGTTTTCGGTCGTTTCCGCTTCCCACGACTCGCGAACCGACGCGAGCGTCCGGCCCAGGTACTCGGTGGCCGCTTTCGGGTCGTTATTGATGACCGCGAGTTCAAGCATCGTTGCGTGATCCCAGTAGTCCGCCTTCGCTTCATCCAGCCTCCTTTCCACCGCGAACAGAACGACTGGCGTAAGCCGTTTCTTTGTCGCAAGTGATTCGGAGTCACCTTTTATCTCAAGCAAGGTAACGGCGTTGACGCCCGGATAGGCGTCGCGCTGATCCGCCATGAATCCGCGCACGTATGCGTCAATCGCATTGTTGAGATGCCCGACCGCTTCAATCTCGTTGCCGTCGTTCACGGCTTCGGCCCAATAGTCCTTATGAATGCGTCCGATCAAGCCGCAGGTTTCGGAGTTCGCCCCCTGTCGCTTCTCGACTTTCTCCAGCACCTTGAGCGCCTTGGCACGTGCCGCAGAATTCATGGCGGCGCTGCGGTTCAATGCCAAACCGAGCTGCTCCTGAACCAGTACCTGCTCCGCCAGGGCCTTCGGCATGTCGTCCTGTACCTTGATCATGCCACCCCAGTCGCTCAGCGCCCGGTAGGTCAACATTAAATCAATTACGGTACCGCCCTCGGCAACATCCAGAGCACCTATATCTTCGCGGATTTTTGCGAGCAGCTGCTTTGCTTCCTCAAGCGTGTCTTTATCCTTAGCCTTATCGCGCACCTCGCTGAGCCGATCCTTTACTTCTTCGTTGTACTTCACCTGGTCGCGAAATACATCGGTCTTGATGTGTGCGATATCGGGAGACTTCCATTCGCCGATTAGCTGAAATAACGGGCTGTCGACAACATCGTCGTCCGCGGCGAGCTCACGCAACTCTTCCAGCCTTTTTGCGAGCGCGGTACGTAATTTCTTCGCCATAGCAGCCGAGAATGTGTTGTTCTTGCCGAGGTCGTATGGCAGCGACCGAAGAAAGTTGAGGTCGAATGGAATCGGCTGACGCTCGGCAAAAATGGTGACCGTAGTCGAGGGCCTTGCCGTGTGCCGCACGCCGAGTTCGTAAAACACGTTGGCATTGGCGGTCGTCAGGTCTGCGACCGCAAAATCGCAAAGCAACAAGCGTTCGAACATCGGCTTGTGAATAATGCCGCCGGTTTTTTCTTCGTCAGCACGAATCGGCTCCATGCCGGCATCTTCGATCGCGGGTTTGATGCCTTCGTCGTACACGCGATTGAAATCGATGTCCGTGCCGCCGGTTGGATCGGGCTTGGTGCCGAATGGCATCAATACAAAGCAGAGTGGTTTCATCGTCATCGCTTTTTTTTTGCTGCAGTTGTTATTTTGACATTCCAGCCGTTCTGTTGCAGTGGAAAGGTGGCGGCCTGACATTTCGCCTAGCTCACAAAATCGTCACCGGGGCGCGTCTTCTTGAAGCTGCCGGTCGTTGAATCTCCGGCCATACGCGTCATCCGGAAGACGTTTTTCCTGACGACCCGCCTGAGCTGGATATCAATCATCGTGGTGCAATTCGGCCTTAACACTTCGTTCAGCAAGTCCTTCGACGCCTGAATCTCGCACTTCAGATAGTGTACAAAACCGTTGGAAGGGCGTGGCAAAATCTTGATTCCCAACGCTTCGGCCCCCTGCGTCGCGGCGCGAATGACCTCGTCGTCTTTCTTCACTTCCGGCGCGCCAGCCATTATGTCGTAGTTGAAGAAATACGTGACGGTGTTGCTGGACACGCGGTTACGCTGACGGTCCATGAAGAATCCCTTCGGCAACTTGTTTGGATCGTTGTCCTTGCCGCCGGTCAACAGTAGATCGAAATCCGTGACCGGGTAGTTGTGGTCGTCGCGCACGCGGAAGATGACCATCGAACAGCGGTCGTGAACAAAATGCGTATCGGAAAGCAGCAGTCGATCCTCGGTTTCGAGCATTTCGTCAGCCTGGATCGCGGCGGCTTCCTGAACATGCGTCTCCGCCAGCTGTCGATACTCCGCCCTGTTGCTCACGCCAAGGCATTCGAAGATCGCACCGACGACATCGCGTCCTTTCGCGTGACTGGCTTTTATGTTGACGCTCCGCATGATGCCCTTTCTGCTTCCCGAATGAGAGGCGCCGCGGATGATTCTCAAGACGGTCTCCGGGCCGGTGGCAACGCGGGCAACCTTCAGCTGCGGGGCTTCAAGAGTGGATTTGTTTCCCGGTTTCCTGCGCGGCTCCTCCTGCTCGAGTTCGATAAGCCTGCCATGCAGGTTGGCTGCGGCAACCCTGACTACACCGTCAGAACCGGACTCGCCGGTGTAGGAATTCAGGTTGTCGTAGAACTTCCGATCGATCGTCTGGCCCGTCAGCACGAACGGAAATAGGCCATTGGCGGCAATCCTGTTATCGCCGTTGTCAATCCAGGCGGAGTTCAGGTCCCAGGCTTCCGAGCTGCCGAGTTCCAGCCAGTCAAGCACGCCTTGCCCGGGTTCGACCCCACCGAACCATGATTTGAGCCGGCTGATGCGACCTTTGCCGAGTTGCGCAAGCGCTGATCCGTAATTGGCAGGCGCGAGCATGATCAGGTGGCTCATGGGACAGGCCCCGCTACCTTTTACGCCGTCGTAATAGCGATGCCACCAGTCGCGGATTACGGGACCGCCGGTTGAATGGGTGATGCAGACGAAGCGCTTGCCACCGGTCAGCAAGGCCTGCAATTCGTCGGCGACAGCCGTGCGAAATGCCCTGGACACATCGGGCAACCGCACTTCATCGTGAAAACTGATATAGCGCCCGAGAAACACGTGCTTGACCTGAACGTCGAGCTTCCGTGCCACGGCCTCGTTTCTCAGCCTCGCCGGCAGCCCTCCATAGGTATTGGTGTTGGTTACGCTCCAGCCGTGGACGAACACAACGATCATGCTGCGCTTTGCCATCACCTTATTCCTCATTTTTACTGGCCGACCTGCAGGATACCCGGCGTCGGCAAAATGGGGTCACCTCCGCATATAAATTGAGCGGTGTGTAAATTCTCTCCTGGTCAACATCCGGGGTCGGCTTGCTCCCTGTGGGTCTTGCGGGCCATTTGCGTTTTGTAATTCTACAGTCACGGGTCTAAGCTAGAATATATGGTCTAACATTACCTTGTTGCCATGCTACATCGAGTATAGCGCAATCGATAAACTGGGAGCACGGGCGCAGCAACAATTGCCGACGACCTGGCTCACAGCGATTTTCGTGCCACAGATCTAAGAAGACAAATTCCTGAGAACCACCAGGAGGCACCCATGAAATTAAGCATAGCCATTTACAATATGGAGTGGATGAAAGATCTATTCACTGCCGGCGGTGAGGTCAATACCAGCGGTGACGACGCCGCGCGCGGCGCCAAACTCGCCGCAGTAGTCAAAGCCATGGATGTCGACCTGCTCGGCGTCGTGGAAGGTCCCGACACGACGGCATCCGGCACAAAAACCGCATCGAAGCAGCTCAAGAAATGGGCCGATCATCACGGTCTTGGCGCCACGTACAAGGCTGTTCACGGTTTTGTTTCTTCGGGTCAGCAGGAGCTTTGCGCGCTGTATCGCAGCGACAAAATCTCAGTGTCGCACAGACCGACCAAGGCCCAGTCCAAGCATCCTTTCGACCAGACATTCACCGTCGACACGACTGACTCGCTAATCAAGGAACAGTACAAGCATTACCGACCGCCACTGGAACTGGGCGTCAAAGCGGCCGGTGGTGGCGACGAGGTGGCACGCATCATAGTGGCGCACGCAAAGTCCAAGGGCATTTTCGATCGCGTCGATATGGCGCGGTTCGAACAGATTTCAGAACGTAACCGCAAAAAGCTGTATGCCGAGTGCTATTCGATCCGCGAACGCGCCGACCAGTGGCTGAATGACGCACCCAATCGCCACGTCATCGTGATGGGCGATATCAACGATGGCTTCGGGCAGGACTACTATGAACTGCGGTTTCGTCGTAGTGCAGTCGAGACCTTACTGGGCGACGTGTGGGCACCTGAAAAGATTCTCAAGCACGTGCTCCCACAACCCAGGCTGGGCCGCAATGGCTGGTCGCCCAGCACTTCGCGATATACCGACAAAGTCACACGCGATACATTCAACGTGCTGATCGATCACATCCTTGTCAGTCAAGGCGTCAAGGTGGAAGACTTCACGCTTTGGAACCCCTACTATGACCACAAAGACGATGCTAAAAACAATGAAGTACTGGCAGTCAAGGATGAGCTGAAGGCGTCTGATCATTTCCCCGTATCCGTACGACTGACGATCTGACAGAACAACGGGTAACACAAGAAGCGATCCATGCTCGCTAAGGCCAGGCAACAAGGGCCTGTCGATCGGCAAGTACAGGAGGCGCGCACTGCTGCAGAAGAACGCTCAGAAAACAAACCCGATGGGGAGAGCATCATGAATCAGGATCTGATCAGTTTCGCTTTTCGCGCTTTGCTTCGCCTGGGAAACGCCGGCAGCTCAGCGTTGGCGCACTACGCGAGAGACAAAGAGGCGGTTTTTCCGGACCTCAAGAAGCCAGAGCCGGATCTGACGACTTTTGTGACCGGTTTTTTTGCACAGGCCAACAGAGCTCAGTGGGTCGCGCCCGGCACCGGGCCCTACGCAGACTTCTGGACTCCGACCGGTCCGGACACAGCCAATTCACAGGCCGTCGACGCCTTGTACATCGCGATCGTCAAGATTCGCGCCGAGGAAGACGTGGATGTTGCCGCCGCTGTATCTGCCGACAGCGAGGCAACTGCCGGCCTGATCATGATCGAACAATGGGCCGCTGGCAGTGAACCTGTCGGTCCCCTGGCACGCGTGCTGGTCACGGTCGCGGATATCGCGCTCGAATACGTTGCCAACGATCCATCTATTGCCGGGATAGACGGGCGCGGCGAAAAGTTACTGAGCGCATTCGCCAAAAGTCTCAGTAACATCCTGCCGGACGACGGCAAACTCGGCCCGAAGCATCGTTTCGCGGAACGCCTTTTTGCAGTCGCGTTGCGCGCGGGACTGGAGACGATTGCGGGAAATACGGAGATCATGGTCGATGAGGAGCACATTCGCGATCTCCTCGATAAATCACTGACGCCGGTTGTCAACTCATTGCCGGATGACCTTGCCGGGCAACTGGATTTCAAACGCACGCTGGAAGCCATATCCGGCCCCGCGCTAAGTGCTGCGCTGGGGACCATTACCAGGTACCCGGAGGCGTTTCTCGGCACCAATTTCTCAAGCACCAGTGCAATTGCTGCGGTCACGCAGGCGGTACTGCGGCGGGCGCGGGATGCCGATTTCGCTGACTTATTCAATCGCGATGGCCTGAACAAGGTCTACAAGGCGGCGCTCGGCGTTGCGGCATTGAGACCCGAGCTGTTCGTCGGCAGTGACAGCAGCACGGCAGATGACATTGCTCAGCAGCTGTTGTCCGGTATCGCGAATGTCCTGCGGCAAAATGGTGACCAGGAAGCTCGCGATGTCGGACCGCAACTCGGCGCCTTGGTCCTCGAGGTGATCCAGGCCAATGTTCACTTGTACGCAGATGAGGACCAGGCCTGGGAAGGTCTGGCGGCGAATCTTTTGCAAAGCATCCTGAGCGGCCTGCAAATGCCGTTTGCCGGCAATGGTGTCGACCGGCTTGCAGCGGTATTTTCCCGCGAGCAGCTGGTCGAACTTGGCCGAGTCGTGCTGAACCAGGTTGCAGCGACGCCTTCGATGATTGCAAGCGGCAACGCGGAGGTAACCCGTCTCGTCGGTATGATCGCATCGTTGGTGGCTGCAGACGAAGACAGGTTACTCACGAGCGAGGACTGGCATGCGATTGCCGAAGTAATAGTCGCGCAAGCTGCCGCCAATCCTGGCAGGTTGTTCGATCTCGATGGCTCCGAGCCAAACGAGAAGCTGGCCGACGAACTGATCAAACGGGTCCTCAAGACAGCTTCGGACAGCATGCAATCCGCTGGCCGCGCAGGCGGTGCGGTCCTGTTCGGCAAAACGCTGCGCGAGGCCATCGTAATCCTGATTACCGCGACGGCCGGCAATGCAGCGGCGGCCAAGGTACACCTGGCGACGATCGATACAACCCTGACAAGTCTGACAACGTTCGTCGCAGAGAACAAAGAGGACCTGGGTAGCAAGGAATGGCTGGCCCTGTTCCGCCACCTGCTGACAGCCGTGTTGGGTGGCCAGGTTGTAGCGGAACTGACCACAGATATGGCTAACGCGATTCTCGCGGGAGGTACCGCATGAAAAGAATGCTGACAATCATTGCAGCGGTTGTCCTGGTTGCGAGCTGTGCCGGTGTTTCGAATCTTCGATTGAATGAGGAATTGACCAATTTATACACGGCTCAGATCGACGCTCGTGACTCGGATGATGTCATTCTCAAGGAGACGGTGGGCGAAGCGTTCCGTTCGCTTGCGCTTCGCGCGGAAGATCAGGCACAGAAAGCAACTACAACAGAGGATGCCGTTTCTTTCTATCGAATTGCGGCCACCGCGGCATGGCAGGGCGAGTCAACCAACGTCGAAGCACTTGGCAACAGTGGGTGGATGAAGTGCGAAGAGCCAGGCTTCGACAAAGCGCGACGGGATTGCGTGATGCTGCTGGTCATCCCGGACCTGGCTGCGACGGACGGGCTAACAACGAGCCTTGACGATGTTAAGAGCCGGGTCAATGCCGAGCGAGCTAAGCCGGCGGACCAACAATCCCCGGCAGTACTCGGCGAAATCGGCAACGCGAGTGACGATATCTTCGACAAGCTGAACTCCCGGTTCGGTGTACTGAGTGAAGCCCGGGCAGAATTCTCGACGGCCTCCCTGCCGTCGGCCCTGCTGGATCGACTGAAGAAAAATCAGGATTTCATCTTCTGTCGGATGCGTGACGCAAACGGTATGCTACTGCGTGCGGTCGGGAATACCGATGCAAGATTCACACGAAATCAGGCCACTCTGGAGACAATTCGCCGAGAGCACGACCCGAATAACCAGATCAACTGCGCCACCACTTGACGGAATCGAAGAGCATAGAGACAAGCCGTGACTACGCCAACAACACTCGGACTCGGAAGCGTCGATGCGGCGGCGATGCCGGCGGACACAAGCCGGTGTATTGTTCCGTTTCACGACTGGACGGTCAAACCGACGAGGTATCGTGCTGAGCGGAATAACGACTGGCGTGCATTGAAGGCCAAAAACGGATCACACGTCGCAAAATTGCAGCAACATCTGCAAACCGCAGGATTCAACCCGAAAGGCGCCGTCGACGGCATTTTCGGCTACCGCACGCAGTCGGCGGTGAGACTATTCCAGGAGTATGTGGGCACAATTGACGGCGACTCAGCGATCGGTATCGCCGACGGCATCGCCGGAAGAAAGACCCTGACCCGAATCGACCGGTGGATAGCCAGCGGCAAAACGGCAGACTGGACGCCAGCCGACACGTTGCAGCCGGAGATATTTGCCGGTCTCAGCCAGTTACGGAATCACTTTCTCACGCAGCCGCAAGATCCGGCAATACAGGTATTGGAAAACTACAATGCGTCCTCATCGACGCGCAAAGTAGCGGATTGGACATTCGACCCGTACGACACGCACCTGATTGGTATTCGCCGCGACGATACCAGCGTCATTTTGCGAAACAAAAAGTTCGTACGCCGCAATGACGACATTTTCGTATTATTGGTCAACGGCACACGCATCGTGTTTCGCGGTTCGACAGATCCGAGCCCGAGCATGGCAAATCGTGACGATGCGGCATTTCTGATTCGTGGCCAGCACGAGTACCGGTTCGGCTGGCACAAGCTCAGCACGGTCGGCGGTAACACCGTAAAGGTCTATCGGGCGTTCAAACCGAAATCAACCAGCGGAGTGCTTGTGGTTCGAGCCAAAAACGGCCAGCTAACGCCCGCCAGTTATGCGAATGGCGCGCAGGCGAATTTCACGATTAATATTCACTGGAGCGGTTCGGGCACGAGCAATTGGTCAGCGGGTTGCCAGGTTATCGCCGGCAGGAAATACAAGAATATCAAGAACGACATTATCGACCTGTCGGCCAGCTCATCAGCGGGCTATTCGGCACTCGGCAAGAAAACGCGGGGCGCTTACAACTTGCTGATTGATCTCGCGACAGTATTCGCAGACGACATTCGCTGCGGCAGCAGCGACACGCTGTACTACACACTGTTGTACGAAAGCGACCTGATGAACGTACCTGGCAGCGCCGGTATCGACTTTAAGACGCTTGTAGCGGAGCTTTCGTAATCGAGTTCAATGCGCTCACCGATCCACCCCATCAACCATACTCTTCCGGGTTTATTCAATATCGTATTTCGGCGGTGCCAGATTAAAGCGAACGGGTCTCCGAAACCGGCAAGGCGCCGGCCTCAACCAGCAAGTTGACGCCATTCGGCGATGCTCACCGAAATCTACACAGAGGCCCTGCTGATCGTTGGATTGTTAATTTACTTGGTGGGCGATACTGGGCTTGAACCAGTGACCTCTGCAATGTGACTGCAGCGCTCTCCCAACTGAGCTAATCGCCCACGGAACACCGTTTGACGGATAGGAAAATCAATTTCCAAAACCTACCGTGTTCGCCGGATTCTAACAAATTTGTGGCATGCTTTAGCAATGCCTGGCGTTGGCGGGGCATTGTCTGTCGCGGCTGATCTGGAGCTGAGCCTCAAAACAGACGTTTTGCAGTTCCAATTCTGCGCAAGGATCGCCCATACCTCCTGAACATCCTTGGAAAACCGCCCCCTCAGAAGCGCCAGGTGAAATGGGCCGGCGCACGGTAGGTCTCATCGAGATTCAGGCGCCGTGACCACCGGCGGCTGAGGCGACCCTCCACAATTCGTTTTGTCCGCTCCGCGTCCCGCTTATCTTCCGGCATTGCTTCCTGAAGGCTTACATGTTGTACCGATCTGCTCATCATCACTTGGTGCTCCTGATTTCAGGCACAAAGATAAGGTCGATCGTGCGCGTTCTAAATGAGTAATTACCGCAACGGATGGGTAGACAATACTGATACGGGTGTGGCCCCGTTAAGTCAATTATCAGGCAAACCGACCAATCTTCTACTACGCTTGGGGGATAACAACGACAAAGCCAAATCCACCGAAAGACGTGGCAGGAGGAAGATCAAGTGGACACCAAGCGACTCATTATCGGCACCCTAGTGGGCGCCATTACCCTGTTCGTACTGGGCTACCTCATCTGGGAACTGGCATTTGCAGACTTCTTTGCCGCAAATGCCGGATCGGCCACCGGTGTGGAGCGAGACCCGCCGTTGATGTGGGCTGTCGCGCTGGGGACTGTCTCATACGCGGCTCTTTTAACGCTGGCGATTGGGACCCGGGGCGGCTCCGCGACAATTGTGGAAGGCCTCAAGATTGGTGCGATCGTAGGCTTTCTGATGTGGTTCGGCGCTGATTTTATCATTTATGGATTCCAGAACGTGTCGAATCTCACGGCAACCATCGCGGACTCGCTGCTTGAACTCATCCATGGTGGAATCGCGGGTGCAGTCATCGCAGCGGCGCTGGGGAAGGTCGCCGATGTTCGGGGGGGTCCGCAAGCCGAATAATTCCGGGGTTTGGTAGCGTTTCAGCGAATTTCAGCGCCAAAGCGGTTTTGCTCGCGGCGAAAATCTCTCGAAATTAAAGAGTTAGCGAGGCCCGACCGTGTAAGCCATTGGGCTTTCCGTCACAACTCGTCCGTAATCAGCTGAAACGGGCCGAATACATAGTCACCTAAATCCCCCCCAAGGGTTTTGACACAAGCCACGGCACCAAACGGCACATCGATAGTCCACTGGCGCTTGCCACTACCGTCGTCCGACCGGGTAAGCTGTACTGCGGATGTAATACGCTGGTTGCATTGATCGCTGCCGTACGGATCGAATCTCAGTAATACAACGTCGCCCCCTTGGCCCGTGTCGAAGAAAATATCAGCCCATAAATCAACATTGACATTTTCACCCGGCTGCATTGCACGCAGATCACCGCCCTGACCAGTAAATTGTGTACCGACGTGGATGACGGTCCGGTGCACAATTTCCTGTGCATCCATATCCTCCGTTGTTGTAAATACAAGACCACCGTTTGGAAGCTCGACGCCACCATTCACGTGTGTCACATCCCAATACACGCTTCGCGGTTTAAATTTCTTTGGCCGCTTACCTGTGCTCAAAGCGAAACGACCGCTTTTTCCAATTTGATTCAGCACATTGTCCAGATCATTTTCATATGGCGCTCCAGCCACGTCAGCCTGTAGTCGATTGTGGCTTCCTATGGCCGGACAGCTTAGATGATCGGCGCCGATAACCGGGCAGTCGAAGATTGTAATTAACGGAACCGCGACATCGGAACTGCCGCCTCCTCCATCACCGCATCCCGGATCATTCTTATGTTTTCCTTTACAGTGCTCAGCTTCCGCCCCGGTTGGTACAAGCAGGACGAAGGCCACCAGGAAAATAATTACGCTGACGCCGGTGCCCCAACTGCTTATTATTCGCTTTGTGTTCATGATTCGACTCTCCCAGAAAGCGACGAGACATCTGCTCGTGGTACGCCCCTTTATAGGCCGATTGGTCGATAAGCACTTCAGGAACAACTAATGATTTCTTAAGGAAATTCTCGGCGCCGGGGCACAGGCCGAACATTCGCTATACTCAGTGTGTCAAGAGATCACGCGGGCCGGGAATATCGGACCCATGGGCGAACTGGCACAAAGCTCTGAATTCACCGTCGGCGAGTGGACGGTCGAGCCCAACCTCGGCCGGATAATCCGCAACGGTGAACCGACCGTGCTGGAACCGCGAATCATGGAGCTGCTGGTCTATCTCGCTCACCGCGCCGGGAAAACGGTCAGCACCGACGAACTGGCAGAAAAGGTCTGGGCCGGCAGGGCCGTTTCCGATCAGCCCGTGTACCAGGGCATCGCGCAGTTGAGGAAGGCACTCGTCGACGAAGCCCGTCATCCGCGTTACATCGCGACTGTCACGAAGAAAGGCTATCGCCTGATCGCGTCGGTCGGCATGCCGGAGCCCGAAGTTGCTCCCACGGGAATTCGGCCTCGATCAGAAAGGCAGCCCAGATTTCTACTGCCGGTATTTTCTTTAATCCTCGCAGGCAGCTATCTTTTCTTGAGCAGCTCGGATGTCTCCGTATCGCGCGAGCGACGAAATCCGACACCAAGCGAGTTCGGTTCCATCGCTGTGCTGCCCTTCGTGGACATGAGTGAGGATCGCAGCCAGCAATATCTCGGTGATGGTATCGCGGAGGAGGTGATTCACCGAATAGCCGCCGTTCCGAATGTGCGGGTAGTCGCCCGCACCTCTTCTTTTTCGTTTCGGGATAGTCAGGCCGACGTGCAAAGCATCGGTGAACGGCTCGGGGCCGATGTCATTCTCGAAGGCAGTGTGCGCCGGTCTGGCGATCGGCTGCGCATTACGGCGCAGCTCGTCAGTGCGACCGACGGTTATCACATCTGGTCACGAAGTTACGAGCCCGTTGTAAGTGACGCATTCATCGTCCAGGATCAGATTGCTCTCAGCGTAGCGCAGTTGTTACAGGTCGGTGTCGGTGAATTGCCGGCCCGTTCATGGACGGAGAACGCGGACGCTGCCGAAGCCTACTATCTCGGCATGTATTACATGCACAAACGTCGCGCAGAGTCACTCGACAAAGCGTTGCAATATTTCCAGCAAGCGGTGACATACGATCCAGAATTCGCATTAAGCTACGCGGGACTTGCCAAATCCTATTTCCTGGCCTCTGACGAGCGGTATGGCAATTTGCCGGACGAAGACGCCATGCGAAAATCGGGCGCCGCACTCCGGTTGGCGGAGGCGTTGGATGATCGTCTGCCCGAGGTTCTCGAGCGGCTGGCAGACGAAGCGTGGGACAGGGACAATGTTTTGGAAGCAGAATCATTGATACTGCGGGCAATCAACATCAACCCGAATTATGCGCCCGCATTTAAAGTATACGGCCATCTTCTTGACGACACAGACCGCTGGAATGAGGCGCTGGTCGCCTGGGAAATGGCCGTTGCGCTCGATCCGCTGAGCCCGGTGATGAGGGTCAATCTGGCCTTTAGTTATGTCTTCTTCAATCGGTTCCCTGAAGCAGAAGCGGAGATTCTGACTGCCATCGAGCTCGATCCCACCTCGCACATTCCCTATTTCTGGCTTGCCAATATGTTGTCTGCTACCGATCAACTGGCGCGCGCGATCGAACTCGGGAAAAAGGCGTTGAGCACCGAGGGGCCAGAGGCTCGCTGGGCCGGCCACGCAGCAATGGTGGTTGGGTATGCCTATCTGACTTTGGGTGATTTCGAAGCTGCCGGGCAGTGGTTCGGCAAGGCCAGGGACCTGGGTTTTGGGGGTTGGCGGCTGGCGAATCCCCGCATTCATTTTTTGCTTGCTCAAGACCGCTTTGCCGAAGCCGACGCCCTGTTATCTCACTGGGCAAGCGAAGAGCCGGACTTGCCAAACGTTTTCAGCCTTGGAGGCCTGTACCGGGCGATGATGGGTCAGGAAGCGGCCGCTATCGCAATGCTTGAAAGAACCGAATCGCTGCCATATGACGGCCGTTTCTCAAATCTGTTCGTGACAGATTTCCTTCGCTGGGGTTACATACCGGCCGTGCATCTGGCCAATCTTTATCTATCCGCCGGTGCCGAGGACCGGGCCCGACAGTTGCTTGACGATGCGGATCGATTTATTGCGACCGTAGACAAAGGGTCGCCAAGTTTGCCGGGCGTAGACTATGTGCGTGCATCGGTACATGCCTTGCAGGGGAACGATCTGAAAGCGATCGAATCGTTGCGGCAAGCAGTCGATAACGGCTGGTCGAAGCTCTGGTTTGCCGAGCGAGACCCGATCATGGCTTCCTATCGTGGTGATGCGCAGTTTGAATCGATCCTTGACACAATGAGAGATCGGCTGATGACGGAAAGGGAACTCCTGCCTGTGACTACGCCCAACTGAACTCTGGCGACCGATACGGTAGTTGGCCGCCCGTCCCGGAATCCCGGCTATAATTAACGGTAAATGTGAAGCGACTACATAATTTTCCTGTGGTCGGCCGCTTTGTTACCGAAAGATTTTGCCGGCACGGATGTCGTCGCTGACGCGGACAGAATATCGTCCGTTGATGCGGAGAGCGTGTTAATTCGCCAGATCCTGTGCTCGCGAGTCAAGCGCCAGGACCGAACACCGATCCAGCAACGTACGATGTGATAGGCAGGCGGTATTTCGTTGGAATTACACTTCGTTATTGATTGCCGAACATCCCCCTCTCTGTAGTTAGAGACTAGACAAAAAGATCGGCAAGAATAACAAGGATCCCTATTTGACCGGCCTGCCAGCAAATTGAACGCAGGCCTGAGGGGCCAAACGCATAGGCAGGAACATAGACGCATCTGGCAACAAAGAACACCCACGCACCGTAGACAGTAAGCTTTTCATTTAAGCCTGCCGCATGAACGATGAAAAGTGCAGCTACAAATTGTGGAAATATTTCCAAAAGATTGCAATGGGCCCGAACAAACCGCCCACTTAGGCCAACTACGTCTCTCGGTTCATCGCGTACGCCGAGAACCCACTCCGGACCTAGCTGTCGCAAAGTCAAGACGCTTTGCAGCCCGATTTGCGCAATCGCAAGCGCCAAAGTCGCCACCAGCGCCCAAAGGTCCGATGTCATAATCATCTCCAAAGATATAACCCGAGCATAACTATAGCGAATATCTGAGTTCTGCCGACGCCAAAAAATGGGGGTGATCCCCGGTCAGGAGTAGGTCCGAAGTAGAGGCTGCTTTTGGCTGTTCTGAGCCCTTCGCTGCGACGTTTTTCTCGTGGATTGATGCCTGCAAATTGTCGCTAGGTTGGAAAACCGGGCCGCCCCGAGGGGCGGCCTATTTTATTATCGCGGCAATCAGCAATTGAGCCGACCAATTTTTCTAACGACGATCTTGGTGATGTGCCGGAGTCAGTGCGTTTGCGCCCGGTAGATGCCCTGATCGCGACGACGTTACAGCATCCTGTTGCCGCATGCGCCACTGATCGAGCCAGTTGAATATCAGTTTCAATTGCCGGATATCTTTGTCTACTTTGTAAGCTGGCATCTCGCAAATACCTATTCCCTGGCCGGCAGCATGCACATAGTTTTGGCTGTCCCGCAGCACCGCGATGATCGGAATCCGCAGGCTGGTGAGAAAACGCAAAAGCATCTGGTAACTTCTCGTGTTTTGCCGCGTACGATTCGCAACGACAGCCAGTTGCCGGTAACGCCGGTCAATCTGCGTGACCAGCAGAAGTTCGGCAAAAAAACGCGACGCACAGTTGACATCAATCGCCGATGGCAGAACGGGAATCAGGATACTATCGGCATTGTAAGTGACGTCCTGTAACTCGTTGGGACTGACCGCTGCCGGCAAATCGATTATCAGGGTTTCGGTTTCAGGCCTGGTCTGTAAATGGATGGTATCCCTACCCTGCATCGTTTGCTGATATGCCCCGCTGCCATGAATTTGCGGTCGGTTGCCGGGCCGCTTGTTGAGCCAGCGCATGCTGAACCCCTGTGGATCGAAGTCCACCAATGTCGGCGCAGGGCCGCGCACCGCGTAATAAGCAGCGATATTTGTTGCGAGTGTGGTCTTGCCGGAACCACCTTTGGGATTAAGAACGACAACCTTGTGCAGATTGCCTCGATCAGGTGCAATCAACATCGTTCTGCCGGGGTTTCCCCCTCTCCGTTGGCGAACAATCAACACGAGTTACCACCGATACGGAATGCAAAGGGTATTCCGCTGGTTGTGGAAACCAAATCTGTGACTTGCGTGGACTAATTTTACATAATGCCGAGTCGCTGGTCCAGTGCGTTGTATGAATCTCACACTCCATAACTGGAATCGGCCAAAAAGCAGGCGTAAATGTAACCAGCGTAGTTTTCAATATCCCTGAGGACTCACTGACAAAAGGGCTGTCATTGTCTACGTCTGGTTTCGGCGGGAGCGGTCGTTCAATCAACCAGAAAAACGTGGCCGCGAAGGGTTCAAAACGCCTGCGGACTTTGTATGATTCCTGCAATCGAGGAATCGCCACGACAAACATATTGTCTGGTAAAACAGATTGTTTCAGATTCCGGATTTAACCGATAAGGAGCCATCTTGTGTCCGATTACAAGAGCCATGACGAACTGCTAACTGAGTTGACCAAAAGACCAAGAGCCGAGTTGGCGCAATTGCCCACTCCGATTCACCGGCTGGATAACTTCGGCAGGCAATTGAATGGTCCGGAACTCTGGATTAAACGAGATGACTTGACCGGCCTGGAAGGTGGCGGAAACAAGACTCGTAAACTCGAGTTCCTGGTCGGGGATGCAATTGAATCCGGTGCGGACATGTTGGTCACCGCTGGAGCGATTCAATCCAACCATACGCGACAAGCGGCGGCGGCGGCAGCCAAGTGCAAAATGAAATGTGCCCTTCTGCATTTTGCCTGGACCAAGGATGCGGGCCCAGTCTACAGGGAGGTAGGCAATATCCTTTTGAGTAGCATTATGGGCGCTGAAATGTTCCTGGATGATACGAAAAGGCCAATCGAGGATCAGAGTCCATTGGCCGATTTCTGCGATTACCTCAGGCGCCGCGGCCATCTCCCGTACCTAATACCAGCGGGTGCCTCGGAGCATCCGCTTGGCAGCTTTGGCTACATGGCATGCGCAGCCGAGATCGTCAAGCAAAGCAAATCGCTGAACGTTCACTTTGACTACATCGTGCACTGCACTGGCAGCAGCAGTACTCAATCAGGACTGGTCGCTGGTTTTAAGGCGATGGGCCAAAATACTCAAGTCATCGGCGTCTCCGACGATGACGAAACCAACATCAAACGGAACCGAGTTTTTGAGCTCGCAAATAATGCACTAACGGAATTAGGCGTGTCAGCCGAGGTCGCGGGAACCGACATCGAGATTATCGCAACTGACCGAAGTGCCTACGGATTCGCGGAATCTGAGACATTCGACGCAATACGTCTGTTTGCACAGACAGAAGGGCTAATCGCAGACCCTGTTTATGAAGGAAAGGCGTTACGCGGATTGCAAGCACTTGCGAAAAATGGTCGTTTCGAAAGTGACAAACGAATTCTGCTTATGCACCTCGGAGGCACACCCGCCGTACACGCATATGCAAATCAGTTTGGCACACCAATTCTGACGAAACTCCCATTGTGAAAATCTGCGAACGACGTCCACTTTGGGCTCCTGCCTGTCACTATACTAACACCTCAAAGGCGGCTATCAGGTCTGAGGGAGTCGCTCGGCAGAATTTTTCGGCAGTACATAAACTGACCGGCAGCTTTCACTCACTTGATTTCCCTTTGGGAGGAGCGATGAAGAAATTCGGATAGGCTGGAGGATTCTTCAATTCTTCCTTAACCAGCGCTCGCAATTCTGTGCTGAAGTTCGTCTGAGCGTTTTCCCACCAAGCACCAAAATAGGAAGAGGCCACCCACCCGCTCAAGTTGTTTCGTAATCCGGAATATTGTGTCGAATCGAGAAAATTGGTGGCACGGTGCGCCACTGTAATTTCGTAACTACGCATTGCAGCCGTGAAAAGTAGCTGGAGTCTGAATCTATCGACTTCTTCCAGTTCTGTACTGGTGGTCATAGCTGTCATGATAATCCGCGAAAGTTCGGGGTCATTCGCCACGAACTTGGCAAGGCCCATAGATCGCGACCCGGTTGCCTCGAGCACCGAAGCCTTAACAGCTCGCGTGTTCTGATTGATCTGAATAGCAAGATATATAAGGGTCGCTACTGTCGCCAATGCGGCAATAAGTTCCCCAAGGCTTCCGAGTTCTTGAATGGACATCTCTACTGACACCTACGGGTTAAGGATAGAAACGCGGCGGCGGCGAACATGCCAATGACTTCGGCAATGTTGGCGACGTGTTCCAACCTGACAAAAAACGACCTGCCAAGTCGCCTCAATTGCCATCGTTAGACCGCGATTAGGATTGAAAGTATCTCGGTTAGCCATTTAATTCTGCCAGTTGATCCAGTATTGGAAGCGACTCGTCACGACTCTGTCCAAAGATCGTGATAATGAGACGCTTAACCCCGGCCTCCTCCATCTCGGCCAGTATCTTCCGCTCGGGTATTGACTCCTCAAACACCGACATTTCAAGCGAGTCCGGATCACGCCCAATGCCACTGCTTCTTGCTTGAATTCCTGACTGAATGTTCTTCGTTCCTTTTTCATCTAACACCTCGTTTTGAATCATTGTCATTATATGATCCTTAACTCGGTGTCCGGTATCTCGGGGAAGATCAGATGTTGCACATGAAGCAGCGAGCAAGGATTTATTACACCGAAACTGACAAGGCATTGATGTTGGACCGCTGGCAGAAAGGCGAGTCTTTGAACTCGATAGCCAGGCTTTTCGATCGACACCATTTGGCGATTCAGGGTGTTCTGGCCAGAACCGGCGGGATACGGCCGCCAGCGCGCAGGCGATCACGCCTTGCACTAACGATGGCTGAACGCGATTTCGCCGACGACTTGGGTTTGATGAAGCAGCTCGGGGTGATTGATCTCGAAGAGAATTAGACCACCTTAGTGACATCATTTCGTGACCGTCTGCAATGGGTCATCTGCAGCCCTCTGCAGCTATTCTAACCCGAGGACAGCTATCGGTCGCAAAGCAGCCCTTGGAGCAAGCGTTTTCGAATACTCGCGTTTTGAACGTCAGCTCTTGTCGGGAGCAGCCGTTCACTCCGTACATGCGCTAACGGCTCAGCTCGGCCACAAGCGGCCGTCATTCGCTCATCCGTCGCACTAGCCGCTCCTTGCGCTTAACCCGTTCCCAGTTCTTGCCATCATCACGAGAGACCTCCAGGACAGCCTCGAATGAGTGAGGCTCGATGTTGGTATGGATGAACCGGCCAAGTGCATGGCGGCCATCGCGCACCTGTCGGGATTTGAAGTTCATTACGTACTTCTCCAAACCGCCGCTCAGTATGAACAAGTCACCCTCTTCACCCACCGAAATCTCATAAAAGATCTCAGCCTCTTTATCGTAAAAACGAACTGTCTTTCGGATCGCACCATCGTCAGGGATAATCGTCGTTACCAGGACAGAATCGCCAAGAAAATATTCTGTAATGTTGACGGAGTGAGCGGTCTCGATGACATTGCCCTCATCGTCGAGAGTATCCTCATACACATCCCAAGTTCCGACCAGGTAGTCGATGCGGCTGCGAGCTTCTTCTGGCAGATCCGCTGTGCGCCCCTGTAGAGGCATGAGGTTGAGTGCGAGGACAACCAAGACATAAATGGTGGGTTTCATTAATTTTGCACCTTGGAGAATTTCGGAACTCTGCAACCGATCAGCCACATCAAGATTGCTCTAGTGAGACGCAATTCGTATGCCGAAGTTCGCGTAATGTATTGGGTCAACTCCCGCCTGTCGCCATCCTATCAGCTCACTGGCTGGTATTGAGATGCGGGCATTAAGACTTACTGAGAATCGAGATTTTAAACGTCCGGAATCGGCCAGAAGCAGAGGTTCGATTGTCGCTGAAGAAGATTGCTAGAGCCATCGACGCACTCGGTCTTTATAAGCGAGATACGATTCCCCAAATTTCCGCTCTAGATAGTCTTCTTCTGGAAGAATCGCAAGCCGCTGCAGTAACCAACCACAAACCGGCGCCAACAACAGTAGCCACCAATTCATCAACGCTATTCCAACGCCCATACAAACGACAACCATTTGCAGGTACATAGGGTTTCGCGTAACCCGAAAAGGACCGCGATCGATGATATTGAATGTCGGTTTCCAAGGATTCTCACTTTGTCCGTCTCGGCGCATGATCAGAATGGACCAGCCGCCCAAGCCAAGCATCGCGGACACAACAATCGCGCTGCCAATCCAGAACCGCAGTGGTTTCGAGATTGCAAGTGCCAGGTCGATTGGCCAAACGTAGTTGAGGCCGATCCCTAGTAGGATGATCAGCGCAGGAATAACTGGTGGAAACACTCTAACCGCCGCCGAATCTTCACTTGTGTCGATCATATTGACTCGCGTGCTCGCAGAAATGCAGCTATCGTATAGTCCGCTTCAACTCCCGTCGTTCAGAACTCTATCACTTCGCAGGCAGCTAACGGAGTCTAAGCAGACGCTAAGCAGAATTATTGCGAGAGTCAAGATCTGGCTGGCCGCTCTTGCACATAGCAGTCATTCAAAACGCTAGAAAAACGCTGTCGCGAAGGGCAAGAGTCGGCCACGAGCGGCCATAGAAAAACCCCGCCACGGGGGCGGGGCATTCGAGTCATGCTATTACTAGCTAATTCTTAATCGCTGTCAGAATCACTGTCGTCGTCATCGTTGGGCAGGGAAATCCACCCGACTATCGTCGAGGTTTCACCGCTAAACGATCCGTCAGTGCTCACGGCCTTCGCCTCGGCTTCGTTCACGGCGAAACCGGTTGCGTCCTCGAATCTCCCTCTGCCCCCCATGAAGATGATGTCGCCTACGATCTTAGTTGGGCCGCCCGCTAGATCAATGCAAACCTCCGCGCTGCCATTGGCGAACAAAAGCGACAAATCACCTTTGAAGGTAAAGATGAGAGGCGTTTCCGTGACTATAAATTTTAGGAATGTGCCCGATGAGCCTAAACAACTTAGCGTGAAAACGGGGTCTTCAGACTGGTCGCCAAACCCTCGGAGTTCCGCTCTCCCCAGGCTGCCTTTACATTGTTGGTGGAGCAACCCGCTAGACACTGTTGTGCCGCCGGCGTCCACGTGAAAGATGGGCCCCATAAAGGATCCGGCACAGCGCATGTGCACCTCGACCGTATTGCCAGCGACTGCGGTCAAAGGCAGCCCGCCCGCCAAAACAAAGGCTACGGCAGTGAGACGAATGAAAGTGTTTTTGATCTTCATCGATATTCTCCCCTGATTGCATGTAAGCGCTAATCACGCTGTGACAAGCGCAGTTGTACTTCGCGAACAATCGAATGCAAGCGTCGGCAGCCCGGCGATCTTGGGGTCCTTCGGGAGGTCTTCCGTGGCTTCTCGGAGGAAGCGAGGACCCGTGACTTTCCGTCCCCGTCTTTCGGCGGGTTTGGCTTTTTCCCAAACTAAGAATAGTTTAGAAATAGAAAATTGCGAGCCAAGTTGAGCGGCTGCGAGGGTCCGCAAAGGGTCCGCAGCTGCCATCTGCTACCTCGTAACAGCCTACCACGCGACCGGCGGCAATGGGATGTAAAGCAGACCCTCATGATCGGCTCCTGCAATTCCAACAATTTGAACGTCTGGTCTCATCGTTAGCAGTCTTTCAAACACCGAATTTCTCACCGATCAATTCGGCAGCAGTCGGCCACAACCGGTCACTGTTAGATTGAGTCCACGTTCAGAAAATCGTGTATTTTAATGCGGCTCCGTGCTTGAACTGTCATCCTGATCGATCTTGAAAAAGGGGGAATTAAATGAATTCTAGAAGAATAGAGGATTGGCTTCAGATCGCAGGGCTTTTCGGTGTCATCGGCTCGCTGATTTTCGTAGGTCTCCAAATGAAACAAGATCGTGAGATCGCGCTGGCAGAAATGTGGCAGGCCCGTACAGCAGCGGTTACAGCCTACACGACGTCGATGGCCGGAAATGAAATGCTAATGTCCACTTGGGCGGAAAATGCGGATCCATTTTTCGGGCTAGATACAGCGGAGGAGCAGGCTGCCCTATTTGCAATCTGGAGCGCAATGTATTTATGGGAAAACTCTCATTACCAATACGAGAAGGGCTTTCTACCTGAAGAGCATTGGACCCGTATTCTGGTCAACATACGAACGAATTTAGGAAACCCTTTTTGGCGGGAAAAAATACTGCAATTAGCGCCGCAAATGACGCCCTCGCTCCGAGCTGTGCTCGAAGACCTCGCTGAGGAGGTTGACGATGAATCGGAATAAGTGCTTGATCCAAGAAATCTAATCGGACATTCGGTGCTCACGAACTCGCCAAAACGGTATACCAATTCGCGGCAGCTGCCCATTGCCAATGTCTGCAATGGGTCATCAGCAGCCGTCCAGTGCTACTTCAGCTCAACGGCCGCTTCCGAGAGAACCGGCCGCTCGATGCTCAATCTTCGACAGCAAGATTCTGAGTGTCTGCTAACATACGAAGCGGCCGTTCGGATCACTGGAAAAGTTATTCCGCGAAGGGCGCAAAACGGCCAGCTTACATTCAATTCGGCGATCCAATTTGAATTATGGGCTTATGGAGTTAGCATTGCGGAGTGAAGCAAAAATCTGACATCGTTGAAGATTGGTTGCCGAGGTATACTGGCACTACTCTGGATCAGTTTGGCCGATATATCTTGCTGACCAACTTCTCGGATTATGTTCGTAGGTTTGCCGAACGGTTTAGCTGCGAGGTGCGGGGTAACGAGTTTCCGATGCAAACGGCAACCGCCAACAACATCACCGTAATCAATTTCGGCATGGGCAGTCCACTCGCGGCAACGATCATGGATCTGTTGTCTGCGGTCGCACCTAAGGCGGTGCTCTTTCTCGGCAAGTGCGGTGGTCTGAAGACGAAGATCAAGATCGGCGAGTTTATCTTGCCTATCGCTGCCATTCGCGGAGAAGGCACGAGTGACGACTATTTGCCGAAAGAGATTCCGGCTCTGCCTTCGTTTCGGTTACAAATGGCCGTGTCACACAGTATTAAAAAGTACGAACAGGATTATTGGACTGGCACGGTTTATACGACCAATCGCCGGGTTTGGGAACACGACGCCGAGTTCAAGAAGTATCTTGGCGTCGCGCGCGCTTCAGCCATTGATATGGAAACTGCCACCATATTCACGGTAGGATTCGTTAACAAAATACCACACGGTGCATTGTTGCTGGTTTCCGATTTGCCCATGACGCCCGAAGGAGTCAAGACGGCACGCGGTGACGTCAGAATCACTGAGAAATTCACCCAGCTACACGTGGACATCGGCATCGACGCCATTACGGAACTAGCGGAATCCGGCGAGTCTGTTAAGCATCTGCGATTCTAATCCGGCTTTACATGGCACCTAATGTTCGCGCGAAAGTCTAGATTGGGTCATTCTCCGACCCTTCACAACTCTACCACTCCGGCGGCTGCTAACGGATGAATACTGTTGAACAACTCGGCGTTGAGGCAGGCGATCTTGTCATTTTGCCTTTTCACACAGCCTCGGCCAGGAGCGGACTTTCGCGCTGGGTCAAGAAAGGAGGTCACTACTCACTTCGGCTGTTTGAAGTGGAATAAATGGCCGTGCCCTTGATGGTTTTTCTTAATTGTGGCCAATCAGTGAAATCTCCAGTAACCGAATTGTAAAGCTTAGTCGTTCCCCATACCTCGCCGATCTCCCACTCAATGACACCGTTGGCACCGATCTTTGCGGCTTGCTTCTGAAGTTCAACAAACGCACGCTCTGCGGCCGCCTCGTCAGAAAAATGAATGTCGGTGACCGCCTCAACGATACCCACTACATCGTATTGCGCCGGCGGTTCGGCATATAGCGTCACGGCAGCTGGATCAATTGGGCTGCGTTCCTGGCCTGTCACGACCGCGCTACCGCTTGTTGCGCATGCACTGATGCACGCCAACGCCAATAGAGTCACTACGAGCTTGATGTCATTCCTCTTAATTCTGTTTCACCCGCCACGACCCGCGGTATCTCGTCCCGACTATCGTCCGGTCGCGGGTGAACTGAGTGTCACTTCACTCCATTTCCTCAAACCCGGCTACAATCTGTTCCGCTTCCTGCATCTTTTCCTCGAAGAGGTAGAGCATTCCTCCTTTCTGTACTTCGGAGATGCGGACGCACTGTCGCGGGGGCGGGGGGCAAGGTTCGATCGCCTCCGCTAGGAGCAGATATGCTTCCTCTCTCAGGTTCATGTAGGTGACTAGCTTCTCGAATAGCTCCTGCTGCTGGGCGGGCCAATCGCGCACCAACTGGAATGCCTCCCGTGCATCACGCCAAGCGGGCAATATCTCTTGGTCCAATATGAGGAAGGCTTGTGCTTCGGTCAGCTCGCCCCTCTGTACTTTCTCAGCCGTATCGTTGAACTTGGCAAGCACGCGCTCCTCAACTTCACCAAAACGAAACAGTGCTGCTTGAACGTCGGCCACGTGGCCCAAACCGTTGCCGATTGCAAGCGCAATGACCGCAGCGCCGATCCCACCGACGATCCAATTGCCAACCCAGCGCCTGCCAGCGGAACCCCAAGCAAGTGGCAACCGCATCATCACTCCGCAGAGAAAACCAGTGGTGAGACCGCCAACGTGTGCGGCCATATCAATACTTTCTTCGCCGATCGCATAGAAAACGTTGTACGCAATGAAGGCCAGTGCACTTGAACTAATGCCCGTCAGCACCTTGTTCGGAATCGATCCACGACTCAGTAGCAAAAAACCTATCAGGCATCCGTAAACGCCGAATACCGCTCCCGATGCACCCGCGCTTACAACCAGCGGGTTCCACAAAACTGATGTGAACGAGCCCAAGACGCCTGATAAGACATACATGATGAGAAAACCGACATTGCCCAATAGCCGCTCGACGATGCGACCGGCGTCCCATAGCACCCACATATTGAACGCGATGTGAATGATTCCAATGTGGAGGTAGTTGCTGGTTAATAACCGCCACCATTCCCCATCGGTTGTTTTCGGCGCATAGTTCGCCCCCCAGCTCACAAGGTGCTCAATCGAGGGCGACATGAAGTCCACACCCGATGCGATCATCACTGCGAACACAGCAACGTTAATCAGGACCAAAGCAGGCGTAACAAAAGCGTGGGGCGTGAGTCTCTTCAGTTGTGCGTTGAACTCGGCTACTTGAGGCTCGACACCGCCCGAAGCCTCTTGAAGCTCGGCATCGCCCGAAGCGTCGACGTTAATGGAGGTCGCAGGCGACTCGTCCTGTTCTCGTTTCGCGCGTAGCGCTCGAACCCTATCCGCTGGGGTAATCTCTTTGGGCCCCGTTTCGTCCACTTCTCGATTGCCGACACCCAGGTATCTGAGTAGGTTACGCATGGCTGGCCCCTAGACACTCTGCCTGTGGCAGCCCAACCGTCTTAGGCTCCTTCGGGGAGTCATCCGTGGCTTCTCGGAGGAAGCGAGGACCCGTGGCTTTCCGTCCCAGCCTTTCGACAGATTTGGCTTTATCGGTGTTGCTAACGACCTAAGTATAGTAGCTGCATGGCGGATCGGTAGCCGGTCACCGATGTCTCCTTCGGGTCAACTCCAGCCGGTCAAGATTCTACACCTTGGCCGGCCGCTGTTGCGCGTAAACCGGCCATTCCGGTGTCCTGTCTGACATGGTCAGTGGCCGCTTTTCTCCAAAGCGGCCGTTCAGATCACTCGAAAATCAAGAAAACGACAGGCCAGAAGCGGCTCTTACAGTCAAAAAATCGAACAACCGCTTTCGAGCAACAAGGTAAAGAATTCTCAAGAGAGGTGCGTCATTAGTTTGGGAAGCTGATGTCCTACCATTGAACGACACCCGCACCAGTGGACTATCTGTGGTTACTTCACTGTTACCAAACAATTATCGCCGCGGCGATCCTTGTAGTTGGCTGGTGGAGACACAAGCGCATCCGAAATCGCTGCAGATAATGCTGAATCAAATCCAGGCTCTACCATAGCAAAATAAACCTGGCACTTTCTGAATGCAGCCAAAATGAACCGTCGCGCCGACGAGAAATATTCTGGCTTATGTGAATTCGGGTCTGCGGAAGCTAGGACATCAGTCACAGAATCGTAGTTTTTTTTCAATCATTATTCTCACTGTGTATTAAGCGACGAATTGCAATGGATGCAAATGCGCGACACTTGGGAGAACAAAATGCGTGTATCAATTTTACTAATCGCAGTGACCGGATTTTTGGCCGTTGTTCCGGCGAATGCACAATCCGGGAGAGGCCAGACACCCGATCACGTGAATGCCTGCGCCGACCTCAGGGGAGGCACTAAGGGACTCTATGGACTTTGCGTTGCGTTCTGTTCCGCGAGAGGTCAGCCAGTTGATTTGAACGACATCGCTTCGGTCAAGGCGGCGGCACCTGACATCTCGATATTGCGCGAATACAACATTCTCAAACGACGCGGCGATTCGGAGATGCCGTGCTTCCAGAGTGATACACCACCAGACGACGGCTCATCCGGCGGTGATGACCCTGGCGGAAGCGAGCCGCCACCTCCGACTTCGTGCCCGTGCTGGACGGGCGATGAATTAGCGTCGATCGACGGCGACTTGCCGCCGATGGACCGCATGTTTTCGCTGGTAGATTGCACTACACTCGAAGAGAACGGCATTATTTACCAGCGACAGGTAGTAGAAGGCTATGGCCTGGAGCTCCCTGAAACCGTCGAGGGCGTCGCCTGGGCATCCGTGGATACCGGTGGCCTGGAACCATATAACGCCTGCTATTTTTGGAACAGGAGTGGCCAAAGAAGCTTTCCGCTCGAGCAGGCTGATGCGGTCCAATGCCTGCAGGAAGTCGCCAGCCATTGTGCGGCAATCGGTAACCCCTGATGTTGTAACCTGCAGACTGGCGGTTGGGACGCAAGCAGGCTCACTTCGGTGGGCCTGCTTTCTTTAGGGATACCGGTGGGTCACTGCCTCGCATAGACTGCGGTAGGCCGTCCCTGGTCTAGGATGGTCAGGGTCTGTCGGGCCGTCCCTGGCCCCGCAGGATTCTACCTGGGCGCTGCTATCCGCTCCAGAATGTCGCTGATGTCTGTTTCGTAGGGGTCAACCTTTGACATCCCGTAAGGATTGCGGGCTGTGTTGGACAAATATACAGTCAGCTTAAAGCTATCCTTTGTTAGACGTTGAAGCCTGAAGTTGTCCCCGTACTCTGTTGGTCCTGACCGCTGACCGTGTTTACCTAGCTGCTCGAACATATAGTCATGTGCAACACCGCACCTGATCAACTCGGCACGAGTTCCCATCAACTGCAGTCCTGTGTTTCCGATTTCGTTAAGTATTTTGTCGAACTCATCGATCCCATAATCTCTGATCATCTGATTCGGCGATAGATCACAGACGACTATGTGCCAGTCCAGGTGAGGGGCTCTCAGCCGTGCTATTTCACGTTTCAGCCAAGCTTCGCCGCGGGTCCTGTATTCGCAAAAGCGGATGTGGCCGGACATCGAAATGTCATAGCGACGCAGTTTTGTGCGAGCGGTAGAATCTTGGGTAGCCATGACGACCTCTTATCAGGTTGGCGTGGTTAGGGCCGGCGGGGTGTTTCTGCACCTCGTCGGTCCGTCAATCTTGCGCTTGGGGCGGAGGGCCGGTCTACGAAAGCTTTTCCGTACGTGTTCCGTACAGCGTGTTTTTGCGCGGAAGAACTCGGCTTAAGATGTTGTGCCCTTCCTGAGAGAAGGGTGACACTTTATTCCGGAGACATGGGTGACACTTTCTCCCTTTGCGGGAGAAAGTCATGCCCTGGAAGGAGTGTCAAATCGTGGAAGAACGTCTCCGATTCATTGCCCGCCTGCTCGATGGCGAGAAGATGGCCGGTCTGTGCCGTGAATTCGGCCTCATAAAGTTGGCATACGCTGATGCCGGGCCATAATGGTTTATTCGCGCGTCGGTTCCCAATTGCTTCGTCGTGTTGTTAACACGCGGTCATTCGCGGGTTTGACTGACGCCGGTTCGACCTG
>Ga0255058_10000217_pt1 | contig 34263 bp, 26 predicted proteins | sample Cases_109_9_MG_FD_188637 | JGI IMG/M metagenome (GOLD analysis project Ga0255058, IMG submission 188637) | Seawater microbial communities from Amundsen Gulf, Northwest Territories, Canada - Cases_109_9 | ecosystem: Environmental > Aquatic > Marine > Gulf | place: Canada: Northwest Territories... | reverse complement strand
GCCGTCATTGCAGCTCTTGCAGCCTTTCGGTCCGTAAATCGTCAGCTGTTTGAGAGTTTTTGGATCAAAGCCCTCTTTCGCGAGCGCTTCTTTCGGAATGTCCTGCACCTCTTTGCAATTATCGCAAAGCTTCCTCGCCAGGCGTTGCGCGATGATGAGGCTGACCGATGTCGCGATTGCGTACGGCATCACACCCATGTCGACGAGACGCGACAGCGTGCGCGGCGCGTCATTGGTGTGCAAGGTCGAGAGTACAAGGTGACCGGTCTGGGCTGCCTTGATCGCGATCTCGGCCGTTTCCAGGTCACGAATCTCGCCGACCATGATGACGTCCGGATCCTGGCGCAGAAACGCTTTCAGGGAGGTCGCGAATGTCAGTCCGACCTTCGGATTGACATTAACCTGGTTAATGCCGGGCAGGTTGATTTCCGCCGGGTCTTCGGCCGTCGATATATTGCGGTCCACGGTATTGAGGATATTCAGGCCGGTATACAGCGATACCGTCTTACCCGAACCGGTCGGTCCCGTCACGAGGATCATGCCGTATGGCTTGTTGAGGTGCTTGAGATACATCTGCTTCTGAGCTTCCTCGTAGCCGAGCGCGTCAATACCCAACTTCGCACTCGACGGGTCGAGAATACGCAGCACGACCTTTTCGCCGAACAAGGTCGGACAGGTATTAACACGAAAGTCGATGGCACGATTTTTTGACAGGCGCATCTTGATGCGGCCGTCCTGCGGCACACGACGCTCTGCAATATCCATGCGCGACATGACCTTCAGCCGGGCACACACTTTGTTTGCCAGGATGACAGGTGGCTGTGCGACCTCGGAAAGCACGCCGTCAAGGCGCGTACGGACACGAAATATTTTTTCGTAAGGCTCGAAGTGAACGTCCGATGCGCCACGCTTGATCGCATCGAGCAGAATTTTGTTGACGAAACGAACGACGGGCGCGTCTTCAACGTCGCTTTGGACGTCCTCGACTTCGTCCTCTTCGCCGGAAATGTCGAGGTTCTCGAGATCGAAGTCATCGTCGTCGAGCCCTGACATGCTCGTGTCAACAGCCTCGATTGCATTCGTGATGCGTTCCTCGAGTTTGTCCTGTTCGACAACGACCGGGTCGATACGCAGGCTCGTCTGGAACTTGATGTCGTCGATGGCCGCCAGGTTGGTCGGATCGGATATTCCAAGGAACAGTCGCTGGCCACGTTTGACGAGCGGCAGTACACGGTGTTTGTTAATCAGTTTCTGGTCAACCGAGCGAACGACGTCGAGATCGACCTCGATAGAGTCGAGATCCAGCAGCGGTACGCCAAATTCGTGAGACGCTGCGACCGCGATAGAACGGGCATTGGCGATGTCCTCGTTAACGAGGTAGGACACCAGTGGCACTTTCTGTTCTTTGGCGGCCGCATGCGCCTCCGCGAGCTTCTTTTCAGAGACAATTCCGTCCTGAACGAGGCGCCGGGGCAAGCCTGCAAGATTCGTCTGTGATGCCGGTGCTGCCATAGGGTCAGATCAAGCTGTATCGATTCCTGAGCATCACAGTCTCACTGATCCAAGTTACCGATTCAACTGGATTTTGTGCGGCCCATCACAAATGTGAAATTTCATTAAGTCAAATGCGGGGAAAACTGCAATTTTGACTTCAAAGCGCTCTATTGGCGGCAGGTAGACGGCAGATAACGTTCGTCGACCGTGGGTGCCAGGTGGGCGGCGCCACCATTCAATAGCGCGCCGCCGGGGGGCGCTGCGGCGCCACCGCATCGCCATATAAGGGTGTTGCCTAAGGTCTCATAGGGCGTCAATGAGAGCGTTTTACCGACGATGTCGGCGTGCGCCCTCGGTCCGCTGAATGTGATGTCCACGCGGCCATCGGTAATGGCTACCGAGCTGACATAGGAGCCGCGGGTGTCGGTGGCGTTAGGCGTCATACCGGCGGCCGTCCGGTCGGTCGGGGCTGTGCCGTCGTTGGTGTAGGCCTCGGCAACCGGAACCTTGGTGCCGGCGGCCATGTTAATGCCTTCAGCAATTTGTGCCCTGACTGTGTACGTCTGGTAGGCCGAGATTGCGAGCGAAGCAAGAACGCCAATGATTGCGACAACAATCATCAGTTCAATCAGCGTGAATCCTTGATTGGACTTCGGCATTTTCGACTCCCTGGGGGCAGGCAATAATACTCGCTGGTCGATTGGGCTAAAAGCGCTCTGTGGTTTGCGTTTGAGCCGGGGCAAAAAAAGGCCCCGGCAAATACCGGGGCCTTTTGTTCGTCTGTGAAGACGAATCTTTTGGCCGTAAGCGCCTGATTATCGGCAAGCAGCCGGCAACCATTTGTCCTGCAAGCCAGAACCATTTGCACAAGCCCAGCTAACAGAACCGGTGTTGTCCGTAGCAGACAATGTCAGGGAATCACCTGCGATATTGGTGTTGGCATCGCCACCGTACGTGACTGTAATAACACCGTTACCAGCGCCGACAGCAACCTTCGTAACGTACTTGCCGCTAATGTTGGTCGAAACTTCGAGACCTGCTTCGGCGTTGTTCGCCGGCCAAGTGCCGGAGTCCTGGTAGTACTCTGCAACGGCTGCCTTGCCGCCCGCAGAGAGGCTCAAGCCCTCAGAGACCTGTGCACGGATGGTGTAATCCTGGTACGCCGGAATTGCAATAGCGGCCAGAATGCCGATAATCGCGACAACGATCATCAGTTCGATAAGTGTAAAACCTTGTTGCTTCTTCATTTCTCTAATCTCCATGAAAATGAGAATATCTAAGAACGGCGAAATCGCCTGTACATCTATACAAGCAATCCCCGTGCCAGTTTCGGTAATGGCTTCATAATACTTTGATTTCCAACAATGTTTCGCATCTTAAAGCGCTGCCGTGTCGCACTTGCGGAGTGGCAAATTGGCGACAGATGCACAGAAATTGTCACTGCCTGACAGAAATTGTCACTTGCGCCGCTGAACTCCAACAGCGCCTGTGAAAATGCCGCGCCAAGTGAGTCAGTCTTACGGACATGCGTCACTCTTCTTATGTTCAATATGTGTTTAGAATTACGCCGTATCTGGCTCGCAGTATGGATTGATGTCCGACAAAAAGTCCGCTAGAGAGATTGGCGTGAAAATCGTGGGGCCAAGATCGCTGTATTTCGGGATCTTCGCCGTATCTGGTTTTTCCGGGCTCATTTACGAATCCATCTGGTCACACTACCTCAAGTTGTTCCTGGGTCATGCCGCCTACGCGCAGTCCCTGGTGCTCATCATTTTCATGGGCGGGATGGCGATCGGCTCGCTGATGGCGAGCCGCTTCTCGGCGCGCCTGCGAATTCCGATTCTCGCCTACGCTGCGGTTGAGGCTGTTGTCGGCATTGTCGCGCTTGTATTTCACGACCTGTTCGCCGGCCTAATCGAAATCTTCCACACCTCCATATTGCCTGGACTGGGGTCACCGCTCCTGGGAATCTCGCTGAAATGGTTTGCTGCGAGCCTGTTGATTTTGCCGCAATCAATCTTGCTCGGTATGACGTTTCCGCTAATGAGTGCCGGGATTATCCGACGTTTCCCGGGTACGCCGGGCAGCAGCATTGCAATGCTGTACTTCACAAATAGCATTGGCGCAGCTTTTGGCGTGCTTGTGAGCGGGTTCGTATTAATCCGAGCGTTTGGCCTGCCGGGAACCATCATGACGGCGGGACTGCTGAACATTGCCTTGGCGTTATTCGTCTGGGTGCTTGTCAAACTCGATCCAGAACCCGAAACAGAACCATTACCCGGCTTAGCGACGACCGGCTCAGACAAGTCACCGGCGACATTGTTTCTCGTTGCCGCGTTCATCACGGGCATGGCGTCGTTTATTTACGAGATAAGCTGGATTCGGATGTTGAGCCTGGTTCTCGGTTCCACGACGCATTCCTTCGAGCTGATGCTCAGCGCATTCATTACCGGCCTGGCGTTTGGTGGCCTGTGGATAAAGCGTCGTATTGATCGCGTCGACGACCCGATTCGCTTCTCGGGGAATGTGCAGGTGATCATGGGCGTCTTCGCGTTACTGACAATTCCCACTTATATTTTTACGTTCGACTGGATGGTCTGGTTACGTGGCGCGTTGCAGACTACGGATGCGGCGTTTGCCACCTATACGCTGGCGAGTCACGCCATTGCTCTCTCGGTCATGCTGCCGACGACGTTTATGGCCGGCATGACGTTGCCACTTTTCACCTACGTACTCATAAAGAAAGGTTGGGGCGAGGCGAGCATCGGTCGTATCTATGCTGCCAATACAGTTGGCGCAATCATCGGTGTGCTGTTCGCGGTACACATAGGTCTGCCGGCACTGGGGTTGAAAAATCTCATTGTTTTCGGCGCTGCGCTCGATATTGCGCTTGGCCTGTTTTTGCTTTTCAGCGTCGCAAAAGTGAGCTGGCGCAGTATTCGCTTTGCCACAACAGCGGCCATAGCGCTCGTGATCTCAAGTATCACTATTTTCGGTGTCGGATTCGACGAACGCCTGTTGACCTCGGGCGTCTATCGCTACAAACGCACCGACACGACAAGTGATGATAAGCACGAGTTTTACCGCGACGGCAAAACGGCCAGTGTGTCGTTCCGAGTGAGCCCCAACGGATTCGGTACCCTGGCGACCAACGGCAAACCCGATGCGTCGATCCAGCTACAACAGGGTCTGCCAGCCAGCCCGGACGAGATAACCATGATTCTCGCTGGGGCGCTTCCGATTGCGTACGCGCCGGCCGCTACTCGTGTCGCGAATATTGGTCTCGGCTCCGGGCAAACAGCACATACCGTGTTGGGAAATCCCCGCATTGAGGTCGTTGATACGGTCGAGATCGAAGTCGAGATATTCAACGCCTCGCGTAACTTCAAGGATGCTGTCCGGCGCGTCTACGAGGACCCCCGCAGTCAAATTCATATCGAAGATGCAAAAACCTACTTTTCCCTGAATAACATAACTTACGACATCATCATCTCCGAGCCCTCCAACCCGTGGGTGAGCGGTGTTTCCAGTCTGTTTTCGCGGGAGTTCTATGTGACCCTGGGAAATTACCTGGAGGACGACGGCATTTTCGTCCAGTGGATTCAGACCTATGAGTTTACCGACGACCTGGCAAAATCCATTTTGAACGCGTTATCCGCAGGGTTCGAGGATTATACGATTTACCAGAGCAATGCCAGTGACATGATCCTGATCGCCAAAAAACGCGGCGAACTTGGCGAGCCAAACTGGGATGCAATCCTGCACGGAGAGCTTGGCAGTTCATTGGCCCGAGTAGGAATCCACAACGAATCGGATCTTCTGCTGCGCAAATCGGCAAGTCGCGCGACGCTGGCTCCGTATCTCGAAGATACGCCCGTGGTCGCAAACTCCGACTACTATCCCTACGTCGATCTAAACGCCGGTAAGGCCATGTTCGCAGCATCAAACGCGCGCATGTTCACCGACTGGATGTTGGCGCCACTGCCGGCGTTGGAAATGCTCAGCAAATCGAGTCCGGTATATCAGCATGTCTCGCCGGGACAGCTGACGCAGCGAGCCAAGGCTGTCGATGTAGCTGCATGGCTGTTCGAGAAAATGACCGTGACAAAGATTTCTGATCCAACGGGTGTCAAAGCCGAGGTGCCGGTCGCGTTTCACTATCCGACCGACTGGATAGCCGCGTCTCAGCTCTCTTGTATTGCACAATCCAATCCTTTGCGCTGGTCCCAATCCGTACTCGAAATGATGTCAGCGGCACTGCCGAATCTGGACCCCGAACGGGCAACGCTGATGGTCGATCAAGTGGTTGAATCGGCCTGCGACCTCAGAGACGATCCCGCAGTTCAGGCGTGGCTTGAGTTGTATCGGGCAGTGGCTATGCGCGACGGCGAGTCAATGTTGGCTATTGGGCGCTTCCTGCTGGAGCAGTCGCTTTACGCTGATCGCCCGCACAAGTCGTATCTAATCAACGCAACGATGCTCGGCGCTGTGTCAGCCGGGGACCGTCGCGAGGCGTTCGCCGTCTGGTCCGAGTACGGAGTGAAGCATTACGATGCCGGACGTCTTCCAACATTCATGAAATTGGTGGTCAGTCTGTCGGCACGCTTCGAGGAAACTACGCGTCAATCCCCAGCTTTTTGATTCGGTAGCGCAGCTGGCGAAACGACAGGCCCAGCAGTTTGGCGGCTGCCGTCTTGTTGTACCGGGTCTTTTCGAGGGCTTCAACGATAGCTTGCCGCTGCACATCCTCGAGCTGGTCGCCAAGGTTGGTATGGGTTGCGAGTGCAGGATCGGATTCGGTTCGCGCGGGCGTTCGCATACGCAGGTCCGACTCGGTGATGGTATTGCTCTTGCACAGGGTCACGGCGCGTTCAAGCATGTTCTCGAGTTCGCGCACATTGCCGGGGAACGCATAGGACAATAAAGCCTGCCTGGCGTCGGCAGCAAGCGTCGACGACGTGTTCAGCCGCTTCATGATGTGCTCGGCAAGCTCCACAATATCGTCGCCGCGATCGCGCAGGGCCGGCACATGTAGCTCGATGACGTTGATTCGGTAGTAGAGGTCTTCGCGAAATTCGCCCGCGGCAACCATATCCGCCAGGGTTTTGTGTGTTGCCGACAAAATACGCGCGTTGACGTTCTCCTCAGCGGATGCACCGACGGGCCGGACTGTCTTTTCCTGGATGACACGCAACAGCTTTACTTGCATCGCGAGTGGCAAATCGGCGATCTCGTCGAGAAACAAGGTGCCGTCATCGGCACTTTGAATAAGCCCGGTTTTGTTGCCGACGGCGCCCGTGAAGCTGCCTTTGCGGTGCCCGAAAAACTCACTTTCCATGAGCTCCGCCGGTATGGCGCCACAGTTTACCGGCACGAACGGGCCATCGGCCCGCGGACTACTGTCATGGATCAGTCTTGCGACGAGCTCTTTGCCCGTGCCCGATTCGCCCGAAATATGGACCGGCGCCTGTGAGCGTGTGACTCTGTCGATCATCTCGCGCAACTCATCCATCGCCGGCGAGGCGCCAAGCAACGGCGACTTGTCGTCGTCGGATGTCGATTCCACCTTCAACGCGTTCTGGACGATGTCGCGGAGATTGTTCAGATCAAGCGGTTTGGAGATGAAATCGAATGCGCCGAGCTTCAGCGCTTGTACGGCCGTCTCGACGTTGCCGTGTGCTGTTATGACCGCCACTGGTACATCCGGCGCATGTACCTGCATCCATTTGACCAGCTGGAGTCCATCGCCGTCCGGCAATTTCATGTCAGTCAGGCAAAGATCGAATTGCCGCTCGCGAAGCAGCGCCTTCGCACCATTGACATCAGCGGCTGTCGCCGTATCGATGTTCATGCGGCCGAGAGTCAGCGTCAGAAGCTCACAGATATCGGGCTCGTCATCAATAACCAGCGCGAGGGGTTGGTTCATGCGTCGTCCTGTGGTGCGAAGCGATCCGGATCGGAAAATACGATTCGAAAGATACTGCCTCCGCCGGGGCGGTCGAGGTACAAAAGCGTGGCGCGGTTCAATTCGCACAATTCGCGTGAAATATACAGGCCCAGGCCAGTGCCCCCTGATCGCTCGGTGAAAAAGGGCTCGAAAATCTTCTCGGCACTTGCCGCATTGACGCCATGTCCATGGTCATGAATCTCGAGAAACGGGCGTCCGGGCCCTTCCGCCGGACCGCCGTAAAGCTCAACAAGAATTCCGCCGGTCTCGCTCGCATATTTCACGGCGTTGTCGCACAGATTCCAAAGGATCTGCCGCAAATGGCTGCGATCCATGCGTACGCTGATGCTGTCCGGGACATCCGCAACTGACATCTCTCCTTCCTGCAACTCAAGGGTGCGCGTGAATTCCTGTGCAAAGTCCACGAGCCAGGGCTTCAGCGCCAGTTGTTCCGGCTGGGACGATTCGCGACGGGATAGCTGCAGGACATTATCGATGATGTGGCTGATCCGGCTCGAATGCGTCTGGATGATTTCGGTCAGGCGTTTGTCATCGGTGGTGAGTCCGGCCGACTCCCGCAGGAGCTGAGCGGCGTGACTCATCGCCCCCACCGGGTTGCGAATCTCATGCGCAATACTCGCACTGAGACGGCCCAGGGAGGCGAGTTTTGATTGCTGCACCCGGGCATTCATGAAGCTGGCGTCTTCAAGAAACACCAACGCCGGCCCACCGCGTTTGCCGTGCGTGTCGAGTGGCGCCAAGTGGGCGGTAATCCTGGCGCTGGCGCCGTTATTCGCTATCGTGATCTCGGGATGTGACGATAGCTCGCTGTCCAGCCGCCAACGGCTGATGTAGTCGGCCAGGGACTGTGATGCGTCGCTAATCGGGCGGCCGCTAATGGACTGGTCCGAGCCCAGCAGCCTTGCTGCGGAGCCGTTACTCAGCCGAATCTGGTTGTCAGAGTCCAGCACCACAATGCTTTCGCGAAGATGCTGCACGATGTATTCGTTCAATTCAGACAGGTTCTTGAGATCGACACCGCGCTGTCTGGCGAGCGCTTCGCTCATCTGAATACGCCTGGACAGTGGCCGCGCGGCCAATGCCATCGCGAAAATAATCGCGCTGAGCAGCCCGGCAGCCGGATAATTGGAGTTGAAGCCGCCGATCTGCCCGAAAACTTCCTCGCCGAGTATGCAGAACGTGGCAATCGCCGCCGCAATAGTCGGCAACTGCGCCGGCAGAATAAGGCTTCCTGCGCCGATAAACACAAGCAGCAGGCCGCCGAGACCACTCGAAATGCCGCCGCTGGTGTACATCAGCATCGATACTGCGGCAATGTCGACCAGCAGCATTGATACGGCCTGAAGATTGAACGCCGTCCAGCGTTGCCTGATGGCCAGGCCGAAAAACACCGCGAAAACAAGGTAGGCTGACGCTGTGGCTGCAAACGGGGTCGGAAAGCGGTCGCCGAACAGATGTGGCTCACCACTGGCAAAAAACATAATAAGGAGTGCGGTCGCGATCAGGAGTCGAAAGGCGTTCAGCGTGGTCAGGACACGCCAGTTCAGGTCCGGCTCGTCAATGGCCCTTTGCAGTAGGGCCTCCCGGCTGCCGCGAAACGTCAATTTGCCGGTGGATTCGAAACTTTCCTTATTCATCAAAATGTTGCCGTACGCCAATGCTGTTCGGATTGTAAACGAAGATTGAAAAAGATAATTGCTTTGCGTCACAAGCTGCTTTGCTCCAAAATACGTTCGATTTTTGGCGGCGGGCTTAGAATCCCGGCGTTTCTTCAAAACAACAAGACAATTTCATGAATCTGCACGAATACCAGTCAAAGGGTTTATTCGCTGCCTTCGGCATACCCGTGCCGAATGGCATAGCTGCCGAGACGGCGGATGCGGCGGTCAAGGCGGCCGCCGAGTTGAGTGGCGACCTGTGGGTCGTCAAGGCGCAGGTCCATGCGGGAGGCCGCGGCAAGGCAGGTGGCGTCAAATTGGCGCGCACGCTGGACGAGGTACGCGAGTACGCCGACGGTATGCTCGGCAGCCACCTGGTCACGCACCAGTCCGGTCCGGAGGGGCTGCCGGTCAATGTCGTTTACGTGGAAGCGGGATCGGATATCGATCGGGAACTGTATTTGTCCATGCTGGTCGATCGCGAGGTGAGCCGCGTGGCATTTATCGCGTCTGCTGCCGGCGGCATGGATATCGAACAAGTAGCCGCGGACACGCCCGAGAAAATTTTCTCGGTTGCGATCGCACCCGACGCCGGGTTGCAGGATTATCAGGCGCGCCAGCTTGCCTTCGGCCTTGGACTGGACAAGAAGCAAATGCGCCAGTTCGGGGACCTGGTCAGGAAGTTGTACCGCTTGTATATTGACAGCGACGCCAGTCTTGTTGAGGTGAACCCGCTGATCACAAACAAGGCAGGCGATGTCATAGCGCTGGATGCCAAGATCAACATCGACGGCAATGCACTCTTCCGGCAGCCCAAACTGCTTGAGTTGCGCGATGAATCACAGGAAGACGACAAAGAGCGCGAGGCGGCCGAGCACGACCTCAACTACGTTTCGCTGGACGGTAACATCGCCTGCATGGTCAATGGCGCGGGACTTGCCATGGCGACAATGGACCTGATCAAACTGCATGGTGGCGATCCCGCGAACTTCCTCGACGTGGGAGGCGGCGCGACGAGCGAACGCGTTGCAGAAGCATTCAAACTCATTCTGTCAAATGAAAACGTCGCCGCCATCCTCGTCAATATCTTCGGCGGTATTGTCCGATGCGACCTGATTGCCGAAGGCATCATCAGTGCCGTACAGGAAATGGGTGTCAGTGTACCGGTCATCGTGCGACTTGAAGGCACGAACGTGAACAAGGGACGCCAATTATTGGCTGACACGGGACTCGACATTATCTCTGCCGAAGACCTGACCGATGCCGCGAAAAAAGCCGTGGCTGCCATTGCCTGACGAGACAGCTTGATGAGTATTCTGGTTAATAAAAGCAGCAAAATAATCTGCCAGGGTATTACCGGCAGCCAGGGATCGTTCCACACCGAGCAGTGCATCGACTATGGAACGCAGGTCGTCGCCGGCGTGACGCCGGGTCGCGGCGGTGCGGAGCACCTGGGCGTTCCGGTCTACAACACGATGGCGCAAGCGGTCAGCGAGACGGGTGGCGACGTCAGCATGATCTATGTACCGGCGCCGTTTGCCGCCGACGCCATTCTCGAGGCAGCGGATTCGGGCGTCAAGCTCATCGTCTGTATTACCGAAGGCATCCCGGTAAACGACATGGTGGTCGTGAAATCGTCTCTTCGAGATAACGACGTTCGCTTAATCGGCCCGAACTGTCCGGGCATTATCACACCCGAGGAATGCAAGATCGGCATCATGCCCGGCTTCATTCACAAAAAGGGTCGCATCGGCGTCGTGTCGCGTTCCGGCACGCTGACCTATGAAGCGGTTTACCAGACCACGACCAACGATCTTGGACAAAGCACCTGCATCGGTATCGGTGGAGACCCGGTTCGCGGCATGAATTTCATCGACTGTCTCGAATTGTTCGAGGCGGATCCGCAAACCGAGGGTGTCATCATGGTCGGTGAGATTGGCGGTACCGATGAGGAGGCGGCCGCGGACTACATCAAGGCTAACGTGTCCAAGCCGGTCGTTGCATATATCGCGGGCGTAACTGCGCCGCCCGGTAAGCGTATGGGACATGCCGGCGCCATCATCGCCGGCGGCAAGGGAACGGCGGCGGCCAAGTTCGAAGCACTCGATGCAGCAGGTGTTGCCACGGTACGCTCACCGGCGGAGCTTGGCAGCAAAATGGCCGAGGTACTTGGCTAAGCAGGTCACCTTGGCGCTCGCCCAGCTCGACCTCGCGGTCGGCGATGTCGCCGGCAACGCCGAAAAAATCGTCGACTACGCCAACCGCGCTCGTGATGAAATGCAAGCGGACCTGGTCGTTTTTCCAGAACTAAGCGTTTGCGGCTATCCGCCTGAGGACCTGTTGTTCCATTCAGGGCTGCGAATAATGGTAGAGGATGCGATTGTCGCCATACGGGACTCCGTGCGCAGTATTGCGGTTTTGATTGGTTTTCCGGAATACGCCGATGACACAATATTCAACACGGCAGCGGTGTTTCTCGATGGCCACGTATTGTGCCACTATCGCAAGCAAAAATTGCCGAATTACAGCGTGTTCGATGAGAAGCGCTACTTTTCGTCCGGCAAGGAGGCCGCGGTATTTTCCCTGCAGGGCATTCGCATCGGACTCAATATTTGTGAGGATCTCTGGCAACCCGGACCGCTTCGGGACTGCCGTTCAGCCGGTGCCGAGTGCATCATTGCCATCAACGGTTCGCCTTACGAGATCAAAAGCCAAATGAATCGCGAGGACGAGGTGCGGGCTCGTGTTGCCGAGGTCGCCGTACCCGTCGTTTACGTCAATATGGTGGGTGGTCAGGACGAGCTCGTTTTCGATGGCGGTTCGTTCGTTGTCGATGCAAACGGCGAAGTTGTTTTTCGGGCGCCGCCGTTTGTGGAAGATATGTATCGGGTGACCTTATCGGCCGACGCGGCCGCGATCACTCCGTCCGGCGACGCAATCGCCGAGCACCTGTCGACCGAGGAGAGTGTATACACGGCGCTGGTCACCGGGACTCGTGACTACGTCGGCAAACACCGGTTTCCGGGCGTCGTGATCGGCCTTAGCGGCGGCATCGATTCGGCATTGGTACTTGCCGTGGCGTGTGACGCGCTTGGCGCCGACAAGGTCCGCGCCGTAATGATGCCGTTTCGCTATACATCCACGATGAGCCAGGAAGATGCCCAACAACAGGCGGCGACGATGGGCATTCGCTACGATGTCATTCCGATAGCGCCGATGTATGACGCAATCCTGGCGCAACTCGACAGCGTTTTTGAAGGTCACAAAGAGGACGTAACGGAGGAAAATATCCAGGCGCGCTGCCGCGGACTATTGCTCATGGCGATTTCGAACAAGACCGGCCGCATGTTGATGACGACGGGCAACAAAAGCGAAATGGCCGTGGGCTACGCGACGCTGTATGGCGACATGGCCGGGGGTTTTGCACCGATAAAAGATTGCAGCAAGTCGCTCGTTTACCGGCTGGCACATTATCGCAACAAGCTGGGCGAGTGCATCCCGGAACGTGTCATCACGCGCGAACCGTCCGCCGAGTTGCGAGCCGATCAAAAGGACAGCGACTCGCTACCTGATTACGATGTGCTCGATCCGATCCTCGAGGCCTTTATCGAGGAGGACCTGTCGGTCGACGAGATTGCCGCACGTGGCTTTGAACGGGAAACTGTGATCCAGGTGCTCGAGATGGTGAAGCGCAATGAATACAAGCGGCGGCAGGCGCCGCCCGGTATTCGCATCAGTGGTCGCGCCTTCGGCCGCGACTGGCGCTATCCGATCACCTCCGGGTATCGATTCCCCCGGTAGGAGTGGGCCCCAGCCCGCGACCCCCGCCCCGGGTTGGAGGCAAACGGCTAGCGGCAGTCGACTAGGGCTGCCAACGGGGTACTTCTCATCGTCATGGCTCGCTACGCTGCGCTTTACTTCCGATGAAAAGCACCCCATCGGCAGCCCTCTTGATACTACGACTCACTGTGTAAGCGTGACGCAGCAGGTTGGAGGTAGCCGGGGAGGTGTTCGACCGAAGTAAAGCGCAGCACCGCGAGCCATGAGGGAGAGCAGCTCCCCGGCTACCTCCAACCCAGTGCGACGGCCAACTCTAGATCGTAGTCCGGGGGGGCGCCTGTGGGGAGGCCGATCGGGGGTTAGCTGTCGGGGGTTACTGGTCGGGGAAGTTCATCGCCAGTACGCGGCGTGTGTCGGCCGCGAGATCGTTCATGCCGAGTTTTTCGTAGGACGCGGCCATGATTGACAGTGACAACGCGTTGCCCTCCGCGCCGTTGTATTCCTCAAGTGCATTGCGCGCGCGATTCAGTGCCGCGACGTAAGCGCCGCGACGCAGGTAATAGTCCGCGACATGGTTCTCGTAGGCCGCCAGGCGATTCCTCAGATATACCATGCGTTGCTGCGCATCCGCGGAGTACGCACTGGCGGGGTAGCGATCAACGAGGCGTCGCAGATTGGCGTACGACTGGACGACGCCTTCCGGCGGTCGCCGGGTCATGTCTTTGCGGAACCAACGCTCCAAAAGCCCGGGCTCCGCTTCAAACAACGACAGGGATTTGATGTACAAGGCGTAATCGACGCGTGGATGAATAGGATTTTCACGCATGAAAGTGTCGGCAGCGTCGATCGCCTGCTCGGATTTGCCGCTTTTATAATAGGCGTATATGAGTTCGAGCTGAATCTGCCGGCTTAGCTCGCTGAATGGATAGCGTGCCTGGATCGCCTCAAAAATCCGGATGCCACTCCCGTAATTGCCGCGCGAAATCGACTTGCTTGCCTTTTCATAAGCGTCGGTTACGTTGCCGATTTCGGTCCGCTGCTCGTCGTTACCTGCGCAGGCTGCGAGCAGGCCAAGTACCCCGGCCAATGCTATTTGGCGCACTTTTTTCATCGCGCGGCGCTGGTTTTGAGACGACAGAAACAGGTATTTCATGGTGCGATTTTCGTGCATGGTTCGGTCAAGGCCGGCGAGTATACCGTAAACTTGGCGCGACGATGGATACTGAAAAGCAACAGAAAACGGTCCCTGACGGATTGGCCGGTCTTCGATTGGACCAGGCACTGGCGCAGATGTTTCCCGATTATTCACGCAGCCGACTGAAGGCCTGGCTGATCGAGGGGGCCGTGCTCGTGGACGGTGAGAAGCGCCGGCCGAAAGATCGTGTCGACGGCGGCGAAGAGGTCGAACTCAACGCCGTGGCTGAGGTCGCGGTTCGCAGTGAGCCGGAGCCCATGCTTCTCGATATCGTGTTTGAGGATGAGGCAATGCTGGTGATCAACAAGCAGGCCGGACTCGTTGTACACCCGGGCGCCGGCAACCCGACGGGCACGCTCATGAATGGATTGCTGCATCACGCGCCATCACTCGAGCAACTGCCGCGGGCCGGCATCATCCACAGACTCGACAAGGACACCACGGGCCTGATGCTGGTTGGCAAAACCTTGCCGGCGCACACCGCGCTGGTACGCGCCCTCGCAGAGCGCGATGTGTCGCGCCATTACCTGGCGGTTTGCAACGGCGTGTTGACGGGCGGCGGCAAGATCGAAGAACCGATCGCGCGACACCCGGTTGATCGTACGAAAATGAGTATTCGCGAAGACGGCCGGCCCGCCGTCACGCATTTCACGGTGCGCGAGCGATTCCGTGCCCATACTCTGGTCGATGTAAAGCTCGAAACGGGTCGCACGCACCAGATTCGCGTGCACTTCGCGCATCGACGTCATGCACTCGTGGGCGATGCGACGTATGGCGGCCGGCTGGCATTGCCCGCGGGCGCTACGGCGGAACTAATCGAAGCGCTACGCCGATTCAAGCGCCAGGCGCTGCATGCGGCACGACTCAATTTGCCCCACCCGACAAGCGGCGCCGAGCTCGACTTAGAAGCGCCGCCACCCGACGACCTGGCGACGCTGATCGGGGTGCTTCGCGACGACAACAATGAACGCTGACTGGATGGGCGTTCAAGCGTGAACGCCGACTGCCTTCGTGCCGACTGGCCGGCGCCAGCGAATGTTATCGCGGGCACAACAACGCGTGCCGGTGACATCAGCGAACTACCGAGTGAGCCACTGTGGTTGAACCAGGTGCACGGGGCCACCGTATTGAAAACCGGCGATCCTGCGTTCGATAACGGGCCACCGGATGCGGACGCGGTGATTTCATGCAACGCAAACGAAGTCATCGCAGTGCGGACGGCCGACTGCCTGCCCGTATTACTTTGCTCGAACGCGGGCAACGAAGTCGCGGCCGCACACTGCGGCTGGCGCGGACTGGCGGCCGGCGTTCTTGCCAATACGATCGCGGCGATGCAGACGCCGGCAAGCGACCTTTTCGCCTGGCTCGGGCCGGCCATCTCGCAGGTGGCGTTCGAGGTGGGGGATGATGTCCGTGACGCATTCACGGTCGCAGACCCGCATGCGGCCACCTGCTTCGAGGCTAACGAACGCGGCCGCTGGAAAGCAGACCTCTACGCACTGGCGCGCCAAAATCTCGCTCGATCCGGCGTTGAGAAAGTCCATGGCGGCGGCCTCTGCACGTACGCCGATTCCGCCCGATTCTTCTCCTATCGACGGGGCGGCGACACCGGCCGCATGGTGACGTTCATCTACAGGCTTTAGGCGGGGACCTATTTGGCGGAAGTAAAGCGCAGCGAAGCGAGCCATGACGCCAAATAGGTCTCCGTCTGGAGCCATATCTGGACCTTGAAAAATCAGCCTCTGGCGTCATTTATAGGGGAGTTTCAGGTATTCCCGAGATAGGGCACCCCCATGCGCATGGACAAACTCACAAGCAAATTTCAACTGGCCCTCGCCGAGGCACAGTCGCTGGCCGTTGGTCAGGACCATCAGTTCATAGAGCCCGCCCACCTGATGGTGGCGCTACTGGATCAGCAGGGCGGCGCGGTCAGAGGTCTGCTTACCAAGGCCGGCAGCAACGTCAACTTGTTACGCTCGCAGCTCGGTGATGCGATCGATCGCCTGCCCAAAGTGGAGGGCGCCGGTGGCGATGTGCACATTAGCAACGATCTCGGCAAGCTGTTTAACCTGACCGACAAACTCGCGCAGGACCGTGACGACCAATACATCTCGAGCGAATTGTTCGTACTCGCGGCGCTCGACGATCATTCGCCGCTCAAAGTGCTTTTCGGGCAGGCGGGCATCGTCAAAGGCGCTGTCGAGAAGGCCATCGACGACCTGCGCGGTGGCCACCAGGTCAACGACCCCAACGACGAGGACACACGACAGGCGCTCGCGAAATTCACCATAGACGTAACCGAGCGCGCCGAGCAGGGCAAGCTCGACCCGATCATTGGCCGCGACGAGGAGATTCGCCGCACGATCCAGATCCTGCAGCGGCGTACCAAGAACAACCCGGTTTTGATCGGCGAGCCCGGCGTGGGCAAGACCGCGATCGTTGAAGGCCTTGCGCAGCGAATCGTCAATAACGAGGTTCCCGAAGGCATGCGCGGCAAACGCATCCTGTCGCTCGACATGGGCGCGCTGATTGCCGGCACCAAGTTTCGCGGTGAATTTGAAGAACGCCTCAAGGCAGTGCTCAACGACCTCGCGAAACAGGAAGGCCAGATCATTCTTTTTATTGATGAGTTGCACACGATGGTCGGTGCCGGCAAGGCCGAAGGCTCGATGGACGCCGGCAACATGCTAAAACCGGCGCTCGCGCGTGGCGAGTTGCATTGTGTTGGCGCAACGACGCTGGACGAATACCGGCGGTACGTCGAGAAAGATGCGGCGCTCGAACGCCGCTTCCAAAAAGTGCTGGTTGACGAACCAACGGTCGAGGACACGATTGCGATACTGCGCGGTTTGAAAGAACGCTACGAAGTGCATCATGGCGTCGAAATTACGGACCCGGCGATCGTCGCTGCCGCGACTTTGTCGCATCGCTATATCAGTGACCGGCAACTGCCCGACAAGGCCATCGATCTGATTGATGAGGCGGCATCTCGCATTCGTATCGAGATCGACTCCAAACCGGAGTCAATGGATCGCCTGGAACGGCGCATCATCCAGCTCAAAATCGAGCGCGAGGCGCTCAACAAAGAGTCTGACGAGGCCTCACGAAAGCGACTCGGTGACCTGGAGGCGCAACTGGGCGATCTTGAAAAGGAATTCTCGGATCTCGAGGAGATCTGGAAAGCCGAAAAGGCCGCCATGCAGGGCACCACACACATTAAAGAAGAGCTCGAACGGGCAAAACTGGAACTCGAGACGGCACATCGTGCGAACGATCTCGCCCGGATGTCGGAGCTCCAATACGGGCGCATTCCCGAGTTCGAGAAACGACTCGAAGATGCGTTGCAGGCCGAGGGGCAGGAAACCACGCTGCTCAGAAACAATGTCACCGAAGATGAAGTGGCTGAGATCGTGTCGAAGTGGACCGGCATTCCGGTGTCCAAAATGCTCGCAGGTGAAAAAGACAAGCTGTTGCAAATGGAATCTCAAGTGCAGCAGCGCGTCGTTGGTCAAGATGAGGCCGTCACGGCCGTTGCCAATGCCATTCGTCGCTCGCGCGCCGGCTTGTCGGACCCGAAACGCCCCATCGGCTCATTTCTGTTTCTCGGGCCGACGGGTGTGGGCAAAACCGAACTATGCAAGGCGCTCGCGAACTTCCTGTTCGACACGGACGAGGCAATCGTGCGTCTCGACATGTCCGAATTCATGGAGAAGCATTCGGTCGCACGATTAATTGGCGCGCCACCGGGTTACGTCGGCTTTGAAGAGGGCGGCTACCTGACCGAAGCGGTTCGGCGCCGGCCGTACTCGGTCATCCTGCTCGACGAAGTCGAGAAAGCACACCCCGATGTGTTCAACGTATTGTTGCAAGTGCTCGATGATGGCCGCCTCACGGACGGTCAGGGTCGCACCGTCGATTTTCGCAACACCGTCATTATCATGACATCAAACCTGGGATCGCAGATGATCCAGGAGATGCCGGGCGAGGACCAATACGCCGCGATGAAGTCGGCGATCATGGAGGTCGTTGGTGGTCATTTCCGTCCCGAATTCATCAATCGAATTGACGATGTGGTGGTATTTCATCCGCTCGGACGCGATCACATCCGCAAGATCGTCGATATTCAGCTTGGCTACCTGCATGATCGCCTTGCGGAACGAGATATACGCATTCACCTGTCGGATGCGGCGCGCGACAAACTTGCAGACGCCGGCTTCGATCCGGTGTACGGTGCACGGCCACTCAAACGGGCGATACAGCAGCAGGTCGAGAACCCGCTGGCGCAAGAGATCCTGGCGGGCAAGTTCGGTCCAGGCGACAAGATCGAGGTTGAGGTCGAGGACGACCACCTCGATTTCCAGAATGCGGCTTAACTGTAGGAGCGCTGCTTGCAGCGCGATTTTGTGAATATCGCGCTGCAAGCAGCGCTCCTACAGGTATAATCCGCGGTCCTCCTCGCGACACGAATTAAGAGATTCAGGAGAACGCATGCCCATTTACGGCTACTTCTGCCAACATTGCGGTCACACGCTCGACGCCTTGCAGAAAATGGCGGACGAGCCGCTGGTGGATTGCCCGGAGTGCGAACAGCCGCAACTGAAGCGCCAGCTTTCGGCGCCGCGTTTTCGACTCAAAGGGCAGGGTTGGTACGAGACCGACTTCAAGAAGGACAACCAGCGCAACCTGGCCGGCGAGAAGGAAGCGAACAAGACTGACGGCAAGTCGGAAACCAAGAAAGAAAAGGAGGCCGAGAAAAAGTCTGCGACGACTTCGACCACGACGCCTTCCTCCAAATCCTCGGGTGACAAGGCGAGCACGGCATGAGCCGGACCCGATGATACGACTTCGCCGCTATCTCGTTGCCGGCATCCTCGTCTGGGCGCCCCTGGCCGTAACCTATTTCTTGTTGCGATTCGCGGTCGGACTCATGGACCGCACGCTATTGCTGTTGCCACAGCAATATCGCCCTGAAGAACTGCTGGGCTTCCGGATACCGGGTCTCGGCGTCATCCTGACCGTCATCGTATTGCTGACTACGGGTTTGCTGGCGGCCAACTTCGTCGGCCGTGCGGCCGTCGGGTTCTGGGATTCGTTGATGAATCGAATTCCCGTGGTTCGCTCCGTTTACTCGGCGGCGAAGAATTTCGCCGAGATGGTGTTCTCGGATTCGAGCCAGTCGTTCAAGAAAGTGCTGCTGATTGAGTACCCACGAAAAGGGCTCTACAGCCTGGCGTTTCAGACAGCGACCGAACTCGGCGAGGTGCAGGGCCGCACCGGCGAGGACGTCGTGTGCTGTTTTGTCCCGACGACCCCGAACCCGACCTCGGGTTTCATCATCATCCTACCCAGGAAGGATGTGACCATATTGGACATGGAGGTCGATGAGGCGCTCAAGATGATCATCTCGCTCGGCGTCGTGGTGCCGACCTGGCACAGGAATGCGACCGTGGAATTGCCGTTCGATGAGGCTAGTTCGTAGGCATGCGAAGCCATTATTGCGGACAAGTTGACCAAGCGCTGATAGGGGAAGAAATCTCGGTCTGTGGCTGGGTCCACCGTCGGCGGGACCATGGTGGCGTGATTTTCATCGATCTTCGCGATCGCGAAGGCCTGCTGCAGGTCGTGTTCGACCCGGATCGCGAGGAAATTTTCGCGCAGGCCGAGCGCATTCGCGGTGAATACGTACTCGCCGTCACAGGACTCGTGCGCGAACGCCCCGCAGGCACGATCAACGAGAATATGCCGACGGGGCATGTCGAAGTTCTCGCTCACGAGCTTGAGGTCCTGAATCGCTCCGAAACGCCGCCGTTTCATCATGACGAGCCGGCCGGTGAAGAGTTACGTCTCAAGTACCGCTACCTCGATCTACGCCGCGAAAATATGACAGCCAACTTGCGGCTTAGGCACAAGGTCACGACAGCGATGCGCGACTTCCTTGACGGCGAAGGATTCATTGACGTCGAAACGCCGATGCTGACGCGGGCAACGCCGGAAGGCGCTCGCGATTACATCGTGCCGAGCCGCACCTATCCGGGCAAATTTTTCGCGCTGCCGCAGTCGCCGCAGATTTTCAAACAGCTCCTGATGATGTCGGGGCTGGATCGCTACTACCAGATCGTGCGCTGTTTCCGTGACGAAGACCTGCGTGCGGATCGTCAACCCGAATTCACGCAACTCGATATCGAAATGAGCTTCGTCGATGAAGAAGCCGTGACCGGCGCTATGGAAAAACTCATTCGGCACGTCTTCAAAGAGGCGATCGACGTCGACTTGCCTGAGTCTTTCCCGCGCATGAGTTATGCGGACGCAATGCAGCGCTTTGGCTCGGACAAGCCGGACCTGCGCATCGACCTCGAACTGATCGAAGTGTCGGATCTCATGAACTCGGTGGAGTTCAAGATCTTTGCCGGACCGGCCAACGATCCAGAAGGACGCGTGGCCGCACTGTGCCTGCCGGGCGGCGCGAATCTCAGCCGCAAAGAGATCGACGATTACACGAGCTACGTCGGGCGCTACGGCGCCAAGGGCCTCGCGTACATAAAGGTTAACGATGTCGATGCAGGTCGCGAAGGATTGCAGTCGCCGATTCTCAAGTTCCTGCCGGACGACGCCGTTAGCGGCATCGTCGAGCGTACTGGCGCCGGCAGCGGCGACCTTATTTTCTTCGGCGCTGACTCGGCGCGAGTCGTTAACGACGCGCTCGGCGCGCTGCGTGTCAGGCTGGGTGAAGACCGCGGCCTGGTGAAGGCGGGCTGGGCCCCGCTATGGGTCGTTGACTTCCCGATGTTCGAGAAGGACCCGCAAACGAAGTGCTGGATAGCGCTGCACCATCCGTTTACGGCGCCGTCCGTCAGCGATGCTGCAGCCTTGCGTGCCGATCCGGGAGGCGCATTGTCGCGTGCCTATGACCTCGTGTTGAATGGTTCTGAAATCGGCGGCGGGTCCATTCGTATCCACAACCAGGATGTCCAGTCTGCGGTCTTTGAGCTGCTCGACATTGGCAAGGAAGAAGCGCAAGAGAAGTTCGGCTTCCTGCTGACGGCGCTGCAGTATGGCTGTCCGCCACACGGCGGTATCGCGTTCGGTCTTGATCGCGTTGTCATGCTCATGGCCGGTGCCGACAGCATTCGTGACGTGATCGCGTTCCCAAAGACGCAATCGGCTCAGTGTCCGCTGACCAATGCACCTGGCGACGTGTCGGACGAACAACTTCGAGAGACGGGCATTCGCGTGCGCCCCCCACGCAGCGGGTAACAACGACGTCCACGTCGCGAATACATTGGAAGATGTCCGGAAAATAGTACTGCTGCACGGCGTCTGGTCACACGGCGCTGCGCTCACCCTGTTGAAGCACTATCTCGAACACGACTACGGGTTCGATGTTCGCTTGTTCAGTTACAGATCCCTGCAACGCTCGCTCGATGAAAATGCGCAGGCGCTGGCTGATTTCATTGCTGAGAATGAGCTAAACGATTCACACTTGGCCGGTCACAGTCTCGGCGGCGTGATTCTGCTGCGCATGCTCGCCAATGGTTTGCAATCGGTTTCCGGTCGCATCGTTTGTCTCGGTGCGCCGCTTTGCGGCTCGCGCGCCGCCGATGTTCTCGGCGCGATGGAATGGGGTGACGCCGTGCTTGGCCGATCGGTGGCGACAGGCGTCGTCAAAAACACGGCCAGCGAATGGGCACACGATGTGTGCCGGCAATACGATGTTGGCGTGATTGCCGGCGATGCGCCGTATGGCGTCGGCCAGTTTATCGCCAACTTCGATGGCGCCAACGATGGCACAGTTGCCGTGGCCGAAACACATATCGAGGGGCAGAAAGACCACATCGTCCTGCCGACGAGTCACAAGGGTCTCGTGTTTACGCGCGAGCCCGCGGATCAGATCGCGGCATTTCTGAAACGCGGCGAATTCCTGCGCGAATAGTCGCGGGCTGTAGGAGCTGCGCTTGCGCTGCGGCCATCGCGGGCTGTAGGAGCTGCGCTTGCGCTGCGACCGTCGGGGGCTGTAGGAGCTGCGCTTGCGCTGCGACCGTCGCGGGTTGTAGGAGCTGCGCTTGCGCTGCGACCGTCGCGGGTTGTAGGAGCTGCGCTTGCGCTGCGACCGTCGTGGGTTGTAGGAGCTGCGCTTGCGCTGCGACCGTCGGGGGCTGTAGGAGCTGCGCTTGCGCTGCGACCGTCGCGGGTTGTAGGAGCTGCGCTTGCGCTGCGACCGTCGTGGGTTGTAGGAGCTGCGCTTGCGCTGCGACCGTCGGGGGCTGTAGGAGCTGCGCTTGCGCTGCGACCGTCGCGAGTTGTAGGAGCTGCGCTTGCGCTGCGACCGTCGCGAGTTGTAGGAGCTGCGCTTGCGCTGCGACTTGTCGCGCTGCAAGCAGCGCTCCTACAAGCGCTCCTACAAGCGCTCCTACAAGCACTCCTACAGGTCCTTGAGCTTGTACAAGACCTCGAGCGCGTCACGCGGCGTCATCGAATCCGGTTGCAAGGATTCGATCGTCTCGCGCAAAACATCCGTTTCCGTGTCGATCACGTCCAGTGCCAGCTGCGCTTGCGGGTGATCGTCGTGGGCGGCTCGCAGCGATTCGAGCGTCTTCAGGTAGCCCTGCGCGCGTTTGATCACATGCGGCGGAACGCCGGCCAGCGCCGCGACCTGCAGGCCGTAACTCTGATTCGCGGGGCCTGGTCTCACGGCGTGCAAAAACACGAGCTGGCCGTCGTGTTCGGTCGCGTCAAGGTGCACATTGCTGCAGGCGGGCACCTCCTGTGCGAGTGCAGTGAGTTCGAAGTAGTGTGTGGCGAACAGGGTAAACGCTTTGGCTTTTTCGCCCATGTAATGCGCCGCTGCCCAGGCCAGCGACAGGCCGTCGAAAGTACTGGTCCCGCGCCCGATCTCGTCCATGAGCACCAGGCTTTGCTCAGTCGCGTTGTTGAGAATGGTGGCGGTCTCGGTCATTTCGACCATGAAGGTAGAACGGCCACCCGCAAGATCGTCGGATGCGCCGATGCGCGTAAAAATACGGTCGATCGGGCCTATACGCAGACGATCCGCCGGCACATAGCTACCGATGAAAGCGAGTATCGCGATCAACGCGGTCTGGCGCATGTAAGTGGACTTGCCGCCCATGTTCGGGCCTGTAATGACAAGTAAGCGTTGCGCGTCGTCGAGCGTCAAATCGTTGGCGACGAACGCGGTTTCGATGACCTGTTCAACGACGAGGTGCCGGCCGCCTTCGATTTCTATGCAGGGCGTGTCCGACATTTCGGGTTTCGAGAGCCGTAATGATTCAGCGCGTTCGGCCAGGCAACTCATGACGTCGAGTTCAGCGACAGCATTCGCCGTTTGCTGCAACTCGGCAAGTTCGTCCGCCACTCTGTCAAGCACGCCCTGGTATAAGAAAACTTCGCGTGCGAGGGCACGCTCGCGCGCGCTCAAAACCTTGTCCTCAAACTCTTTGAGCTCAGGGGTAATGTAGCGCTCGGCGCCTTTGAGAGTTTGTCGTCTCAGGTAATCGGCCGGTGCCTTGTGCGCCTGTGCTTTGCTGATCTCAATGTAATAGCCGTGCACCCTGTTGTAACCGAGTTTCAGTGTCGAGATGCCCGTGCGTTTCTTTTCACGCGCCTCGAGGTCGAGCAGAAATTGATCGGCATTGTCAGCAATCGCACGCAGGTCATCGAGTTCATCGTCGTAGCCACCGGCAATGACACCGCCTTCGCGTACGACCATGGGGGGATCGTCGACAATGGCCTTGCGCAGCAAATCCTGTTGGCGCCGATGTTCCGAGATCTCGCTGCGCAGCGATTGCATGAGCGGGGAATCGAGCGGCGCCATCGTTGTTCGCAACGCAGGCAATCTCGACAGGGCTTCTCCTAGCTGACACAGGTCCCGTGGCCGCGCGGACCTGAGCGCGACGCGGGACAGAATTCGCTCGACATCGCCGATGCCGCGCAGCTGATCCTGCAAAGCCGCTGTCCCGGCACTGGTGAGCATCGAGTCGATCGCCTGGTAACGAGCTTTCAGCACCTCGGCGCTGCGCAGCGGGCGTTGGATCCAGCGTCGGAGGAGTCGACTGCCCATCGGGCTCTGGCAACGGTCCATCACACCGGCCAGCGTGTGCTGGTCGTTGCCACTCAGGGACTGTTCGAGTTCGAGATTGCGCCGCGTCGGCCCATCCATGATGACGGCGTCATCGCGGCGTTCGACCGTAATGGCATTCAGGTGCGGCAGCGATGCCTTCTGTGTGTCTGTGACGTATTGCAGCAGTGCGCCGGCCGCGGCCACGCCGCGCGGCGCTTCGTCACAGCCGAATCCGGACAGGTCCCGGGTTCCGAATTGTGCGCACAACAAACGTGTAGCGCTATCCAGTTCGTAGTGCCACGGCGGTCGCTGCGAAATGCGCGGGCCTGTAAGCCACTTCTCGATTTGTTCGGCGTCCTCATCGACGATGAGTTCGGCGGGCTGCAGTCGCTCGATCTCACCGAGCACGGCTTCGATGTCGGGTGCCTCGGTCAGTCGAAATCGACCGCCCGCAAGATCGACCCAGGCGATACCAAAGCCTTTCTGGTCGCCAAACACCGAGGCGACGAGATTGTCGCGATTCTCGGCAAGCAGCGCCTCGTCCGTGAGCGTTCCCGGCGTGACGATCCGCATAACCTGGCGTTCGACCGGGCCCTTGCTCGTCGCCGGGTCACCAATTTGCTCGCAGATGGCGACCGATTCGCCCTTGCGAACGAGTTTCGCAAGGTACGCCTCGACGGCATGGTAAGGAATGCCGGCCATGGGAATCGGGTTACCGCCCGATTTGCCGCGCGACGTCAGCGTGATGTCCATGAGCGACGCGGCCCGCTTCGCGTCACCGTAAAACAGCTCATAAAAGTCGCCCATACGATAAAACAGCAGCATGTCGGGGTAATCCGCCTTGATCGCGAGATACTGGCGCATCATTGGTGTGTGAACGGGAGATATTTCGGCGGTCATTTTTATGTTTCGTAGGAGCGCTGATTCTGTAGGAGCGCTGCTTGCAGCGCGACAGTCGCAGCGCAAGCGCAGCTCCTACAGTATGATGGTCGCAGCGCAAGCGCAGCTCCTACAGTATGATTCACCCATGAAGATTTTGCATGTCGAAACCGGGCGCCATCTTTATGGCGGGCCGCAACAGGTTCTCTACCTGATGGCGGCGCTGCGCGAGCGTGGGCACGAGGGCACGCTCGTTTGTCCGCCGGGATCCGGTATCGATTCAGCGGCGCGCGAACAGGGAATTCCCGTGCGCGGATTGTTCTGTGCCGGCGATCTGGACCTGCCATTTGCGTATCGCCTGTCGCAGTACATTATTGAATCGAAGCCCGACATCGTGCATTGTCACAGTCGCCGTGGTGCCGATGTACTTGGCGGTCTCGCGGCGAGTTTCGCCGACGTGCCAGCCGTCGTATCGAGGAGGGTCGACAATACCGAAATGCGCGTTATCGCTGCATTGCGGTACCGGCCTTTCAAGGTCGTCATCGCGATATCGGAAACCATCGGCGACGTGCTGCGCGAACGTGGCGTCGAGACTAACCGTATCCAGGTTATTCGCAGCGCCGTGGATGCCGAGCGCTTCGCAAACAAGCCCGACTGCGCATCCTTTCGTCGCGAATTCGGCATTGCAGACGAACAGCTTGTCATTGCGGCGGCCGGACAACTGATTCCCCGCAAGGGTCATCGTTACTTGCTGCAAGCGCTCGCGGACCTCGAACCCGGCCATCGGCCATTTCGGCTGATCATTTTCGGTGAGGGCTACCTCGGCAATCAACTGCGCGCGCAGGCGGCTTCGCTGGGGCTTGGCGATAGTGTGCAATTCGCGGGTTTTCGCGATGACCTCGATGATTTTACGGGCTGTTTCGACCTGTTCGTTCATCCCGCCCTGGCCGAAGGTCTGGGCATCGCGACGCTCAAAGCGCAGGCGGCCGGCGTGCCTGTGGTCGGCTTTGCGGCCGGTGGTATGACTGAAGCGGTCGAAGATCAGAAGGCGGGGCTCCTGGTCGAGCCGGAGAACGTCGAAGCGCTGCGAGATGCGATAGCGACGCTGATCGACGACAATGATCGTCGCAAACAACTGGGCCGCGCCGGGCAGGAAAGAATGCAAAATGAATTCTCGATCGCTACGATGGCAGACAGGCACATTGAGGTTTACGAGTCGGTGCTGAATGATTGAAGACATAGGCATCCGCGCGCTTGCCGAATCGCTGGTAGCGACGCTTGGCGATGCGGGGAAGACGATTACGACGGCTGAATCCTGTACCGGCGGCTGGATCGCCAAAGCCATTACCGACATTCCGGGCAGCTCGGCCGCGTTTGCGTACGGCCTCGTGAGTTATTCGAATGCTGCCAAGGAATCCCTGCTCGGGGTACAGAATCCGACACTCATCGAAAACGGCGCCGTGAGCGAAGCGGTCGTAACGGAGATGGCGACCGGCGCGTTGCAGTTGAGCGGCGCGGACATTGCGGTCGCCGTTAGCGGCATCGCGGGACCCGATGGTGGCACTGACGAGAAACCGGTAGGCACGACTTGTTTCAGCTGGGCCGTTCGCGGACAGTCTGAGGTATCCGCCGATAGCGAGTCGCAACGCTTCGACGGCAATCGCAACGAAGTGCGTGTACAAACCGTTGCGCATGCGTTGCGTGGCGCTCTCGACCGGGTGATATCGTGAGCAACAAGAGAATCTTTTTCGCCCTGTGGCCGAATGACCGGCAGCGTGACCAGCTGCGCAACGCGATCAGCCCGGTGGCCAAGCTGGTTGAAGGCAACGCCGTTTATCGCGGGGCGTGGCACGTGACGCTCGCGTTTATCGGCGAGTACCCGGAGGAAATGATCTCGTTTTTGCAAGTCGCTGCCGAAGAAGTGCGCTTTGAGCCCTTTCGCCTGCGCTTCGACAAAGCCGAATTCTGGCCGCGGCAGAAGGTGGCGGTGCTGGCCGCACAGTCGGTGCCGGCCGAGCTCGAGCGGCTGGTCGCAGCGCTCAACGGGGTACTGCTCGATGCCGGCGTGACGGTCGAGACCCACGCGTTTCGGCCGCACATCACGATCGTGCGCCGGGCCCGGCAGTTCGAGACGCAGAGATTGGCGCAGGCTACCCTGGTTGAATGGACGGGCTTCGAATTGATCGAATCGGTGTCGGCGCAGGGCAGCGTGACATACCACCCATTGAAACAATAGCTTCGGCACGATACCTCGTGTTTCTTGGGAAAAAACCCAGAATGTGAGGCCCCGTTATTACTGGGCTTGTGGCACGATTACTGTATATAATCACATGTATGTAGGAGCGGGCCCCAGCCCGCTAGGTTTGCTGGCTGGGGCCCGCTCCTCCCTAGTTTGATGTTCGCGGCCGGGGGCCGCTCCTACACCGGGATGGCGTGAAAACAATGGATGACAATCGTAAAAAAGCACTCGCAGCAGCACTGGGCCAGATCGAAAAACAATTCGGCAAGGGCTCGGTTATGCGGCTCGGGGACAGCAGTGCTGCCAGGGATATTGAGTCCGTTTCGACCGGTTCGATCGGGCTCGACGTCGCTCTTGGCATCGGTGGCTTGCCCAGGGGCCGGGTGGTCGAGATTTACGGCCCGGAGGCTTCCGGCAAAACGACACTAACGCTGCAGGTGATCGCCGAGGCGCAGAAGAACGGTGGCACGGCGGCGTTCGTCGACGCCGAGCACGCGTTGGATCCCAACTATGCCGAGAAGCTCGGCGTAAACGTGGATGAGCTACTGGTCTCGCAGCCGGACACGGGTGAGCAGGCGCTCGAAATCACGGACATGCTGGTTCGTTCGGGCGCCGTTGACATCGTCGTAATCGATTCGGTTGCGGCGTTGACACCGAAAGCCGAGATCGAGGGCGAGATGGGTGACTCGCATATGGGTCTGCAGGCCCGCCTGATGTCGCAGGCACTCAGAAAACTGACCGCTAATATCAACCGTTCGAACACGATGGTTATTTTCATTAACCAGATTCGCATGAAGATCGGCGTCATGTTTGGCAGTCCGGAGACAACGACGGGTGGTAATGCCCTCAAGTTTTACGCCACGGTGCGCCTCGACATCCGCCGCATCGGCGCGATCAAAAAGGGCGATGAAGTCATTGGCAACCAGACACGTGTGAAAGTCGTCAAGAACAAGGTATCGCCGCCGTTCAGGATGGCCGAATTCGAGATTCTCTATGGTCACGGCATCTCTCGCGAAGGCGAAATCATCGACCTCGGTGTGCAACACGGGATCGTGGACAAGGCCGGTTCCTGGTACAGCTATGGCAAGGACCGCATTGGCCAGGGCAAGGAAAACGTACGCGAGTTTCTGAAGCAGAACCCGAAGATTGCCGAGGAAATCGAAGCCAAAATTCGTGCGGAGCTGCTACCGCAGAAGACCGAGGCGGCGCCAAAGTCAGATGAGAAAGAGGCAAGCGCCGAGGCGTAGCTGTAGGAGCGCTGCTTGCAGCGCGACGATCGCAGCGCAAGCGCAGCTCCTACAATGACCGAACCATCTCCTGTCAACGAACTGATCAGCGAGGTCACGGCAGGCACGGGTGCTCGTCTTGCAGACCCCGTTGAAGCTCGCAAGAAAGCCATGGACTATCTCGCGCGGCGCGAACATTCTCGCGACGAATTGCGCCGCAAGATGGAGAAGGCCGGCTTCGAGATGAACGCGACGCTCGATGCCATCGAGCAACTGCAAAAAGACGGTTTGCAAAGCGATCGACGTTTCGTGGACGCCTTCGTTCAGTCCCGTATCAGCCAGGGCAAAGGTCCGACACGCATCCGGGCCGACCTGTCCCAGCGCGGCATTCACGATCCAATGATTCATGAGGTGTTGTGCGAGACAGACGCCGACTGGATCGCGCTGGCGAAGACAACGCGGGCGAAGAAATTCGGCGGTGAAAAGCCGCTTGATTTCGAGGGAAAAGCCCGCCAGATGCGGTTTCTTCAATATCGAGGTTTCGAGCCCGAGCAGATTCAGGCCGCGGTATCCGCGTCCGACGAATAACCGTAGAATCCACTCCAGTGAAGTCCATGACGAGCAATGAGCTGCGCCAGGCGTTCCTGGAGTATTTTCGTGAGCGCGATCACGAGGTGGTCGCGAGTTCCCCGCTGGTGCCCGGCAATGACCCGACCCTGCTGTTCACCAACGCAGGCATGGTGCAATTCAAAGATGTTTTCCTGGGCGAGGACAAGCGCAGCTACGAACGTGCGGTGAGTTCGCAACGCTGTGTGCGCGCCGGTGGCAAACACAATGATCTCGAGAACGTCGGCTACACGGCACGCCATCACACATTCTTCGAGATGCTCGGCAATTTCAGTTTCGGCGACTACTTCAAACGCGAAGCGATTCGGTACGGCTGGGAGTTTCTGACAGAGACCTTGGGTTTGCCGGCTGAAAAACTCTGGGCCACGGTCTATACCGACGATGATGAAGCGGCCGACATCTGGCTGCAGGACATCAAGATCGCTCCGGAGCGCTTCTCGCGCCTGGGCGAGAAAGACAATTTTTGGGCAATGGGCGATACGGGGCCCTGCGGCCCTTGCTCCGAAATTTTCTACGACCACGGCCCCGACGTCGCAGGCGGGCCGCCGGGATCGCCCGATGAAGATGGCGATCGATATGTCGAGATCTGGAATCTCGTATTCATGCAATTCGATCGCTCGGCCGACGGCGAAATGACGCCGCTACCGAAGCCCTCGGTCGATACAGGCATGGGCCTCGAACGTATCGCCGCGATCATGCAGGGGGTACACAGCAACTACGACATCGACCTGTTCGCCAACTTGATCAAAGCGATTGCAAAGACGCTTGGCGTCAAGAACAACGGCGACAGTTCGTTGAACGTCATCGCCGATCACATCCGGGCCTGTTCATTCCTGATCGTCGACGGCGTGTTGCCGGGTAGCGACGGCCGCGGCTATGTCCTTCGCCGCATTATTCGGCGTGCGCTTCGACACGGACAAAAACTGGGTTACCACGATTTGTTCTTCCACAAACTCGTGGCACCGCTCGCCAAAGAAATGGGCGGCGCCTACCCTGAACTTGTGACGGCCCAGGCGCATGTCGAAAAAGTACTCGAGAAGGAGGGCCGACAGTTTGCGGAAACGCTCGATTCGGGCATGGAGATTCTTGAGGCGGCCATCGGCAAACTCAAGGGCAAGGAAATTCCCGGTGAGGTGGTGTTCAAGTTGTACGACACCTACGGTTTCCCGGTCGACCTCACGGCGGACATCGCGCGTGAGCGCGGACTCAGCATTGACCACGCCGGCTACGAATCGTCGATGGCCGAACAGCGCGATCGCGCACGTGCCGCGAGCAAGTTTAGCGCCGCCGATAGTGCCGCATTCAAGACCGATGTGGAGACGAGTTTTTCCGGCTACGACGGCACCGATGGCAGCAGCGAGATCGTCGCTATATATAAGAGTGGTAAATCCGTTAAGGCACTGTCGGCGGGCGACGACGGTGCGGTGATATTGTCGTCGACGCCGTTTTACGCGGAAAGTGGTGGCCAGGTCGGCGATACCGGCGTTCTCGTGGCCGACGGCAGGATCTTTCGTGTGGATGACACGCAAAAGAGTGGCAAGGCCAATGTGCATCTTGGCGCCGTTGAAGAAGGCAAGCTTAGTGTCGGCGACAAGGTCGAGGCGACTGTCGATGCCGCCCGTCGCCAGGCGATCGTGTTGAATCATTCGGCAACGCACCTGATGCACGCGGCATTAAGACAGGTGCTCGGCGATCACGTAACGCAAAAAGGCTCGCTCGTTGCACCCGATAGACTGCGCTTCGACTTTTCGCACTATGAAGCGGTGACCGACGAGCAAATCAAGGCAATCGAAGATCTCGTTAACGATGAGATTCGCGCCAACCGCAAGGCCGACACAAAACTCATGAGCTACGACGATGCCATGGGCTCGGGCGCGATGGCATTGTTCGGCGAAAAATATGGTGACGAGGTGCGCGTGTTGCATTTCGGAGATTTCTCGGTCGAACTGTGTGGTGGCACCCACGTCAATCGCACAGGCGACATTGGCGTCTTTAAAGTCACATCAGAGGGCGGTGTTGCCGCCGGCGTGCGGCGCATCGAGGCGGTATCGGGCAAGGGCGCGCTCGAGTGGATCGACGCCAATCAACGTGCGCTTGACGAGGTTGCCCGGCTGTTGCGCAGCCAGCCGGAGCAGGCGACAACCAAGGTCGGAATGCTGCTGAAAAAGGGCAAAGATCTCGAGAAGCAATTGGCTGCCGCGAAAAAAGCACTTGTTTCGGGGACAGCAACGGATTATGCCGAAAATGTCGAGGAGATCGCTGGTATCAAGGTGTTGGCGACACGCATGGATGGTGCGGATGCCAAGACCCTGCGCGATGCCGTTGACCGCCTCAAAGACAAGCTGCAAAGCGCCGTGGTCGTGGTGGGCTCGGTCGAAAACGGCAAGGTCCGGCTCGCAGCTGGCGTGACCAAGGACAACACCAGTAAGATCAAGGCTGGCGACCTGATAAAACCCGTTGCCGAGCAGGTCGGCGGCAAGGGCGGCGGGCGCCCCGATTTCGCGCAGGCCGGCGGCAACAAGCCCGAGGCGCTCGATCAGGCCCTCAAATCCGTCCCCGCCTGGGTCGCGGAACAACTTGCCTAGGCTTATTGTTAAATCGAAAATACCGACCAATTGCTCCAGGACGAGGGTGCAGCGGGCATCCAGTTCCAATTTCGGCTAGTATTACAAGAGTTTAGGAAGTACCACGCGTAAGAAATAACAGGGCAGGAGCCCTGCAGGGATGGAGAACAAGGGTCATGTTGATACTGACACGACGCGCTGGTGAGACGGTCATGATCGGGAGCGATGTCACGATCACCGTCCTGGGTGTGAAAGGAAATCAGGTCCGAATCGGCATTAATGCGCCGAAAGAAATCGCTGTGCACCGCGAAGAGATCTACGATCGCATCCAGAGTGAGAAGGCCGCCGAGGCTGCCGGTGCAAAGGCCGCCCAATCCGGTGGCATTCAAGACACTGAAGAATAAGGTCGAATGAGGCCTTGATGGGGTTTACCTTGGGTACCTCGATCAGTACTATGTCGCCCCCGCGGAGGCCGAAAGGCAGTGGGAGTACGACCCACGGAGAGATGGCTGAGTGGTCGAAAGCGCTCCCCTGCTAAGGGAGTAAGGGTTGAAAGCCCTTCGAGGGTTCGAATCCCTCTCTCTCCGCCATACAAACAAACAATGCGCCCGTAGCTCAGCTGGATAGAGTACTCGGCTACGAACCGAGCGGTCGGGAGTTCGAATCTCTCCGGGCGCGCCATATAAATCAAGGGGTTACATCTTTTTAGGTGTAGCCCTTTGTTCCTTGGGTAGCACTATGGGTAGCAATTTGCGCCCTAACCGGCAAATAATTCCTGAAACGCCTCGGGTTTGCGCTTGGCAATCGCGAGCAACGACTGAGCTGGCCCGACAGGTTTGCGTCGACCTTGCTCCCAGTCCTCCACGGTACGCTTCGAGATATTCATCATCGCAGCGAACTCTGCCTGGGTGACGCCAAGGTCTTTACGAATCATCTTAATCTCATTCGGCGACATAAACACGGTGACACGACCGATCTTGCCGGCCTTGATATGCCGGAGGCTTTCGAGAATTTCCTGTCCAATATCGCGCTTAGTCATCTTCCATCGCCTCTTTGATCTGCTTCAGCACTGGGCCGGGAATCGTATCCGCTTCACCTTTTGAGTAAACGGTCAGCATCCACATGCTGTCCCCATCCGGGACGTAGTAAATCACCCGAATGCCGCCGCGCTTACCCTTGCCGCGAGACGCCCACCGAACTTTCCGCACGCCACCGGAACCGCGTATTACGGCACCTGCTTTCGGGGACTTGAGCAGGTGGTGTTGCAATTGCGAGTATTCATCGTCGTCCAGGTAATCACCGATTAATTTGGAGAATATCGGCGACTCAATAAACACACGCCACTGCATGTATGGACAATACGGCAGTGCCGTAGTTCCTGTCAATCGATGATTTCACAGAAAATAAGCCCAATTCGAGCCATTTTTCCTACAAAAAGACAGAAAAGGGATGGTTGGTAGCAGGAGCGCGTTTACTCGAAAACGTGCAATCATGTGCAGAGCTATCGCATCAACCGACCCGGGTAAGAGAGCGAGGCATGCGGCGGTTCAAATCGATTGGTCAAGCACAGCTATTCCTGGGCGTACACGCAGCGGTTTTCAACCTTTTCAATCTGGGACGGCACGCGGTCACGGCAAAGCACTACCGGTTGTTTAGGCAGTGCGCATTTGCGTCTTGGAAATATGCTGCTGCGTGATCGGTGATATTTGCTCAAATTTGATTAGGCTGAGCATTTAAGTTGTCAATACCCGCCGTAGACAGGCTACGCATCTCGGAGGGCGGATTCTCCAACGAGGAGGCCCCTCTTGCGATCTATCGCGTCGGCGGCGAATGCACGAAACGTACGCATCCGCGCGGCATCCCGGAGATCCGGATGGGTCAACATCCAGAGATCATAGCTAAGGTAAGGCTCGCAGTTCGGAATACGCCGCAGTCCTTCCACACTGTCACCGAAAAAGCACGGCAGCACTGTCAGACCCAAGCCACATCGCGCAGCTTCTGCCTGCAGCATCACATCGTTGAGTCTTCCGTAGACCGGGAGATTCGGGAACGGCGATGCTTTCACCCAGGCTGGAAATCGCTCGATATCATCCCAGCCTATCCACCGTGCCGTGCTATTCGCACGCCCAGGCTCGTTTTCTTCAAGATACGCATCGCTGGCGTAGTAGCAATTCTTGATGGTGACCAGTTTCCGACCAACAAGGTCTTCAGGGGGGCTTGAGTCTCGTCGCATAATGCGAAGCGCCACATCGGCCTCGCGCCGGCTCAGGTTAAGAGAATCGTAGGAGAGCAGTACGTTCAGATCGATATCGGGATATAGCCGAGTGAATTCGACCAGGTCGTCCATTACCAGGTACATCGCGATGATGTTCGATGTCGCCAGCCGGATCTCGCCGGTCAGTTGTGCATCGCGACCCTGCAGCTGGCGTTCCGCCGTGAGTAGCGCGTCCTCCGCTCGAACGGCGGACTTCATCATCAATTCGCCAGCACCGGTCAAACGGTATCCACGGACATCGCGGTCGAATAATCGGACCCCCAGGTCCGATTCGAGCTGATCC
>Ga0255058_10000215_pt1 | contig 34427 bp, 24 predicted proteins | sample Cases_109_9_MG_FD_188637 | JGI IMG/M metagenome (GOLD analysis project Ga0255058, IMG submission 188637) | Seawater microbial communities from Amundsen Gulf, Northwest Territories, Canada - Cases_109_9 | ecosystem: Environmental > Aquatic > Marine > Gulf | place: Canada: Northwest Territories... | reverse complement strand
AATAAGAGGTTAGCCGAACAGGTCATTTCCTTTGTAAAAGAGGTTACCGATAAACCCATTCGGTACCTGGTCAATACCTCATACCATGGCGATCATAGTTACGGGAATTATGTCTTCCCCAAAAGCGTCTCCATTATTCAGCATCGCAAAACCAAGGAATTTATGGACAACAAAGAGGCCTTTGAAGCTGACAAAAAGTTTATGGTCCAATATTTTGGCGCGAACCGGGGGATTGAAGAAGTTGTGGTAAGAGCAGGGGATATCATTTTAGAGGATGCAGGGAAATTAACCCTCGAACTAGGGAATAAAGAGGTTCAGATCATGCATATGGGATTTGCTCAAACTGAGGGAGACTTGTTCATCTGGGTCCCCGAAGATAAAGTGTTTTGGACCGGAAATCCTGTAGTGGCGGGCCCTCCTGCTTTGCCCTGGTTACTGGACGGAAAACATGACCTCAGTTTGACAACTATGAAACGGATTCGCAATTTTCTTCCAAAAGATGCTATTGTGGTTCCCGGTCATGGCGTTTCTATTAGCCCAAAAGATTTAAATTTCAAAATCCGGTATTTGGAGGCTTTGGACCGGGAAGTAAAGAAGGCTTTGAAAACGGGGTTGACTCTTGATCAGGCGCAAAAAAACATTACCATGCCGGAATTTCAGGGATATGCCCTATTCGGCTGGGTCCATACCCAGGTGAATGTGCCTGCTACATATAAAGATCTGTCCAAAAAAGCAAAGAATTAAAAAGGGAAATTCCTAAGGTCAAATTTAGTCATTTCTCCCATTTTTCAGGATAAGCACAAATTGCTCTTTGTCCATTGCAATTTGTTCTCTGATAATATTCCTCATTATACATGCATACACCCTCGCGAACCACATTAACCGATTCAATTTCCGAACTGAGCCCTATCGGAAGATCAGGTTTTATTTTTTTTTCGATTTTGTGATATTCGCACAACTCGCTTTTAATGTTCATCATAATTCCTCCCTTCAATCTATACCATAAATTGATGCTTGGTGGCTGCTGCCTTGAGTTTTTTTGGTAACGGAGACAATCTTTATGGTCTTTTTTCATTAAAAAACGCATTTTCTGTGCCAACTGGATTAAATTTCTTTTTAGTTAAAAAAAAATTCGGATGATGCACGCCTTTCAAAAGTTAACCTACAAAATATCAATAAGTTAATCAATTTGTTTTATGCTATGATTATTGCTCTTCAACTATAGTCAATGGGGTTATATAACCCACTTGGGTTATATGGCTCCTTTCTGTCTCATTCCATGATAAATTTCTGATGAATGGATACCGGGTTAGTTTGCAGGGGTTGAATCTGGTTTGGTGTTTGGCCTGGTGTATTTCGCTTCTGGCGAGGGCAGCCCATAATAAAACCCCTGGATATAGTCAAAACCGAGTTCTTTACAGACTCTTACTTCTTCTTCCCGTTCAAGACATTCAGCCAGGGTCTTAATATTCATACTCTGAGCTAATTTTAGAAGCATATGAACCAGCTCTTGACGCTTCCTTGGCGCTTTGTCGATATTTCGAACAAGGGTGATATCAAATTTCAGATAATCCGCTGGAGCTTCCACCAGTTCCATTAGCCTAGACTGACCGGCCCCAAAGTCATCGTAAGCAAGTTCAATGTCCAGTTTTGCGAGATTATCCTTAAATTGTTTCATCTCAGATATATTAGTAACTGCTTGTTCATGTATCTCAAGCACAAGGGGTAGATGAGAATAGTCGTGACGCAAAGTTTCCAAACACCTCAAAAGTTTAGCAGAATTGGCTATCTCAGAAGGGTGGATATTTAAAAAATACTTGTTTTCAAGGGAAAATGTTGCAGCTTTTTTGAGCCCTGTTTCTCGAAACAGCTCGCTTAGATTAATTGCTTTATTACAACTCTCGGCAATTCGAAATAACATGCTCGGGTTTTGTGGTATCGAAGGGTGCTTTCCTCGCCCGAGAAGCTCATATGCATAGACTTCATCGTTGTCGGTTGCAACAATAGGCTGGTAAAGGGGATAAACAGCTCCCTGGTCCAGCAGTTCTTGCAGCTCTTTAATTCCTGTGGGGATATTGTCTGGAAGAGTCTCAAAGCCAATAACCGTGGCATCATTTGAAACCTGATCAGAATGGTTAATCAATCTTACCCCGAAATCAGAAAAATGGATAACATCGCCATGCTTTAAGTTTACCAGGCCTTGAATTTTTTTTCGGTTAACAAAGGTGCCATTAGTGCTTCTGTTGTCTCGCAACACAATGGAGCCATCCACAAGATCAAATTCCGCATGAATACGGGAAGCGGTCTTGCTGGGTATAGTAAGGCCAAGACCCTCTTTGCGGCCTACTCTAAATGGAAAGGTCTTAAGCGGCAAACGGCCCATTGTGTTCTTCGACTCAAAAAAAAACCCCTCAATGAACCACTTATTCATAAGATGCCTTTGCGCTTTATTGCCTTAATAGAATTTGATTTTTTGGGAAAAGTTTCATTGACCCTCATTATAACTTGGGGCAAAGAATAAAAAGAGACTATCAAAAGAGAACTTTGGAGTTAATTCTTTTCTATATGAAACAAGATTTCTCTCCCCCCCTTAGGGCTTATCCTTCTGAAGATTAAATCCTCGGCCTGCAAACAGCAAGGGATTTTTTGGAGTTGTTCTTCCCTGCTTTTATTTCCTCCTGTTTAAAAGATTTCGCTGAAACAGTTTTTATATTGTCTTTAAAATAACAATGGCTCAAAGGCTTGATTATTTTATCTTGTAAAAACTACGGAGCCCATGCTAAGACGGCCGTTTTTAAGTTAAAAGAATCACTGCGTCTAAAACCTCCTTAGTTTATTTAGCTGCGATTACCCCTCCCTGATGCAGGAAGTTTTTTAGGCTTTAAAACAGATTTGGACATTAGAATACATTAACATATATAATAATGCATATTTAATTTAAAATGGCGACAAAGAAATTCCAGTTTGCTAACCGTTTATTGAAAGGTGAAGGGGGATTTGATGGCCAGCGAAAATAGAAGGTTTATAAGGATCGCTGTCCCCTGTAAAATATTTATTTCGCTTCCCAAGAAACATACCATTGTCACCTACAGTGAAGATATTGGGGACGGAGGCATACGGGTTAATATTAATGAAAAACTGTCTTATTCATCTTTAGTGGACTTAGAAATATATATAAAGGATAAAAAAATTATTACCCAGGGGAAAATCGCCTATACATTATACTATAAAAAGACTCCTCTCTATTATTCCACAGGAATAGAATTTCACAATATGAAGGAAGTTGATAGACGCCTGGTTAATAATTTTGTAAATGAAATTAGCTCAGAAGGATAAACTTGCAAAAGGGCAAAAACAAGTTTAATATTTTAATATCAATTATAAAACTTTAGGGAGTTAAGGATCATTTTCCTGTCTCCTAATTCTTCATGTGAAAGTAATTTTTTATGGGACAAGATAATAGGACTGAAGAAAGACGACCTTTGCAAAAAGAATGCATTCTGGTTAATGAATTTGGATTGATAGAAGCGCAAACAGTTGATATATCAGGAATGGGGCTAAGGGTAAAGACTGATAGCACATTGCCATTTAAAAATGGTTGTGAACTGGGTGTCCTTATTCAGAGAATGGAACTCCCTCAGGCAAAATTAATGTGGACAAAGAAGGATTTTAATAATACGACCAGATTAGGATTAAAATTTCAACTGCCTTTTCCTGGCTTCAAACATAAGTATTTAACCCTTTAATTTTTATACCCCTGTAAGTCCCTGTACAAGCCCTGCCAGAGCATAGAATTGTTATATACTCAAGATGCCTTACCTCATAAATGGCTTTATAGAAATTCCTCGCATTTAACTCTTTATTCCTCAGAGATTTTTTGAATGCTAAAAATTGGTGTATGGACTCTTTGGGGCCTCAAATTATGGCATATTTTTGAAGTTAATCCATTGATTTTAGTAAAAAGAATGGCTGGGGGAGAAGGATTCGAACCTTCGTTAAGCGGGTCAGAGCCGCTCGTCCTGCCGCTAGACGATCCCCCAGTAACATTTAGAGGCAAAAAAAAAGAAGGGTGATAAAGCGATAATACTTAAAGGCTCCCTTAAAATCCGTTGTTGTTTTCACAACCCTCTTAATTCGCTTTTGCTAAAAAAAATAAAAGAAGAGCCCTTGTTTTTAAGATTATAAAATCCCATTCTTGTAATGTCAAATCTTGCCTTATCCCAATTGCCGATGAAAATTCCCCTACCGAATTCTGATTAAAGAGCCAAATTCCCGCTTGCGTCAAGGTCAAGAAAATTCTGATATTTTTCAGGGTTGTTGTTTTTGATATAGCGAAAATACCCGGCGCAAGCTATTATTGCCCCGTTATCAGTGCAAAGATTATGTCCGGGGATATAAATATTTATATTTTTTTCTTGAGCGGTTTTGATAAGATTTTCCCTTAAAAAATTATTCGATGCCACTCCGCCAGCCACCACCAGGCTCCCGCACTTAAAATATTCAAGCGCATGAAAAGCCTTGAAAGAAAGGACATCTAAAGTTGCCTGTTGAAATTCCGCGGCAACATCCGCTTTAGTAATTTTTACCCCATTATTTGATAGAAAAGACCTCACGCTCGTTTTAAGGCCACTGAAACTAAAATCCAAGTTTCCCTTAGCCAACATGGGGCGGGGAAAATTTATTATCCCGGGGGTCCCCTTTTTTGCTAACTTCTCGAGAACGGGGCCGCCAGGATAATCCAGACCTAACATCCTTGCGACTTTATCAAAAGATTCTCCAACAGCATCATCCCGCGTCCGTCCTAGGACTCTATATGCCCCAAAATCTTCAACATAATACAAATCCGTATGCCCCCCGGAAATAATCAATGCGACAAAAGGAAAATCAGGGGCATTCTTCTCCAGGAAAATAGACAACAGATGGCCTTCCAGGTGGTTCACCGGTATCAGAGGTTTGCGAAGGCTGTAGGCAAGGCCTTTGGCTATATTAACGCCAATCAAAAGGGCTCCGATCAGACCGGGTCCCACCGTTACCGCAACTCCATCCAGGTCATTCATACTTAGGTTTGCTTCTTCCATTGCCTGATGAATAACAGTGGGAATATTGATTAAATGATTGCGGCAGGCAAGCTCAGGAACCACTCCGCCGTATTTTGCATGAATATTAACCTGGGAGGAGACAATGTTGGATAGGATCTCTCGACCATCTTTTACCAATGCTGCCGCGGTCTCGTCGCAAGAAGTTTCAATTCCAAGAATTAGCATGTTATAGGGGGGCTCTATAAGTCTTCCTTTTATTAAGAGGTTTTCATTTTTTGCTTCTGAATTTCGTAAAACAGAATTGCCGCCGCGCATGAGACGTTGAAAGAATTAATCCTGCCTGATTGAGGAATGGAAATAATTTCATCGCAATTTTTTTCTATAAGGGGACGAAAAGGTTTTCCTTCCCCTCCAAAAACCAGAACAATCGGTCTTTTGAAATCACAGGAAAAACAATAATTCCCGGAACACTCCTTTGCCCCTATTAACCAAAATCCCTTTTCTTTCAACAAACGAATAGAATTCAGGATATTGGACACCCGGCTAATAGGCATATATTCTAAGGCTCCGGCAGAGCTTTTTGAAACAGTGGCTGTCAAATCCGCGGCCCTGTCTCTAGGAATAATGACGCCTCCAATGCCAAGGATTTCCGCGGACCGTATTATGGAACCAAGATTTCTCGGATCTTCAATATGGTCAAGAAGAACCAAAACCGGATGCGGGCCTTTTGATAAAGAAACCTCTATCATCTCTTCCAGGGAGATCAGTTCTTTGCCTGAAATTATTCCTGCTACTCCCTGATGATTAACCCCGGGGCAAATTTTTTGGAAGGTTTTTAAATTAACAGACTTAAATTTAATGCCTTGAATTTTTGCATAATTTATTATTTGTTCTACCTCTTTGCCTTTTCTTCTGTTGGAAATATAAATTTTTAAGATTCTACGTTTTTGTGATTTTAACGCCTCTAATAAAGGATTGACTCCGAAAATTATATTGCTTCCGGCGTTATTCATAAAGCGGCCAAGGGGCCATAACCACAATTCGGCAGAAAAAGCCGAATTGGACGGATTCCTAAGGAAGGCCGCCCAAAGGGTTGAGCCCAAGGATGGGCGAAATCAAATAGGGCTTCCGTTCTGGAGAACAAAAGAAAAAACTTGTTCAAAAAACAAGCTTTTACAGAGTAATAGTATAAAGCGGCGAGGCGTCGCAACCAAAAGGAGCTGCCGCTCCGGTGAGCTAACAGAAAAAACTTGCTCAAAAAACAAGTTTTTACAGAGTAATAGTAGAAATTTCTCATGGGTTATTCCTTTTTTTCCCTAAGGCTTTACTCTCCATGTGGTTCCCGCGGGGCTATCGTCAAGGAGAATTCCTTTTGCGGCAAGCTGTTCTCTTATTTTATCCCCTGTTTCCCAATCTTTATTTTTTCTTGCCTCTGCTCTTGCATCAATCATTTTTTCTATTTGTATTTTGCTTAATCCAATCTCAACTATCCTTTTTACTTTAAAGCTTTCTAAAAATTTCGAAGGATCTTCTAAAAACAATCCCAAAACTTTGCCAATTTTTAGAATGGCCGCTTTTCCGCTTGCAATTTTGTTTCTTAATTTTTCAGCGTTTTGTCCTTTGTCCTTTTCCAATTCGTCTTTGATAGCGTTGAGGCTTCTTAAGTATTCATTTAAATATCCAAGAGCAAGGGCGGTATTAAAATCATCATCCATAGCGGCGGAGAATTTCTCCATTATTTTCATATCAGGCTGAAAAGAATTGCCGGAGGATATTTTATTGGCCGAATTTAAGAATTCATAAAAGCGATTGAGCGCTATACCCGCCTCATTTAAGTTCTGGTCAGAAAATTCAATAGGGTTCCGGTAATGACTGGATAATAAAAACAATCTAATCGTTTCCGGTGGGTATTTTTTAAAAACCTCTCGTATAGTAAAAAAGTTTCCAAGGGATTTGGACATTTTTTGTTTATTAATATCCACAAATCCATTATGAATCCAGTATTTTATTGGTTTTTTACCCGAGGCCCCGTGAGATTGAGCAATTTCATTTTCATGATGCGGAAAAATTAAATCTTTGCCTCCGCCATGAATATCAAAGGTGTCTCCAAGATACTTTTGCGACATTGCGGAGCACTCTATATGCCAGCCGGGTCGCCCCATTCCCCAAGGGCTTTCCCATGCCGGTTCACCGGGTTTGCTTTCCTTCCACAAGGCAAAATCGAGGGGATTCTTTTTCTTTTCGTCAATTTCAACTCTTGCGCCTGAGTAAAGTTCATCAATTTTTCTTCCAGAAAGCTTCCCGTATTCCTGAAAACTTTCAACAGAATAATTAACATCTCCCCCAGCTGGATAGGCATGCCCTTTTTCTATTAAACGTTGAATCATATGAATCATTTCCTGAATATGCTCTGTGGCTTTAGGCTCATGGGTTGGAGAATCAATTCCAAGGGCATTCATGTCTTCATAAAAGGCTTTAATATATTTGTTCGAAATTTCTTCGCAACTTTTTCCTTCTTCATTGGCTTTCTTGATAATCTTATCATCCACATCTGTAAAATTACGGACATAAACAACTTGATAACCAATAAATTGCATGTAACGGGAAATGACATCGAAAACAATACCCGCTCTTGCATGACCGATGTGGCAGTAGTCATACACGGTAACACCGCAAACATACATTGTTACCCGGCCCTGGACCAATGGGACAAAAGACTCTTTTTCTCTAGTAAGTGAATTATAAATTTTTAAACTCATTGAAACTCCACTGTAGTTTTTGTTTGTCATACCCAATACAAATGATTTTTTATGGAATGGGTATCATTAAGGATGAGATTGTTTTAAGCAAGCATTTTTGCTGAAAACTAGCATGCTGGATTTTAAAACCGGAGCTATTTGGGCCCTTTGCTGAAGCGCCACCGGGGATGTTTTTTCTTGATATAATTTAAAAGTTCATCATAGGTTTTAAAATATTCCGTAAAATCATAGTCGCCGGTGACCTCACAGGCATCAGTCTTATGATTACGGCAGACGGAAAATCTTTTATCATAGATTTTGCATTTCTGATCTTTTCCAAGAAATTGGCATGGAGAGTTAAAATTAATGTGCCACTTTTGTTCATCAATATAAAAAGAAACCTTCCTATGGGCAATCATCCACAGATTATATTCAAAATCTTCTCTTGTTTTCGGCTCGTCGATTTCCATGGAAACATAACCACAACATACTGCTGGTTTGCAAGCATCGCAAGGTGATGACATATTAAATACCCCTAAATGGTTAAACTCTGGGACAGAATTGGCCCAACCTATTTTGAGAATGAATTCAGTAGATAAAAATTCTACTTTCCTTGCCTAAAAGACATAGATAATAATGATTCAAATCTTATTTTTCAATTATTTATTTAAAAAATTTATAATAAAATCATCTTTTAATGATTAAAAATATCATTTTATCATACTTAAAGCTCTTTGCCCTAATGGATACCCCAAAAAATCGATGGAGAATCTCATGCCATGATAGTGGGGCTGGTTAGTAAAGCCCACCCACAGAACCATCCAATGTGGATTTTATCGCTGGGAAGGAGAAGGCGCAGGAAAAGAAAATATAGAGATATAATAGAGATATGAGTGAAGACAGGGCCGAATTTTTGGGCGATATGCCATGGCCATGGAGAAACTCTATTGCGCCCTCGCCATTTTCTCGCCTGATTTAATAGGTAAATCTGATCAGCCTGGTATTTTGCTCATTTTCTATAGTAACGGTTTGTTCCTTTGAAATAAACTCATTATGCCAGGTTTCCAATTCATATTTGCCTAAAGGCACATTATTGATTGTAAAATATCCATCGCCATCCACTTTAGTAAAAAATGGATTTTGAAGCGCCAGAATGTATCCTCTCATTTGGGGATGAATATTGCACAAAAGAATGGTCTCCCCTTCCTTGGGAAAAGAGATCGGCCCTGCTGCCGCGCTTGGCGGGATTCCATAATTAAATGATACCGAAGAGCCGTTAGCCGCATGAACATTGTGCATACTAACATCATTATTAACGAAAAGGACCTTTCTCTTGGCTATCATGGGAAGAACCTTAGGATAAAACTGATTATTTTTTTGAAAACTGGTGACTATTTCTTCAGGTATCTTAAAGTGTTTTGGATCTACATTTTTAATATAAACAACAAAATTATCGAATTGCCCTATTCGGTTGGAAACGATTTTCCCCTTTATCGTGGCCGCTCGACTTTCTGACAAAGATATAAGTCCAGCAACAATAAAAACAACCAATCCAGCCATAAGGGCGCTTCTTTTTTTCATGGCTACTTTTTTGCTCCTTTAAAATTAAAATCCCAGGAGACATCGAAAGGTTTCCACCAGGGGGCAACACCGGTTACGGGATCGGTATGCCGGCCAAACTCTCCGCTATCAGGGGGATCAAAATGAAAGATTAGTTTGTACTTGCCGAAAGGGAGCAAAAATTGCGCGCCATAATGAGGACCGTCTTTGGCCACCATGGGAAACAATTTTCCCTTTACCGCTATACCCTGCTCATTTTGAAGGGTATAGCTGACACTTAAACCTGGGATCCATTCCCCCGCGCCAAAACCGTTTTCGTTGCCAATGGAGGCGTGAATGTCCGCTTCCAGATGGATGACTTCTCCAACCTTTTTTTTCATTATATCGTCCATACCCTGAGAATGATCCATTTTTACCGGAGGAAGCCATACGGCGGCGATATCCATCTGGTTTTTCTCTACATTATCACCTATTGGATACTCGCGAAAGGGAGCCCCATGCGCCAATGAAGAAAGCAGGCCCAAAATCGTCAGGAATGACAACATTATTTTTACGCTAAAATGCATTTTTCCTCCTCTTAATCTGTTTCGAAATTTATACTATTACACTATAAAAGCTTCTTTTTTTAGAAGGATTTTCTGTTTGCTCACCAGAGCGGTAGCTCTATTTGATTTCGCCCATCCCTGGGCTCAACCCTTCGGGCGGGCCTTCCTTCGGAATCCGTCCAATTCGGATTTCTCCACCAAATTGTGGTTGCGGCCCTTTGGCCGCTTTATGTTATTTCACTATTCCTTAATTGTTATACTAACCTTTTTTTTGCTTTTTGAGCATTCCCTCCATTTTTGACATTTCCCAAGAGCGAAGAAAGCTCGGCTCTCAAAGATTCCAGATGATTCAATAACTCATGGGAACTGCTGTCGATTTCGTTTAAATGCTCGGAGATTTTCTTTATTTCCTGACCGGAATTTGAAGCCGTTAGCCTTATTCCGCTGGAGGCATGCGCGCGAATATGCTCCACCTTATTATGCAGCTTATGTAGATCCTTAAGGGTGTGGGACACGTCCTGCAAAACACGCCCTTGGGCTCTATAAGGATGGACCACAAACAGGTAAATAAGCGCAATAAAAGCTGCAATCAACATAACCATCTGCAAAGTCACAGATTCCAGCGTGGGGTGGATTCCCAAAATACCTATGCGGGGAATCCAATCAATCGGCGTGGCGCGCAAGAGACCTCCTATTTGCAATTCCACTATCCCTTCACCTGCAAAAACAAAAGCCATGTAATATAGAATTAGGCTCGTAGCGTTAAAAAAGGGTCTAATGGGTATCTTTGCGGTTCCATATTCAAATAGGTAATAAACACCCACCAGGAACAAACACCCCACTGCAAAACCTCCCCAGATGGAGATGCCGCCACTGCCGCTGGCCCTAGAGAATAACGCGGAGTAAAACAGGATTGTCTCCGCCCCTTCCCTATAAACAACAATAAAGGAGGCAAATCCAAGAGTTAACACGCTTCCCTTGCCGATTGATTTGATCACCTGGTTTTGTATATAGGCCATCCACTTAGCCGCCTCGGCCTTGCTGGTGAGCCAATAGCTAACGTAGAACAGCACAGCGGCGGCAATTAACATGGTAATTCCCTCTAGATTCTCCCGGCTCGATCCGCTTTGAGTGTAAACTTTTAGAAAAAGAAGGGCGGTGCCAATGCTCAGAACAACGGCTGTAAGAGCTCCCATTCCAACAATTTTTACTTTATCGGTGTTTTCCGTTTTGCGCAAATAGGCGATTAAGGCGCTGATAATGAGGATGGCTTCAAATCCTTCCCTTACTATAATAAAAAAAGAACTAATAAATAGTTCTAACACGCTTGTTGAAGAGTTTAATTTATTCGCAATCTTTCCTAATTGGCTGATCAAGCCATTCATTGAGGATTCCACTTGTTCTATTGGAGCTCCTTTTTCGATCATCCCAAGAATATTGGCAAACTTGGATTCAAGTTCCGACTTTAAGTTCCCCGATTTCGATGCTATTAATGATTCCAGACCTTTTCCTTCAAAAAAATCAAAATAGGCATCTGAAACCAAACTTTTGGAACCTCGCAAATCACCCTGTTCATAGAGCGCTAAAGCCTCATGCAATATGAGATCAATTTCCTTGACCACGTCTGACGGAGAGAAAACGCTTTTTGCGATTTTTTTGAGAATTTTGGAATCCGTATTTTCTTGCGTCACTTCCGGCAGGGCGGCAGGGGGAATTACATATCCCGCGCCTTCCACGGGAATATTTTTTTTGTCCAGAAAAGCGGCATCCTGTTCAAGCATTTCAAAAAGATCCAAAACCCCCTGGCTAACTCTTTCTGAATTATTTGCTGTCATTCCTTTTCGAATATTGCCAAACATTTTTTCCAATTCATATGCTCTGGCGGAAGAAATATATTTTTTAACCATCATTTCCATACCCATAGCTTCGAACTTCTCAAAATAGGCATCCGATAGAATTTCCTTCGCTAAAAGAGCATCCCCATTGAGATAAGTTTTGTGAGACAGATCAATCTGAGCAAGGATTTCAAGCTTTATCCCTTCCCAATTAGACGGAATGGAAACAGCAGAGGCCATGCAGGCAGGGTAACATGATAAAACTATTGCCCACATCAACGTTAGAACAGTTAGAAGTTTCCTTTTTTCTTTAGAACTAAATTTTTTCATTTTTTTACAAGGCAAAATTTTTTGTCTGGTCATATCTTTGCAATCACAATAATGATAATCATTATTAATTCTTAATGTCAAGAATTAACAAATTACATTCCTCTCCAGCGTCTTACCCCATAAACGCAACGCGGAAATAAGCAAAAATTTTGAATAGGGAATTTTTTATTAGACTCAGCGCTTGCCAAACCCCGATTTACTTTCAAACTCGGGATTTGGGTTTCAAATGGCGCGTAAGTTTTTATACAAAAATACCTAGGGATACATATATGCCAGGCCCATATTGAATTGGTTTTTATGGGTGTTGTTTCCAAAATTAAATCTTTGGTGATCCAGTTTTATTGCCACATTAGACGCCGGCATGTAGGAGAAGCCAACTGTGACGACTTCTGTATCTAAGCTGAGATCTCTGGCGAATCCACCTGGAACACCGTTATGAAGATCAAAGTTTTCATAGAGCACAAAAGGAATGAAATCGTGATCAGTATTAATATTAAGCAACTGTGGCAAATGGATGCCTCCCTGTATATTAAAGCCAAAAATGTTATCCGGGGTAGTTTCGGTTGCCTTTATGTTTCCTGCCGCTCTGTTGAAGTTGGTTATTGCGGCGGCGTCGGCAATAAAGATATTAACTATGGTGCCGTTTGCTTCGAGCCATTCCCAGCGGAATTTGGCGTCCCCTTCAATTACGGTGGTGCGTCCTCCCTCGGGAATCAGGTCATGAGTTGTAGCTCCAGTGTAAAAGGACAAACCCAGTTGCAGCATTCCTTCAAACAGATTGACATGTTCCAGGCGGGCTGTTACAGCAAAATCATCAAACTGCGCGTGGTCGAGCTGCCTTCTTCCTTTGCGAATCCCGTCCTTGGGGCGAAAAAAACCACAATCGCCTCCTAAGTCAAGGGCGCTATCCCCACAATCAGATTTTTTGGGCTTAAGAGATTGAAGGGAATTGACTATATAAATCCTATACCTTAGTCCTTCCATTAATTGGGATAATTCACCGAAAATTCCAGCGCCGCCAGCCCCCCAGGTTGTGGGTATAACTTTGGATTGAAGTTCTGGACGTTCAACGGACCAAAACAGAGGGGGTTCATGAAATTCGTTCAAAAATCCCACCGGAATCAGAAGAGCTCCCGCGCGAATATTAAGGTAATTTTTGATTAAAAAATCCAGATAGGCAAATTCAAATTCCAGTTCTTGAGCGGCATGTTCGTAATCGATTTCCGCGTTCAAGTGAATCCAATCCGCTAACAAAACATGAATACCGAGCACAAACCGATGATTGTCCAACTGCGTAGGACCATTTGACGGGTTGTTGTAATGCAATTCTCCATATCCATGAACACTTACTCTTTTTTCTCCATGACCTCCCTCTCCAAGCTTCATGTTTTCAACTTCATCGGCCAAGTTTTCAAAATTTCTCTGTAATTCCTCAAGGGTTAACGCAAAAACAGCAGAAGAGCCAAACAAAACTAAAAGCCCCACAAACAAGAAATTCTTGAACCAAAATACTAATTTATTCACTTGCTTATTCTCCAAAAATAAGATTTATAAAAAAATAATAATTGAAACTATTTGCTTAATGATGACGATGATAATAATCCTTTACTTTTTTCACCCCCCTCTCAGTATTATTTAAAAACTGTCGCATAAATTATTTTTTACAGGCACATACTCAACCTTTCAAAAATGCGATATCATTTCAAAACACACCTATAAAATGATATTAATAACTGTTATCAATATAATAAAAAAATTTTATGCTTTCTTTAATATGAGAACATATAATGCGGCCGCGGCCTTTTTCACTCCTTTTATTATCGACCGGCCGGAAATTGTTGCCCCGGTAATGCTGTTAATGTCATTGAAGGAAGAAAAGGCATTTTTCCCAAAAAACTGCTTAAGAAAGAAACGAAACCTCACTTCCATTCCCTGGGGCTCTCTGTAAACCATAATGGCCACGTCCCTGACGGTCCCATCGGTATTCAAAACCACCATGAACGAAATGGGAAGGGTTTTCCCAATATAATGGTCAATAATCATATATCCTGTGGCCTTTCCAGCTTTTTTCCCCACATAAAAAACCAGCAGTTTATCTTCAATTTTATGTCCGGCTAATTCGCTAATTTTTTTTCTTTCCGCATCATCCAGCCAAAACCGCTCTTTAATAATCTCATCGGCATCTTTAAAGGAGCGTTTTAGCGCTTGTTTTTTGGTCAGATAAACTTCCCCAAATGATATTAAGGGATAAAGAGTCCATAGGGCAATAATGAAACAGGACAATATGGTCTTCATACTCGATACAATAAACTTGCAAAACTTTGTTTTTTTAGCAAAATTTTTGTTGGGAAACGGGTGGAAGCCCTTTTGGTTGTGGCCCTGGCCACTCTGTGGGAATTTAATAATAATTCCCTTTTTTTACATGGTTGAGAAGATGATGCAATTTCTTATCAATTGAATTGACATGGGCTTCGAGCTTGTTAATCTCATCTATATTTCTACTTTTGACTAATGATTTGCAAACCAGAATATGTTCTTTAATATGTTCGGCTAGCTCATGTAAGCTTAAACTATCCTTGGTAATTTCTTGTGTTTTTTCTTCAAAGTCCAAAATTAAATCCACCTTGTCCAATTCTTCAATATTTTTTTTTCGCTCTAACCAAATTTTGGTTCTGATACAATAAATATATAAACCGGTAATTGAAATAATAATCAACGCCACTGAAGCAATGTCAAAAATAACATAGAAATAATTCCCAAAAAAACGGCCTGTATGAATTTCAGTAACCAACTTTAATAAGTTCATTTTTTTTTCATATTTATTTTGTTCCTCTTTGGCGGAGTTTAAAGAATAATGCTTCAAATTATTTTCACTATCAATTGAAAAAAAACCTTGATTTGCGCCTATTAAAATTTTTCCTTTGGAAGGCCCTAAAAAATTAATTGCATTTATTCTCATTTCCTTGTCAGGGTTTTGAAATATTTTCTCCCAGGTTTTTCCATTATTCATGGATTTGTAAAGTTTATTCCCAGAGGCCACAATAAACTCATTTTCCTGCCCGGGATAATTTGCAATAAAGCTAATAGATTTGTCTGGCAAATATAAATCCCAGTTTTTACTGTTATCGGACAACCGAAACAACCCGGAATTAGTTGCCACTAATATGGTATGCGGGCTCGATCTTGAGGAAGAAATTGAAAGAACAGGATGATTTAGCTGTTCTTCTGAAAACCTCGCCCAATTAAGCCCTCCATCGGTTGTTTTAAATAACCCGGATTCTGTTCCCGCAAATATAGTGGAGGGATTTTCAGAAATGATATGAACCGTGGATATGAGACCGCCAGATTTTACCGGGATTTTTTCAAAAATTTCCTCCCAGGTTTCTCCTCTATCTTCGGAAAGAAAAATCTCGTTTTGAGTGGCCGCAAATATTCTCTGACCATTGGAGGGGTCGATGGCCAAATCCGTAATATCTGTATGCTCCAAACCTGATGTTTCTTCAAACCATTCGTCCCAGCTTTCTCCGCCATTGGTTGATTTAAAAATTCCTTTTTTAGCGCCAGCGTATAAAACCTGATCGTCAATTGGATCAGATTCAATTACAGAAATATCAAGATTATAAAGCCCTTGATTTGCTTCTATCCAATTTTTTCCTTCATCTGTGCTCTTAAAAATTCCACGGTTTGTTCCAACAAGAATAGCAGAGTATTCATTTGGCAAGATGTGTATAGTCCTTACCTCTAAAATGGCCTTTTGTTGTATTTCAAAATATTTATCTGGAACATATTTTTGGCTGATCATTTTATCTTTAAGCTGCAAAGTCTCCGCATGCATCAACAGAACACCGGAAACTGCCAGCAGGATAAAAAACAACAATCCAATTAACCCTAGGTATTTGTGCAACCATCGGGAGATTTTAGTCCACACAAGCATAACCATATATTATAGCCAGGGGCTGTCTTCAAGACACGCTTTGCCGTTGTTCAGTATTGATATTAATTATCATTATTAAAAAATAAGGTCTGATTATATTCATCCCCTCATAGGGTGTCAAGCTTTTTATTTTGCTCAACAAAATATTTTACCCAAACTTCAGCATAGAAAACTTTACTGGATTTGGAAAAGATATGCTGCTTTCCTTTTACCTAAACTTCAATAGGTCTGACAATTTATTTTTTTTGCAACATAAAAAACTCCTTGACTGAATAACCCTTTCGGGCTATGCTTCGGTTGCTGGCTATCCTTAAGTTAGGTTCTAATTTTGACCATGGAGATCAGAGCAAATGTTAAAACCGTCGTCGAGGTTTTTTGGGCCAGGGAAAACGGGCAAGAACATTATTAATGTCTTCCACTACGTTCAACAAGTATTTCAAGAAACATTTCTCTTCAACAAAATTTTATTTACTTCATTATTTGTTTGCACTGGCGCCTTAACTCGCAACATAAACATCTCCCAAAGCAACAAGAAGCGGCAAGTGATTCATAATCCCTGTATTTTCACCTCAAAATTTGCTGAAATAAAATCCATGAATAATGGCAATAACGGGATAATCAACATGCGCTATGGTTAATAAAATCATTACCTGGCAAAACCTTGGTGGAGAAGGAAAATGAAGATTCAACAAGATCCGTCGCGGGGATTTAGAAAAATTGAAAAGCTCCCTCATGGAGTTCATATTGGTTTTATTTACGAAAATATTAACGACTTATTACAAGCCGTTTCTTTATTTTTTAAATTTGGCTTGGAAAGAAATGAAATGTGCCTTTGGGCGCTTCATAAAGGTTTAACTCTCTCTAAAGCAAAAGCGGTCCTGAAAAAAACAATTAAAGATTTGGATAAAAAGATTGATATAGGTCAAATAAAGTTTAAAAATCATAAGGAATGGCATGTTGAGGGAGAAAATTTTGACGTTAGCATGGCAATAAAAAATTTGAATTCGGAAGGCGTGGAAGCCTTTCATAATGGGTGGAATGGGCTAAGAGTAAGCGGTAATCCCCTTGAATTCAACATTCATTGGGATGTTTTAAGAAAATATGAGGAAACTGCCACACAGACATTGCATAAGCACAAAATAATTGCTCTTTGCGCTTATCCCGCAAATCAATTGAGTCTTAATAAAATGATAGAAATAGTCAATTCACACCCTTTTACACTGACCAGAAAGGGGAGCGCCTGGGTCATTGAGGAAAATTTGACCTTAAATTCCATAAGGACAATAAAGAGAGATTTGAAAATCAAAATAAAGGACCTGCAAAAATTTAAAAATCTTTCTATAAACCGGGAATTAAAGATGGTGGAACTTAAGCAAAAAATACAAAATTTGAAAAACAAATTGAAGAGATATAAAAATGCAAGGGAAAACAAAAATTAGAAAAATTTCAAAAAAGACACCCATTTTGCCGGAGTTCAATTCCCAAAATGCCATCGAAAATGTCATTGATTCTATCCTGGTCTCCGATTGCAATGGGGATATCCGTTATATTAATAGCGCTTTTGAAAACCTCACCGGCTATTCCAGGATAGAAGTCATTGGAAAAAATCCAAGAATTCTAAAAAGAAGAAAAATAGATTCTAATGTTTTTAAACAGATGCGAGAAAAGGCCCTAAATAAAGAAACATGGAAAGGAGAAATCATTGACAAGAAAAAGAATGGGGAGATTTTTGTTTTTGATTTGGCGATTTCACCCTTTACTGATATGGACCAAATGACTGTTAATTTTATTGGGATTGGCAGAGATATTACCCTGGAACATAAAATCAGAATAAGCCTTCAAAAAAAATCGAATAAACTAGAAAGATTGATAGAGGAAAGAACTGGAGATATTGAAGCGCTTTCAGATGCAGAATCCGCGATAATGAACATGATGGAAGATCTGCATCAAGCCAAAAAGAGTTTAGAAAGTGTGCTAAGCAAGAGATCGGAATTACTGAGAAGGTCTGAAGAAAAATATAAAAACCTGGTTGAAAAGGCAACTGAGGCGATAATTATGGTAAATGAAAAAGGAACTATATCGCTCTGGAATAAAGTGGCAGAGAAGATTTTCGGTTATGCCTCTAGTGAAGCAATCAAAAAAAATATTAAAATAATAATACCTAAAAAGTATAAGGAAAAGTACAGCAGGGAAATAAAAAAAAATTCAACCACTAGGAAAAGCGATTTTATAGGAAAAACCGTTGAACTAATAGGATTAAAAAAGGATGGCTCCTGTTTTCCACTAGAAGCAAGTTTTTCTTTCGAAAAAGGAGTTGGAAACAAATTCCATATAATGGCTATTGCAAGAGATATTACGAGTAGAAAAATGATGGAAAGGCAGATATTACAATCAGAAAAACTTACATCTATAGGGCAACTAGCCGCGGGAGTAGCCCATGAGGTGAATAATCCATTGGCCATAATGGGAATAGATTTGGAATTAATGAAACAACATTTCCCAAAAGGTAGCCCTGTTTTAAAAAATCTGCAATCCATTAAAACGCAACAAAAAAGAATTGCAGGAATAGTTCAGGGGCTTTTGGAATTGAGCCGACCAGTTAGAAGTCCGATAAAGAAAGTGGAAATTGTTAAGCTTTTACAGGATCACACAATACGAATAGCTTTGAAGAGATTAGAAAAAAATAATATTAAGGTCAATTTTTCAACGGAGAAATGCCGCGGTTTTGTGGCAGCGTCCAAATCTCAACTTATCCAGGTCTTTTTGAATATGATTAATAATGCTGAAATGGCAATGCAGGAAAAAGAAGAAAAAATTAGAAAAGGAAAATTAAAAATAGAAAATTACCAGAAAAAGTTTAAAATTTCAGCTCGACGGTCAGAAAATAATTCTTTATTATCCATTGAATTCTTGGATAATGGAAGCGGAATCGAAAAGAAAAATTTGGAAAACATTTTTAACGCTTTTTATACCACAAAAGGCGCTAAAGGAACCGGCCTTGGCCTATCTATTTCCAATGAAATTATAAGCAATTTAGGAGGCAGCATAAAGGTAGCGAGCCGACCAATGGAAGGAACATGCTTCAAAATTGACCTTCCTACTCTAATATAATTGGGCCCTTTCGAAAGATAGAAAGGCGCTCATTACCCCATATAACAGGCAGTTTTTTCTCCCCGCATATTCGTAAGATTTATAAATTTTGCAACAAAGACTTAACTATGAAAAAAAGAATTTTGTTCATCGATGATGAAAAAGATTTATGCGCAAAGGTTAAAATCTTTTTATCTCAAAAGGGTTTTGATGTTACCACCGCTCCTGATGGAAAAAAAGGCTCCAGTTTGCTGAAAAAGGAAAAGTTTCCATTAGTAATAACTGATATTATGATGCCTGATTATGATGGACATAAAATTCTTAAATTTACTCAGGCTAATATTCCTGATTCGCTAGTAATTGTCGTCACAGGATATGCATCCCTCACCTCCGCTATTGATGCCCTGCGGGAAAAAGCTCATGATTATATTCTTAAACCTTTTGATTTTAATATTTTATTAAAAAGCATAGACAGAGCATTTGAAATTATCAGCCTGAAAAAGTCCAAAGCTGAGGCGGAAAAAAAACTTAAAGACTTGGCCACAATTGATGATTTAACAGGTTTGTTTAATCAGCGATATTTCTTTGCCGTTTTATCGAAGGAGATACAAAGAGCAAAACGATATAATCAGCCCCTTTCTTTAATGATCCTTGATTTAGATAATTTTAAACATTTTAACGATACTTACGGTCATATCGAGGGAGACAAAGCGTTGCGAATTTCCGGCAGAACTATTAAAAAAGGCACTAGAGATATAGATTCCTGCTATAGATATGGCGGTGAGGAATTTTCTGTTATTATGCCAGAGACATTTATAGATCAAGCCTTAAATGTCGCTAAAAGGGTGCTCTCTTTATTGCAAAACACAAAATTTTCTCTTCAGGGCTTGGGGAATCATTCAGGGAATATTTGCATTACAGCAAGTATTGGTGTTTCTGAGTATAAAAAAAACTATAGTTTAGAAGATTTTGTTCGATCATCTGATGCATTTACTTATCAAGCTAAAAAACTTGGGAAAAACAGAATTTGCTATGACTTTAAAAACGCTAATTGTTGATTGTAAATTAGTGTTTAATTGCGGTGGATGCGATTAATTTCACAAAATTTTCCTTTTAAATTTATGCCTTTAGATTTAATACAGAGGTATTTTTGTTTCAAATGAGGCCAATGATTGCTTTTGGGGAATCAGAGGTTATATCTTTTTTAATTCTTCTTCTTTTAAAGTTTTTTTCAGAATTTTGCCAATTAGGCTTTTCGGCAAGTCCTTTTTGAATTCAATTCTCCTGGGGACCTTAATTTGCGAAAGGTTTTCTTTACAATATTTAATAACATCTTCCCCCGTTAAAAAGGCCCCTTCTTTTAACACCACAAATGCTTTTATATACTCGCCACGATCTTTGTCGGGAAGTCCAATTACCGCAGCTTCCATGATTTCTGGTTTTTCGTAAAGGAGTTCTTCAATTTCCCGCGGATAAACATTATTGCCTCCCACGATGATCATTTCTTTTTTCCTATCCAGTATCTGGCAAAATCCTTGCTCGTCCATTTTGGCAATATCGCCTGTATACAGCCAACCGTTGCTTAAAACTTTTTTTGTTTCGTCAGGCCGATTCCAGTAACCTTTCATAACTTGCGGGCCACTGACCACTAATTCTCCATCATGTTCAGGAGATTGACTCCTTTTAAACAATTTGCCTTTCACGATTTTCATATCTGTTCCCGGCACCGGTAGCCCAATGGTCCCCACTTTGCGATTATTAGAAACAGGATTCACATGAGTGACGGGGGAAGCCTCGCTAAGTCCATAGCCTTCAATGATTTTTTTGGAGGTGCGATTCTCAAATTTTTCTAAAACCTCTACAGGCAATGCCGCTCCGCCACTTAAACAAAACTTCAGAGATGACATCTTGTATTTTTTTATTAATGTCGAATTGTTAATTACAGAAAATATCGTCGGGACTGCTAGAAATAAAGTAACTTTATACTCTTCTATCGATCTCAATAATTCTTTAATTTTAAATTGAGGAAGCAAAACAATAGAGGCTGCCATTAAGATTGAAGCGTTCAACCCTACTGTAAGGGAAAAAATATGAAACAATGGCAAAACCACAAGAGTCGTTTCTTGACCATCAATTAAATCCGGGACCCATAAGCGGCTTTGGAAGGCATTGGCTACCAGGTTTCTGTGAGTTAGCATCACTCCTTTGGAAACGCCTGTGGTTCCCCCAGTATATTGAAGCAGGGCAAGGTCTTCCATATCAATAGATGGAGACTTGAGCATCTCCTTATTGGATTTAAGTAAATTTTTAAAGAAAAAGGTCCCTTCCTTTTTCTCAACTGTATGATCAATATTTTCAAACCACTGTTTGATTGGGAAAATAAGACTTTTAGCTAGGGGAAGAAAATCCTGTATGGAGGTAATAATATATTTTTTAACGTAAGAACCCACAAAAGCTTCTTTATGTTTGTGGTAGAGCACATCAAGGATAACCAAAATTTCCGCGCCACAGTCCTTTAATTGAAATTTCATTTCCCGGGAACTATACATTGGGTTTGTAGGAACCACAATTGCGCCGATTTTCAGCGCTGCAAAATAAAAAATTACAAATTCTGGACAGTTTGGCAAAACGAGCGCAATTCTGTCCCCTTTTTTAACACATAAACTTGTTAAAGCGGAAGCAATGCGATTCACCATGCTTTGCAATTCGCTATAGCTAATTTTGCGCCCAAAAAAAATTAGAGCTGTTCTCTCTGGATTATTTTGGACAGACTTATGTAGAATTTCTGAAAGAGATATTTGAGGGAATTCAAGGTTTTTCGGAACATTATTCTCATAAAATTTATGCCATATTTTGTCCATTTGATTTTACCTAGAATATACCGTTAATTTAGTGAATGATTTCTCTCGATGAAAATGGTTGTTAAGAATTCCTCCTACTTAGAATATTTTAACATTACTAAAATGATCCCCCTAAAATTTGCCAGAATTGCCTGGACAAGCTAGGGGAACTTGGGCAGTGTTTCGCGAGATGAGGATTTGAAATTAAAACCCAGCATCAAGGAAAACTAAATTTTCTTCTTTACAGCATCCACCACCATAAATGTTGAGCATTAAAAGGGATTGACTCAACCATTTAATGACAAAACAGATTCGGCAAAATTTTTTCTGATTAAATGGCCCTTAGGATAATGCTTTAATCTTCACAGTCTTATATAGAAAATTTTTAAAGGAGATATATTTTTTTTTCTCTTCAATATCTTTTTTGAAATTCTCATTACAAACCTTCAACTTTACAGCCAAATTTGGCAGGGCTCCCCCAAACTTTTCTCGAGCCAGGGCCACAACTCTTTTTACCATTGGCCTTGTTATCATATTATCAGAATAAGGTTTATAAACAGCATCCCAGAAATCAAACTCCTCTTCAGTTATTTGACACAAAATTTCATGAGCCGTTGAATCAACAAAATCATTCTCTCCGGAAAATCTATTGTTTGTTTTCTCCATTTCTGACAAAGAACCTGCTTTTTTAATTGCTTTAACCAAATCATTTTTTCCAATTATTGGACCGGTTAAAAACAATAGAGCTCGGAGTAGGATATTTTTCAACTCGCGAACATTTCCAGTATAATGATAATGAGTCAGATAGCTGGCAGCCTCTTTATCCAGCATTGGAACGGGACTTCTGTCACCTTTATTTTTGTATGTTGAGTATAATTTTCCAATAAAATGAGTAGCCAGGTCTACAATATCCTCGCGACGATCATTGAGAGAAGGCAAATTTATTGTAAATTCTCTGAGTCGGTGGTACAAGTCTTTCCTAAAATTTCCCGCCTGGATTTCTTTGTGAAGAATTTTGTTAGTAGCTGTTATTAGCAATACCCTTGATTGTCTTGGTTGATTGTCCCCCAGACGAGTAAAAACACCGCTATCTAAAAACCTGAGCAATTGAACTTGAGTTTTATGGTCCGCATCTCCTATTTCATCTAAAAAAACCACCCCGCCATTTGCTTCTTCAAATATTCCCTGACGATTTGCGTCCGCTCCTGTATAAGCTCCTTTTTTGTGTCCAAAAAGTTCGCTATAAGTCAATTCACCGCTTAATGCGGCTATGTTTGTTTTTTTTACGGGTAGTTTCTTATTATCAACGTTTGCCAACTGGAAAAGTTCGTTCAAAATGGAATATATATTGTTAAAGAAAAATTCTTTCCCCGAACCGGTTTCTCCGGTAATTAAAATATTTGGCAATCCAGGCATATCTTCTCTTCCTTGCTCTTTTCCCCATCGCAACATACGGTTACAAATGGATTCAGAGATAATGTTAATTTCCTTAATAACGGACCGTATGGCTTTGCTTTTACCAATGACATTCCCAAGGCTGTAGGAATGAACTGATGGATCACGGTATGAGATATCTCTTTTCAAATAGTCAATTTCCTTTTGCAATTGAATAATCTGCTGATAGTCGTAAATATCTTTTCCCACTAATTCCGCGATAATTTCAAGTATTCTCTGGTGTTCAAGAGTGAAGTAGTCTCTTTGAAAACTATCCAGGTTTATCACTCCAATAATATCTTTTCCATATTGAATAGACACCGAGAGCTCAGATTTAACCCTGTCACTCACCTTTAAATAAAATCCCTTGTCTTGCAGTTCAGCATTTACATCATTGCAAAGAATAGATTTTCCAAGAAAAGCGGAATAACCAGTAAGAGATCTCTCTTTTCTGTTGAGCTCCTCTCCCCCAATTTTTAAATTTTGGATATTTTCTTTTTCCCATTCTCTGGATTTTGCGCCAATAATTTCTCCATCCTCTCCCTGAACAGCAAGCCATTTGCAATCTTCAATCTTTTTGACTAAAGAGATGGTTCCAGTATCCGCCCCAATCAACTCAGTAGCTTTAAAAAGAACCTGTCTTAGAAATGAGGGCAAATCAGCCTGTTTTACTCTTCTCAGCTCTCTTATTTCATTCAAAACATTTATTTCAATATGTTCCTTACTAACCTCGTGTATTAATTGTTCCACTGTGATTGCGTGATTTTCCAATTGTTCTTTTTCAAAAGAGCTGAACTTATATTCTTTTTCTGTAAAATAATTGACAACACAAACTACCTTTTCTGTGATCGGATCAAATCTTGGAATCATATAGAGCGAGCATAATCCAAGTTTTTCAGCTATAGGTTTTCTGGAAAATTTTTCTTTCATAATGTTAGGGATATATAAAGGTTTGGAGTATTCCTCCCTTTTTATTATCCCTTTCTCTGGATCATACTCCAGGATTTGACTGATAAGGCTTTCTCCTTTTAAAACGCTGACCCGAACATTCTTTTCATAAATTTCCTTATCAGTAATATTTCTGGCAAAAGTCGCGAGAATTTCCATGCTATCCACGTGCCCTTCTTTTTTTTTAGGGTTAATTGTAAATATACTTTTTGGCACAAACACAGAAGCCAAACATAATTTATCAATCAGTTTAACTGCGGACCTTAACATCACCTTGGCGGCCTCTCGCTTTCTAGTTTCATCAATCTGTCTGGAAACAACTATTCTCTGATGGAAACGATGGGCCTCGTGAATAGTTGAAGCAATTTCTGAGAGAAAGTCTTTTATGATTTTAATTTCATCATTGGCAACCCACTGTTCAGGTTTTTCCCAATCAAAACAGACAACACCAATACTTTTGCCATTTTTCAGCACCGGGATTGCCAGAGAAGCTCCTATCTTATATTTTTTCTCAAATTCTTTCGGATGAAAATTGCTTTCTTTCTTATATGAACAAAAGAAAGAGATTTTCTCTAAGAAGGCGGAAGATATAATTGATTCCTCCTGAAAAATAAAGTTGGAAGTTCCCTTAATTTCTACGTCATGGGCGCCGCTTACAAACCTGCAAACCAGCAAGCCCTCTGTAAGGTCTTCAAGAAAAAAACGGACCATTTTGCATGAATAGACGTTTCGTATTTCTGATGAAACAGAATGCAAAATTTCGGCAAGATTTTCCTTGCCATAAGCAGTTATTTTTGCCTGCAGCTGTTTTAATTTATTCATTTTTTATTTTTTCAAAGGTGAAACAAAACTTAATTTAAAATGTGGATTCTCAAAATCCATGATAATCCGTTACACCAGCAATAACTATCCAAAATTGATGCCTGAAACCTGGGTGAGATGCGGAGCAAGTTGATTAATAACATCCAAATGCTCCCTGCCTCTTTGCCATAACACAATTAACCATAGCATAATCTGGGGATTTAAACTTTTTCAAGCAAACCTTTTCTTTATTATGATTCACTTCTGGGTGATATGGAAAACAGCGCTTTTGGGAAAAGAAGATTTACCTTTTAAATCTCTGATTTATGATTAAGCTCAAGAAATGAAACTATGCTTATCTCAACGGAGTTTTTGATTTTAATAATTTACAACTACAAGATCTTTCAATAATTCTCCATAAAAAAATCCCAAACTTAGTTCTGCCATTTCATTAACTATCCCTGAGTATGGTTCGGCTGAGAAATTTAAACCTCAGGCAAGCCTAATTCACAAAATTTATAATACTGAACCCCAGAGGGTATAAGCAGTCTGAAAAGATTTCACATTTAAAATTAAAATTTATAAAGAATTTTCAATGTTACGAGCTTTATAACCGGTTGTTTTTAATTAATTTTTCAACTCAAAGTACACAGAATCATTTCCCAGCAGCTCTTCAATTTCTGAAACAAGTTTTTCATCGGGGTTCACTTTAAGTTGGGCGTCAGTATTTATGCATATCATTTTCCCATCTGGCGATATTAGATGAAGAAAAATTTCATTATTGCCGTGGTGGGACTCAAGTATTGATTTTAGTTTTACCAGAAAATCTTTTTCCAACCCCGCAGTTTGGAGATTAACATGCACTTTCCCAGTCCAGTTTTCAGCTACTTGAGATAGAGTCAAAATATCTTTAGCGATAATTTTAACTGTTTCATTGCCTTTATCAATAAAACCCTTAATAAAAATGGGGTTATCGACTGTTAGAAGAGGCTCAGCAATTTTATAAACATCCGGGAAAAGAATTATCTCCACTAAACCGGTTAAATCTTCTAGGGTGAGATAGGCCATTACTTTTCCTTTCTTCGTTGTTTGTTGCCGTACTTTTGCCGCTATTCCTCCAATACTGATCTGCTGCCCATTTTTTATCTCTGCTATGTTTTGCGAGCTACAATTGGTAAAACGTTCCAGCAATTTTTTATGTTTTGCCAGAGGATGTCCAGTAATATAAAAACCAAGTGTTTCTTTTTCGTAAGCGAGAACCTCATTTTCCTTCCAAGGAGATATTTCCGCATTTTTACCATCCACCTTACTGGAAGTATTATAAAGCTCATCAAAACCGAACAATCCTTTTTGTCCATATTCCCTATCTTTCTGTAACCGCTGGGCCGATTCCATTGCCACTGGAAGACCTTCCATCAGCGCCCACCTTTTCCCGCCTGTAGAATCAAAAACTCCGCATTTAATTAAACTTTCAAGAACCCTTTTATTGACTATTCTTTGATCTACTTTCTGGCAAAACTCATGAAAAGAAGAAAATGGACCGTTTTTCTTCCTGGCTTCAAGAATGGCCTCTACAGCGCTCTGTCCCACGTTTTTAACGGCCGCCAAACCAAACCTTATACTCTTTTGAATAACCGTAAAATCTTTAAAGCTTTCATTTACGTCAGGCGGCAATATTTGAATACCCATATCTCGACATTCATTAATATAAAGAATGACTTTGTCGGTATTGCCCATATCGCAAGTGATGAGGGAAGCCATATACTCCAGTGGGGAATAAGTCTTTAAGTACGCGGTATGATAAGCTACCAATGCATAAGCTGCGCTATGGGATTTGTTAAAGCCATATCCAGCAAAATGCTGCATTAGGTCAAATATTTTTTCAGCCTTGCCCCCTGGGATTTTGTTCTTGATGGCGCCAGAAACAAACTTTTCCCTGAGTTCATTCATTACCTCCGGCTTCTTTTTTCCCATCGCCCTTCTGAGAAAATCTGCCGACCCCAAACTAAACCCTGAAAGAACCGAAGCTAATTTCATTACCTGTTCCTGATAAAGAATCACCCCGTGAGTTTCATGAAGAATATTTTTTAGTTGCGGCAGTTCGTACTTTTCCGGCATGGTTCCATGTTTTCTTTTAATATAATCGTCCACCATGCCGCTATTTAATGGACCGGGGCGGTACAGCGCAAGGAGCGCAATAATGTCTTCAAAGGAGTTAGGCTTCATTTTTCTCAAAAGATCTCGCATCCCTCGGCTTTCAAGCTGAAATATCCCCAATGTTTTTGCATTGCACAAAAGATTGTAGACCTTTTTATCATTTAAAGAAATCGAGCTCAGGTCAATTTCTTTTCCCGTTATCTGTTTAATTTTTTTCAGGGTCATATCTATCACGGTTAGAGTTTTTAACCCAAGGAAATCCATTTTTAAAAGACCAAGCTTTTCAATATTGCCCATTGCTAGCTGGGTCACTACTTCGTCCTTTGCTCCCTTGTAAAGAGGAAGGAATTCTGTAAGCGGTTTAGGCGAAATCACAACCCCCGCGGCATGTGTGGACGCGTGTCGGGGAAGCCCCTCCAGGGTTAGGGCAATATCAAGCATTTTTTTTACTTGATCATCCTTTTCTTCCAGTTCTTTAAGTTTTGGCTCCTCCTGGATGGCTTCTTTTAATGAAATATTAATTCTGTTTGGTATGAGCTTGGCTATCTTATCAACTTCACTGTAAGGCATATTAAAAACCCTACCCACATCTCTCACAACACCTTTGGCATTCATGGATCCAAAAGTAATAATTTGGGACACATTGTCTTTTCCATACTTGCCGGTAACATAATCAATTACCTGATCCCGTTTGTTCATACAAAAATCTATATCAATGTCTGGCATGTTTATACGCTCCGGGTTTAAAAAACGCTCAAAGAGAAGACCGTACTTCATTGGATCAATATCGGTAATCCCTAGGCAATAAGCCACCAAACTGCCAGCTGCTGAGCCCCGACCAGGGCCCACCGGGATATCATTTTTTTTAGCAAAAGCAATAAAATCCCATACAATTAAAAAATACCCAGAAAATTTCATTTTGGCAATGATTTGAAGTTCTTCCTCTAATCTTTTTTTATAAACCGATATGTCCACCTTCCGATCATGGCTCTTTTTGTCTCGAAGCAACAATAGTTGATTTTTTTGGTTTCTTGTTTCCAATCCGTGCAGGACCAACTCATGTAAAAAGCTGCCCAGTGTCACATCTTGCGGGACATCGTAATGTGGAAGGTGGGTTTTATCAAAATGCATTTCAAAATTACAACGTTCCGCAATTTTTATAGTGTTGGATATTGCCTCGGGAAGCTCGCTAAATAAAACCTTCATTTCATCGGGAGATTTAAAATAAAAATGATCGCTGGAAAATTTCATCCTTTTTTCATCAAAAAGGGTTTTCCCTGTTTGAATGCAGAGGAGAACCTCATGCGCTGAAGAATCTTTCTGTTCCAGATAATGACAGTCATTTGTGGCCACAAGGGGAATGGAAAGTTTTTTGCTTATTTTCACCATTCCCTTAACCACTGCTTTTTGCTCTTCTATCCCATGATCCTGTATTTCAAGATAGTAATTGTCCTTTCCCATTACTTCCTTGTAAAAACTAGCGGCCTCTAATGCTTCCTCCATTTTTTCAGACACAATTAATTTCGAAATCTCTCCATTTAAACATGAACTTAAAGCTATTAACCCATCGGAATATTGGGCCAATAATTCCTTGTCAATCCTGGGTTTGTAGTAGAATCCTTCGAAAAAGGCCTTAGTAACCAATTTTGTCAAATTTTTATACCCCGTGGAATTTCTCGCTAGCAATATCAAATGGAAAGCAGCGGGGGAATTTCTATCCACAATATTTTTTTCAAAGCGGCTTTTGGGGGCAATATAAACCTCACATCCTATAATAGGCTTAATCCCATGTTTTTTGGCCTGCAGATAAAAATCAACAGCCCCAAACATATTTCCATGGTCTGTCATGGCAATAGCCGGCATCTTGTATTCTTCTCCTTTTTTAAAAAGTTGTTCCAGCCGTATTGCTCCATCAAGCAAACTAAATTGCGTATGAAGATGTAAATGCACAAAATCAGAATGGCGCATTATAATTCACAGTCCTTTGTAAATCATTGGAACAAAAATTGTTATGGATTTTTTCAAGATTTAGCTCGCTCAAGAATAAAGATCCAAAAGAATATACAGCTTCTTTTTTAGAGGAGGCATGAGCCGAAAAAATTGTAAGTTGAATGATATTTCTTTTTGCAAGCTGATTTAAAGCGAGCATTTTTAATGTTTATAGCATAGTTTCCTTAATAATTCTTGATCCGTCTTTTTCAGGCAAGTTTTATCAGAATAGAATATTGTAATATGATATTCAACTGTGCTATTATCTGAAAGCAAAAATTAATCTATCACTTTTTTGGAGAATTATTCTCAAATGAACTTGAAAGAAATTTATTTTAGACAATATGCAGAGTATGGACTTAATGATCAACTCGGAGCTTTTCAGAAAAAATATAAGCCGAAAAAAGGAAGACGATTTAATGACAAACACATAACTTACGAAATTGGTCAGCCCAAAGTAGCGGGAAACAGCATTGAATTTGAGATAAGCTCAAAAATCCCTCAGGATGAAATAAAAACCCCAGAAGGGATGAAGAAATATTTTGAATCCTTGAAAAAAAATCTTTTTAATTCACCATTTAAACCTGTTTCTGTCAAAAGGGAAAATATAATTTGGGACGCCGATAAGGATACAGAAAAAAGCAGAGATTATGTGAAAGTCAATTATCGTGTAGATTTTAAGGATATATATTCTGAAAGCGAAGTAGCAAAAAAAGCGGAGGAAATTAGAACAAATCCTGATAAATTTAATATCCCCTCTATCCCGAGCATTTCAACAATACGAGGCCGACTTGTTCTCTTCAATATTCAAGAGAATTTAAACAAACTGGGAAATGCAACGATCAGTTCTTTTATAGAGGCCAATGAAAAAGTTCGAAAGAAGCTATGCAGATCTTAGAGATGTGAGTTTTTCCTTCGTTTTAACGCTAAACACCTTCAGACCATTTCAATTAGCAAATCGCCTAATGCCCTTAAATTTTTGCTTTGATTATTTGGGCAATTTTTTCTGAAATAAAGGGGGTTTTATTAATTTCTTCAACAGAGGCCTCCTTTAAACCAGCCACCCCTCCAAAATGTTTTATCAGACTTTTTTTTCTTTTTTCTCCGATTCCAGCGATATCATCCAAAATAGAGTTCAGACCTCCTTTTTTTCTAAGTTTCCGATGGTAGGCGATGGCAAATCGATGGGCTTCATTCCTTATTCGTTGGAGTAAAAATTTAACAGGAGAGTCAACAGGGAAAGATATAGGGTCTTCAAATTTTTTAGAATATATTTCATCCGTCAAAATATTATTTCGTTCTTTTCCTTTAGCTATTGCTATGATATCCACCTTCCCCAAAAGATCCAAGGCTCCAAGAGCATTAGAGGCCGTCCTAAGGTGACCTTTTCCACCATCAATGACTATTAATTGTGGAAGATCTTTTTTCTCATCCAACAAGCGCCCATAATGGCGAAGAACCACCTGGGACATCATACGATAATCATCACTGCTTTCGATATCCCTAATTTTGAAATGGCGATACCCCTTTTTGCAGGGTTCTCCTTGAAAAAACAATACTGAGGCTCCAACGGCCATGGAGCCTGATATGTTTGAAATATCAAAAGCTTCAATCCGCTCGGGAATGTTTTGAAGAGATAATATTTCTTTCAGATCTTCAAGCAAGGCTTGGTTCGACTCTTCTTTACGAAAAGCAAAACGAGCATTCTCCTCTGCCATTTTTACAAGCTTTTTCTTTCCTCCTTTTTCCGGAACTTGAATGGAAACTTTGCTGTTCTTTTTTTCAGAAAGCCATAAGGTAATAATATTCTTTTCCGCAATATCTATAGGCAAAAGAATTTCTTCGGGAATAGATGGCTCATTAGCATAGTATTGTTTGATAAAAGATGAAAGGATTTCATCATTATCGATTCCATTCAAATTTTTTAAATTATAATTCTTTTCTCCGCTCATTTTCCCATTCCGAACTAGAAGGGTTTGCACGTTGGAAGCATCACCCTCCCTGTAAAAAGCAATAATATCTTGATTTTTCAAATTTGTTGAAATGATTTTTTGTTTATTGATAACATTTTTAACTGCATGAATCTGGTTTCTGAGTTTAGCGGCTTCTTCGAAACGGAGTTCCTCGGAAGCCTGGAGCATTCGGTTTCGTAAATCGTTTAGTAATTTATCATTGCGGCCTTTAAGAAAAAGAATTACATCTTGAACTATTTTGTCATAATCTTCCTTCGATATTTTACCTGAGCATGGAGCTTTACACTTTTTAATTTGATAATTAAGACATGGTCTTCTTGTGGTTTTTTTTCCTAGATTATCGCGGCTTTGTCTAATTTGAAAAATTTTATATATTAATTTTAAAGTCTCTCTGATTTCTTTGGCCATCGTATAGGGACCAAAATAAGCGGCTCCATCCTTTTTTACTTTGCGGACTATGGATAGGTAAGGAAAATCAGTGTCAGTGGCAAGACGGATAAAAGGATAATGTTTATCGTCTTTTAATAAGACATTGTACCGGGGTTGGTGTTTCTTTATGAAATTGCTCTCCAATATCAAAGCCTCAATTTCAGTGGTGGTGGCAATAAAATCAATATCTGCTATCTTTTTAATCATTACCCTGGTGCGGGGCAAAACTGTTTCTGAATTTTGAAAATAGGATTTGACCCTGCTTTTCAGAGCTTTGGCTTTGCCAATATAAAGAATTTTTTCTTTCCTGTCCTTCATCAAATAAATGCCAGGAGACTCGGGTATTTTGTTTAAAAGCTCATTTTTAAGTTTCATATCACATTGCTCCCGTAATAAATATATTAGCTCTTCATTATAATTTCATTTGCCACAAAGACTTAAAGTCACAAGGAAAAGCAATTTTTTTGAAGCATTACTTTTATTTTTCCTTTGACATTGGTCTTTTAAAAATAAAAGACTACTTTTCAATTCAGGGCCCACTTATCTGGGCTGCGCTTTTAAAAAAATCTATTAAATGAATTCCAAAAAAAATAAAACCTCACTGCAGAAAAATTCTTGAATGTGCCATTTAATTCAGGCAACTATATTATAACAGGAAAACCGATTGTAGCTAGAATGCTTGTCATTACTATTTAAACTTTGAAATAGATTGATTTTAAAGGATAAACTTGTTTTCCAGGATGGCCTATAAAATAAAAATATATATTAGGGCTAGTTGTATTTGAATTTTCTCTTTGTTATTCTTTCCTAATGTCAAAAGATAAGATGATCACAGCAAAAAATATAAAAAAACGTTATGGGAAAACCATCGCGGTGAATGGAATCAGCTTTTCTATTTCCAAGGGAGAATGCTATGGGCTTCTTGGTCCAAACGGCGCTGGAAAAACCACCACAATAAAGATTATTAACTGCTTATCGCCTATTAGCTCCGGAGAAATGTATGTCTGTGGAATGGATGTGGAAATTTTTCCACGCAAGGCAAAGGCATTAATGGGGGTTGTTCCACAAGATGAAAATCTCGATCCGGATCTGACAGTTGTCAAGAACCTGCTTGTCTATGCAAGATACTTTGAAATTTCCAAAAAAGAAGCAAGGAACAGAGCGGAGGAATTGCTTAAATTTTTGAATTTGTATGAAAAAAAGGATTCTTTGATTAAGGAGCTTTCGGGAGGGATGAAAAAAAGGTTGTTGATTGCCAGAGCTCTGATAAATAAACCAGAAATTTTGATTCTCGATGAACCAACTACCGGATTGGACCCTCAATTGCGACATATGATCTGGCAAAGACTCAGACTCTTAAAAAAAAATGGAATCACCATACTCATGACTACTCACTACATGGAGGAAGCAAGCCAATTATGCAACCAAATTGCAATAATGGATAAAGGGAAAATACTCATAGAAGGGAATCCCCTCAAGCTTGTTGAAAAACAAATTGGAAAAGAAGTGATTGAGTTGCGTATCGATAGGGATAAAGAGGCTGAGCTTCTAATAATTTTGAATGATTTCGATTTTGCGCATGAAAGAGTTGGGGACACGCTCTACCTCTTTTCCAGAGATGGCCAGGATCTTGTGAAATTCCTCATATCCCATGATTATTCACATCTTCTCCATAGGCCTTCCACTCTTGAGGACCTGTTTTTAAAACTTACCGGAAGGGGATTAAAGGAATGAAATCCATTTTTAAAAAACCTGACATATCGCTCCGAGCTTACAGAGTCTGGCAAAGAAATAAGGATTCATACAAAAGATTTTATCGGGCCAATCTTATAGGAGCTCTTGGCGAGCCGATTATGTATCTTTTTGGAATGGGACTTGGCATTGGCGGTTATCTATCATCCCTTGAAGGAATGCCTTACATTCAGTTTATTGCTCCGGGCCTTATAATGGTTACGGCCATGTATTCCGCCTCCTTTGAGTGCACATTTGGCTCTTACACACGCATGACAGGGCAAAAGACTTATCATGGCATAATTGCGACGCCCCTTAGCATTGGAGACGTAGTAATGGGGGATATCTTATGGGGGGCGACTAAAAGCTTGATAAGCGGCAGTATTATGCTGATAGTGATTTTGACGGCAAATTTGATGAAAGGTCCGTTAATTTATATTATTCCCCTTCTTGTTCTCGTTTTTATAGTGGGGCTGCTATTTTCCTCTATGGCAATGATTGCGACTGCATTATCCCCCAGCTACGATTTCTTCTCCTATTATTTTACGCTTGCCCTTACTCCTATGTTCTTTTTAGCTGGAATTTTCTTCCCCCTGGCAAAATTCCCTCTTTTCATCCAAGCGCTTGCTTATCTATTTCCACTTACCCATGCGGTCAACATGTCTCGCTCTTTTGTGACCGGAAACTTTTCCTTTCTAAATTTACTGGGGTTCCCAATTCTTTTAGGGCTTACCATAATATTTATAATAGTGGCAGTCAACCTGATTGAGAAAAAGATTATTCAGTAACCATTAATCCTGAAAAAAATATATAATGTTTGGGCACCTAAACTAAGATAATGCGCGCGCCTTTATTTTAAATTGTGGAGTGTAAACAAATAATTTATGGAGAAAAGATCTTTAATTACCTTAACAACAGATTTTGGCAATAAGGAGCCCTTTGTTGGAATTATGCAGGGGGTAATGTTAGGGATTAATCCCTTTTTACAGTTCGTTGATCTCTCCCATGGCATTGAGCCGCATAATATTTTACAGGCTGCCTATGTGATAGATGC
>Ga0255058_10000214_pt1 | contig 34469 bp, 32 predicted proteins | sample Cases_109_9_MG_FD_188637 | JGI IMG/M metagenome (GOLD analysis project Ga0255058, IMG submission 188637) | Seawater microbial communities from Amundsen Gulf, Northwest Territories, Canada - Cases_109_9 | ecosystem: Environmental > Aquatic > Marine > Gulf | place: Canada: Northwest Territories... | reverse complement strand
GGTCTCGGCGGCCGTTGCCCTGGAGACCCTGAAGATTTACGAGGAGCGCGACATCGTCGGTCACGTGCGCGCGGTCACGCCGCGTTTCCAGACCCGTCTGCACGGCCTCGAAAATCATCCCCTGGTCGGTGAGGCGCGGGGTATCGGCCTCATCGGTGCGGTGGAGATCGTCGCCGACAAGGATAGCCGGGAGCAGTACCCGGCGGACGTCAAAGCCGGCGCCATCGTCGCGGAGAAAATCTTCGAGCACGGGCTCATCGTGCGCGGGCTGCCCGGCGACGCCGTCGCCACCTGCCCGCCGCTGATCATCGACGAGGGTGAAATCGACGAGCTGTTCGACAAATTCGAACGCGGCCTGGACGACGCGGCCAAGGCGTTGAAAGCCTAGATTGTCATACCGTAGGTTTCAATGGGGTCAGACTGTAGGTGCGATGACGTAGTCCACCTTGTCGGCGAACCACTCCGGGTTCTCCTCGAAGACTTCGCGACTGACGATGGCGTCCGCGTCCAGCGCGTGATCCACGGCCAGAATTCCGTCCAGGTGGTCGATCTCGTGCTGCAGCAGCTCGGACGTCGCTTGATCGAGCCTGTCCATCACCCGAATGTTGCCGTCATCGTCCAGATAGCGCACGGAAACAGCGCGCTGGCGGCGCACGCGCACGAGCAGAAAGGGAAAGCTCATGCAGTCGTCCCACATGGTGAAGGTCTCCGGTGAGACCCAAGTGATCTCGGGATTGATCATCGTGAACGGTCCGTCGCCGAGATTGACGGCGATGTAACGAAATGCGACGCCGATCTGAGGCGCGGATATGGCGCGACCGAATCCGTGCTCGGCGCGAAATGCTTCCAGGGTGGCGTGCAGGCGATCGCGGTGGTATCGAAAGTCGGCGTTGCCGACGTCGTCTACGGCCCTGCAAACTTTGCGCAACCCCGGGTCGCCGAGCAGAAGGACTTTGGCGGCAAGGGGTTTTGTCTCAGGCATGGCGCTGTTGTCGTTCGCGCGCAAATTCATTCCTAGGTTGCGTTCCACACCGGCAGGCCGAAGGCGAATGTCGTGCCTTCGCCCGGGAGGCTTCTGACGTCGATCTGGCTGCCGTGCAGCTCGACGATGCGCCGCGCGATGGCGAGACCGAGGCCTGCGTGGCCGTTTTCGGATTGTCGATCCGACGCCTGGTAGTAGCGATCGAAAATGCGCGGAAGATCTCCTTCCGGGATCCCTTTGCCGGTGTCCGCGACACAGAGAATCACCTGCTCGGCATCGCGGCGAACGGGGACGCGCACAGTCCCGCCGGCCGGCGTGTGCGTGAGGGCGTTGTCGATGAGATTGTCGAGCACGCGCTCCACCAGCGCGATGTCGGCGGAAACCAGGGGCAGATCTGCGTCCAGCTCCATGGCCAGCTCGACCTTGCTCTCACCGGCTTTGAGTTGGAATTTCTGTACCACGTCCTGAACGAGGTCGGGGAGTGAAAACGGCTCGCAATGGGGCGGCGCTTCCCGTGCTTCCAGCTTGGCGAGCTCGAACAGCTCGCCGACCAGGCGGGTCAGATGCTCGCTCTGGCGCAGAACGATGGCGAAGTACTGCGCGCGTTCTTCGGGTGTCAGCGTGTCTTCCTTGAGCTTGAGGGTTTCCAGATAGCCGTGAAGCGCCGCCAGGGGTGTGCGCAGATCGTGAGAGACCTGGGCCACCAGATCGCGTCTCAGGGCATCCTGCTGCTTGAGCTCCTGAATCTGCTCGACGATGCGCCCGGCCATCTGGTCGAAGGTGACGCCAAGGCGATCCACCTCGTCCGGCGCCTCGAGGGCAGGTTTCTGCTGGTAGCGGGCGGGCTCGCTGAAGTCGCTGAGCCGAAAATTATCCATGGCGACCGTGAGGCGCTGCAGGCGCCGCGTGAGCAGTCGAAAGACGATGAGCCCGGCCAGCAGTCCGAAGCCCAGCGTCGCCGCGACCGCCCACGCGCTCAAGCGCGCGAAGTAGCTACCCTCGGCGTACGCGTCGACGAAGTCGTACATCTCGCCGCGCAGCACCACGTACAGGTACCCTTGCGGGGCGTTCGCGGACGGTACCGGCGTCACAGAGAATACTTTGCGCCGATCGTGACTGCGTGGATCGTCACCCAGCAGCGGAAAGCTCGCCGAATCGGTCAGAAAATCCCGAATCGGCTCCAGGGAAACGTGCTTTCGCTTTACCTTCCCGGGATCGGCGGAATACGAGAGGATGCGGCCGTCGAGATCGAGCAGATAAATCTCGATGCTGGGATTGATCAGCATGTAGTCGTGAAACATGGACTTCAAGGCCGACTCGTCGAGCCGGCCCTCGGCCACCAGATCGCGATCGGCCACCAGGTTCCGCGCCAGCTCACGATTGACCTGTTGATTGACCTCGGCGAGATAGTGGCGCGTGGCGGAGAAGCTGACCAGGGCATACACCAGTCCCATGGCGGCAATCAGTGCCACCAGTCCCAGGGCGAGCTTGGCATACAGAGTTCGAAACACGGGTCGCATTGTTATTCGGCGAACTTATACCCTACACCCCACACGGTGAGGATGTATTTCGGCTTCGCCGGATCGGATTCGATTTTTGCGCGCAGCCGGTTGATATGCGAGTTGACGGTGTGCTCGTAGCCTTCGTGGTTGTAACCCCACACTTGATCCAGTAACTGCACCCGGTTGAAGACCTGCCCCGGGTTGCGCGCGAAGTGGGCCAGCAAGTCGAACTCCTTTGCGGTCAGTGTGATGTCTTCGTCATCGACGGTTACCTGGCGCTTGCCCATGGCAATCCGCATGTTGCCGCGCTCGATGATCTCGTTCTCGGCAGCGCTTGCCGTCTCCGGGGACAGCGCATCCACACGCCGCAGCAATGCCTTGACCCTCGCCACCAGCTCGCGAACGCTGAACGGCTTGGTCAGATAGTCGTCGGCGCCGGTTTCCAGTCCGCGAACCCGATCCAGCTCGGTGGACTTCGCCGTCAGCATGAGTATCGGCACGTAGCCGGGCAGACGGCGGATGTCCCGGCACACCGACAGGCCGTCCTTGCGTGGCAGCATGATGTCGAGCACGACGAGCTCATAGTTGCCTTCCTTGAACATCTCCAGCCCGGTGACACCGTCATCGGCGATATCGACGGCGCAGTCGACGTCGCGCAGATGCAGCTGCACGAGCTCGGCGAGCGTCGGATCGTCCTCGATGATGAGCGCCGCGCGGGTCATCGTGCAGAGAATAATGAGCCGGCTCGCAATAAGCGACGCCTGGAACAACAATTTGACGAAATTGTGACTATTAAAGGAGGGAAACGCCCAACCTACAGCACTTCAATTAACGTTCTGCTACCCGGTCAGGCCGCCAGGTCTCCATTGATTGCGCTCGCATAGAGCGCCTCCAGATTCGCCACCGTGAGCTTCACGGGGTTGGTCGGCGCGGTCGGATCGTCCACCGCCATCCTGGCGATCTGCGGTATCAGGTCCTCGGTGACGCCGAGCTCGGCGAGGGTGTGGGGGATGCCGATCTGATGGCGGAGCGCAAGCACCCAGCTTTGCACGCTCTTTCCCGACGGATCGGGAAGATCCAGATAACGTGCCAGCGCCGTCATCTTTTCCTCGATCACCTGGGCGTTGAAGGTGAGCACGTAGGGCATGACGACGCCGTTGGTAAGACCGTGATGGGTATCCAGCAACGACCCACAGGGATGGCTGAGTGAGTGCATGGCGCCCAGGCCCTTTTGAAATGCCGTGGCGCCCATGGACGACGCCACCTGCATGTTGCCGCGCGCCTCCAGGTCGTTGCCGTCGGCGCAGGCCGCCGGCAACCATTCCTTGACGAGGCGCATGCCCTCGAGGGCGATGCCATCGGCCATGGGATGAAACAGCGGGCTGCAGTACGCCTCCATGTTGTGGGACAACGCGTCCATTCCCACCGCCGCGGTCAGATGCGCCGGTAAGCCCGCGGTCAGCTGCGGATCTTCGATGACGATGGCTGGCAGCATCTTCGGGTGGAAAATGATGCGTTTGGTGTGGTCCTCGAGATTGGTGATGACACCGGCGCGGCCCACCTCGGAGCCGGTCCCGGAGGTCGTCGGCACGGCGATCACCGGCGGGATGCCGTCGGCATTGGCGCGCTTGTACCAGTCCTCGCGATCCTCGAAATCCCAGATTGGCCGCGTTTGCCCGACCATGAGCGCGATGCATTTGCCCACATCCATGGCGCTGCCGCCGCCGAAAGCCACCACGCCGTCGTGGCTGCCGTTGCGATAGGCTTGCAGACCGGCATCGACATTCGCTTCTATCGGGTTACCCTGCACATCGGAGAACATGGCTGCCGCCAGCCCGGCATCCGAGAGCGCGGCCACGGCGTCCTCGAGCATGGGCAGGGAGCTGAGACCCTTGTCGGTGACCACCAGGGGTCGCGCTATACCAAGCTCGCGGCAGGCCTCGGGTAATTCCGCGATGCGTCCGACGCCAAAGCGCACGTTCGTCGGAAAGCCCCAGTTAGCACGCATGTTGTCCAATCGGGTGCTCATAGTCGGGTCCGTAGATGAAATGACATGGGCCGCGTCAGTTGCTCGTAACCGGCCCGTGACAGGGTACAGCCATGTCCTGAATCCTTGATGCCGGTCCAGGCAAGCGCCGGGTCCAGGTAGTCGCAGCGGTTCATGAACCAGGTGCCGGTGGCGATCTGCTCGCCGATGGCGAGGGCCGCGCTCTCGTCATTGGTCCACACCGACGCCGTCAGGCCGAACGCGCTGTCGTTCATGAGCGATACGGCCTGCTCGTCGGAGACTACTTTCATGATGCCCACCACCGGCCCGAAGCTTTCCTCGCTCATGATCCGCATGTGGTGATCGACGTTCACCAGCACCTGAGGCGCCAGATACGCCGATCCGTCCGAATTGGCGGGGAAGTTGCCGGGATCGATGAGCGCCCTGGCACCGGCGGCTTTCGCCTCGGCGATCTGGGATCGCACGTGCCCGGCGGCGCTGGCCTTTACCAGGGGCCCGAGGGTGGTATCGGGATCCATGGGGTTGCCCAGACGGTAGCCGCCAACCAGCTCCACGACACCTTCGACGAAGGCGTCGTACACGGCCTCGTGCACATACACCCGCTCGATACCGCAGCAGGATTGCCCGGAGTTGAAGAAGGCGCCGTCAACCACGTTCTCGATGGCGTGCTGGACGGTGACGTCGGCGCGCACGTAAGCCGGATCCTTGCCACCGAGCTCGAGACCGACACCGATGAAGCGCTTGGCCGCGGATTGCTGCACGGCATGGCCGGCGGGCACCGATCCCGTAAACGCGACGAAATCGACCCCGTCGCTTTCGATGAGCCCGAGGGCGGCCCCATGACCCAGATGCAGGTGCTGGAATACACCCGCCGGCAGCCCCGCCTTGTCGAACGCTTCGCCGAAGCGCTCCGCGCACAGCGGCGTCTGCGCGGAGTGTTTCAGCAACACGGTGTTGCCGGCGGCCAGTGCCGGGATGATGGAGTTCACGGCTGTCAGATAAGGGTAATTCCACGGCGCGATGACGCACACCACGCCCACGGGCACCCGGCGGACAAAACGCGTAAAGCCTTCTTTCGGCTCCACGGCGATGTCGCCAAGAGCCTCGGGCGCGATGGCCAGCATGTGCCGGGCGCGTTCCTCGAAGCCGCCGATCTCCCCGGGGCTTTGTGCCACCGGCCGGCCCATCTGCCAGCTGATCTCTTCGGCGATCGCCGGCCCCTCTGCGACGAAAGCGTCCACGGCCTTGCCGAGTAACGCGCAACGTTCTTCGATCGGCACCCGCCCCCAGATTTCCCGGGCGTCGCGGGCGCGCGCGAGCGCCTTGTCGATTTCGTCACCGTCCGCGAGCGGGCGCTCGACGTATACGGTGCCGTCTACGGGGCTGATGCATTTCAGATAGTCAGTCATGATCTAAATAATCTCAAAATACCGGTCCATCTCCCAATCCGTGATGTGCTTGCGGAATTCGCGCTCTTCCCATTCCCGGGTCGCGGCGTAGTGATCCACGAAGGCCTCGCCGAACCACTCGCGCGCCATCTTCGATCCCTTGAACGCTTGCGCCGCTTCCCAGAGCGTACGCGGCAGCGCCAGTCGCCGGGGAAACTTCTTGTCGTAGGCATTGCCCTTGACCGGGGCCTCGGGCTCCACCCGGTTCTCGATGCCCCACAGGCCGGATGCAAGAGCGGCAGAGAGAATGATATAGGGATTGGCGTCCGCCGCGGCGATACGAAACTCCACCCGCTGGGACTTCTCGCTGCCGGTGATTACACGCAGGGCGCAGGTGCGGTTGTCCACCCCCCAGCTCGCTTCGGTGGGCGCCCAGAAACCGGGGATCAGCCGCGTGAAGGAATTGACCGTGGGCGCAATCATGGCGAGTAGCTCGCCCATGAGCTTCTGCTGCCCACCTACGAAGTGACGCAAGGTGTCGCTCATGTTGTCGGGCCTGGCGGAATCGTGGAACACGCCCTTGCCCCCGGCGTCCTGCAGCGATATGTGGATGTGGCCGCTCTGGCCGGGCCAGTCCGGTGACCACTTGGCCATGAAGGTCGCCATCATGTTTCTGCGTTGGGCAAAAATTTTCGTGAATGACTTGAACAACGATGCCTTGTCCGCGGCGCTCAGAGCTTCGTCCACGGTTATCGCCGCCTCCACAACGCCGGGGCCGGTCTCTTCGTGCAGGCCCTCCACCGGGAAATTCATGGTTTCGGCCAGCGCCAGGAGGTCGCGGTAAAAATCCGCGTGCACGGTATTGCGCAGCACGGAGTAGCCGAAAAATCCCGGTGCCATCGGGTCGAGGTTGCGATAATTTTTTTCGCGAACCGTATGCGGCGTTTCATTGAAGACGAAAAACTCGTACTCGAAGCCGGCGTAGGCTTTGAAGCCCATGTGGTTGGCGCGACCCAGCACGCGCCGCAGCAGGCCGCGGGGACACAGCTCCTCGGCGGGGGGCGAGAACTCGCCCATGAAAAACAGCCCGCCTTCTTCGAAGGGCAGCTCGCGGCAGTTCTCGGGGATGATGCGTACCGGCGCGTCGGGATATCCCGTGTGCCAGCCCGTGTAGCTGACGTTGTCATAGAGTTGGTCCTGGGAATCCCAACCGAGCACCACGTCGCAGAAGCCGAAGCCCTTATCGAGGGCGGAGAAGAATTTCTCCCGGGATATGTACTTGCCACGCAAGATCCCGTCGACGTCGAATACGCCGACCTTGACGTGGCTGAGCTCGCGTTGCTCGACGATGCGGCGGGCGTCCTCCGCGGTACGAACGTCATTTGCCTGCATGGGAATCCTCCCCGGGTGCGCTGGGTCGGGATTGTATCCCATCCGTCGCTGAATCAGCCCGCGGTGGCTTTGCCGGGGTAATTTCCTGGGCCGAGCCGAGAAACACCGCGAGCCAGCGCGTGCCCTCGTTGGCGCCGAGTGCGATCTTGACCGTCATGGTGAGGGGCACCGACAGGAACATGCCCACCGGTCCCAGCACCCAGCCCCAGAACACCAGAGAGACGAACACCACCAGCGTCGACAGCCCCAGCCCGCGGCCCATGAATCGCGGCTCCAGCACCGAGCCGATGATCACGTTCACCACCGCGAACACCGCGGCCGTCGCCAGCGCGCCGCCGACACCGAGCTGCACCAGCGCGAACAGCACCGCCGGCACCGCCGCGATGATGGAGCCGATGTTGGGCACGTAATTGAGCATGAAGGCCAGCAGACCCCAGAGCACGGCGTTGTCGACCCCGAGAAACGCGAGGCTCGCTCCGATGACGACGCCGGTGAGGAGACTCGTGAGGGTCTTGATGGCCAGGTAGCGTTTGACGTTCTCGGTGACATTGCGCACCCGCGCCAGGGTGTCGTCGGGGTCGTCCACCACGGCGCGCAGCTTGACGGCGAAGCTGGCGGTTTCGAGCAGCAGGAACACCACGGTCAGGAATATGAGAAAGGCGTTGGTCAACACGCCGCCGAAGCTGTTGAAGATGTCGGCAGCCAGCTTCATCACCCGGCTGGCGTCTATGAGATCCCGCAGCTCCTTGGCCTCGAAGGGTACTCCGCGCTGATCGAGCCAGCTCTCCACGGCCTGCGTATAGCTGTTGAGGCGTTCCGTATACTCGGGGAGGCTCGCGGTGAACTGGCGCAGGGACGAGCCGACCAGGCCCGTGATACCCATGCCGATGGCGACGATGGCGGCGATGACCACGATCATGGCCATGGCCCGTGGAAGCCCCCGTCGTTCCAGCCAGTCGAGGGCCGGCGAACTGATGACGGCGATGAACAGCGCCAGCAGAAAGGGCACGATGATGTCCGCGCCGGCGCGCATGCCGGCGACCACCACGACGAAGGCCGCCATGGTGATGAGGGCCTGCGACGGGTTGGCCCTGATGACGGGGTTGGCCATGAGCGGCTCCTGTTTATGCGCCGGGTGCTGGTGACGGCGCTTGACGGGAGCGGATGATAGCGTGGATGCTCCCATATTCCAGCAGGGGCGGGCCATGCGGTGCACCCGCGAGAGCCTCCGTACCACGTTCCGGCAATGAGCAACGCCCATGGCATTTACTGATCTGCCCCGCATCGCCCTGGTGCAGATGGAGGTCGTTCCGGGTCGCCCCGACCACAATGTCGTGCGCATGCTCGGCTTTATCGACGATGCGCGCAAGGCGGACGCCGAAGTGGTGGTGTTCTCCGAGATGTGCATCCCCGGCTATCTCATCGGCGACACCTGGGAGCTGGATGCCCTGGTGGAGGATTTCGCCGCCTGGAGTGACAGCATCCGCGACGCGAGCCGGGGGATCACGGTCATCTTCGGCAACGTGGTCATCGACGCCGACGCCATCGGAGAGGACGGACGCTCGCGCAAATACAACGCCGTGCACGTGTGCCACGATGGCCAAGCCGTGAGCCGCGATTGCGTCCCGGCTGGATTGCCGCCCGGCGTCCATGCCAAGACGCTTCTTCCTAACTACCGCTTCTTCGACGACGACCGGCACTTCTACTCCCTGCGTAAGCTCGCGGAAAGCAACGGCCGATCCGTGTATGACTGGATGGTGCCCTTCGAAGTCCCACGCCGGGATGGCGGCAGCTTCCGCTTCGGCGTGCAGCTCTGTGAGGATATCTGGTGCCAGGATTATTGCCGCGACGGCGATACCCTCGACACTTTGAAGGCCTATCATGCACGTGGCGCCCAGGCCGTTTTCAATCTGTCGGCGTCGCCCTGGAGCTGGCAGAAGAACGACAAGCGCAACAGAACCGTGCGCGAAGTGCTGGCGCGCTCGCCGCTGCCATTTTTTTACGTCAACCACGTGGGCGCGCAGAATAACGGCAAGAACATTCTGGTTTTCGACGGCGACACGACGGCCTATGACAGCGACGGCAGTATCCGCGCGCGCGCCGCTCACTGGTCCCAGGCACTGCTTCTCACCGGCGGCGGCGAGTCCCCGGTAAGCGGCGACCAGAGCGAGATCGAAGCCATCCACGATGCGCTGCTGACGGGGATCGCGCATCTTGATGCCACCCGCGGTCAGGACAATCGTTACCTCATCGGTGTCAGCGGGGGCATCGATTCCAGCGTGGTGGCCTGTCTCCTGGCCGAGGCCTGCGGCCCGGAGCGGGTGTTCGCCGTCAACATGCCCACGCATTTCAATGCCGATGTGACCCAGGACAATGCTCGCCACGTTTGTGAACAGCTTGGTGTCGAATTCTCAAGCTGTGCCATCGAAGATATCTATCAGCGGCTTGCAGAGAAGATCAAGGCGACACACTTTACCCGGGAACAGGGCGACTACACGCGCCTGGTGGACGAGAATCTGCAGGCGCGCATCCGCGGCGCCGACATACTCGCAGGCATTGCCGCCAAGCACGGGCTCATCTTCACCAATAACGGTAACAAGACCGAGGTGGCGCTGGGCTACGCGACACTGTACGGGGACGTGAACGGTGCCATCGCGCCCATTGCCGATCTGTACAAGCCGCAGATTTATGCCCTAGCGCGTTACTTGAATGAGCAGGTATACGGAAAAGAAGTCATCCCCGAGAATCTTTCAGACGGCAGCGTGGTGCCCAGCGCCGAGCTCTCCGACGCTCAGGACGTCACCAAAGGGCTCGGCGATCCCATCAAGTACGGTTACCATGATGCCGTGCTGCGCCAGATGATCGAGTATCGGCATCATCCCTCGGATTTTCTCGGTTGGTTTCTGGACGGCACGCTCTTCGATGCGCTGGGCTGGCGGGATGACGAACAGTTCCGCGACTACTTCCCCGATTCCGAAAGCTGGCTCACGGATCTGGAATGGGTCGCTCGACAATTGAACACGAGCTACTTCAAGCGCATCCAGGCCCCACCTGTCATCGTCGTCAGCAAACGCGCCTTCGGCTTCGATCTGCGCGAAAGTCAGCTCCCCGACTACCAGCCGAAGATCTATCTGAAACAACGCGAACGCGTACTGAAAACCTCCATCGACTCCATATTCCCCCCTCTATGACCGACATAGCCTCCACCGTCGCCGAAGCCATCACCAGCCGTCACAGCGTCCGCTCTTTCCTCGATCAGCCCGTATCCCGGGAGACCATCGAGCGCTTGCTGGACCTGGCCCGATACGCACCCAGCGGCACGAATACCCAGCCCTGGCACGTATGCGTCCTCGGCGGCGACGTCAAGAGGGATCTCAGCGCCGCAATCCTCGCCGATTACGCAGACAACGACGAGCGCGATGAGCGCGAGTACGAGTATTACCCCACCGACTGGTACGAACCCTACCTGGCCCGTCGCCGTGCCTGCGGCTGGGGACTGTACGGCTCTCTGGGGATCGAGCGTGGCGACAAAGATCGCATGCAGGCGCAACGCGCGCGTAACTACACCTTCTTCGACGCCCCCGTAGGATTGCTCTTCAGCATCGAAAGACGACTCAATACCGGCAGCTGGATGGATCTCGGCATGTTCATTCAGAATGTCATGCTGGCGGCGCGAGGCGAGGGCTTACACACGTGTCCCCAGGCCGCATTCGCCAACTACCACAGCATTATTCGCCGCCACGTGCCGATCCCGGACGACGAGATCGTCGTCTGCGGCATGGCTGTTGGTTACCGCGACCCGGAGGCGCCGGAGAATATCTGGCGAACCGATCGCGAGCCGGTGGCGGGCTTTACTCAGTGGTTCGGTTTTAGTTGACGCTTGTTGGTTACAGACAGCATATCCACAGCTTCCGTTGGGAAATGCCGCTAACATGGAATTGTACTAGTCTTGGACGGCATTCGGGCTGGAGGATCGTAGATGAAAGGCATCATTCTTGCGGGAGGCGCCGGGAGCAGGCTTCATCCGATGACTCACGTCGTCTCGAAGCAACTCCTGCCCGTTTATGACAAGCCGATGGTCTACTATCCGTTGGCCACTTTGATGCTTGCAGGCATTCGCGAAATCCTCGTCATCTCCACGCCGCACGATCTTCCTCTTTTCGAGCGATTGCTGGGTGATGGCGATTCATGGGGCATCAGCCTGCGCTATGAGATGCAGCCATCGCCGGATGGCCTCGCCCAGGCATTCATCATCGGCGAGCAATTCATCGGCGACGGTCGATGCGCGTTGGTGCTGGGAGACAATATCTTCTACGGACATGATATTGCTCAGGATTTGCAGAGTGCATCGAGCAGAGAAAGCGGCGCGACCGTGTTCGCCTATCCCGTTCGAGATCCCGGGCGTTACGGGGTGGTGGAGTTCGATAGAGACGGCCGCGCGATCGGACTGGAAGAAAAGCCCGAGAGAGCGAAATCACGCTACGCGGTCACGGGTCTGTATTTCTATGATAATGACGTCGTCGGTATCGCCAAGACCCTGCGGCCGTCCGCCCGAGGCGAACTGGAGATTACCGATGTCAACAAACGCTACCTGGAAGCCGGGAAGCTCCATGTCCAGGTCATGGGTCGTGGCACGGCATGGCTCGATACGGGAACTCCGGAGTCGCTGCTGGCGGCATCGAGTTTTATAGAGACCATCGAGCAACGCCAAGGATTGAAGATCTCCTGCCTGGAAGAAATTGCCTATCGAATGCGATATATCAATAGAGCCCAGCTTGCAACACTGGCCGCGGGATACGGAGAAAGTGACTACGGGCGGTATCTCACACACTTGCTCGACGAAGCTTTTCACCCATGAGAGTGCTCGACACAGACATAGCCGACGTAAAGATCATCGAGCCGGTCGTGCATGGGGATTCGCGCGGGTTTTTTCTCGAGAGTTTCAACGAGCAATCCTTTTATGAAAAGCTGGGCAGGAAGGTGCGGTTCGTGCAGGATAATCATTCGAGATCGGAGTGTGGTGTTCTGCGAGGTCTTCACTATCAGATCAACCGGACGCAGGCCAAGCTCGTGCGAGTCGTGCAAGGTGAGATATTCGACGTAGCGGTGGATCTACGCGAAAGTTCGCCTACGTTCGGAAAATGGATTGGTACGCACCTTTCCGCCGAAAATTTTCGCCAGCTCTGGCTCGGTGAGGGGTTCGCGCACGGCTTCGTGGTCTTGAGTGACGTCGCCGACGTGATCTACAAGACCACGGATTACTACAGCCCGTCCGATGAGCGCTGCATCATCTGGCGCGACGCCGATCTTGCCATTGACTGGCCCCTACATGGCGAGCCGGCGTTATCGGATCGCGATCGCAAAGGAGAGCCATTCAAGGATGCGGAACTTTTTCCATGAGCGCCGGCTCGGGTTCTTCGGTGCCCGTGATCCTGCTGACAGGAGCGGACGGGCAGGTTGGCTGGGAGCTCAGACGCACTCTGCCAACGCTTGGCGAGGTCGTCGCATGCAGCAGGCAGCAACTGAATCTGGAGGACGCAGACAGCATTCGACAGGTCATCAGTAGTGTGAAGCCGCAGGTAATCGTGAACGCGGCCGCTTATACGGCCGTTGACCAGGCGGAACAGGAGCCGGCGCTCGCCATGGCCGTCAACGGCACGGCGCTCGGCATCATCGGCGAAGAGGCCAGGCGCCTGGATGCCGCGGTAATACACTACTCGACCGATTTCGTTTTTGATGGAAGCGCGTCCCGCCCCTACCGTGAAGACGATGCTGCCAACCCGTTGAGCGCCTACGGTCGTACCAAGCTCGCCGGCGAGCGAGCGCTGGCCCAGGCGGGCGTGGCGGCCCTGATTCTCCGCACGGGTTGGGTGTATGGTTGCCGCGGCCGAAATTTTCTCTTGACCATACAGCGCCTCGCTCGCGAGCGCGACCCACTTCGAGTCGTCGATGATCAGATAGGGGCTCCGACCTGGTGCCGGCTTCTGGCTGAGGTGACGGCGCAGATTTTGTCCGCCGGTGCCGGCCGTATTACCGAGCACCTTCGTGAGCACGGCGGTATCCATCACGCGAGCTGTGCTGGCGCAACCTCGTGGTGTGGCTTTGCCCGGCGTATTCTGGAGCTGTCCTCGAGAGAGGAACGCGCTCGGGTCCGAGTGGAGCCCATCGAAACCCGCGACTATCCGACCCCAGCGGCCAGGCCTGCCTATTCGGTGCTGGACAACGCGAAGTTGCTTACGACATTTGGCGTTCAGCTGCCGGATTGGGAGCAGGCTCTGGCGTTGGCTCTCGCGGATCAAGCGGTCAAGTGACGATATCACCATACACATGACTCAAGCCCGCGAGGAATCAACAATGTCAGCGCCTTTCGAGCACATACTGGTAACAGGCGGCTGCGGCTTCATCGGTTCGAACTTCGTACGCCATGCGTTGGAACGCGACACGGGGTTGCACCTAACGAATCTGGATTTGCTTACCTATAGCGGCAATCCGAAAAACCTGACGGACGTGGTCGACAGCAATGGGCCGGGCGGCGATTCACGATACCAGTTCGTGCGGGCGGATATCGGCGATGACGATGCCGTGTCGCAGCTGTTGCGCAGCAGCCTGAATGCGAGCGACCGTCCTCCCATCGGTGCCGTCGTGCACTTTGCCGCGGAGTCCCATGTCGACCGGTCAATCATGGGTCCAACTCCCTTCGTAAGGACGAATGTGCTCGGCACGTCGACGCTCATCGAGACCTGTCGGACCATGCTCGATGTGCTACCTGCGAATTTTCGCTTCGTTCACGTCAGCACCGACGAAGTCTACGGATCCCTGGCAGCTTCCGATCCGGCTTTCAGCGAAGATACGCCATTGGCGCCCAACAGCCCGTACGCCGCCAGCAAAGCCGGCAGTGATCTGCTGGTCCGGTCTTATTACAAGACCTTCGATTTCCCCGCCATCATCACGCGTTGCTCGAACAATTACGGTCCATTCCAGTATCCTGAAAAGCTCATTCCCTTGATGATCACGACCGCAATGCGCGACGCACGGCTGCCGGTCTACGGGGACGGCATGAATGTACGCGACTGGATCCATGTGGACGACCACTGCGCCGCGGTCTGGGCGGTGCTCCTGCGTGGCCGCATCGGCGCTTGTTACAACATCGGTGGTGAGTCGGAGATGGCCAATCTGGACATCGTGCGAAGCATAGTGGCGGCGCTCAAAAAATCGGAATCGTTGATTACCTTCGTCACCGACAGACCCGGGCACGACCGGCGCTATGCCATGAACATCGAGCACATTCGCGGCGACGTTGGTTGGCACCCGGTGGTCCCCTTCGACATGGGTATCCGATCCACCATCGAGTGGTATCTGCAGCACGAAGCCTGGTGGCGTCCGCTCCTTCGCGAGTCGGGACGCGTGGCAGACACGATGTACAAGGCCTAGCCGTCAGCGACGCCGATTCCAGTGCCCCGGCGGATAGGGTGCGAAGCGGTCTGGCTGTGCCTGACCCAGTTGCTCCGGCCAGAATCTGTTTCGCGGTGGTGTCTCGTGGATGATGCCCAGGTTCACCAGCGTCTGGCGCCATTCATACTTCAGAAAGTGTTTCGTGAAGGCACGGCGCTGGGGCTTGAAGTGCACGCGCACGCTGCGCGAATTGCGACCCTCCCCGAATCCCGTGCCGGCAGCACCCGCGCTATCCGCCGATTCCATGGACTTGCTCGATCGCGCTTCACCCGGGGCACTGGGGCTGGGCGCCATTTCCGGGCGGCCCGATCGTCGCCGTGGCTGAACCCGTGGCACTTCCCGAAAAGCCGCAATTGCGATAACGCCCATGGCGCTGCGGTCGCCCCAGGCTTCGGCGTAGGAGTTTTCCACATCGGTGAAGAAAAATCGGTGCACGCGGGTGTCGCTGGTACGCCAACCTTCGTAGGTGGTCTGCTCGTATGCCCCGAGCACATACATGGGCTCGCTGGGGCGAAGATCGGATTTCTTGCCCGAGATGATGTTGCGGCCATCGACGGCAATCACCAGTCCGATGCGACCGCCGGTGTTATTGCGCACGCGGACGCCATAGTTGCGGCCCCGCCGGGCCTCCAGGTAGGCGCGCAGTTCGCCGTGCCGGGAGCGATCCGCCAGGTCGTAGCGGGCGAAGACGCTGCCGTCCCCGGCGACGATTTCGACGCCCACCTGGTCCGTTCGGATTACCTCCGAGGCAGTGACGGGAACATTCATCACCGTACCGAGGCAGCTCAACAAGACACTACATATCAGCGTGTTACATCTCATTTGTCATCTCCTTCGTGAGAAATCGCGGTATCCGCGGCGCTAACCATTCAGAAGCTATAAACGCCGGTTTGGCCGAAACGGGTTAATTTTTCTCCCGGGAGAACGCGCATGCAGCGCCATGGGTCCGAGGCAATCGGCGTGGTATTCTCAGCCGCCGAGACCAATCATTTCAGGGGAGAGGATTTGTGAAGAAATTTGTACTTGGCCTGATCGCCGCGGCTCTGGCGATGGCTGGCGCCGCAGCGAGCGCGGAAACGACCATTCGAGTCACCTTGCAATTGCCGGAGAAGCATTCTCTCGGCCAGAACTGGCTTGCCTTCAAGGACATCGTCGAAAAGGAATCCGGGGGAGAGCTCAAGGTGCAGCTTTTCCCTTCCGCCCAGCTTTACAAAGATAAGCAGGTGCCGGAGGCGGTTGGGTCCGGCGCCATCGAAGCGGGCTCGGCCTTCCTTGGTCGCTACGCCGGCTCTGTCCCTGCGGTGGACGTGGTCAACCTGCCGTTTTTTTTCCGCGATGAAGCGCACTTGCGCGCGGCCGTCGCCACGGGCTCCGAGATGCGCAACCTGCTGGACGCGGCGGTACTCGAGGAAACCGGCGCCAGGGTTCTTTGGTGGCAGGCTTTCGGCCGGAATATCTATCTCACCAACGGATCAGCCATTCGCACCCCTGCGGATCTGAACGGCAAGAAGGTGCGTACCTACGGCAAGGTGCTGGGATGGACGGTCGAAGCACTTGGCGGCGCGCCTACTCTGATGTCGGGCTCGAAGCAGTTTCTCGCCTACCAGCAGGGGGCGGTTGATGTGGGAATGACAGGTGCCTCGGCGGTCAAGAGTCGCAAGCTGTATGAAGTGATGGATCATATGACTCTCAGCTTTGACAGCAACATCGAGTTCATAGCCGTGATGAACGAGAAATTTTTTCAGAGCCTCTCATCTGAAAACCAGGCGATTATCCTGAAAGCTGCCGCGACCGTTGAGCAGCAGCTGCGCGACGCGATCTACAAGCAGGAGACAGCGGCGGTGGACGAGGTGCGATCGAAAATGACAGTCGTCGATCTGACCGAACAAGAACGCGCGAAGTGGCGTGACGCGACCAAGGAAGTCGTCGACCGTTTTGTCTCTGAAGGGGGCGATACGGCGGCTGCGGTCGTCGCTGCCGGATCGAGACTCTGAGCTGGAGAAACGCGGGGCGGGCAACAAGGCCCGCCCCCGTTTCCTTCTCTTCTACTCCGTTCCCAGCCGTTTCCGACCAGCACCGAACCGCCGCCAAGACGCGGCGCCTTGAAGCGACATGAAAGTCGTCCTTTCCGCAATCGACTGGATCTCCGAGCAGACGGGCAAGCTCGCCGCTTGGGCGTTCTTCCTGGTGGGTCTTTTCGTCACCTACGAGGTGGTGATGCGCTACGTCTTCACGGCACCTACCGTGTGGGTCGACGAGGTAAGTCGCATCACGCAGATCTGGGCCGCTTACCTGGCCGGTGCTTACGTGCTCAAGCACCGCGAGATGATCGTGATCGATGTGGCGTTCAAGAATCCGCACTCGCTGGGGCGGCGTTTGTGCGAGACTTTTTCGATCCTCGTCATCCTGATGTTCTGTTCGGTCGCTGTCTGGTACGGCTGGGCACTGTGGCTGAAATCAACCCTGGCCGGTCATACGACCGACACCTATCTGGCGCTACCCAAGGCCCTGACACAGGCCTCGATCTGGGTTGGCTTCGGGCTCTTGCTCCTGCAGGCGCTGGTCGAGCTCTGGCGGCTGTGGACGGTCGGTCTGCCGGACGCGGGCGGTGATCGCGAGGACGGCCCCGCAGACGTGCCCGGCCACTGACGATGGAAGTCGTCCTGATTCTTTTCTCGTTGATTGCACTTCTGGTGCTGCGTACGCCAGTCGCTTTTGCACTGGGCGGGCTTGGCGTCATCCTTCTATGGATAAAGGGCCTGCCCCTGGTCGCCGTACCGCAACGCCTGTACGGGACGATGGACAGTTTCGAGCTGCTGGCCGTGCCGCTGTTTCTATTGATGTCGAACGTGCTGTTACGCGGTGGCATCGGCAAAGATCTGTTCGCGGCGGTACAGAGTTGGGTTCGTCATTGGCCGGGCGGCTTAGGCGTGGCAACCATTCTCAGCTGTGGGTTGTTCTCAGCCATTTCGGGTTCTTCCGTGGCAACGGCGGCGACCATTGGCACCGTCGCGATACCCGAGATGACCGCGCGCGGCTATGATCGCCCGTTCGTACTGGGTCTGCTGGCCGCCGGAGGAACTCTCGGTATTCTGATCCCACCCTCGATACCGATGATTCTCTATGGCGTCGTCACGGAAACGTCGATTCCCACATTGTTCCTGGCCGGCATCGGACCCGGCCTGTTTCTCGCCGGGAGCTTCATCGTTTACGGAATGCTCTATTCACGATTCAAGGGTGGCTATGAACCACTCCCGGCAACCAGCTGGTCCGAGCGGTGGCGGACGTCGCTGCTCGCGCTGCCGACAGTCGTGCTTGCTGCCGCCATAATCGGCGCCATCTATTCTGGCATCGCCACGCCATCGGAGAGCGCCGGTGTCGGATTTGTCCTTGCCTTGGCAATTACCGGGGCGATGAAGCGAATGACCTGGGAAAAATTGAAGGACGCGACCCATTCGGCGCTCAGAACAACCGTAATGATCTTTCTGATCGTGGCGGGCGCAAAGGTTTTTTCCTATGCCATAACGCTCTACCTGATTCCGCAATCGATCAGCCAGGTGCTGACGACCAATATATCCGACCCGAATCTGTTCATTCTCGCTGTCGGCGTCGTTCTCCTGATCATTGGCTTCTTTCTGGAAGCGCTTTCGATGCTTCTGATCATGGTGCCGGTACTGTTTCCGTCCTTGGAAGCAATGGCTATCGATCCCATCTGGTTTGGCGTCTTCTTCGTGATCCTGATCGAGACCGCGCTCATCACTCCGCCCGTCGGCCTGAACCTGTTCGTTATCCAAGCTGTTGGCAATGCCAGACTCGAAGAGGTGATGAAAGGCGCCTGGCCCTTCTCCCTGATCATGCTGGCGACTGCAGCACTGCTGTGGTTCTGGAAGGACCTGGCGCTTTTTGTCGCTTATGGCTTCTGAGCCTGGGAATTCAGAAATGCGAAAAATTCTTTACACGACCGCGCACGCTTTGCAGGAGACCGACGTCGGTTACGATCTCGGCAGAAGCACTTCCAATAATCTCTGCTTCGATGAAGTCCTCGATGATGCGCTGGTGGCGGAGCTTCGCAAGGCGAGTGTCGGTTACGGCACCACATCGGGGAGCGATTTGTTGCGGGCCGCGATTGCGGAAAATGTCGGATTGCACCCCGATCAGGTGCTGACGACCAATGGCGCCATCGGGGCGTTGCATCTGGCGATATTCTGTTTGTGCGACCAAGGAGACGAAGTGGTGACCGTTACCCCGGGTTTTCCCGCCACCTTCGACCTCATCCAGGCCCTGGGAGCGGTGATGAATCCGTTGGCGCTTCATTTCGATGGAGGCTATCGCGTCCACGTCGAGGGGCTGGCGCCGATGCTCAGCGAACGTACGAAGCTCGTGCTTCTGATTTCTCCGCACAATCCGTCGGGAGTCACTACCAGTCCCGAGGTGATGACGTCGATTCTCGAAACAATGGGCACACGGTCACCCGGAGCGTATCTGCTGCTGGATGAGACCTTTCGCGATGCGACTTATGGCACCCATCCGGCGGAGCCGTCCGCCGCGACATTGTCCGAGCGAGTGCTGACCGTGTCGTCGTTGTCCAAAGCTCACGGCGCGCCGGGACTGCGTCTTGGGTGGATCACCTGCAGCGAGCCCGAGCTGCTGGCCCATTTGGCAGTCGGCAAGGGGAAAACGGCCATCAGCTGTTCGATCCTCGACGAGCGCCTGGGTGCGCGCATCCTGGCCGATGCCGATGAAATTCTGCGCGACAGAAACGCGCGCCTGGGAGTGGCGCTGGCTGCCGTCGAAGCTTGGGTGGCAAAGAACGCCGAGCTGGTCGAGTGGGTGCGGCCGGACGCCGGTGGCATGTGCTGCGTCAGACTCAAGAGCTCGGCCTACGACGACGTCGGTGTGGAAGGCTTCTATCGATTGGCGGCCAAGCGCCAGATCAACCTGGCCAGCGGCGATCGCTTCCTGGACGAAAGGCGCGTGTTCCGGCTGGGGTTCGGCGCCTTGCCCATCGCCACCTTCGAGCGTGCCCTGGATGCTCTCGAGGATACCTGTCGGAGCGCGCTCAACGGGGAAATCGAATCCCGTTGAATCGGGAAAGAGTTGCCCGCTCCACGCAGGAGCGGGCAACCAGTCGATTACATCTTGGCCTTTTCGTTCCAGGTCGGCATCGGATAGACGAGCTCGCAGGACGCCAGGTCGAAGGGGTACACGGTGCAGTACTTGCCGTTCTGCACCTGCATGAGAATCCCCCGCACCAATTGGTTCTGGCCATCGGCGCCGAACTTGATGCCACGCCACGGGACGATGAGCTGATCCGACGGCATGTTGGTTTCCGTGAGTGCTTTGCGGATCTTCTCCGGATCGGTGGATCCGGCACGGTTGATGGCATCGGCCAGCACCATGAAGCCCGTGAACGCGCGCACGGGCACGTCGGAGAGATCACGACCCTTGGAGTGCTTCTTGAATGCCGCGTTGACTTCGTTGATCAGCGGAATTGTCTTGGCCAGATCCGTGTTGAATGGTGAACGGGTGATCACGCCTTCGGCATCCTTACCCAGGGTCGAAAGGAACGTGGGATCGGTGTAGCCGGCGTTCTGGGCAACAAGAAGCTTCGGATTGTAGTCGAGCTCCTTGGCCGTGCGCATGAACAGCATGGCGTCGGACGTGTAAGAGGACGGCAGGAACACATCGGCGTTCGCGGCCTTGATGTTCTGCACTTCCGATGACAGCGACGTGGTCTTTGCCCGGTAGGCGATCTTGGTTGCTACCTTGTAGCCGCCGTCTTTCGCCATCTTGTTCTGTACCGCGCCGCTGTCGGTGCCCCACAGGGTGTCCTCGTGGAAAATGGCTACCGACTCGAGCTTCTTGCCGCGTTTCTTCTGGAAGTCGGCCAGGAACTCGAACATCACCTGCGTGAATTCGCCGTCGTGGGGCGTGGTGCGGAAGAACCACTTGAAGCCGCGCTTGGTGAGCTTCGGCGACGTGGATTCCCCGTTCACCCACGGAATCTGATGGCGTTCGGCTACCTGGCTGCCAGCGGCCGTGACGCTGCTGTAGTAGGCGCCGTACATGGCGTGCACGCCTTCCTGGGTGATCATGCGCTCGGCTTCACCCTGACCGATGTCGGGCTTGCCCTGGTGATCGGCGACCACGATGCGGATCTTGGCGCCGCCGAGGTTCGGCAGACCTTTGCCCTTGGCCAGCGGCACGTTGAGATCGGATTCCTCGTTGATGATCTCGAGGGCGGTGTTGAGCGCCGCCACGGCGTCGATGCCGGCCTGGGCCACGGGCCCGCTGAGCGGATAGATGACGCCGATGACGACCTCGTCCGGGGCGGCCGTGACCCGCCCGAAGGGCAGGGCCGCCAGCGCGGCAACGGTAACGGTTGAGAGAATTTTGCTGAATTTCATGGGATACCCCCTGTTGTTGTTAATAAACATGCGGGCCTCGTCGGGAGCATGGGCGAGCGCGCGCTCCGCGAGGGCGGTGGGCCGCAGGTACCGGGCAGATTAACATGCCGGGCCCTGGCGGGCAGCCCTTGATCCCGCGATTGCGGTCGCGTACACAGACGGAGCGACCGGGTGCCCGCCCGGTTGCCAGAAGCGGGGGGGGAGCTTGCAAATGACCTGGGAAATCGTCATTCAGGCCATCATCAGCGGGCTGCTGATGGGGCTCGTTTACGCCCTCATCGCCGCCGGCCTGAGCCTCATTTTCGGGCTCATGGAGATCGTCAACTTCGCCCACGGCGAATTCATGATGATCAGCATGTACGCGGCGTTCTGGCTGTGGGCATTGTTCGGCCTGGATCCCCTGTACTCGGTGCCCCTGTGTGCGACCCTGATGTTTTTCATGGGCGTCGCCACCCACTACGGCATCATCCGCCACATCCTCGGCGCGTCGATGCTGGCGCAGATTTGCGCAACCTTCGGTCTCGCGGTGTTCCTGCGCGCCCTGGCGCAGTTTCTATGGACGCCGGACTTTCGCAGCATTGCCAATCCGTTGGTCGAGGGGCGCGTCGAGCTGGCCGGCGTGTTCCTGGGTCTGCCGCAGATCGTCGCCAGCGTCGGCTGCCTGTTCGCTTTCGGATTCCTGTATCTGTTCATCACCCGCACCGAGACCGGCCTCGCTCTGCAGGCTACAGCCCAGGATCGCCAGGCGGCGGAGCTCATGGGCATACCCACCGATCGCATGTTCGCCCTCGGCTGGGGCATCGGCGCGGCGTGCGTCGGCGTCGCCGGCGTCTTCTTGAGCACCTTCTACTATGTGTTCCCCGAGGTCGGCCTGCCGTTCGCATTGCTCGCCTATGTGGCGGTGGCCATGGGCGGCTTCGGCAGCATCCTCGGCAGCCTGGTGGCGGGGATTCTCATCGGCCTGGTGGAATCCCTCGGCGGCTTGCTCATCGACCCGTCCTACAAGCTGTTGATCGTCTTCGGCCTGTACCTCACGGTGGTCGTGTTTCGTCCCAGAGGACTGTTCGGGCGCTTCTGATGGCGGACGTGCAATCGACCGCCGCGGTGGACAACAAGGCGCTGGCGTCGGCCATGGCGGAGCCGTTGCGTGCGCCTGCGAACGTTAAGCGCCGAGCAGCCTACGGGACTCTTGCGCTGGCGCTGGTCGCCTTCCCCCAGGTGTTCGACTCACCCTTTTTGCACCATGTCATGATCATCCTCTTCATGTATGCGCTGATGGCCCAGTCGTGGAACATACTGGCAGGCTTTTGTGGTCAGATCTCTCTCGGCCACGCCACGTTCTTCGGAATTGGCGCCTACAGCACGGGCTATCTGTTCTTCGCTTACCAGCTCTCGCCCTGGATCGGCTTGGGCGTTGGTGTGTTGCTCGCCATGTTGATGGCCATCGCCATCGGCATACCCACATTCCGGCTGCGCGGTCACTACTTCGCCATCGCCACGCTGCTGATCGGCGAAGGCGTGCAGATCTTTTTTCAGCGCTGGGAGCTCGTCGGGGCCGCATCCGGGATCTTTCTCCCCATCGTGCGCGAGCAGGCGTGGCTGAACTTCCAGTTTCACGACACCAAGCTGCCTTATTACTACATCATTCTCGTTTTCCTGGCGCTGGCATCTTTCATCGTCTGGCGGCTGGACCGTTCCCGCATCGGGTTTTATTTTCGCGCCATTCGCGACGAGCCTGAAGCCGCCAGCAGCCTCGGCGTCAATGTGACGCTGTACAAGTCCTTCGCCTTCATGATCTCGGCGGGTCTCATGTCCATGGCTGGAGCCTTTTATTGCCAGTACGTGCTGGTCATCGATCCCGAGACCGTATTCCCGCTCTCGTTGTCCATCCTGGTAGTGCTGATGGCGGTCATGGGCGGGGCAGGGACCCTGTGGGGACCGATCATCGGCGCCGCCGTGCTGGTGCCGCTCTCCGAGGTGACACGCGTTTACTTCGGTGGCACGGGAGGCAGCCTGGATCTGATGATCTACGGGGCACTCATCGTGCTTATCTGCATTTTCAAACCCGAAGGCCTCGTCGGCGCCGTGAAGGTGCTGCGTCCGGTCGCGGGCGAAGAGAAGACCAACCATGGCGATGCTCGAAGTTAGGGGCTTGAGCAAACGTTATGGCGGTCTGCTCGCCAACAACGACATCTCCTTCGACGTCGAGGAGGGCAGGATACTCGGTGTCATCGGGCCGAACGGTGCCGGCAAATCCACGCTGTTCGATTTGATCACGGGATACGGGCTACCGGATTCCGGCGAGGTGCATTTCGCCGGCAAACGTCTGCGCGGCCTTCGCCCGGATCAAATCAACCGTTTGGGCGTCGGCCGCACCTTCCAGAAGCTCAAGCCCTTTACCGACATGACGGTGGAAGAGAACGTCATGGTGGGCGTCATGCAGCACACGCCGCGCCTCGCTGCCGCGCGCCGGTTTGCCCTGGAAGCGCTGGAGTTCGTCGGTCTCCTGGAAATGCGCAAGCACCATGGCCAGGCGCTCAGCACCGGTCAGCGCAAACGCCTGGAGCTCGCCCGCGCCATGGCGACGCGTCCGCGCCTGCTGCTCATGGACGAGGTCACCGGCGGCATCGATCAGCGCACACTCCCGGGACTCATCAGCCTCGTGCAACGACTCAAGACGGAAGGCATGACCCTGGTGATCATCGAGCACAACATGCAGGTGCTGATGTCGCTGGCCGACGATATTCTCGCGCTGCACCTGGGGCGTAAGATCGCCCAGGGCGCACCGCAGGCCATTCAGAACAACCAGCAGGTCATCGAGTCCTATCTGGGTGGCGCCTATGCTTAAGGTCTCGAACATCGAGGTCAGCTACGGCGACTACCAGGTGATCTGGGGCGTTTCCCTGGAGGTGGGGGAAGGCGAGGTGGTGAGTCTTCTGGGGCCCAATGGCTCGGGAAAAAGCACGGTCTTCAATACAATCTCGGGGCTGCTCAAGCCCCGTTCCGGCAGCATCGAGTTCACGGGCAAGCGCATCGATGGCCATGCCACCCACGACATCGTGCGTCTGGGCCTCGCGCACATACTCGAGCGCCGGCGCGTGTTCCCTTACCTGAGCGTGCGGCAGAATCTCTGGCTGGGCGCCTACCATCCCGCTGCCAAGCCTCACCGGGAGAAGACGCTTGCGCAGGTCTACGCGCTGTTTCCCCGCCTCCGGGAGCGCGAGCGACAGATGGCGCATTCCTTGAGCGGTGGCGAGCAGCAGATGCTGGCGCTCGGCCGTGGGCTCATGTCGCGGCCGCGCCTGTTGATGGTGGACGAGCCGTTCCTGGGGTTGGCGCCGGCCATCGTTCAGGAGATGAAAGACGCTTTCCAGCGCGTCAACGCCGACGGCGTCAGCATTCTGTTCATCGAGCAGAATGTTCAGGTGGCGCTCGACATGTCGAGTCGCGGTTACATCCTGGAAAGCGGCCGGCTGGCCCTCGACGGTGCGTCGGCGGATCTGCTCAACAGCGCGGAAGTGAAGCGTATTTTTCTCGGCGGCTGAATCCCGATTGTTGCGCTCAGCCCAACCTACGGTGCTTTCACAAAGCGGCCAGATCCTTATTCTTCAGATCCGTAATGATCATGCTCCCCGGCTTGTGGGTGATACACAATGTCGGGCGCGCCTGCTCCACGGCTACCTGGGGCGTCACACCGCAGGCCCAGAACACCGGAATCTCGTCCCCGGTCATCTGTGGCGCATCGCCCGCGAAGGGATCTTCGAGATCATCGATCCCGATCTGCGCCGGCAGGCCCATATGAATGGGTGCGCCATGGACGTTGGGAAAACGTGACGTGATCTGAATGGCGCGGATCGCTTCCGACGGGTGAAGCGGTCGCATGGAAACCACCATCTTGCCGCTGAAAGGGCCCGCGGCGACGGTGTCGATGTTGGTCTTGTACATGGCGACGTTCTCGCCGCGCTCCAGGTGACGCAGCCGAATGCCGTTCTCCATGAGGGGCCGCTCGAAGGAAAAGGAGCATCCGAGCACGAAGCTCACCAGATCCTCCCGCCAGTACGCCATGATGTCGGTGGGCTCGTCCACCACCTCGCCATCGCGGAACACCCGGTAGCGGGGTAGATCCGTACGAATGTCCAGATCTTCGCCGAGCGACGGCAACCGGGGATCACCCGCAGCGCTCATGCCGATCAGCGGGCAGGGCTTGGGATTGCGCTGGCAGAAGTCTGCGAAATCCGCGGCGTAATCCGACGGCAGAATGCACAGATTTCCCTGCACGAACGCCGGCGCCATTGCCGCCGTGTGCCCGGTGTGTGCACCGGCGCGAATCAGCCGTCGCGCTTCCAGAGAATCGACAGGCATCGGATTGCTTTTGGATGATGCACGGGCCATGGAAACTTCTCTTTCAAATGCGGTCTATTTGAATGGCGATCATTCTATACTATGCTGCCCGTTTGTCGTTCGAGGTGTGAATGGGACGCATGTTCGCGCGTCTGTTGGCCTTGGTTCTCGTGCTCGGCGTTGTGTTGACGCCTGGCTGCGCATCGGCGCCGCCGAAGCAACAGGAGAATCTGTGCGCAATATTCGACCAGTACCCCGAGTGGTACGATGCCGCCAAGGCGTCCGAAGACAAGTGGGGCACGCCGCCTCACATTCTCATGGCTTTCGTGAAGCTGGAGTCGGCTTACCGTCACGACGCGAAACCGCCCAGGGATTGGTTCCTGTTCATTCCCCTGGGGCGCAAATCGTCGGCGGAGGGCTACGCCCAGGTCAAGGATGAGGCCTGGGAGGAGTACGAGGACGAGGTCGGCGGTTTCTTCACGAGCCGCTCGGACATGGAGGATGCTCTGGACTTCATCGGCTGGTACAACTACAAGAGCAACAAGTATCTTGGCATCTCCAAATGGGATCCCAAGCGCATGTATCTGGCCTACCATGAAGGCCGTGGCGGCTATGCGCGCGGCAGCTATAAGAGTAAGCCGGACGTAGTGCGCTACGCCAATCGCGTGGACTGGCAGGCGCGGGAGTACGGCGCCCAGCTTCGCCAGTGCGAAGATCGTTTCAAGTGCCGGCATTGGTATCAGGTATGGCCCTTGTGCAGTTGATGCCCGGGGCCGCGCTCACCGCGTAACGGGATTTTGTCTTGAGTAATTCTTCCACCCGGCTTGCCGTCGATATCGGCGGCACCTTCACCGATGTCGCTCTCGCCATCGGTGACAGGAACGTCACCAGCAAAGTGCTGACCACGGCAACGGCGCCGGAACAGGGCGTCATGACGGGAATCGCCCGGGTGATCGAGGCGGCGGGTGTGAATGCCGCTGACATCGGCGTGGTCATTCACGGCACGACCCTCGCCACCAACGCCATTATCGAGCGCAAGGGCGCGCATACCGCGCTGGTCGTTACGGAAGGCTTCCGCGATTCCGTCGAAATGGCCTATGAGAACCGCTTCGAGCAGTACGACATCGAGGTGCAGAAAGCGAAGCCTCTTGTGCCGAGATACCTGCGTCTGCCGGTGACCGAGCGCGTCAATGCCCGGGGTGAGGTATTGATCCCCCTGGATCTCGCGTCCGTGGATGCCATGATCGCCAAGCTGGCAGCCCACGGGGTCGAAAGTGTCGCCATCGGTCTGCTGCATTGCTACGCCAACAGCCACCACGAGGAGCAGATCGCCGAGCGCATCGCCAAGGCCCTGCCGGAGCTTTCCATTACCCTGTCCTCCGAGGCCTGTCCCGAGATCCGCGAGTACGAGCGCCTCTCCACTGCCTGCGCCAATGCCTACGTGCAACCGATCATGGCGCGCTATGTGCGAAGCCTGGATGCGCGTCTGGCGGACGCGGGCTTTGCCTGTCCGCTGCTGTTGATGACCTCGGGCGGCGGCCTGACAACCGTGGAGACAGCCGCCCGTCACCCCATCCGTCTGGTGGAGTCGGGGCCTGCGGGCGGCGCCATACTCGCGAGCCGCATCGCCACCGCCCAGGGTTTGGCTCAGGTGCTGTCCTTCGATATGGGCGGCACCACGGCGAAGATCTGTCTCATCGACGACGGTAAGCCGCAGTCCTCGCGCACCTTCGAGGTGGATCGCATGTACCGGTTCACCAAGGGTAGCGGGCTGCCCTTGCGCATTCCCGTGATCGAGATGGTGGAGATCGGTGCCGGCGGTGGTTCCATCGCCCGGGTCGACAGCTTGAAGCGCGTCAATATCGGGCCGGAGAGCGCCGGCTCCGAGCCCGGTCCGGCTTGCTACGCCCAAGGCGGCATACACGCCACGGTGACCGATGCCGATGTGCTGCTGGGGCGCATCGACCCGGACGGCTTCGCCGGTGGCAGCTTACGCCTCGACGCCGCCCGCGCGCGGACGGCAATCGACACCAACGTGGGCGAGGTATTGAATCTGGATCCGCCGCTGGCGGCATTCGCCATCAGTGAGGTAGTGGACGAGAACATGGCGAACGCAGCCCGGGTGCACGCCATCGAGCGCGGCAAGGATCTGGTCGGGCGCGCGCTGATCGCCTTCGGCGGCGCCGCCCCGGTGCACGCCGCGCGGCTAGCCGAGAAGCTGGGTATCGCTACGATCATCGTTCCCACCGATGCCGGCGTCGGCTCGGCGGTCGGATTCCTGAATGCCCCGGTTTCCTACGAGGTCGTGCGCAGCCGCTACATGCGCTTGAGCGCCCTCGATACGGCGGGTATCAGCGCCATGTTCGACGGCATGGGCGAGGAGGCAGAGGCTATCGTGCGCCTGGGCGCGCCGCTTGGGCGTCTCCACGAGCAGCGCATCGCCTACATGCGCTACGTGGGGCAAGGACACGAGGTCAGCGTGCCGTTGCCGCTGCGGCAACTGCAGCCTGACGATGCCGAGACGCTGCAGCGATCATTCGATCAGACCTACACTCGCCATTACGGGCGCATTATTCCCGACATGGACGTGGAAGTGCTGACCTGGGCGCTGACCTTGACGGCGCCGGTGGAGGAACCGCAGCCGGTGGCCGAGCCGGTACAAGCCGGGGCGCCGGCGGCGAACGGCGAGCGCAGGCTCTTCAACACTCACACGGCGGATTTCGAGGACGTGCCGGTGTATGCCCGCGACACGCTGTCACCCGGGATGCGCATCGCCGGTCCGGCCATCGTAGCCGAATCCCAGACCACCACGGTGGTGGCTCGGGGGTTCGATGCGCGCATCGACGGACTGGGGTATATCATTCTGGAACGACGAAACGGACCACAGCCCAACCTGCAAGCTACAAGCAAGTATCGAGAGCACTAGTACATGAAAGCCAACTCGCCGTTAGCGCAGATCCACAACCAGCTCATGTGGAACCGGCTGATAGCGGTGGTCGAGGAGCAGGCGCAGACGCTCATCCGCACGGCTTTCTCCAATACCGTGCGCGAGGCCGGTGATCTGTCCGCCGGCGTTTTCGATATGAAGGGTCGCATGCTGGCTCAGGCAGTCACGGGGACGCCGGGGCACGTGAACGCCATGGCGGCGTCGGTAGGATTTTTCCTGGAGAAATTCCCCGCCTCCAGCATGGAAGAAGGTGACGTCTACATCACCAACGATCCGTGGAAGGGAACCGGCCACTTGCACGATTTCACGGTCGTCACGCCCGCCTTCAAGAACGGGCGCTTAGTGGCGTTGTTTGCTGCCACCAGTCACGTGGTGGACGTGGGCGGCCTCGGCTTCGGGCCCGATGGCCGACAAGTGTACGAGGAGGGGATCTACATCCCCCTCATGCCCCTCGCCAAACGTGGTGTGATGAACGAATCGTTGCTGGAGATCGTGCGCGCCAACGTGCGCGAGCCCGTGCAGGTGGAAGGCGATTTCTATTCCCTGGCGGCCTGTAACGAGACTGGGTGCCAGCGTCTGGTGGAGATGATGGCGGAGTTCGACCTCGACGACGTGCGCGAGCTCGGCGACTTCGTCATCGCGAGCTCCAGGGATTCGATGCTGGAAGAGATCCGCAAGCTGCCCGCCGGCACTTATCACAACAGCATGCGTATCGACGGCTACGAGGAAGCGGTGGATCTGGTGGCGGCCATGACCATCTCCGAGAGCGGCATCGACATCGATTTCACGGGCACTTCGCCGGTGTCGATCTACGGCATCAACGTGCCGGTAACTTATACGCAGGCCTATGCGTCCTTCGGTGCCCGTTGCGTGGTCGGCGGATCGATTCCGAACAATGCGGGATCCCTGGAGCCCGTCCGGGTCAGCGCGCCGCCGGGATCGATTCTCAACGCGCCCCACCCTTGCGCCGTGGCGGCGCGTCACGCCATCGGCCAGATGTTGCCCGACGTGGTGCTCGGCTGTCTCGGGCAGGCGCTGGGCGGCCGCGTCCCCGCCGAGGGCACGTCGTGCCTGTGGAATCCTGTGCTGTACGCGGGTCATGGAATTTCGGGCAAGTTTTCCGGCGCCACGCCCTTTACCCTCACCCTGTTCCACAATGGCGGCACCGGCGCGCGCCCCGGGAGCGACGGTTTGTCGGCCACCGCCTTTCCTTCGGGTGTGCGCAACACGCCGGTGGAGATTAACGAAGCCATCTCGCCCATCGTCGTCTGGCGCAAGGAGTACCGCACTGATTCCGGCGGCGCCGGCGAGCATCGCGGTGGTACCGGCCAGGTCATGGAGATCACCAATGGCGAGGGGGCGACCTTCGTCATGTCGTCGATGTTCGACCGCGTGACCTATCCTGCCCGCGGGCGAAGCGGTGGGGGCAACGGCTTACAGGGGCGCGTGCGCCTCGCTTCGGGGACCGAGTTGCGGGCCAAGGGGCGGCAACCGGTGCCCGGTGGCGATCGCTTGATCATGGAAATGCCCGGCGGAGGTGGATACGGCAATCCCTTCGCGCGCGACGCCGAACGCGTGCGCGACGATGTATTGAACGAGCTGGTGAGTCGCGAGGCCGCGGAGCGCGACTATGGCGTGGTGCTCACCACCGATGGCGCCGTGGACGAGCCAGCCACCAGCCATCGCCGTTCTCAGGGTGCTTAGTCGCCGGTCCCACCGGACTCTCCGATCGGCGCCGAGAAGAACCAGCGGAGTTCCTTGATGCCATGTGGTCCTCAGTGGAATCCGGCCGCCCGCTTGAAGCTGTCGGCGAGCACCAGGTACTTGGCGGGTACGGGGGTGTCGCGCGCGGTGGTGGGCGCGGCCCGCCGGATCCTGCGCCGGGATTGTGCAACGGAGTGCCTCTGCACGCCGCCGCGGTTCACTGTCGATAGAATCTCGGTATTTCCGGGCTGGCGTGTCACCTCGTTGATGAAGCCGTACATGATAGTGGTAAACATGTCTAAATTCCTCGTGTATAGAAATGTGCGATGACTGACTTTAGTGATAATTCAGTTGGTTGACAAAGGAGTTGTGCTCACATATATGTTAGAAATTCTCACATATGTATCGATGAGCCCCGCCCGTGAAGCGACGTCTACCGCCCCTCAATGCCCTGCGCGCCTTCGAGGCGGCTGCGCGCCATGAGAGCTTCAGCGCGGCCGCCGAGGAGTTGCACGTTACCCATGGCGCTATCAGCCATCAGGTGAAGGCTCTGGAAGGGTGGCTGGGAATACCACTGTTCCAGCGCCGCACCCGGGCGGTGCGGCTGACGGAGGCCGGGATCGCGTACCTGCCGGTCATCGAGGGCGCCTTTAATCAAATTCATGGGATCACGGCCACCCTGGTCCGTGCCAGGGGCGATGCGCCGCTGCATGTCACCACCACACCGGCATTCGCCGTGCGTTGGTTGGCGCCGCGACTCGGTCGCCTGTGGCGGCAGCATCCGGATCTGGATCTGCGCCTGCACGAGGTGGCCTGGATGACGGACGTCGACCTCGGTGCCACCGGCACCGATCTGGTGGTGCGCATCGGTGCGCAGAGCAGAGCCGGATTGGAGTCGGTGCCCTTGATGTCCGGCAACGTGACGCCCATGTGCAGTCCCCGGCTCCTCGGCGACGGTCCGGTCCTCACGCGACCGGAGGATCTGCTCAACTACAGGCTGCTGCACAGCTACAGCTATGATCCCTGGCAGGACTGGTTCGCGCGCTCCGGGATCAGCAGTGCCGATGTGGCCCACGGGCCCATATTCGACGACACCAATCTTGCCTACAGTGCGGCGTTGGCGGGACAGGGCGTCGGGCTGCTGCACACGGCCCTGACCGTGGACGAAACCGCCGCCGGTCAACTGGTGCAACCGTTCGATACCGGCCCCCGGGACGACATGGGCTACTACGTCGTTTACCCGGCCGCCAGCAGCAACGAGCCCCGCGTGGCGCGTTTCCGTGACTGGTTGATTGCCAACGTCGATAGCCGGTGCCCCCCCATGCAATGACGGTGCCCCCCGTGCGGAGGGCACCGTCGTTGGCTGTCGGCGTCTTGTTCGCAACAGGTCCTGCTCAGCGTGTCCGGCGCCCCATCGAGGGTCCTTCCCGCGCAATCAGTCCGTCGACGACCTCCGCGATCCGGTCCCGGGGGATCCCCAGGTCCTGGAGCCGCCAATCCGACATCCGCGCGAGCTCAACCATGGCCCGGCGCCGCTGCCGGATACGGCGCATCGCCGCCAGGCGATCTGCCGCCCACCCAAGCCATGTGCCGAGCCCCGGGGGCCGTGCGCGGGTCCCGGTTGCTGCCACCGGGAAGCCTGTGTCGAGCCGTAGTTGGTTCGTTGTCATGATAAGTTTCCTTAGTATAAAATGTGACGTAATCGACATTTCTGCCTGGCGTTATTTGTCGTTGAATTATGGACTTAACGGCTTAAACTACAAACGACATTTGTTTCACTTCAGCATAGAATTTCTTGAGCGACGGTCATGCCGGCACACCTACCTTCCCTGAACGCCCTGCGCGCCTTCGAGGCAGCGGGCCGACACTTGAGCTTCAGCAAGGCCGCCGAGGAGCTGCACGTCACCCCGGCGGCGGTGGGGCATCAGGTAAAGGCCCTGGAACACGATCTGGGCGCGGTGCTCTTCGAGCGTCTCAATCGGGCGCTGCAGCTGACGCCCGCCGGACAGTCCCTGTTACCCGGGTTGAGCGAGGTCTTCTACCGGATCACCGAAGTGGTGCAGACCTTTCGCCGCAGAGACGTCAACCGGCCCCTGACGGTGAGCATGCCGCCGTCTTTCGGTGCCGCCTGGCTGGTGCCGCGCCTCGAGCGCTTCCGGGACCGCCATCCGGATATCGATGTGCGTCTGGATGTGGACAACCGTATCGTCGACTTGATTCACGACGACGTGGATGTGGGCCTGCGCTACGGGCTGGGCGACTATCCCGGCATGCGTGTCGATTGCCTGCTGTCCGAAGAGGTCTTTCCCGTCTGCAGCGCGCGCCTCCTGGAGGGAGAGCACCCATTGCGGGAGCTTGGCGATCTGCGCTGGCATACGCTGCTGCACGTGGACGGTTTCGTGCAGGACGACTACTGGCCAGACTGGAGCATGTGGCTGCACTCCGCCGGCATGAGGGACATGGAGGTTCGCCGGGGGCTGCACTTCAATCAGACCAGCCTTGCGCTGCAGGCGGCGGTGCGCGGACAGGGCGTGGCTCTCGGCAGCCGCGTTCTTGCCGGCACCGATCTCGCGGAAGGGTGGCTGGTGCGGCCGTTCGCCCACGGCACACCAATGTCCTTCGCTTACTACATGGTGTGCCCCGAGGCGCTGGCGGACGAGCCGCGCATCGCCGCTTTCCGGGAGTGGGTCATCGAGGAAGCCGCGGCCGCGGAAAGCGGCTAAGTATTAATCGAGGTAGGCGTCGAGCTCGCCCAAATACTTGACGGTCGGAATATTTCCCCCCACCGGCCCACCTCCTCGATGCAGGTGCACCGCCCGCATCCCTGCCGCCAAGGCGCCGTGGTAGTCGGTATCCAGACTATCCCCCACATGCAGGGCGGTGTCCGCCGTTGCGTCCAGGGCTTCGAGCGCGTGACGGAAGATGCGCCTATCGGGCTTGGCGGCGCCGCAGCGCGTGGAATAGACCACGGTGTCGACCAGGGACTCGAATCCCAGCTCCCGCAATAGGGGCGGCAGGCGCGAGTCGAAATTGGAGACCACGCCCACGCGCAAGCCACGCCCGCGTGCCGAGCGCAATGCTTGATGGGCTTCCGGATACGCGCGCCATGCCGCGCCGCTGGCGTAGTGGCTGAACAGGGCGTCGAAGTAGGCTTCGAAGTCTGCCTCGAAGTCTGGAATCCTTCCCGCATGCCGGACGACGCGTTCCACCAGCGCGTGCCACCAGTCGCGCTCGGCGCGAAGCCGCTTCACTTCGTCCAGACCGGGGAACGCCATGGGCGGCATATGCGCGAACACGCCGCGGAAGCCTTCGTCGAGGGCCCGCGGGGACAGTGTCGCTCCCAGATCGTGAGCCAATCGCGCGTATGTCTCGCCCACGGGTTCGGCAATCCGCATGAGAGTGCCGACGGCGTCGAATGTGATGGCCTGGATTGGCGTTTTTTTTCGCATGAGGGCGTGCCGGGCTCAGCGCCGGAGTCGTCTCGCAAGCCACATGGCCACGACCAGGCAGGTCGTCGTGACCACGCCGAAAATGGGCGACGCCAATTCCCAGGTGCCGGTCATCTTGAAGGCCTGGGCCACCAGTACGGGGCCGATCAGTACACCCATGTTACGTCCCGTCATGACAATGCCGAAAGCGCGCGCCGTATCGTGTCCGCGTCCGAGAATAACGCTCGGCATGGCGAACAGGCAGGCGGGCACCACGCCGGCCCCCGTCCCGTACACTACCAACGACACCACACCACCGACGCCGCCACCGGTCACCGGCAGTAGCCACCAGACGGCGGCCTGGGTGACGAGTGCGCCGACGATCAGCTTTCCCACGGGCAGTCCTCGCTGAAGCGCCAAGCCGGTGATGACGCATACCACCATTACCAGCGTTACGGGGATGGCGTAGCCCCATTGGGCATGGGTGATGGCGAGCCCGTGGACCTCTACCAGGTACTGGGGCAGCCAGGTCATGTACGCGAAGTACTGCCCGGACCACAGCATGAAGAGGATGCCGGTCAGAATCAGCGCGCCACGCTGTTGCGGCGTGATTCCGTCGTCCCCGCCGGATTTGTCCGCGCTCGCCCCGCGGTTTGGTGCGAGCACCACACGATCCGAGTTTCGATTGGCCAGCGTCCAGAGGAAAAACACCGCCGAGGCGCCGATACCCAGATACCACAGCATGCGCCAGCTGCTGGTGGCGATGGCTACGGGTGCGAGAAAGGTGGCGGTCAGCTGCCCCACCGGTATCCAGGTGGCCATCAGTCCGGCGACCAGGGGCAGCGAACGCTGGCTGGCATTGGCATTGGCAAGTGCCGCACCGCCGATGGCGAGCACCGCGAAGGCAATGCCTTCGAG
>Ga0255058_10000213_pt1 | contig 34533 bp, 29 predicted proteins | sample Cases_109_9_MG_FD_188637 | JGI IMG/M metagenome (GOLD analysis project Ga0255058, IMG submission 188637) | Seawater microbial communities from Amundsen Gulf, Northwest Territories, Canada - Cases_109_9 | ecosystem: Environmental > Aquatic > Marine > Gulf | place: Canada: Northwest Territories... | reverse complement strand
TATACCGGGGGAACCTGATCGAGATCGGACCGGCGGAGGAGATCATACAGAATCCGAGACACCCTTACACACAAGCCCTGATCGATGCCCTCCCCGAATTCGCCCGCTGTGAAAAAACCGTCCGTTATGACACGCTTCTTCGGCCGGAACGCCAGGGTTCCACATACGGCTGCTGTCCTTTTTTCAACTGTTGCAAAATTGCAGACCCGTTGAAATGCAGCAGGGAAAAGCCTCCTATGGAAAAGATCGGAGAAACCCACGAGGTAGCCTGTTTTTTTTTTTCTAAAACAAAAAATTTTAAAAATGCTTGACATCCCGATGTTTTGCGGCTACAATTTTATAGATTTATTCTCTGCAGCCAGATAGATAAAAATACTCAATTTTATCAGGAGGTTGAGAATAAAAAGATCTGTTTCAATCCGGAAAGGAGGTGAAAAAGGAGCGGTCAAAAGATAAAAGATTTAGGTAAACAATAACCAATACTGTACGTATATTTAGGGAGGAAAACTAAGATGAAGAAATTATTTGTACTTTTTGTAGCCGTTGCATTGGTCGGTTTTACCGTACCTGCAGTGGCTGGCGATTGGAGCTTTTACGGCAGCGCCCGTTTGGCGACCTTCTGGACAGATACCGACGGCGGAGACGTTGGAATAGACGATGAAGGTTTACAATGGGCGCAGCAAGGCAACGCCCGTATTGGCGCCCGCGTCAAGGGTGAGACCGTCAGTGGTCGATTTGAATACGGCAGTGGTCCAAATTTAAGGCTCCTGTACGGCACCTGGAATTTCGGTTCAGGGCGGATCCTTTTGGGTCAGACCTATGGCCCGGTCAATCTGTTCCACAGCAACCAGGTATTCAACGGCGATGGAGACCTCCTCAATTATGGCGGTACCTATGGCGGCCGTACTCCGCAGCTCAACTTGAAGGTAGGTGGTTTTCAAGTCGCCCTGCTAACGCCCCAGAGCGCTTCTCCAATAGGGGTGGATGGCGATGGCGATACCACGACCCCGAAAATCGAGGCTTCGTATTCCTTCAGCACCGATGCGTTTAGCGTCACGGTCGTTGGTGGGTACCAGACCTATGAGATCGAAAATTCCTCAGATGCCGGGAACTATGATGTCGACGCCTGGGTCGTAGGAATCGGTGGTGGCGTGCACTTCGGGCCAGCCTATGTCAATGCCAATCTTATGGCCGGCCAGAATGTCGGAAATTACGGACTGTGGACCACAGGTGCAGCCGGCGCAGCGGTCGTTGCCGGATCTCTTGAAGATACCGATACGATCGGTGGTATCCTCGTTGTCGGTTTCAAGGCATCCGATATGCTGAGCTTTGAGGGCGGCTATGGCCTGGTATCCCATGAGCTCGATGTGTCCGGATCCAATGAGGATGAAACCCAAGCCTACTATGTACAGGCTGTCATCAACATCGCACCCGGCTTTTTTATCGTTCCGGAAGTCGGATTTGTTGACTTTCAAGATAATGGTGCCAACGTTGATGAAGGTGATATGACCTATTTTGGTGCAAAGTGGCAGATGAACTTCTAATCTGACGCGATTCAGGTTAGACAGTGAAAAAAACCCAAAGGGAAAATTTCCCTTTGGGTTTTTTATTGATTGATGGTTTCGTAAAAAGTCCAATTTTGTTCGCTCCGCAACTATTTTCGGGCCTTATGAAATGCTTCGCTAAATTGTAAGAACTCTCCGCCTAAGGCGGATCAGACAACTTACAATTTTTAACGCTCAGCACTTCATTCCGCAATCTCCGAAAATACTCAATGTCGCTCACAAAAAACTTTTTACGAGATTGTCATGATTGAGCGGAAAAAGGCTCAACCAGGGGGTATCAGATAACTGATATCGAATCACATCGCATCAAGTTTTAACTCGATTAGAGTTCTACTTTGTATTGAGCTCATAGATGATGATTGTACTTTTGGGGATGGTCATCACTATAGCCCCCTCTTTGACAACAACCGAGGCGACGAGTTCGTCTATGCCGTCATTGTCAAAATCACCGATGAAAAAATCGCTGATATGACCGGTTACTTTTCGCGTCGTCCACATCCGGGCAAGACCGATGCCGTCCCATGAAAGCACCATGATCTGGCCGTTTTTGAATTTCCTGAACTCCTCGAGATGTTTCCCGGTCATATCATAGTTTTTTACCGCAATCACTTCCTTTTTCCCGTCACCATCGATGTCTCCGATTCGCACCCGCATCGGAAGATATTGACGCTTTTCCGTCTCTTCGCGACCTGCCTTTGGGAGGAGAAAATAGAGCATGCTTCCTCCCAAATACTCATTGTCTTTCCACTCCACCTTTCCCGGCGGGTCAATCACCTGCAGATAGTCTCCCGGGTTGTAGGCGACAACCATATGCCGATCGTTATTCATCACATCGCCGATGGTTAACCCCATCAAATTGTTCTGTTTTAAATAAAGAATTTCTTTCTCCGGAACATATGCGCCCTGGGCCCACACCATTTCGAAGAGTTCACCTCGAAAAGGGTCTCTCTGTTTTTGCCGTTGCCCGAGTAAAATAATACCGCGCCCGGAAAGCTCAGCAACCCGGTAATACCAGGGGTTGTTGTCCACGATTTTTTTTAAATGACTCCCATTCCATTCAAGCACCATTGAGCTGACGCCTTTTCTATGGGAATCCAGCCCGCTGACAAATATCTCGGCATATCCATTGCCGTTGATGTCCGCTACATCCACGCCGATGTTGTTCCTATTCCGTTCATCTGCGGTCTCCGCGATCTTAAGAAACCGGTTATTTTTAGATCGGTAAACATAAACCCGGTGGTGTGTTGTGATAACGGTTTCCTGGTTGCCGTCTCCATCCACATCACCCAGTGCCATGCCGGTGATGTAGAATTTGAAATTTTGGGTTTTTCTGAATTTCATGGATAAAGGTCGACCACCTTCACCGGTGGTAAACAAAAGTTCGGAACCTGTTCTTTGTTCCTGGGTTTCATCATCACCAAATCCTCCCTCAACCAGTTTTTCAGGGTGGGCATAAATGCCGGGCTGTTTGGGTTGTGGCTGTTTTGACTCAGGTTTTGAAGCGACCCTCCGGCTTAAAACCTTCTCATTGATTTCGGTGGCAAAAAGGTTAATTTTGGGTATGATCTCGTCCATCCCCTGGCTTTGGCTGAAAAATGCGTGGGTCGGCTGTTTGCCGGAAACATCCCCCATTTTTACATCCAAACTGACACTTTTCCCGATGATGGTCAGGCTTCCGTAGAGAACAAAATCGACGCCCAGCCTGGCACCAATATCACGAACCGCTCCTTCATTCATGGGAGCTTCCCGGCCGTCAAGCGCTCTTTCAGTCTCCTCCCGGCTGATGACAATTACCTTTTTTCCCCACGAAAGCCGGGAAGCAAGCATGTCGAAAATCCCGTCTTTTAAAAAAGTGAAATCTTTTTCAGCATTTATCTTAAATGGGATAATGGCCACCTTATACGGCTCGGCAATGGCGGTCTTCGGCCCGATGATCGTCATGGATAAAAAAATCACAGATAGGAATAAAAAGCATCTGTTTTTAAAATAACGCGATATTTTCAAGGATAACCTCCTGTTCTTTGATATTCTCGAACTTATTTAAAATTAACACTCACGTTTCGCACCCCCGATAAGGCACGGTGCCGCATCTGGTGTGGGGTAAATAAAATTTTTTGGAAAAACAAAGTGGCAGCCGTTGTAAACCGGAATCCATTAAGTTATCACCGTGCACAGGCACGCGATGGTCTAGATTTGTAGGCAATATCAGTTGCTACTGGAATGGTAACTCTTAAAAGGTTTTGTGCCGTTATTAGAGTGCTCGGCACCTATTTTTTCCAGATAAATTTCTTTTTACCCTATGCCCGATGTGGCTTTCCTCAAAGAATTAAGAACGAAATTTAAGTTAACTCTCCAGCTTTTCTTTGAGCACCTGGTTGACAATTTGAGGGTTTGCCTTGCCCCTGGTCTCCTGCATGACCTGCCCCACAAAAAACCCGAATAGCTTGGACTTCCCCTGTTTATACGCTTTAACCTCGTCGGGGCAACGATCTAACACACTTGAAACCACCGCTTCGATAACAGAAAAATCCGCAACTTGTACCAAACTCTTTTCTTCAACAATTTCTCCAGGTGACTTTCCTGATCGTGCCATCTCTTCAAAAACAGTTTTGGCTATTTTACCGCTGATCGTTCCTTCATCGATCAACTTGAGAAGCGCTGCCAGGTTTTGGGCAGAAACCGGGGATTCTGAAACCGGTTTTCCTTTGGCATTTAAAAGTCCCAAAAGGGCCCCCGTAATCCAGTTGCTCACCGGTTTGGGTCGGGGAAAGATTTTCAAACAATTCTCAAAATAATCAGCCAACTCACGGGTGGACGTGAGAATGCCGGCATCGTATAGAGAGAGGCCATATTTTTTGACAAAGCGTTCTTTTTTCTCATCCGGCAGTTCGGGAAGCGCAGCCTTTATGGCATTGATCCACTGATTATCGACAACAAGGGGCAAAAGATCGGGATCCGGGAAATACCGATAGTCGTGTGCCTCTTCTTTTCCGCGCATCGACAGGGTTCGGTTTTTTTCCGGGTCCCACAGCCTTGTCTCCTGGACGATCCGGGCGCTGTCATGGATGGTCTCTTTTTGTCTGTTAATCTCAAATAATAGTGCTTTTTCAACATTTTTAAATGAGTTAATGTTCTTAAGTTCGGTTCTGGTCCCCAGGGTTTGAGACCCCTTTGGCATGATGGATACATTTGCATCACATCTGAAGCTCCCTTCTTCCATGTTACCGTCACAGATCCCAAGATACCGGACAAGAGACCTCAACTTTTTGAGATATGCGACGGCTTCTTCAGCTGACCGCATATCCGGCTCGCTCACGATTTCTATGAGCGGAACACCGGTCCGATTAAAATCGATCATCGAATAAGACCGGGCAGGGTTATGGCTCAGCTTTCCGGCATCCTCTTCCATATGAATCCGGGTGATCCTGATTCTCTTTTTGTTTCCATTGATTTCGATATCAACAAACCCATTTTCTGCAATCGGGAGTTCGTACTGGGAGATCTGATATCCTTTGGGAAGATCCGGGTAAAAATAATTTTTTCGGGCAAAACGGCTTTCAGGGGCGATCTGACAGTGGGTCGCCACCGCCATGCGCAAGGTGTATTCAACCACCTTTTTATTGAGCACCGGGAGTACGCCAGGCATACCGAGGCAGACCGGGCAGGTATGGGTGTTGGGAGACGCACCGAAGGTAGTTGAACAGCTGCAGAAAATCTTTGTATTTGTTTTCAGCTGTGCATGAACCTCAAGACCGATTACGGATTCAAATATCACTTTTTTCTTTTTGGTTTCTTCGTTCTGGAATCTGTATCTTTTGTGGCAAAATATTTCTGAATTTTGTTTTTCTCACGCAAAGCCACAAAGCGCTCAAAGGAAAAACAGGAAAAATTCTTGGCGTTCTTTGCGCCTTTGTTTACCCCGTAGGTCCGGAAGATCGTACTGGGGCGAGATATTTTTTTGGTTCCGGTTTATCCGGGTTAAGTTATGTGTCTTTACCCTATGGGCTCCACAAAACCCGACGACCGTAATCATTGGACTTATATCTTGTCACCCTGCGGAGTCAACCCCTTTTGTTTTGACAAAACATATCGATAAGATCTATAGGAAAGCCTCTGAATTCAAACAAAAAGAGGGATGAAATGAAATTTTTCCTTAGTGTAATCGGACTGATAATGGTCATAGAAGGGCTTCCGTATTTTGCGTTTCCCGAGAAGATGAAGTCCTGGATGAATAAAATTCTCGATATGCCGGAGGGAACGCTTCGTAAGTTCGGTTTTGTGCTTATGCTCACCGGCGTATGGCTGGTCTACATGGGGAAAAGGTAACACCTTGCACTCGCTGCATGATTATCAATATGAACTTTCTGAAAAACTGATTGCGCAGGAGCCGGCAAAAGAACGGGACCAATCAAAACTTCTCGTTTTGAATCGTAAAACCGATCGAGTGGCACATCATAGATTTCATAATCTTTTTGACTTGCTTTCACCTGCAGATGTCCTGGTCATAAACAACACCGAGGTCATCCCGGGCCGACTCGTTGGGAGGAAAGAGACCGGGGGCAGGATTGAAATTCTCCTTTTGGATTATGCAATCGGCGACAAAAAGAGGCCGGCGAAGAATATTTATATATTTAATTGTCTGGTTAAAGCTTCAAAACAACCAAAGCCGGGAACACGCCTATACTTCGATGAAGAATTAAAGGGGGAAATTGTCAGTTTTCAAGGGGGTATCCATAGGATCAAGTTTTTTTGCAATGGTGATTTCAACGACCGTCTTTATCAGTTGGGGCAAATTCCGCTCCCCCCTTATATCAAACGCGGGCTTCATCGAAAATCCTGTGGTGACCGTCTGGCTTACCAGACGGTCTATGCGTCACAAAAGGGGGCGGTGGCTGCACCGACCGCCGGGCTCCATTTTTCAAAAATACTTTTAAAAAGACTATCATCCAAAGGGGTTAAGATCGTACCTATTACACTGCATGTGGGATACGGTACCTTTTTGCCTGTGAGGGAAACCGATATCAGGCACCACCGGATGCATTCCGAATGGTACCATATTACCAAAGAGAGTGCAGGAGCCCTAAACCGTGCAAGGAAAGATAATTGTCGAATTGTGGCCGTGGGGACAACATCTGTACGTACCCTAGAATTTGCGGTCAATTCCGATGGAGAGATTGCCCCTGGCAGCGGCAGGTGTGATCTTTTTATCTACCCCGGCTTTAAATTCCAAGCGGTGGATGCGATGATTACAAATTTTCACCTGCCCGGATCAACGCTCCTCATGCTCGTTGCCGCCTTTGTGGGTCTTAAAAAACTGCTCGACATCTATCAGGAGGCAGCGAAAAAAGTCTACCGATTTTACAGTTATGGCGATGCCATGTTTATTACATAAAAAAGATGTTTGACAATCTCGTAAAAAGTCTTTTGTGAGCGACATTGAGTATTTTCAGAGATTGCGTAATGAGGTGCTGAGCGTTAAAAATTGTAAGTTGTTTGATCCGCCTTAGGCGGAGAGCTCTTACAATTTAGCGAAGCATTTCATGAAGCCCGAAAATAGTCACGGAGCAAACAAAATTGGACTTTTTACGAAACCATTATGTTTGAGTTTGAAATAATTTCAAAAACCGATACAACCCGTGCAAGAGCAGGTCTGATTCACACCGTGCACGGCAATGTAAAAACCCCGGTTTTCATGCCTGTAGGAACCCTTGGCACGGTGAAATCGCTGTCTCCAGAGGAGCTTATAGATGCCGGGGTCGAGATCATTTTAGGGAATAGCTATCATCTGTATCTCAGGCCAGGATGTGATGTCATCCGGCTCTTTTCCGGACTTCACTCTTTCATGCACTGGGATCGACCGATCCTGACCGACAGCGGCGGTTTTCAAATTTTTTCTCTGGCAAAGCTTGCAAAAATTGGAGCGGCAGGGGTGACTTTTCAATCGCATATTGATGGATCACAGCATCGCTTAACTCCAGAAAAATCGATTGAAATTCAAAAATGCCTCGGTGCTGACATCATGATGTGTCTGGACAACTGCATCCGATATCCGGCAGATAAAAATGAGGCTGAATACGGCCTGAATTTGACTGCCGATTGGGCAAAAAGATGCAAAGCGACATGGTTGGCAGACGGACAAAATGCCCTGTTTGGTATTATACAGGGGGGGATGCACAGGGATCTGCGCGAAAAATCGGTTGACGACATTGTTCGGGTAGGTTTCAACGGATATGCCATCGGTGGCCTGAGTGTGGGTGAGCCAAAAAATATCATGCTCGATATCGCCGGGTTTACGCTGAAACAACTTCCGGATTCAAAGCCCAAATATGTCATGGGTGTGGGCACACCTCAAGACCTTCTGGAACTTGTTTCCCTTGGAGCCGACATGTTCGACTGTGTATTGCCTACCAGGAATGCCCGAAACGGTCAGTTGTTTACACAAAACGGCACAATTAATATTTGTAATTCCCGCTTTAAACATGATACAGATCCTATCGAATCCGGATGCACATGTTATACATGCCGGAATTTTGCTCGGGCTTATCTCCGACACCTTTACCTTGCCAGAGAGTTAATGGCATATCGTCTAAATACGATCCATAACACCCATTTCTACATTCGTCTTATGGAACAGATGCGCAATGCAATCCTAAAAAACGAATTTGAAACGTTTAAAACAGATTTTTATGAGAAACTGGAGAGGAGAATTTAATATGAGAGAAAAAGTTGAGATGGCGCTGACCAAAATCAAACCGATGCTTCAGGCGGACGGTGGTGATGTGGAACTTATCGATGTTGATGAAAATGGAGTGGTTAAGGTTCGCCTTCAGGGTGCATGCGCAGGGTGCCCCATGTCACAGATGACCATCAAAAACGGTATAGAAAAGCTGTTGAAAGAGAAAATACCTGAAGTGACATCGGTGGAATCTGTATAACCACACAAAAATTTCATATCGATTATAAGGGCACTTTGCAAACCCCGGTGAGAAAATTGGCCTTATATTCCGTTCAACCTTTTTTTAGTATATAATTCTGAAAAATACCAATTTTCTGCTATGTCGGCTGCGGGTGGGCTGGCAACAACGGGAGTATATGATGAGTATATCGAAGAAAATAGAAGCCATGCAGGACAAACAATCCTGGATACGTCAAATGTTTGAAAAAGGAGCGGAACTGAAGGCGCTGCACGGCGCTGAGAATGTCTATGATTTGAGCCTGGGTAATCCAAGCCTACCACCCCCGAATAAATTCAAGGATGTTTTAAGGGACACAGTGAACTCATCTGGAAAAGGGGATCACGGGTATATGCCCAATACCGGATATCCCCATGTTCGCCGGTCTGTGGCCACATATCTGTCCACGGAGCAAAAAAGTCAGATCACGAAAAATGACATCATCATGACCTGTGGCGCAGCCGGTGCCCTCAATGTCATCCTCAAGGCCATTCTTGACCCAAGTGATGAAATCATATCTCCGGCCCCTTATTTCGTAGAATACAATACATACGCAGACAACCATGGTGGTATTTTAAAGCCAGTTTTAACCCGGCCGGATTTTACCCTCGATATGGACGCCATCGCTTCTGCCATAACCGCAAAAACCAAAGCCGTCCTTATTAATTCACCGAATAATCCCACGGGGCAGGTCTATTCCGAAGACAACATCAAAGCCCTCGGGATATTGCTAAAGGACATGGGAGAGAAACTAAACCGAACCATATATCTGATTTCAGATGAGCCGTATCGTAAGATCATCTACGATGGCATTGAAGTGCCAGGCATCTTCCCGCATTATGCGGAAAGCATTATTGCCACTTCATATTCCAAGGATATTTCAATCCCCGGGGAACGGATTGGGTGTATTGCAGTCAACCCGGCAGCCACCTTTCGAGAACCACTTTTAGGTGGTATGGCGCTGGCCAACCGGATCTTAGGGTTTGTCAACGCGCCGGCACTCATGCAACGTGTGGTGTCATCGCTGCAGGGGGAAAGCGTGGACGTGTCAGCCTATGCCAGAAAAAGAGAGCTTTTGTGTGACGGCTTAAAAGACTGTGGATATGATTTTATCAAACCCGCCGGTGCCTTTTATCTCTTTCCGAAATCTCCGATTGAAGATGATGCTAAATTTGTTCAGGCGCTCCAGGACCAATTGATTCTGGCCGTGCCCGGGAGCGGATTTATGGGGCCTGGATATTTCAGGCTTGCCTTTTGTGTGGAAGATCAAACAATTTTAAGCGCGATTCCCGGTTTCAGAAAAACAATAGAACGTTTCAAGTAGAAAGGACCGAAAATGAAGGTACTGAAGATTGATCACATCGGCGTTGCTGTAAACAGTATTGGTGAAACTAAGCGCTTTTGGGCAGATGTTCTGGGTTTGAAGTTTGTAGGATCGGAGGTCGTTGAAGAACAAAAGGTCACCACCGCTTTTTTTCCGGTTGGAGATAGTGAAGTGGAACTCCTGGAATCGACAGCGCCCGACGGACCGATCGCCAGATACCTCGAAAAAAAGGGGGAAGGAATACAGCATATCGCTTTCCGTGTGGAGAACGTTGAAAAAGCATTGGAAGAGTTAAAGGAAAAAGGAATAAAACTGATTGATGAAAAACCGAGAAAAGGTGCAGGTGGAGCAAAAATTGCATTTCTACACCCCTGGTCAACCCACGGCGTGCTGGTTGAGCTATGCGAGAGATAGGTTTCTCAGACTTACCCTTTTTAATCCACATAGTTCATTTTTATTATACGAAAGGAACCAGATTATGAGCATCGTAAGAGATAAAATAGAGGACCTGAATCACCGAAGAGAAAAGGTTCTGCAAATGGGCGGTGAAAAAGCGGTAGCCAACCAGAAAGGAAAAGGAAAACTGACCGCCCGTGAACGTTTGAATCTTTTATTTGATCCAGGAACATTTCGGGAAATCGATATGTTCGTGACGCATCGATGTGTCAATTTCGATATGGGAAAAACCGATATCCCCGCCGACGGTGTGATCACTGGCCATGGTCTTGTGGATGGAAGACCCTTGTTTGCCTACGCCCAGGACTTTACTTCCAGGGCCGGATCCCTGGGTGAAATGCATGCAAAAAAAATCTGCAAAATCATGGATTTGGCACTAAAAGCAGGGACACCTTTTGTGGGAATGAACGATTCCGGAGGTGCCAGAATACAGGAGGGAATCGATTCTCTTTCAGGATATGCACAAATTTTTTACCGAAACTCCCTTTCTTCGGGTGTCATCCCTCAGATTTCAGCGATCATGGGCCCCACGGCTGGCGGTGCTGTCTATTCACCGGCAATGACGGACTGGGTTTTTATGGTTAAAAACAGCAGTTATATGTTTATCACCGGTCCGGAAGTTATCAAGTCGGTAACCGGTGAAGAGATTACCTTTGAAGAACTCGGTGGTGCCATGACCCATAATGAAAAGAGTGGCGTCGCTCAGTTCGCCGGTGAGACCGACGAAGATGTCATAAATCAGATTAAAAGACTCCTTTCCTATCTCCCATCAAACAATATGGAAGATCCTCCCAAACAAGATACGGGTGATGATCCAAACCGTTCGGATCTAAAATTGAACACCATTGTTCCGGACAACCCCAGTCAGGCCTATGACATGAAGGAGGTGATTCACAGCATTGTGGATAATGGTGAGTTTTTCGAGCCGTATAAATTTTTCGCAAAAAATATCATCGTATGCTTTGCACGGCTCAATGGGCGAAGTATAGGGATTATTGCAAACCAACCCCAGGTGCTTGCCGGTTGCCTTGATATCGATGCCTCTGATAAAGCGACACGATTTATTCGTTTCTGCGATGCCTTTAACATTCCCATGCTCACGCTTGCAGATGTTCCGGGCTATCTGCCCGGAAGCCAACAGGAATGGGGCGGAATTATCCGTCACGGTGCAAAACTTCTCTGGTGCTATTCCGAGGCCACCGTTCCGAAGCTCCTGGTTGTTACCCGTAAGGATTATGGCGGGGCATACATTGCGATGTGTTCCGAGGGGCTGGGCGCCGATATGTCCTTTGCCTGGCCCACCGCGGAGATCGCCGTCATGGGTGCCGCCGGTGCAGCAAATATCATCCACCGAAGGGAGATCAAAGAAGCGGACGATCCGGTCAAAAAACGAGAACAAAAAATCGAGGAATATAACAATCTTTTTTCAAATCCTTACTGTGCAGCATACAGGGGATATATCGATGCCGTAATTATTCCGAGCGAGACCCGACCGCGGTTGATCGAAGCTCTGGAAATCATCAGCAACAAACGGGAACTCAGACCCCTGAAAAAACATGGGAACATCCCGGTATAAACGGAGCTCAAATGTCTAAAGAAAAAAAAATGGCCGCCGCGATATCTGCGGTCGTGGCCTATATACGAACAGAGGAAGAGCTGACCACTTTGCAGTCAATGCCCCCACATCAACAGATGTCATCCCCAGCTCAATATCCTACCATAGATTCGGTGAAATTGTGGGGTATCAGCGGCAGACAGACCCAGATGCAAACAAGGCTGCAGATGCAGATGAAGGCCTTTCACCGATTTAAAAATGGAAATTCGTAACCTGTAATAAGAGGAGAAGAGGAAGATGAGCGATCATAACCAAGTCAAAATAACTTCCATGAACTACAGCGAGGATAGGCCGAGCGCTAAGGATCCTGTTAAGATAGAAGATCTGACCTTTCGAGACGGGCATCAATCAATCTTTGCCACAAGGGGCCGGACCGAAGATATGATCCCGGTGGCGGAAAGGATGGACGAAGTCGGTTTCTGGGCAATGGAGATATGGGGCGGTGCCACATTTGATACCATGCACCGGTTTTTGAACGAAGACCCGTGGGAACGGATCCGGACCTTGAAACGATATATCAAAAAGACGCCTTTTTCCATGCTGTTGAGGGCTCAGAACCTGGTGGGATACAGGAATTATGCGGATGATGTTACCACCGCCTTTGTCGAACGTTCTGTTGCAAACGGCATAGACATATTCAGGACCTTTGATGCTTTAAATGATTATCGGAACTTCGAGACGGTTGTTCCGGTGATTAAAAAGAGCGGAAAACACTTTCAAGGTTGTATCTGCTACTCGTTGACCGAACCCCGAATGGGCGGAGAGGTATACGGCCTTGACTATTATATCCGGAAAGCAAAAGATCTCGAAGCAATGGAAGCGGACAGTATCTGCATCAAAGACATGGCCGGCCTGATCGCTCCCTATGATGTGTATACCGTTGTCAAAGCGTTAAAGGGAGCGGTAAAACCTCCGATTCATCTTCACAGCCACTTTACATCCGGCATGTCGTCAATGAGCATACTCAAAGCCATCGAGGCCGGAGTAGATATTGTTGACACCTGTATGACGCCCTATGCATTTCGCACGTCCCACGCCGCAATTGAGCCTCTTGTCATGGCACTGCTCGGAACCAACAGAGATACGGGGTTTGATATCAAACACCTCGCCGGGATAAACGAAATTCTTGAAAGGGATATTTTGCCAAAATATAAGCATCTTCTGGATGATACGAAAGTCTCGATCATCGATATCAATGTCCTCCTCCATCAGACACCGGGCGGCATGTTGTCCAACCTGGTAAACCAACTTCGGGAACTGGATGCGCTTGACAAAATTGATGCGGTTTATGAAGAGCTTCCAAAAGTCAGAAAAGATTTGGGCCAGATACCACTGGTCACTCCCACTAGCCAGATTGTCGGAATTCAGACGGTGAACAATGTTCTCTTTGACGATGAAAATGAACGGTATAAAATGATCACCGACCAGGTCAAAGACCTCTGTTACGGGTTGTATGGAAAAACGGCAATACCGGTTAATCCGCAGGTACAGAAAAAGGCGCTCAACGGATACCCCAGAGGAGAAGAACCGATCAACTGCCGTCCTGCAGAGGTTTTGGAACCTGAGCTCGAAAAGGCCAAAGAGGACGTGAGCGGGCTCGCCGCAGATTTGGATGATACACTTATTTATGCCCTTTACCCGGTAACCGGAAAGCGCTTTTTAAAATGGAAATACGGCAAAGATGAAGTGCCCAACGAAGTGAGATCGAAAACCCTCGAAGAAGTGAAGGCAGAACAGGAACTCATTCAAAAGGCCAAAGCCGGTCAGTTGGTGGAAAAGAAGGAAAAAGAGGCCCCGCCAAAAAGTGAAAATATCAGGACCTTTAATGTATTTGTCGAGGACGAACATTTCGAAATCGGCGTTGATGAAGTCGGCGGATTACCGAGGGTCTACGACATCCGCCCGATGCCCGCACAGGAACAGGCTATTTCTCCAATAACAGTGCCTGCACCAGTCCAACCGGTTGTCCAGGCGCCGCCGCAGCCGGTGATCCCTAAACCTGCAGCACCCGAACCTGCTCCGGCGACCGCGGCTGCTGAAAGCGGTGACGGAACCCCGATGATCGCTCCGATGCCCGGTATGATAGTCCGATATGAAAAAAAAGTGGGGGATACGGTAACCGAAGGAGAAACCGTTGTGATCCTTGAAGCCATGAAAATGGAAAATGCCCTTCCTGCGCCGGCCAATGGAACCATCAAAGAAATCAACTTTGGTGTCGGGGATTCTGTTTCGAAGAATGATGTGCTGTGCATCATTGCGTAGAAAGAAAAACAAGCCCTATGAAAATCCACGAATATCAAGCAAAAAAATTATTTAAAAAATATGGCATCCCTATCCCCGACGGTGATGTTGCTTCCACCATTGATGGGGCAAAACAGATCGCCAATAAATTAAGTGGATTTCCGGTGGTACTGAAAGCGCAAATCCATGCAGGCGGCCGTGGTAAAGGCGGTGGTGTAAAACTGGCAACATCCATGGATGAGGCGGTTCAATTCGCTGATCAAATTATTGGGATGGCACTGGTTACCGATCAGACAAGGCCTGGGGGACAAAAGGTCAAAAAGATTCTGGTGGAAAGAGGGATCAACATTTCAGAGGAGCTTTACCTGGGTATTACACTCGACAGGTCAAATGCAAAGATAGTTGTCATGGCAAGTAAAGCAGGGGGAATGGATATCGAAACCGTCGCCGAAGAATCACCTGAAAAGATTATCAAGGTTTATATCAACCCGCTTTTGGGGATTTTACCATTTCATTGTCGTGATATCGCATTCGGTCTTCAACTTCCACCTTCTGTTATGAAGTCATTTTATGAAATACTAACAAATCTCTACCGCTTGTTTGTCGATTACGACTGCTCACTTTTGGAGATAAACCCCCTTGTGATCACCAAAGAAGAGACCATGATAGCACTGGATGCCAAGATCAACTTTGACGACAATGCGCTGTTCCGGCACCAAGAGATTGTAGATTACCGTGACCTGGATGAAGAAGACCCCCTTGAGGTGGAAGCATCAAAATATAATCTCAACTATATCAACCTGGATGGAAATGTGGGAAACATGGTCAATGGTGCAGGTCTGGCGATGGCAACCATGGATATCATAAAGCTCGCAGGTGCTGAGCCAGCCAATTTTCTTGATGTGGGTGGCGGCGCAAATGAGGAAATGGTTGAAATCGGACTCAAAATCATTCTTAGTGATAAAAATGTAAAAGGAATCCTGATCAATATATTCGGCGGCATACTTCGCTGTGACGTTCTGGCCAAAGGAGTTGTTGAGGCGGCAAGAAAAACCGGCATCAATGTACCGGTCGTTGTCCGCATGGAGGGAACCAATGTCGGCGAGGGGCGGAGAATCCTTTCCGAATCGGGTCTTAACCTGATCACGGCCGTCGATTTAGAGGATGCGGCACAAAGGGTTGCAAAACTGGTGAAGCACAATAAAAATTGACTATTGAATACTGACTATTTATGGATGTCGCCTTGCTCCGTCTTTTTTATGATCTTTTTTTAAAATGATCCGCCGTAGGCGGACCTTAAATTTTCAATATTCAATCGAAAATATTCAATTATTTGAACAAAGTGGAAATATCCCAAATCCGCCGCAGGCGGATTGCCATAAAAAACACAAAAAAATTTATTAAAAAATCACATTTGACGGTTGCTTTAGGTTCAGATTAAGGGTGGCATAGTGGGCATCTTTGTTGATAAAAATACTCGCTTGCTCGTTCAAGGGGTAACGGGCCGTGAAGGGCAATTTCACACGCGTCAATGCGTTGCATATGGCACCCGCGTGGTCGCAGGGGTAACCCCGGGCAAAGGCGGTCAAAAAATGGACGATATCCCTGTGTTTCACACCGTAAAAGAAGCGGTGGATCAGACCGGCGCAAATTGCAGTATGATATTTGTCCCCCCCCTTTTTGCGGCCGATGCCATCATGGAGGCCGCTGATGCAAAAATCAACCTAATCGTTGCCATTACCGAAGGAATTCCGGTCCTTGACATGATGCGGGTAAAAAACGATTTAACGGGTAAACCCTCCCGATTAATCGGTCCCAATTGTCCGGGCATCATCACCCCTGGTGACTGCAAAGTCGGTATCATGCCGAGTCCCATACACCAACCCGGTGGCCCAATAGGGGTTGTTTCCCGTTCCGGAACGCTCACATACGAAGTGGTGCATCAACTCTCCCGGGAGGGTATCGGTCAGACCACTTGCATTGGTATTGGCGGTGACCCGATATGCGGAACCAATTTTATTGACTGTCTGGATGCATTTGAAAAAGATCCTGAAACCTCAGGGGTAGTTTTAGTCGGCGAAATTGGCGGGACTTCCGAGGAAGAGGCCTCGGAATTTATTGCTCAAAATATGACAAAACCGGTGGTCGGATTTATTGCCGGCCTTACCGCACCTCCAGGACGCCGTATGGGGCATGCGGGTGCTATCATCAGCGGACGCAGCGGAACTGCCTCAGGAAAGATTGCTGCAATGAAAAAAAGCGGGATCCATGTCTGTGAAGATCTGGGCGGTTTCGGACGATTTTGCACCACGGTGTTTAAAGATGCATGAAATGGGAATCGCAATGCAAATCGTTGAGATGTCAATCGCTTCAATACCCGAAGAGATGAAAAATGTACAAGTAGAAAGAGTCAATCTGAAAGTGGGCAAACTCGCCGCAGTTATACCGGGAAGCCTTCGTTTCTGTTTTGATATTGTGGCAAAAGATACGCCACTTTCGGGTGCAAAACTTCACATTGAAGAAATCCCAGTGATCGTAAAATGCAACGAGTGCAATAAAGAATCGGTTATTAAGGAGCTGTCTTTTAAATGTGGCGCCTGCAGCAGTGGTTCCATAGAGATTCTCTCGGGTCGCGAGCTGGACATAGAATCGATAGAGATTGCGGATGGATAAAATAATGCGATGTTTTTTAATTACGGCTGGTAAAAGGAAATTACTATGGAAATAAAAATTGTTCGGAAAGTTCTGGATGTCAATGAAAAAATGGCCCAAGAGAACAGGGAGATGTTTTCAGAAAAAGGCGTGTTTGTCCTCAATGTGATGAGCTCTCCCGGGTCCGGCAAAACGACGATTCTTGAAAAAACGATCTCAAGCATCATGTCGGAAATCAATTGTGCAGTGATCGTTGGGGATATCTGTACCACAAACGATGCGGAGCGGCTCGCCGGAACCGGCGCCCCGGTGGTCCAGGTCAATACCGATGAATTCGGCGGAGACTGCCATCTTGCCGCCCATGTCATCGAAAACGCAACCCGAAACATAGACCTCGATTCCGTTCACCTCTTGATCGTCGAAAATGTTGGAAACCTGGTATGTCCTGCTGAATTCGATATCGGTGAGGATGCCCGGGTCGTCGTTCTCAGTGTGACAGAAGGTGAGGATAAACCGTTAAAATACCCGCTGATGTTCCGGGTATGCGATGCTGCATTGTTAAACAAAACCGATTTACTCCCCTATCTTGATTATAATCGAGAATCGGCTATCGATAATATCCTGCAAATACATCCGGATATGCCGATTTTTGAAATTTCAGCAACAAAATCAGAAGGTTTCGGCCCTTGGATAGATTGGATCAAGAATAGATTAAAAGAAAAGCTAAACCGGAGTCCCTTCAAATAGTCTCTACCTTTATTTTCGGGACACGATGCGGTGGTCAGGGCTGAAAAACAGACTACTGTCCAGCCACATCTTTCCCACAGTGTTTGCAGATTTTGGCTCTTTTTTTTATTATTTCAGCACAAAACGGGCATTCTCGTGTGAAATACCTGTCATGAATTTTATTGACACTCTCCTCTGCGGCTTTTTTGAGAATTTCATTGCTGAACTTTAGATTCCTAATCGGCTCAATCGCCTTTAATTCACCGATGTCGCCGATCATTTCCGCGGCTTTGACTCTGACACTGATCGGTTGAGTTGCATCCAGCAGCATTTCAAGAATCGGCATCGGATCCTTGGCCACATAGCAGTCTGTCAGCATTGAAACCCCGCGTTTGACCGCTTCTTTTGACCTCTTTTCGGTAGCCAGCACCTGGTCATCGATGATTTGACCCTTCGCTCCTATCGGGCTGAATACAGGCATACATTCAAACTGTGTTGTCCCCGGATAACAGATACAGCGGTATGAGGCATTCTGGGCGTAATTTTCCCTTAAATTGTCCCATCCCTCCTCATATAAAGGGCAATCATCATTAAAACATAAATATAGATAAGGAACCCCCCACCCCAGCCCATCGCTAAAATTAATCGGGGGGACTTCCCACAACCTCATTTCCGTACTGCAATAAGGGCATATCGGTTTTTCCTGTGAGAGAACTTTTTTCAGGACCTGTTCTTTGGTTTCAAAGGTCATATTTACTTTCCAAATCCGTGGTAATCATCGGCAAATTAAGCCTAGCCGTTATGTTTGTCAATAAAGGTGATGTACCTGTTGATTTAGGAGTCTGAAACTTGATTAATTGCTAAACAATATTTGTCGATTTTCCATCCAAGCTAAATGCATTTTTCTCTTCCCAATATTTCCTTATCCCTTCTTCGCCCTTTTTCTCCGCGACCTCCTTTAAGTCTCTCCTATCTGCAACAAAGTCAAAAAATGGTACCCCCATGCCGCAGGAACGCTGCACCAAATCAATCGACAAATCAAATATCTGTCTTGATCCGGCAATTTTCGGAAACAACTTAATCAAACCGGACCATTCGGCATCCCTCGGGTGTATAACTTTAGCTTTCCCATAGAACCTCAAAATCATCGGTTTGCCCTCAAAAGCACAAAACATCAGTGTCATTCTTCCGTTTTTCTGGACGTGGGCAGATGTTTCATTGCCACTGCCGGTCAAATTAAGCCATATCACTCGGTTAGAACCTAAAATCCGTAGAGTATCCATACCTTTTGGTGATATGTTAACCCTGCCACTGCGGCCGGCGGTTGCCACAAAAAATATTTTTTGTTTTATAGCAAAATCTTTTAATTCTTTGCGTATTTCAGAATATCTTTGGCTCATTGCTATTTATTTTCCTCATATCATTTTCGATGGTATTTTAAGCGACGGTGAAGAACAGCTGAATACACGGTAGCTTGTGAACATCGACCGGAGCACAGCACAGCTTTTGGGGATCAAAGCAGAGTATCGGAATAATTTCTAATAGAATACAATAAAATGTCCTTTCTTACAAGAAAGCATAAAAAAAATATCAATGCCCCCCCCAGTTGAACCTTTTTCCGCTCAATTGGGGTTATAGAAGGTGCGATTTTGTGATCGTATAAACGAACTGCTGGAATTTTGTTTTAATTTCTGGTTTACTCGAGTTAATTGATGGTGCTGGATAGGTTCCCTTCTGATTTGCTAATATTTTTACGTTTACTATTCATAATGTTTTTTCAATTATTGTGAAACTATGGTTATGATTTTCTCGACAGTTTTCTTGTTATCAGCAGCTATTTCAGGGATAGGAGTAATCCGTCTTCTGGGTGCCGACTTAAGATGGGAGGAAGAATTCGCCGGCGGTTTGGTCATAGGAATAGTTGGTGTGAGCTGGTTAAGCTTTATTTGTTCTTTTTTGATCGGCAGGTTGATTGTTTGGCCGGTTGCTTTAGTCCTATTACTATTCGCTTTGTTGATCATTTTTTTAAATCGACAAAGATTGAATTTTTTAAAAGATGTCTCAAAGCATATCGATTCGATTTTTTGGGCAACGGTTTTATTTTGGACTATCTTTTTGGTGAAATTGTTTTCACAGATGCTGGTTGAAGATTCCAGGGGCATCTGGGCTGGCGGGCGTAATGTCTGGGGGGATTGGGCTGGCCATATGGGCTATATTGCCAACTGGATATACGGTAGTAATTTGCCTCCTCAAAACCCCTGGTATGCAGGGATAAAACTCTCTTACCCTTTTTTGTTTGATTTTACGAGTGCAATGTTTGTCAGATTGGGGATGACGATTCCACAATCAATGGAGATTCCGGGTGCGTTATTTTCTATAACACTTGTGGTTTTGTTAACCAGATTAACCACAAAACTTACCCAAAGTCGGGCTGCCGGGGCAATCTCAGTTTTTATATTTATGTTCAGTGGCGGCCTTGGATTTGTTTATTTATTTCCTGTCCAGCCGGATTGGTTACAAAACTTGTTTCCCGCTCCGATTGGCGGGGTCAAGGAATTAACCCATGTAGTGGGGGCAAATATTCAATGGATTAACTTCGTAATTTCTGAGATGGTGCCGCAACGGGGAATAATTGTTGGTATTAACGCTGCTTTATTGATATTTCTTTTATGGGAAAAGGGAGTGAGAGAAAATAACAGGAACTGCTTTCTACTCTCTGGTATTTTGGCTGGGCTGGTTCCTTTTTTTCATACCCACACGTTTATCGTTTTGATGGTCGTGAGCGTCCTCTTTTTTTTAATTCAACCTAGAATTTATTGGTGGTTCTTTTTTATTCCAGCCGGTATTTTGGCTTTACCCCAATTGATTTATTTTTTACCCCAGGTAATCGGTTATAAGCATGGTTTTATCCGTTGGCAGCCGGGTTGGTTGGCCCATGTCCAAAAAGATAACTGGATATGGTTTTGGATTAAAAACTTGGGGTTGATGGCCATCTTAATTCCAATGTCTTTGTTATGGTCGTGGAAGCAAAACAGAAAACTTTTTTTCTATTATTTGCCGTTTTTATTAGTGTTTATTCTTGCCAATCTGTGGATTTTCCAGCCTTGGGAGAATGACAACAGCAAATTATTAAGGTTTTGGTATTTGGCTTCCAGTGTTTTGGTAGCTGGATGCTTAGCCGGCTGGGCAAAAAAAGGAATGACCAAGAAAATTATCGCTGTGCTAATTTTTGTGTCAGTCATTCTTGCAGGCGCGATCGATGCAGGATCATGGCTGAATTTTGATAAAAATAAAATAAGGATGTGGAATAAACGTGACATTGAATTGGCCCGTATTATAAGGGAAATAACACCGAAGGATGCCGTCTTTTTGACTGTTGATGCCCATAATCACTGGGTAGTAGATTTATCGGGCCGCAAAATTTTTATGGGTTTCAGAGGATGGTTATGGTCCTGGGGTATTAATTATCAGGAACGTGAACAAGATGTATCACTAATATTTAAAGGCGGTCCTGTTTCTAAGTACTTATTGGCAAAATATCAAATTGATTATGTAATTGTAGGACCGTCGGAAAAAAATACTTTTAAGGCAAATCTGGCATTTTTTATGAAAAATTATCCTTTGATTCTAGACAAATCAAATCATAAGATTTTTAAAGTGATTTAATTCGCTTATGATAAGACACAGAAAACTGATTTTGCCGGCTGTAATTCTGATTGTTTCGGGCATTCTGCATCTGATCTGGCTCGACCGGCCGCACAGTGTGGTATTTGACGAGGTGCATTTTGGAAAATTTGTCAACTCCTATTGCTGTACCGGGATGCGCTTTTTCGATATTCACCCCCCCCACGCCAAGCTGCTCCTCGCCGCATCCGCAAAATTAGGTGGCTATGACGGCACCTTTCCATTCAAAAAGATCGGCGACGACTATAACAATATTCCGGTCTATGCGCTACGTATCGTCCCCGCACTGGCCGGAACCCTGCTAAGCCTTCTCTTTTTCATTCTGTTGAATCAATTAGGGGCTTCAAGACCGGCGGCGTTTCTTGGCGCCCTGTTTCTGACACTTGACAACGCCCTTTTGGTTCAGACCCGAATTATGGCGATTGACGGTATTCTGCTTCTGGCGATCGTTGGCACCCTCAGCCTGTTTCTCGCTGCACGTGACCGTAGAACGGGAAAATGGAGATACCTGCTTCTGCTGCTCGGCGGCTGTACAGCCGGCTTCGCCATCGGAACAAAATTTACCGGCCTGACCGCCCTCGCTCTTCCCGGTGTCATCGCGGCTGCAACAATTCTTAAAAACCGTGATGGAAAAACTTTAATCCGCGAAAGCCGGGATTATCTATTGATCGTTGCTGGCGCCGCTGCGATTTATCTGATCGGATGGTACTTACATTTCGCTCTTCTTCCCATGCCCGGCCCGGGGGATGCGTACTTCAGGCTGCACGAGAGCTTTTTGACCAACCTCTCCAAAATGCACGGATCCATGTTCAGGTACAATTACTTTCTCGGGGCAACCCACCATGATGCCAGCAAATGGTGGAGTTGGCCGCTGATGACCACGCCGATTTTTTACTGGATGGGGTCGAAGGCCGGTATCTACTTTCTTGGAAATCCGGTTGTCTGGTGGGGCGGCAGCCTGGCATTTCTTGCCTCTCTGGTCATGGCGGTCCGGCAGGTCCTGCACCGGCTAGTCAAAAAGTCTGTTGGAGGCAATTTCTTGTTCTGGGTTCCGGTTGCGGGGTTTTTTATCGCCTTTTTGCCTTACATCCGGATACCCCGCGTCCTTTTCATGTACCACTACCTTCCGCCACTTCTCTTCTCCCTGCTTTTCACAATGCTCTGCCTGGATCGGTCTGGCTGGATCAGGTATGGAGGGCTCAGACAACAGCACTGGTCCTACTGGTGTACGATCGCACTTTTGATTGCCGGTTTTATCTTCTTCTCACCGTTGACTTTCGGCTGGCAGTATACCGACTGGTATGACCGCCTGATTTTCGGCACCTTCTCCGGTTGGCGGTAGCCCTGAGATTTAATGACAACTTGACTTTGAACCGGAATGATGGCAAATCACAATCTACCGTCTCCTCTAACCGGAGAATTCTTTTTAAAATACTAATCCATACGTTTTAAGTGAGCAATGCCATGGTAAGCGCAATCTTGATGGCCGGATACAACAACAAAAGAGAAGTTAAAAGATACAGCCGAATCGTTGCAGAACATTATGGCCAACGATTTATTGAGACGGACTATCGGCCCTTGAGGGAATTTGAAACAGTCACTAACGGCAAAAAAGAACGCAAGCCCTTAATGCAATTTACGCTTGAAAAGCTATTTGAGAGCGAATTAGTTGATGAAATCGTAATAGTCGGCCATCAGATGCTAATAGAACAGCATCTTGGCAATTTCATAAATAAATTCGAAAAACCGTGCCGTATCATTAACCAAAATTCGAAAATACCACCCGAGGTCATCAAGTGTTTCAATATCATAAATCGAAAAGTCAGATTCAATTCAATAGCGGGGAATTTAATAAAAGGGTACGCAGCCAGCACCGCCCATAAATATAAAAAGCATGCCTTATTTGTTGTTGCGGATTCACCGTTGACAACCAAAGAATTTATTGAACGTTTTGTGCATATTGCACGAAAATCTCAGGATCAGGCCGGCATTATTTTTCCCGTGGTATTAATGAATGAAAATAAAGACAAACTTGACAGAAAACCACTTAAACTGCGTAATGACACAGCGTATCAGCTCTCGGGAATCAAAGATAATCACAGCAGACAAGGATTTAGGCTTTCCTCCCTGATGTTTGTGAACCCACATTTATGTGATATTAACACAATCAATACCGCATATAGCCTTCGTAAATGGCTGAGTCCAAATGTTCAGATGAAGTTGTTTAAAATTACGCATAACCTAGGATACCCAAACGTGTATTCCAAATATTTTTTACGGAAAGATCTGAGCGTAAAAGAGATGGAAAACATTGGTTCAGCATTTTTCAAAGGTCGGCTTAAATTAATTCCGACATTCGGAGAAGAATCAACCTATGACTATGACGGCACTGAATTTGAATATCGCTCGATAGCCAATATGATCAAACCCACCTAGAATTATTTCGATAACAATTCATTACCCTGGGCGCAACGCCTGTAACAACAAACAACACGGAGGCGAATTATGTCTGTCAATGGCAAGGTTATCGGGCTGGTCGGAAGTCCCAATCGTAAAGGTCGGACAAACCAGCTGGTTACGGCGGCCCTGGGAGGTGCTGGACGATCAGGCACCCCCACTGAGCTGATCCAGATGGGCGATCATGTTGTGACGGCCTGTAAAGACTGCCTGCCATGGGTGTGCAAAGACAACCTGGCGTGTACCTATGAAGATGACGCCTTTGAATTTTTAAGCCAAAAGATTCTGAACTGTGGCGCGCTTATCCTGGGTGCTCCCGTTTATTGGTGGGATATCAGTGGACTGGTAAAATATTTAATCCTGAAAATATTCAGGGTATATGCGTTTTCAGCACCCTTGCAGGGACTTCCGGCTTTGGGTATAGCCATAGCAGGGGGTACGGGGAACGGTCTTGTATCAGGCCTTCGTCCCGTATACCACTTTTTCCAGATGATGCAAATGCGGGCTATTGAACCGCTGCCGGCTACTCGTTTCAATTTTAGGGACGCCCTGAAACGGGCCGAAAAGCTCGGAGAGGAAATTGGCGAAAAGGCCCAACATCGTATTCCCTTTAAAGGCCTGGAAGATAGGTTGTTGTGGTATGATGCATTACCTTATCTGGGTTTGAGCCGGGCGGGGGAACGGCGTCTGCTCTCTGACCTCATTGTCAAGGCGCTGCCTCCTGATGCCGATCCAACCTTTGCCTTTAACCTTGCCCTGGCCGATGAAATGGCGGCCGCTGGCAAGTCGTTAGATTCGTTAACTGAGATTACCCACATATATGAGGCCGGTGTCAAAGCCTTCAAGCGGGAAAAATAAAATTTCAAGTTTCGCACCTGGTATTTTGAGGAAAGTCGCACCGTGCCCCATTGGGGGTGCGAAACTTGAGTAAAATTAGTACACATTACAAGCTATTTCAAAACCCGCTTTGAACGATATTTTACCATCACCATATCCTTAAAAAAAAGCCCAACGTCTCCCTGTTTATCTTTCATCTATTTTTCATTTAAAGTTCACAATTATTTCACACTCCCGGTTTAATTGAGAATCAAAACAAGGAACCGCATTTGTTCATTAAATCAAAATTCAAATCCCGGGAGGGCATGTTTATACTAACTTTCTCCTTAAAAGACTCACCATATGTTAATATGCCCTTACAAAAAGATGATTTTATAATAATAATTTGCAATGACCGGGATTCAATTTTTCTTTTTCAAATTTAAGATACAATTTGATCTAACAACACGCTGAGTTGAGATACGGAATGGATATGTCAGGTCTTCTGGAGGATGAAAAAACTATGTATGTTGGAGTAATCTGCATAAAAGGAGGGATGGAGATAGCTGGTTTTATAGCATAAACATGTCATTTATTCTAATCGTTACGTCTAACCGTCCCGTCATTTCCAATATCTCTCCAATGATAATTCATAAAGTGGTTGTCCAAAGATCGATTCCAAAGAAACGTTAAATTAAAACTTGACAGCTAATACCACAAAGTGGCATTAAAAAAACAATGGCTTTTTTTGATAAGCTTGAATATGCTGAGAAAAGAGAACTACCATGCCGAAATCTCCGAAAGAATATAGCTTGAGGTAAGAGTCTTTGGTTCCAATAAAATAGGCACTTCATTAACTACACTGGCAAAATCCCGTTTTCTTTATACTCCGGCTTTTTGATTCTTACCAGAAAACCAAATATCAGCCGATTTCATGTACATTGAGAGTACCTCAGGTCGTAAGAAACCTGTGATATCCCCATATCCTCAAGTGCACACTGCTTGCCCAAACATGCACAAGTGCGGTGCATCAAGAAATCTGCAACACTGTAATGGCAATGCGCATTATATCGAATTTGTATGCAAATGTCGAAATATCATAAAACGGAAGACCCAAAATGAAATATTGGGATTGGAGAGATCTTTCTTTGATTTCTGATGAATGATTCTGACATTCCTCGCGAATTGCCAATCAGGAATAGTGCATTTTTATAGACATATTCCTGCGATTGGTATTTAGTTTTAAATGCTCCATATCTGTTCATCCAAACCGACACGAATATCCCAGGTTTTGGAGGAGAGATAATGGTGGGGATATGTTTTGTCAATCTCAGGTCCTGGGGGACAGCTGATAGCGGGGATTAGTTGGAAATAACAAGTTGTTTACAAAATTACTATTTCTTAAATACAGATAAGAAAGTAGTTTTTGCTGCTGAAAGAACACTTTGATCTTTAATAATTTCTTTTAGCTCCCCCGGATCCAAATGAATCGCACCGCAGTTTTCATTTACACATATGTCAATTTTGACATTGCCCTCGTAGATTTCAGCTAAGCTCTGTGTACCACATCGAAAACAATGATACTTATGTTTTTCGCAATATTTTTTGGTTGATTCTTCAGCTGCCTTTTTCCTGAGCTCCTTGAGTTTACGTTGATCACGTTCTGCAAAAAATGCTTCTTCAGATCCTTTTTTCGGTTGAATCTTAACAGAAACTCGTTTTCCGGTCATACCTTCCTCCTTTTAAGTCAAACTTGTTTGCCCTCACAACTCAAAACACATAATCCACTACCGGATGAAAAATTTTCACTTTTTTAGCATTATCTCTTGGTCTCAATAAGATCAGCCCCAAAATGGAGATACCTTGCCATTATATCAGTATGACGTCAAGCCGTGATTTAATTGAAATAATCCAAACTATTAAAATTAATGAGATTATTGCATATATGTAATGGATACATCATCCTATCGCATTTTAGGTTTTGATGGGCAGAGGAGGGATGCGGATTGGTGAAGTCCTCTAGCTTCGCACAAAGGATGTCGATGATCGGAAATTATTCTTGCAAAGCCCTAAAAGCGGAAGACAATCCGAGGTTGTGTTAATTCCCACAAAGGTTGCTGACCGCCTGAGAGAATATATCAGGACGAATGGCTTTGAAGGGGGTACAACGTGTTTTCCCTATGGGGTATACCGGTGCTCGTGGAATTATAAAAAGGGAAATGCCTTCGATTTCAGGGGTAACACTATTGAGCGTTTTCCTTCCCCTTAATCATTTTACTGAGCTTGTCCAAAGCCTTGGAGGTTTCCTCCCGGAACTTGCTGAATCCCTTTGACGTTTCCCCTTTTATCTTTTCCATCGTGCCCTGCAATTCATTCAACTGCTTTTTCATATCCATATCGCCGCCTGTTCGATTGTAGGCGATAACAGCTACAATCAGGGCGATGATCGACATCAGGAGCGCCAGCGTAGACCTGAATCCCCCTTTGACTTTAACCGTCTTTTTCTCCTCAGCCATGTTCCTGCCTCCTCTTTTCCCTCATTTCCAATATAGTTAGCGCCCATCCTTTCCCGTATCAACAATCTTGAACCTCAAAACCTCTGAATCCCTACCTCTTTTTTTTTCAGCTCCCTCTGTAAACTTTTTCAGGCCGTCGGCAAGCTCTTTTAATTTCTGATCAACCAGATAATTGATGGTAGCTTCCGATACGCGCCGTCTCTTCCGCCGAGTCGGGTGGCGCAGGGGAATCTCACCCCCACGCTCCCACACATCCATGCTTGAACCTCTCGATTCACACGGCTCCTGCCAGCCATTCGTCTGAAATCTCACGATTTCAAGCAGACGCCGAAAGAAATCCGGTTCCTCCCAGTTCCCTGCTTGACCATCACAATTTAACCTTTAGGTAGGTCTTTCGATAAACCCATAAATATAAGGCGGCATTAATAACAATGACTAAGCAAGCCAAAATGATTTGAAATCTTCTTGTTAATTTATCGGGATAAACAATTGGAATCAAATAATGCTCAATAAAGCCTTGATTATATATCTCCTGCCCTCCTTTTGCCCTAAGCCAATTTTCTATTGGTGTAAGGGGACATATCCAGCCTTTGATCTCTAAAATTATCGCCCAAACAATTGCAGGCAAATGGATGATCATCCATCTTTTGTTTTTCAGCAGGAAAAATCCACCAATTACAACAAATATAATGAAGATTAAATGTATAATTAGGACTAAATCAGCAGATATTCTGTAAAGCATTTTTATAAAGATTGCCGTTCAACCAACCCTATTGAAAAGGAACATAAACGGATGGACGAGAAGGAGTGTGAAAATCAGGTTTTGCCCTTTTCCGTTAAAAAATTAACCTGCTTATGAACGAATATTTCCCGCTTCTCAAGTTCGGTGAACATTTCTTCAGGACTAAAGGCAAGCTCCGGGGCGATCACACCGGCACCCTTCACCCGCCCTTTGCTGATCATCTGCGCCCCTATGCCCATTGGTATACCTACACACCGGGTATATGCACGCAGTTTTTCCCATCCTTCCACAGAACCGTCCGATTTCGGATGGGTATGGGTCAGAATGTATTGAACGAGCCTTCCCTCCTTTATTCCGGTTACTTCCACATGGAGTGCATAACCGTAAAGATCGGTTTTCTGACCTTCTTCAGATTGAATAAGGTAGCTGGAAATGACATCGAGGACACCCACCTCACTATCTCCGATCTTTACCTTGTCGTTACGCAGGAATCCCCAGTCATAGAGTTCCCTTATCAGCCGCATGTTTTTTGGGGGCCAAGTTCCGCGAACCTCTATCAACCGGACATCCTTGTCCGCCAGAGATTTTCCGAGGGTCAGGGTCTCCGCATGGGGTATGATATACTGGGGAAGGGTGCCAAAAGGCTCAGGCAATTCGATGTCTAGTGGCCTGGCAAATGGCGGGACTTGAACGAGTTTTCCTTCCTCATAAACTAGACGGGTCTCCAGATTTGGATCATACTCGATACGGGTTGTCTCTGCGATTGAGGGCGAGAAGGCGATGGGTCTAAACGCACCGTGACTGATACGTATCGTATCAACGGTATCCAGCCTGTCGGCAGCGTACTTTGTCATCAGGTTGGTAACACCCGGCGTCATCCCGACACCTGGTACGAAGGTCTTTCCTATTTCTTTGAACTCTTTATCAAAATCCCATTCCGAGCTACACCCGTTCAGATTGATACCGTGAACTCCGGATTCGAGAATAAGTGCTGTCGTGTGATCGTTCATGGATATGGTTGTACCGTCCAGGACGATATCGTATTTTTTCATCAGACTGACGGTCTTTTCCCTTTCACATACATCGACCTTCATGAAATCGACACGGGGATCATCGAGCCAGGCAACCACTTCAAGACCTCCCTCTTCATTTACATCGGCAATGGTAATCTTATCGTAATCGGAATACTCTGCGACATCATAAACCGATTCGCGGCAGATTTTACCTGCACCTCCCAGGCACAATGCCTTCATGTTTCCATTCCTCCCTTTATCAACCGGTGTCTTAATTCCGCAATCACCAGATTTGCTCCATTCTTTTTGGTGGAATGTATATATATTTCCATGTGATAAATGTCGATATAGGTTGTGTACTTATTGCGCTTGTTGTTTCGGTTCAAAGTTTCAGAATTATTAAGGAAAGTGGGGTTCCTAAACAACATGAAATGTAATTTTATCCTTTACAAATAATCTTTTATCGCTATACATATACAGGCGAACAATCTTACTGCCTATCTTCAATTTTATGAGGCCCTTTTAAAATTGAAAAAGAAGATTTTCTTTTTGTCATTTCTTTTTTTATTACTCATTTGTTTGAGGCTCATAAACCTAACGGCCAATCCCCCTTCTGATTTAAGCCACAGCGCCGGCATCTTTGTAGATGAGATGCACAATGTCCATCAGGTGAGAAATAAGATTCTTTTCGGTTCCTGGAAGATGGATATGTATCTTCCAATTGTCTATAGCCCCATATTTTCCTTGTTTCAATATATCATACTCTCCACAATAGGGGTTGGTTTGTGGCAAATAAAGGTTTTGCCTATTTTATTGGGCATATTTTCCCTATTGTTGCTTTATCAAACGTTCAGTGAGTATTATGGCTTTAAATACGGTCTCATTTCAGTAGTTCTATTGGGGTTTAATTATATTTTTATTATGTATAACCGATTGGGATTATATGAAAATCTGGTAATATTTTTTATGTGTCTTACCCTTTTCTTCTGGCAAAGATCTGTTAAAACGGAGCGACCACCATATTTCTTTTTTACAGGTATAGCGGCAGGTTTTGTATTTATTGCTAAAAGCATGGCATTCTATTTTGTTGTCGGAACCGCATTTGTTTTTGTACTATTTTGTATCAAAAAGGGATTAAAACATACTGCCAAGCAAGGGTTTGCGGGTTTACTCGGTGCAAGTGTCATCGGCATCATATGGTATCTGGGGTATTATCTGCCTTTCAAAGAGAATTTTACTGTCCTGGGTTCTTCCTGGTTAAAGTTAACTATCGGATCAGAGGGAATTCTAGAAAAGATCATTACAACTAATCCTATCTTTCACCTCTTCTTCCGATTCCAGTTTCTACCCATTACCTTAGCATTGGCTGTTATTTTTATCCTTTTTTTAAGTTACCGGGTATTAACTGACCCTAGAAAAATTGATTTTATAGAAATTTTTATCGTTTTATGGTATTTGAGTGGCCTATTTTTTTTGAATCTTTTATCTTACCGACCAACACGATATTATCTTCCTATCCTACCACCCGTTGTACTTATGGCGGCTTTGGGATTGGCTAGATTTGGGGATAAAGAAAAATTGAACCCTCTAAAACCCTCGGATTGGCGTCTTTATTTGATTTCTTTTCTCGGAACGTTAATGCTCTCATTCTACTTTTTTCTTCCATTCATAAAAAAATATAATTCATATATCGCAAAAATATTGTTGATTGGCAGGCTTTCAAAAACAAGCGATTTCTTTATTTCCGTATTTGTTGGGTTGCTGATGGTGTTAGCCATAGCGAGTGCTTTTGGTTGGAAAAGGGTGATGCGATTAAACACGAAAAGCACGTTTTCACTTATTTTTCTTTTGTTGCTTGCCTGTCTATTTTTTATGGATCGTCCCTTTAGTTCAAAGGTAAAGGTTGAATTGCATTCGAGTGCAAAAAGCAAATTTAAAATTTATTGGGCCGGAGAATCTCCATCCTACAGTGAAAAAAACTCAAATGAAGTAAAAATTAATAAAGGTGAAGGTGTTTACAGTATCAAAACAGGTAGTCTTCATTTACTAAAACATCTCAGAATAGATCCTTTGAAAAAAAAGGGCAATATCTTCATTAAAAGAATTGAAATAACACAACCTGGATTTTATCCAATCCTGTTTGAAACAAAAGAACGATTTGATCGGTTCGTCCCAATTCATCATATAAGCCAGATGACCTCCCAAACAAACGGGCTATCAATAACCTCTATTGGGAACGATCCGTATTTTCATACAAAAATAAACCCTGTATTTAAGGCCGGTTTAATTCTAAAACATTTCTTTATCCTCATTTTCACCGCTTCCTTATTAGCTGCTTTTTTTGCTCTTTTTAATCGAATAGCGCAGTTTATCAGACACCGATTTGAATCAGGGTTCAACTCATTTTTAGGAAAGAAAAGCAGAGGAATACTTTGCAATTTAACTGTTTTATTAATCATTTTTATTAATCTTCTTTATTTCTCAAAGTGGGTCTCCCATGCTGATTATTCTATTTTGAGAGCATCTGAACAAATCGGCGAGATGCTTCCATCCTCCTCTTTAATTGCCGGGCAGGGTGTGATGGCGATAACCATTCAAAATAAACTGAGACATATCCAAACGCCCAACTGGTATGAAGATAATACAAAATTGTTTCAGAATTATCCCATTACGCACCTATTTCTCTCCCGGTACAGTGGCTATCTTGGATGGTTTGAAAGACACTATCCTGAAGTGATGCGGTATGCCGATGTGATCGGTAAATATCGAATATTAAATAGAAATTTTTATCTTTTTAAAATCGATGTGCCGGAAGAAAAGAGGGCAACGGCCTATACGTTTCATTAGAAAATATCTCATAACCCGCATCATCCTAAAAGCATCGTTTTGCCCGGGGTCATCATGTTCACATACGATTTTGTATAAAAGCACTTTTTTACCGATATACGCCTTTTTTTTGAACTTGTAACGGTGTCTATAATAACCTATGAAATGATCGCTACAATAGGAATACAACCACATGAAAGCCTATCTTTTAAGCCCGCCTGCCATTGATGGAATAAAAATGGTTCGCGAGGGCCGCTGCATGGCCAGAGAGGGTGTCTGGACAACCCTCTGGCCCCCTATTTCTATGGCGATGATTGCATCGGTGTTGGAACAAAACGACGGTGTGGTAAAGATCACCGATGCCGGTGCAGAAGAGATCGATGAGAACGGCTTTGAGGTCCTGCTCAAAGCATTCAACCCCGATGTTTTGATTATCAATTCTACGACACCGACGATTGAGTACGATCTCTCAATGGCCGCTTTGGCCAAACAAAATCTGCCTCATATTAAAACGATCGCTTTTGGGATTCATGTGGGTGAGCTGCCAAAAGAGTGTATGGAAATGCAGCCGGAGTTGGATTTTATCGTTCACAATGAACCGGAGCTTACCATTCAGGAATTGGTTTTGACAGTGAAAAATGGCGGCGATCTATCCAAAATTCTGGGGATTACCTATCGTAACAAAGACAAGATAATAACCAATCCACCCCGGCCCTTCATCCAGGATCTTGATTCTTTACCGAGACCCGCCTGGCATTTGGTGGATACGGATAAATATGTTCTGCCCTACACAAAAAAAAAATATTTACTGGTTGCATCGGCAAGAGGGTGCCCCTATCAATGCACCTTTTGTGTCGGGAAAGGATATTATGGCAGTAGACTTCGCATCCGTTCACCAGAATCGGTGGTAAAAGAGATGAAATGGGTAGGTGAGACCTTCGGAATTGAAGATTTTCTCTTCTGGACAGAATCGTTTACCCTAAACCGAAAATTTGTGATGAGCGTCTGTGAGTTGATACAGGCGTGGGAACTGAAAATTAGATGGGTATGCAATAGTCGTGTGGATCATGTGGATTTTAACATGCTCAAGGAGATGAAGGAAGCCGGATGCTGGATGATCGGGTATGGTGTGGAGTCTTCAAATCAGAAAATTTTGGATCAAGCAAAAAAAGGCATTAAGGTCGAACAGATCGGAACGGCATGTGCCCTGACGAAAAAAGCAGGGATAGAAATTTCCGCCCACATTGTGTTCGGACTTCCGGGTGAGACAAAAGAAACCATCAGGGAGACGGCTCGCTTTGCAAAAAAAGTTGGATTTGATTATGCTCAGTTTTATTGTGCTACCCCATGGCCTGGAACGGAACTCTACAAAATATCTCAAAAAGAGGGATGGTTAAGAACGGATGCGCCATGGTCGGCATATCAACAAAATATGTCAATATTGGATTTGAAGGATTTAGATGCTGAAGAGACTACGAAATTGCGGGAGGAATGTTTCAGGACCTTTTATCTCTATCCTCCGACTATCTGGCGGACACTCAGAAAGATAAAATCTTTTTCAGAGCTGAAAAATTTTTTTTGGATGGTTAAAAATTTCCTTACCTGGTCCTCAAAATAGATCCCTGATTTTTTCGTTTTAATGATCTGTATCTTCTCGAGCTTCCCGATTCGACTAACAAAAAATAGCTGATGCATGCGATGGCCTTTACCATTGCTCTATTCTGAATTATTCCCCTTCAAATAATGAAGTTTGACTATTTATACTGGCCCCCCCGATCCAGATTGCGGTACTGAATAGCCTCGGAGATATGGTCCACTTTGATATCGGGCTCTTTTTCAAGGTCGGCTATGGTGCGGGCAATTTTCAAGATGCGATTATAGGCCCGGGCCGAGATCCCCAGTTTGTCGATGGCAGATTCCAGAAGGCTGCTTGAGGCATCATCGATGTGGCAATGTTTTTTGATATGACGGCTGCTCATTTGGGCATTACAATAAATCTTTGTTCTTGAAAACCTGGCAGACTGAACCTCTCTGGCCATTAACACGCGTGTTCTTATCTCTGCCGACGATTCTGTTTTAATTTCTCCCTTCAGATCTCTGAAGGGAACCGCCGGCACCTCCACATGAATGTCGATTCGATCCAGCAGTGGACCCGATATTTTTGATCGATACCTATGGATTTGTGAATGGGTGCATCTGCACTCATGCTTTGGATCAGAAAGATATCCGCAGGGACATGGATTCATGGCAGCGATCAGCATAAAATTTGAGGGATAGGTCAGGGTTGATGCTGCCCTAGAAATGGTGACATGCTGATCTTCCAAAGGTTGGCGAAGCACCTCCAGGACGTGTTTTTTATACTCGGAAAGTTCGTCCAAAAAAAGGACGCCGTTGTGGGCCAGGCTGACTTCACCAGGTCTTGGAATATGGCCTCCGCCGATTAAACCGGCGTCTGAAATGGTGTGATGCGGGGACCTGAAAGTTCTTCTGGTGATCAGCGCCTGGTCGCTTGACAGCATCCCAACCACACTGAATATTTTTGTGATCTCAATGGCTTCATCAAATGTTAACGGCGGAAGTATGGAAGGAAGTCGTCGTGCCAGCATAGTCTTTCCAGAGCCCGGTGGACCGATCATGATCAGGTTGTGTCCACCGGCAGCGGCAATTTCCAGGCCCCGTTTTACATGCTCTTGCCCCATGACCTCTGAAAAGTCCGCCTCGGATGTGTCGTCGAACTCAAAAATCGCCGAAATATCTGCTTTTTCCGGCTCTATATGGATAAAACCACGAAAAAAGTCGACGGCTTGTGACAAGGTTTTTGCAGGATGGACCGAAATTCCATCTACGACAGATGCTTCCCGTCTATTGTCATATGGAACAATAATCCCTTGATAACCGGCTTTTTTTGCGGCAAGGGCCATGGGAAGTGAGCCGTTTACGGATTTGA
>Ga0255058_10000212_pt1 | contig 34549 bp, 30 predicted proteins | sample Cases_109_9_MG_FD_188637 | JGI IMG/M metagenome (GOLD analysis project Ga0255058, IMG submission 188637) | Seawater microbial communities from Amundsen Gulf, Northwest Territories, Canada - Cases_109_9 | ecosystem: Environmental > Aquatic > Marine > Gulf | place: Canada: Northwest Territories... | reverse complement strand
AACGCCGGACCCGAAAAAGACCGGGCCCGGCGTATTTTTTTGGTAGCGGGGGCAGGATTTGAACCTGCGACCTTCGGGTTATGAGCCCGACGAGCTGCCAGACTGCTCCACCCCGCATCGGCAGGAGCGGGATAATACAAACATGGTCTGGCTAATACAAGCGATTGCGGCGACGAAATGTACTGAAATTTGGGTCGAGCCGGGGTTTTATCAAAAGCTCGGTTCGACCCCTGTTTTCGTTCAGGGCGGAATTGTCACTCAGCCGATCACCTGGATGCACAGCACCCAGAGCCAGCCCGGGAAGATGCCCAGCGCAAGCACGGCAACGCCGTTGAGGCTCAGCACGAGGCGCGTGTCGACACTAGCCTGCAGCACTGCCTGGTCCTCCGCTTCTTCGAAATACATGTACCAGATGACGCGCAGGTAGTAGTACGCGCCTACCACGGACGCCAACACCATCAAAACGGCCAGCCCGATGTAATTGCCATCGAGAACAACACTGATCACGTTCAGCTTGCCGAAAAAGCCGATGAACGGCGGTATGCCCGTGAGGCTCAGCATCAGGAACAGCATCATCAACGCGAACCACGGACTTCGTGCATTAAGTCCCTTGAAATCGGAGAGATTCTCGGCCTCGTAGCCGCGTCGGCTCAGCAGAATAATGATGCCGAACGATCCTGCTGCAGCGACTACGTAGGTCAGTGTATAAAAGAGTGCTGCCGCATAGCCCTCGTCTGTACCGCAGAAAATTGCAAGCAAAATGAAGCCAACGTGCGCGATCGTCGAATACGCCAGCATGCGCTTGATGTTGGTTTGGGCGATGGCGACGATATTGCCGACGAGCAGCGACAAGACTGCGATCACCATAAGCATGTCGGCCCAGACGTCGTGCAGGCCTCCCAGGCCGTCCACCAGCATGCGCAAGGTCAACGCCAGCGCGGCCAACTTGGGCGCCGACGCTATATAAAGTGTCACGGGCGTCCGTGCGCCGTGATAAACGTCCGGAAGCCACATGTGAAATGGCACCGCGCCAAACTTGAAGCCGATGCCCACGATGACGAATGCCAGTCCAAACCACAGCGGCAGACTATTCAATTGCGGATCAGATGCGATCGCCGCCGCAATCTGGTCGAACTGGAGACTGCCAGTGACGCCGTAAATCCAGGAAATACCGTAAAGCAGCGAACCCGAAGCGATCGCCCCGAGAACGAAATACTTCATGGCGGATTCCGCCGACGTAACGTTGTTTCGGTCGATGGCGACAAGCGTGTACTGGGACAATGCCAGCGTTTCCAGGCCAAGATACATCGTCAACATGCTGTTGGCCGAAATCATGATCATCATGCCAAGAAGCCCGATCATCCCCAACACGTAATACTCGCCCTTGTGCAAATCGTTCGCGCGTAAGTAATCGCGCGCATACAGAAACGAAATCGCCACAAATCCGGTGGCGGCGACCTTCAGCACCTGCGATAGCGGATCGCTGACGTAACTACCATCGAAGATCACAACGCGAGCGTCCGGCGCCGTCGCGAGCAGCGACCATAACGTGATACCCAGTGCCGCCATCGACATCCAGAACGTCAGGACACGATGCTCATCATCCACAAACAGGTCCGCCACCAACACCACGCAGATCAAACCCAGAACGGTTATCTCCGGAGCAGCAACAATGTAATTCATCCAGTTCATAGCAAGGCCCGTCAGAGCTTGGACTGCCCTATTCTCTCGATCAATTGTTCAAGCGTGGCATTCATTATGTCCATGAGCGGTGCGGGCCAAAGCCCGACCAGCAACACGGAAACTGCCAATACGCCTAACACAATAAATTCGCGCCGGTTCAGGTCCTTGAGCATTGCGACGTTTTCGTTGGCAACATCGCCATAGATCACCCGCTTGATCATCCACAGCGTGTACGCAGCGCCCAGGACCATAATCGTCGCCGCAAGGAACGCGAACCAGAAATTCGCCTTGAAGCTTGCAATAATGACCATGAATTCGCCGACGAAACCCGAGGTACCGGGCAAGCCGGCATTTGCCATCGCGAACAACACCATGAGGGCGGCGAATACAGGCATCGTGTTCGCCACGCCACCGTAGTCCGCTATCTGCCGGCTGTGAACACGGTCGTACAGTACGCCGACGCACAGGAACAGCGCACCCGAGATCAGCCCGTGCGAAATCATCTGCACCATGCCACCCGACATACCGAGTACGGCGCCACTATCGCCTTGCAACCACCACAACAGGAAAAAACCCAGTGTGACAAAGCCCATGTGCGCGATGGATGAGTAGGCGATGAGCTTTTTCATATCCTGCTGCATCAACGCGACAAAGCCGATATAGACAATAGCGATCAATGACAACGCGATCATCATTCCGGAAAAATACGCGCTGCCGTCCGGGACAATCGGCAACGACAAGCGCAAAAAGCCATAGCCGCCCATTTTCAACATGATTGCCGCCAGGATGACCGAACCGCCCGTCGGCGCTTCGACGTGGGCATCCGGCAGCCAGGTGTGAACCGGCCACATCGGTACTTTGACCGCGAACGCCAGCAAGAACGCTATGAAGATCAGTTTCTGTGCCGTCATACCGAGCGGCACGTCCATGAACCCGAACAGGTCGAAACTGCCGGTCAGCCGGTACAGGTAGATGAAGGCCACCAGCATCAGAACAGAGCCCAGGAACGTGTACAGGAAGAACTTCAGTGTCGCGTACACACGGCGTGCGCCACCCCAGATACCGATAATGAGAAACATCGGTACGAGCATCGCCTCCCAGAAGACATAGAACAGCAGGCCATCCAGCGCCGAGAAAACCCCAATCATGAGGCCTTCCAGAATCAGGAACGCGGCGAAGTATTGAGCCGGGCGCACCTTGATCGTATCCCACGCGGCAATAACGACGAGTGGTGTCATGAACGTCGTCAACAGAATCAACGGCATCGATATTCCGTCAACGCCTAAGGAGTAAAAAACATTGAGCGACGGTATCCATTCCACGCGCTCCACGAATTGCATCACTGCCAGGCTGTTGTCGAAACCCGCGTACAACTTGAGACTGATGAAAAATGTCAGCGCCGATACAATCAGCGCCGTCATGCGCATGGTGCCGCCCCAGCCGGAGCCCTCGGCGTGGCGGTCGCCGATCGCGAGCAGCACGATGCCGCCAAAAACCGGCAACCAGATCAGAATACTCAGAAAATGTTGTGAAAAATCCATGACGGTTTCTGAGCTACCTCAACCAGATGAGCCAGCCGAGCAACATCGTCAAACCGATGATCATTGCGAAGGCATAGGTGTACAGATAACCCGTCTGCAACTGGCGCATGACGCCGGCCAGCCTGCTAACGGTATTCGCGGTGCCATTGACGAGTACGCCATCGATCAGGAACTCATCGCCCTTTTCCGCAAGCGTCCTGCCGATGGCCCGGCCGCCTGCCGCAAAACCCTTGATGTAAAGATCGTCCATGTAGTACTTGCGGTCGAGCAGATTGTAGAGACCCGAAAGCTTGTCTTTGATTGTTGCCGGAATATCCGGGCGTTTGAGATACAGGAACCAGGCCGTAAACGCGCCACCCGCGGCGAGCCAGAAAACCGCCGTTTGTACCGCATGCTGCACCAGTGACAGGCTGCCATGCCAACCCGCGCCGATTTTCGCCAGCACGTCGTGGTTGCCGGCCACGACAATGGCATCGCCGAAGTAGTTGCCGAACAGGACCGGCTGGACCGTGTACCAACCGATGATGGCCGCCGGGATCGCGAGCATGACAAGCGGCACCGTAACGACCCAGGGCGTCTCGTGCAGATGTGATTTGGTCTCGTCATCCATGCGTTCTTCGCCATGGAAGACGAGGAAAAACAGGCGGAATGAATACAGCGCGGTAACGAATACGCCGAGCAGCACGCTAAGGTACGCGATCCAGTACACGGGACCCTGCCCGTGCCAGTGCGATTCCCGTACGGCCTCGATCAACAAATCCTTGGAGAAAAAACCGCTACTGCCGGGAAATCCGATCAACGCGAGCGTGCCGACCAGCGCAGTCCAGTAGGTGATTGGCATGTACTTGCGAACCCCGCCCATCTTGCGGATATCCTGCTCGTGGTGCATCGCGATGATGACCGAACCAGCCGCCAGGAATAGCAATGCCTTGAAAAAGGCGTGCGTCATCAGGTGAAAAATTGCGGCACCGTAGGCGGATGCGCCAAGCGCCACGGTCATGTAACCGAGTTGCGACAGTGTCGAATACGCTATGACACGCTTGATGTCGTTCTGCACGATGCCGACCAGCCCCATGAAAAACGCCGTAATCGCGCCAATGACGATAACAACGGCCAGCGCTGTCTCAGACAACTCGAACAGCGGCGACATGCGCGCCACCATGAAGATGCCGGCCGTCACCATCGTTGCCGCGTGGATCAATGCGGAAATCGGTGTCGGGCCCTCCATCGAATCCGGCAGCCAGACGTGCAACGGCGCCTGCGCCGATTTACCCATGGCGCCGATGAACAACAGGATACAAATCACGGTCATCGCGTTCCAGGGCGACCCCGAAATGATCACTATATCTTGCGCGGCGATTGAGTCCGCGCTGGCAAAAACCGTGGCGTAGTCGAGCGAGTTCGTCATGAACACGATAGCTGCAATGCCCAGGATGAATCCGAAATCACCGACGCGGTTTACGAGAAATGCCTTGAGATTGGCAATGATGGCCGTCTCGCGCTTGTACCAGAATCCGATCAGCAGATAGGACACGAGGCCGACCGCTTCCCAGCCGAAGAACAACTGCAGGAAGTTGTTCGACATGACGAGCATCAACATCGAAAACGTAAACAGTGAAATGTAACTGAAGAAACGTTGGTAACCGGAATCGTCGTGCATGTAGCCGACCGTGTAGATATGCACCATCAGCGACACAAACGTGACGACGACCATCATCAGTGCTGTCAGGCGATCGACCAAAAAGCCGACTTCCATGCGAAGACCGTCGGTCACCGCCCAGGTATAGACATAGATATTTTCAACGGCGCCGCCATCAATGAGTTGATACTTGAGGACTAAAACGGATAATACAAACGACAGGCCAACCGCGAGAATTGTGATCCAGTGTGAGCCGGCACGGCGAATTTGCTTGCCGAAGAGGCCCGCGATGATTGCGGCCGCAAGCGGCGCCAAAACGATTGCCAGGTAGTAGTTATACATCGACGCCTAACCCTTCATCGTATTGAGTTCTTGCACATTGATAGAGCGGCGGTTACGAAACAGCACTACAAGAATGGCAAGGCCGATGGCAGCTTCGGCCGCAGCCACGGTCAATATGAAGAAGACGAATACCTGGCCCGTGTCGTCGCCCAGATAACGTGAAAATGCGACAAAATTGAAATTGACTGCAAGCAGCATCAATTCGATGCACATCAGTAACAAAATCAGATTGCGCCGATTGATGACGATGCCCGCGATACTCAGTACGAACAGCATTGCCGCGAGCGTCAGATAATGCTGCAGACCGATCATGATTTCTTTTCCGATTTCATTTTCACGATGCGGATACGGTCCTCGCTGCGAACGGCAACCTGTTCTGCGATCTTTTGAGTTTTCAGTCCCGGCCGTTTGCGCATCGTCAAAGTGATCGCTGCAATGATGGCAAGCAGCAATATGACGGCCGCAATCTCGAAGGCATAGACATGCTCTGTATACAGCACCGACCCCAGCGCCTTGGTGTTGTTATAACCTTCCGGATAGGCAACAAACGCGCCCGGCAACTCTGTCGCCTGGCCTCGCATCCAGATCAATTGCACCAGTTCAATCGCCATGGTCAGCGCAACAACAATAGCCAGCGGCGCATAACGAATGAGACCGCGTTTCACGGCCTCGATATTGACTTCCAGCATCATGATGACAAACAGGAACAACACCATGACAGCGCCGACGTACACCAGCACGAGCACAATTGCGAGAAACTCCGCTTCCGCCATGAGCCACAGGATGGCGCTATTGAAAAACACGAGAACGAGTAACATGATCGAGTGCACGGGGTTGCGTGAAAAGATCACGCCCAGCGCAGCGGCAACGAGGATCGCTGCGTAGAAATAAAAGAGTATGGCTAGAAATGACATTGCTCGTCCTACTGATACGGCGCGTCGGCCGCCTTGTCAGCCGAAATCATGGCATCGTACTTGTCGCCGATCGCAAGCAGCTTGTCTTTCGTCATGATGTTCTCGCCCGGGGCCTCCATGTGGTACTCAAGAATGCGTGTTTCAACAATTGCGTCGACGGGACAGGCCTCCTCGCAAAATCCGCAGTAAATGCACTTGAACAGATCGATGTCGTAGCGCGTCGTGCGGCGCGTGCCGTCGTCACCGACGTCGGACTCGATCGTAATCGCGAGCGCCGGACAGACTGCTTCACACAATTTGCATGCGATGCAACGCTCCTCGCCGTTCGGATAACGCCGCAGCGCGTGCAGCCCCCGGAACCGATGTGACTGCGGTGTTTTTTCCTCGGGGTATTCGATCGTCACTTTCCTTCTGAAGAAGTACCGCAACGTCACGGACAAGCCTTTGAATAACTCCCAGAGGGCAAACGTCTTGATGTAGCTTGTCGCTCGATTCATCGCCCAAAGCCCGCCGTCAATTTGCCAGTCCGGACCACGGGCCGACATGCATCCAAGCCATCGCGCCCTCGACAAAAATCCAGATTATCGTCACAGGGATAAATACCTTCCATCCCAGGCGCATGATCTGGTCATAGCGATATCGTGGAAACGTCGCGCGAAACCAGAAAAACGTATACATAAAGAAACAAATCTTGACGAACAACCATCCGAAACCACCGTGGATCAGCCAACTCAGCGCAGCCACGCCTTCAAGGAAGGTCCAGCTTTCGAACGGTGATGCCCAGCCACCGAGAAAAAAGATCGCAGTCAACGCCGATATGAGCACCATGTTTGCGTATTCGCCGAGGAAGAACAGCGCAAATCCCACGCCCGAATACTCAACATGAAAACCAGCGACAATCTCGGATTCGCCCTCTGCGACGTCGAACGGTGCTCGATTGGTCTCGGCAACGCCGGAAATCCAGTAAACGAAGAACAACGGCAACAGTGGGAGGATGAACCAGTTGCTGGCGCCTCCCGCCTGGGCACGGACGATATCGCCAAGGTTCAGGCTGCCGCCCGCCATCAGGACACCGACGAGTGCAAAGCCCATTGCAATTTCATAAGCGACAATCTGCGCGGCGGAGCGCATTGCGCCGAGGAACGCGTACTTCGAATTCGACGCCCAGCCAGCAAGGACGACGCCATAAACACCAATAGACGTCAGAGCCAGCACATACAACAGCCCGGCGTTGATGTCGGCAATAACAAATGTGTCGTTGAGGGGAATGACCGCCCAGGCCGCGAGCGCTGGCGTTAACGACAGCAATGGCGCGATGACGAACAGGAAGCGGTTCGACTTGGAAGGTACGATGACTTCCTTGAACAGCAGCTTGAAAACATCCGCAAACGGTTGAAACAGGCCGAACGGCCCAACGCGGTTGGGGCCAACACGCCCCTGCATGCTGCCGATGACCTTGCGCTCGAAATATGTCGAATACGCAACCGTCAGAATGACGCCTATCGTGACGAGCAGGATTTTCGCGATAACGATCGTCAGATATTGCACCAACGGTGGCAGCCAGTTCCAAATGTCGAAAATGAAACCCGGAATAAGGTTGCTCATGAGGTGTCACCATCATCGCGAGCTCTGCGTGCCTCAGTCGTCATTTGCAATGCGGTGGCTCGCCGTACCAGGCCGTCGACGGAGTAAATCGGTACATCGATCTCACCCGACGGCTCGTCCGCGCCATTGGGCTTGGCTATTTTCCCTTTGCCGTAGTATGCGTTGTCCGGTTCGATGCCTCCGAGTTGTCCCGCGATCTCATTGCGCACGTCTTCGCTGGTGACGAAATCAAAGTTCGGCACACCGAGCAAATTGCCAATCACACGCAGTACTTTCCACGCGGGCCTGGCCTCGCCAACGGGATTCGCGACGCCGGCAAAACTTTGCCATGTGCCAGCTACGTTGACATAGGTACCGGATGTCTCGGCAAATGTCCCAATAGGGAGTAGCAAGTCCGCTGCCTCGAGCAGTGCGTCTGACACAAATGGCGTCAGGGCAACAACGAATGATTGCTTCCCGAGTTTCGCAATCACGTTATTCGTTGCGTGCAGATCCGCATCGGGTTCGACATTGACGAGGATCACAGCATCGAGTTTGTTATCCAGCATGTCGCCGGCGTGCTTTCCGGATGTCTTGCGAGGCTTGCCGCCCTGTAATCGATGCGGCAACAATCCTGCCAGGTGCGCACCGGCGCTGTTAGAGCCTTCTGACAGGCTGCCTGTCTGTACACCGGTCAAGCTCGCGATGGCCGCCGCAAGTGCCCGGACGGCCGAATAAGCGTTGTGGCTTCGTGCAATGTTACCGAGCAAAACGAGACCGCTGTCGGCATCCTTTAGCGATGCGGCCACATTCGCCTGATCCTTGTCCGGCTTCACACCCTTGCAGATATCCGCAACTGCCACCGGCAGAGCCTTACGGCCTGCCGCCGCCACAGCGACACCGGCAAGCAACTGCACCAGCCCGGCGTCGGACAAGGTCGCTGTAGATGCAAAGAAATACTCATGCGCACTACTGCTCGCAAAACTGACTTTCGCACCGGCCAATGCCGCTTTGCGAATCCGATGCGCCAGTATTGGCGCTTCTTTGCGAATATTCGATCCGACAACGAAAATTGCATCGCGTGTTTCCAGATCGGCAATATCGCAACCAAGCCACGGAAAAACTGGATCGTTATCCTGATCAGAAAAGTCACGTTGTGAAATTCGGTGGTCGATATTCGCCGTGCCGATGTGATCCGCAAGTCGAACCAGGAGATGTGCTTCCTCAAGCGTTACGCTTGGAGATGCCAGGATGCCGACCTTCGCTCCGGTCGCAGCTTGCAGCGAATCGGCGACATTCGCCAAAGCGTCCTCCCACTCAAGGTCGTGCCAGGTGCCGCTGCGTTTGATTTTTGGCCGATTCAGCCGGTCGCGGCTGTAAATCGCTTCGTAGCTGAATCGGTCACGGTCGGACAGCCATGTTTCATTGATGCTTTCGTTGTCTCTGGGCACGATACGTTTTACCGTGCCGCGAAGAGTGTGGGCATACATATTGGAACCGACGCAGTCGTGCGGCGACACGGTTGCTCGCTGATCCATTTCCCATGCACGTGCACTGTAACGATACGGCTTGTTATTGAGCGCGCCCACCGGGCAAAGATCGATGATGTTCGCCGACAATTCGTGATCAACACTTAGCTCAATGAACGTGCCAATCTTCATGTCTTCGCCGCGCTCAGTCGTTCCGAGTTGCTGGATGCCGGAGATTTCCTCACCAAAGCGAACGCAACGCGTGCAGTGAATGCAGCGCGTCATGTCTGTTGATACCAGCGGGCCGATATCCTTGTCCTTGACGACGCGCTTGCCATCGTTGTAGCGTGACACATCGCGCCCGTAAGCCATTGCGAGATCCTGCAACTCGCACTCGCCACCCTGATCGCAGATCGGGCAATCGAGCGGATGATTGATCAGCAAAAATTCCATGACCGCTTTCTGTGCGGCAACAGCCTTGGGCGAACGCGTGAACACCTTCATACCCTCACTAACCGGCGTCGCGCAGGCTGGCAGAGGTTTCGGGGATTTTTCAACTTCGACGAGACACATTCGACAGTTCGCCGCGACACTGAGCTTTTCGTGGTAGCAAAAGCGCGGAATGTAGATACCGATGGCGTCGGTGACCTCGATAAGCATCTGGCCCTTGTTGGCTTCGACCGGCTTGCCATCAACCTCGATTGTTACGGTGTCGTCACTCATGGCAGCTCAGGCGGCAATTTCGGGAGCGCCATCAACGATGCTTCTACCCTGATTGCGAATCATGTACTCGAATTCATGGCGAAAGTGTTTGAGAAAACTTTGCACGGGCCACGCAGCGGCATCGCCCAGTGCGCAGATTGTGTGGCCTTCGATTTTGTTTGCGACGTCCATGAGTTTTTGCAGGTCGTCATCGCGGCCCTTGCCATCAACAATGCGTGTCAACATGCGATACATCCACCCTGTGCCCTCGCGGCAGGGTGTGCACTGGCCGCAGGACTCGGCCATGTAAAACCGTGAGATTCGGCGCAGAACCTTGACCATGCAGGTCGTTTCATCCATGACCATAACTGCACCCGTACCGAACGCCGACCCGGCCTGCTGCAGCGACGTGTAGTCCATCGTGCAGTCCATGATGGTCTCGCCGGTCATGACCGGTACCGACGATCCACCGGGTATGACTGCTTTCAGCTTGCGCCCACCAAGCACGCCCCCTGCAATCTCGAGCAAGTCCTTGAACGGGATACCCATCGGCAGTTCGTAGTTGCCCGGTTTTTCCACGTGACCTGACACAGAGAACAATGCGGTGCCGCCCGAGTTCTCCGGCCCAAGGCCGGCAAACCAGGCGGCGCCGTTGCGCAGGATTGCGGGAACACAGGCAAGGCTTTGCGTGTTGTTGACAGTTGTCGGTTGGCCATAAAGCCCGAAGTTGGCCGGGAATGGTGGCTTGAAACGCGGTTTGCCCTGTTTGCCCTCGAGCGACTCGAGCAGCGCGGTTTCTTCGCCGCAAATGTAGGCGCCCGCGCCAACAAAGATGTGCAAATCGAAGTCGATGCCTGTGCCCTGAATATTCTTGCCAAGCAGCCCGGCGTCATACGCCTCTTTGACCGCGGCCTCGAATCGCGGTATCGGCTCATTCATGAATTCGCCGCGTATGTAGTTGTATCCCACGGTCGCGCCCATCGCGTAAGCGGCAATCGCCATGCCCTCGACGATCGCGTGCGGGTTGTAGCGCAACACCTCACGATCGTGACAGGTGCCGGGCTCGGCCTCGTCGGAATTGCAGATGAGGTATTTCTGGCCCGATGCGCTGCGCGGCATGAAAGTCCATTTCAACCCAGTCGGGAAGCCGGCGCCGCCACGCCCACGCAGCCCCGACGCCTTTACTTCGTTGATGACCTCGTCGGACGTCACTTTGCCGGCGAGTATTTTGCGCCAGGCTATGTAGCCATCGTGCTTTTCATAAACAGGCAGCGTCCAGGATTCATCCGAACCGAAAGGTTTGAAGCAAACGAGATTTTGTTCGTAGGCCATCAGTCGAGACCATCCAGAATCTCGTCAACCTTCTCTATCGTCAGGTTCTCGTAGTAGTCGTGATCGACCATCATCATCGGCGCGCCGCAACAAGCCGCGAGGCACTCTTCTTCGCGCTTCAGGAAAATGCGCTCATCCCCGGTGCTACCGCCGACGCGAATGCCAAGCTTTGCCTCGACATGGTCAACGATGTCGTCGGCGCCTCGAAGCATGCAGGAAACGTTCGTGCAGATCGCGACATTATGGCGGCCCACAGGTTTCGTCTGAAACATCGAATAAAAACTTGCGACCTCGTAGACCTGAATGTTCGGTAATCCGAGGTACGCCGCCACCGCATCCATCGACTCGATCGTGAGGTAGCCCTTGTTCTCATGCTGCACAACGTGCAATGCGGCAATAACCGCCGAGCGTTCTTTTCCTTCAGGAAAGCGCGACTTCCAACGTTCGATCTCGTCAGTGACATGGTCGGACAGCACGCTCGCGTCGCTCATCGGTCTACCTCGCCGAACACGATGTCCTGGCTGCCGATTACGGCGACGACATCGGCGAGCATGTGGCCTTCCACCATTTCGGCCATGGCCGACAGGTGTGCAAAGCCCGGTGCGCGAATCTTGACGCGATAGGGTTTGTTCGCGCCGTCCGAGATCAGGTAGATACCGAATTCGCCCTTCGGATGTTCTATGGCTGCGTAAGCCTCGCCGGCCGGAACGCAATAGCCTTCGGTGAACAATTTGAAGTGATGAATGAGCGACTCCATGTCATCTTTCATCTCGACGCGTTGTGGCGCGACGACTTTCCGGTCATCGGCCATCACCGGCCCCGGGTTTGTGCGCAACCAGTCAATGCACTGCCGGACGATGCGGTTGGACTGACGCATTTCCTCGACACGCACGAGATAGCGATCGTAGCAATCGCCGTGCACGCCCACGGGAATGTCAAAGTCGATCTCATCGTAGACTTCGTAGGGTTGCTTCTTGCGCAAGTCCCATTCGACGCCGGAGCCACGCAACATCGGGCCGGAAAAGCCCAGCTGCATCGCTCGCTCAGGAGATACGACCCCGATATTGACGGTCCGTTGCTTCCAGATCCGGTTATCTGTCAACAGTGTTTCGTATTCATCTATGCAGCCCGGAAACTTGTCGGTGAATGCCTCGATAAAATCCAGTAGCGACCCCTCACGGGGCTCGTTCAGGCGAGCGAGATCTTTCTTGCTGCGGAATTTCGATTCCTGATACTTCGGCATCTCATCCGGTAGGTCACGGTAGACGCCGCCCGGCCGATAATACGTCGCATGCATGCGGGTGCCGGAGACTGCTTCATAGCAATCAATTAAATCCTCGCGCTCACGGAAGCAATAAAGAAACATCGTCATGGCGCCGATGTCCAGGCCATGTGCACCAAGCCACATCAGGTGATTCATGATGCGAGTTATCTCGTCGAACATGACGCGGATGTACTGCGCCCGAATGGGCGGAGTGACTCCAAGTAATTTTTCGATAGCCAGAACGTAGCCGTGCTCGTTACACATCATCGACACGTAATCGAGCCGATCCATGTAGCCGATGGTCTGGCTATACGGCTTGGACTCGGCCAGCTTCTCCGTCGCTCTATGCAACAAACCAACGTGCGGATCGGCCTTTTGAATGACTTCGCCATCCATCTCGAGAATTAGCCTTAACACACCATGGGCCGCCGGGTGCTGCGGCCCGAAATTCATCGTGTAACTCTGAATTTCAGCCATCGGCCGCGTCCTTGAGATCGTCCGAGTAGCGATTGTCGTCGCGAATCACGCGTGGTACGAGCGTGCGCTCTTCGATAGTGACAGGCTGGTAGGCAACCCGGCCCTTGTCGGCGTCGTAACTGACTTCGACATTGCCAATGAGCGGGAAGTCCTTACGGAATGGATGGCCTATGAAGCCATAGTCCGTCAGGATCCGCCGCAAATCCGGGTGACCCGCGAACAAGATGCCATACAAGTCGAAAACCTCGCGTTCGAACCAGTTTGCCGAATTCCAGACATCGATGACAGACTTGACGACGGGCGGATTTTCCACGCCAGTGAAGACGCGCAGCCGAAGACGTATATTGTGGCGCAACGACAGCAAGTGATAAACAACTGCAAAACGATTTGGCGGGAATTCGTCGGCTTCGTCCAAGATGACCGGCTCGCGCTCGACGCCGCGGCTGAATCCACTTCCCGACGCGCTCAGCGTAGTCCACTCGACACTGCCATAGCTCAGGTAGTCGACGCCGCAGACATCCATGAGCATCTCGAAACCAAAGTCGCCTTCGTTGCGTAGTGCCGTGGCGATGCCAACGAGATCATCCTTGTTCAGTTCATAGGTCAATTCGCCGCAGATCGACTTTACGCGCTTCATCTGCTCGCCGAAGCGCTCGTCTATCCGAGCGGCCAATGTCTCGTTACGATCACTCATGTTTATTGAGGAGCCGCTGATCACTTATTTCGCGGCTGCGCCGGTGGCGGATCGTTCGAAGAACAAGGCGCGATGGCGACAACATACCCGCAGGTCTGTCGAGCCATTGCAACGCCGTTGCGAAATAAGTGATCAGAGCTTCCTTCATCTTATCTGGCAATGGTGCTCGTACGGCGAATCTTGTTTTGAAGTTGAATTAGTCCGTAAATCAGGGCCTCTGCCGTCGGCGGGCAGCCCGGTACGTAAACATCAACTGGAACGATGCGATCACAACCGCGCACGACTGAGTAGGAGTAGTGATAATAGCCGCCGCCGTTCGCGCAGGACCCCATGGACACAACCCAACGGGGTTCCGGCATCTGGTCGTAAACTTTTCTGAGTGCGGGCGCCATCTTGTTGGTCAGGGTTCCGGCGACGATCATACAATCGGACTGGCGCGGGCTCGGCCTGAAAATAATGCCGAATCGATCGAGGTCGTAACGCGACGCTCCGGCCTGCATCATTTCAATGGCGCAACAGGCCAGGCCGAACGACATCGGCCAAAGTGAACCGGTTCTCGCCCAATTCATCACAGCATCGACCTGGGTGACGACAAAACCCTTCTTCTGCAGGCTGGCACCTGCATCATCAGCGGCCTCGGGTGGCGCTGCGTTCGCTAATCCCACTCAAGCGCCCCTTTCTTCCATTCGTAGATGAATCCGATCACGAGGACCGCAAGAAAGATTCCCATCGAAACAAGGCCGAATTGGCCGACTGTGTCCAGGGACACTGCCCACGGAAACAGAAAGGCGATTTCGAGATCAAAGATAATAAAGAGAATCGCGACCAGGTAGTAGCGGACGTCGAACTTCATACGCGAATCATCAAACGCCTCGAATCCGCACTCATACGGTGACAGTTTTTCGTCGTCCTTGCCGCCTCGTCCGATCAGGAATCCCAGCGCCAGAAGCATCATGCCGATGCCGGCCGCAACGCCCAGAAAAATCAGAACCGGAAGATATTCTTGTAGCATTCTTGCCCGATCAGTAGACGTTCCAAAACGCCGATGTGCCAGCGTTCCATTGTATCAGTGTGGTGCGCAGTGAATACACCCTTTGGTAGCGAGATGCGACAAGTACTGACTGAGGCGTTAAAAACCGAAGTCATCGCACGCCAGGACGATGCCGTGACGGGAGACAGGGATTGGTGCTCTGGGCGAGACTCGAACTCGCACGGCTTGCGCCACTGCCCCCTCAAGACAGCGTGTCTACCAATTCCACCACCAGAGCGTTGCTCGTTCTTCGATCTGCCGACAGGACCTATTGGTCCTCGGTTTCGGCCTCTGCGTCCTCATCGTCGAGCACGGGCAAATCGTCAGCATCGCCAACGGGTTCCACGGACGGCATGTCGGGGATCGGTAAGGCGGCATCATCCGTGGAATCGTCAGTCTCGGCCGTCTCGACGGCAGGAGCGCCATCAAGCAAGCTTGGCGGTGCCGTGGTCGACTGCTGGGTACTCAAGTACGCCAGTGTCAGGCTGCTCGCAAAGAATGCTGTCGCCATAACGGCCGTCGCGCGGGAAAAGAAATTTCCCGATCCGCGTGCGCCGAATACCGTTCCTGACGCACCGGCCCCGAATCCGGCACCTGCGTCCGCGCCTTTGCCGCGCTGCAACAGCACCAAAACGATGATCAATACCGCAATCAGCGTGTGGGCAACCAGTGCGATTTTCTGAATAGTGTCCATCAATTCCTCAACTCTGCGCTGCCGCATCGGCAATCGCTAAAAAGTCGGCTGCCTTGAGCGACGCACCGCCGATCAACCCGCCATCGATATCCTGCATCGCAATCAGGCCTGCCGCATTGTCTCTTTTCATACTGCCGCCGTACAGTATCTGCACGGCCGCGGCGACGGCTCCATCCTGCTTTTCCAGGATTGCACGAATATGTCGGTGCACTTCCTGGGCCTGCTCCGGACTCGCGGTCTTGCCGGTGCCGATCGCCCAAACTGGCTCGTACGCAATCACCGCCGAGCTAAATGCCGCGATGCCCGACGCGACCAGCACCGCGTCGAGTTGCCCCTCGGTGACGGCATTCGTTCTGCCCGCCTCGCGCTCCTCCAGTGTTTCACCGATGCACAAGATCGGTGTCAATCCGACGTCGAGCGCGGCCTGAAACTTGTTTGCCACTTGGGCGCTCGTCTCACCGTACAAATTTCGGCGCTCTGAGTGTCCGACGATGACATAGCTGCAACCGATATCCCTGAGCATTGCCGGGGCCACTTCACCAGTATGAGCACCTCCTGCATGCTCGGAGACGTTCTGCGCGCCGAGCGAGACCTTGCTGCCGGCGATTTGTGTCGCCACGGCCGAGATGTAGGGAAACGGCGGGCAAATAAGCAATCTGACCTTGTCAGACGCTGGAACTGCCGCAAGGATTCCCGCGACCAACTTCGCGTTGGCCGAGCTGTCGCCGTTCATTTTCCAATTGCCGGCAACCAGGATCTGACGCATTACAATTTATCCGGAGGATTAAAAGGCGCGCAAGGATACCGGGGCTAACCAAGCAAATCAACGCAAGATAAGGGCCGGCTGCGCACTGCTTCAATTGCGCGACGATTCTGGCAGAGCTTTCTCAGGTCGAGGCCTCTTCAACCACGGCCGCCAATCGCCTGGCAAGGGTATGGACGAGCTCCTTATCCTCACCTTCCACCATGACACGAATCACCGGCTCGGTGCCCGAGGCCCGCAGCACAACCCTGCCGGTTTCCGCCAGCTCGTCCTCGACCTCGCTGACGGCGTCGCGAATGGCACGTGACTTGTTCGGGTCCAGGCGCTTGTTAGTGTGCACATTGAGCATCGTTTGCGGGTATTTCGGCATCCCCGCTGCAAGTTCTGACAGCGGTTTGCCCGTCTGCATCATGATCGCCAGTACCTGCAGCGCGCAGATCAGGCCATCACCCGTCGTCGTTTGATCCAGCACGATCATGTGGCCCGACGTCTCACCGCCAATGATGCCGCCCGTTTCCCTGAGCGTCTCGAGGACATATCGATCTCCGACGCGCGCGCGCCGGAATTCGATGTCGTTCGCTTTGAGCGCATGCTCAAGACCGAGGTTGCTCATGACGGTACCGACCACCGGACCGCGCAATTTGCCTTCACGCTGCCTGGCAGTCGCAAGGATGTACAGCAGCTGATCGCCGTCGACGAGTTGTCCTTGTTCATCGACAAGCACGACGCGATCGCCGTCGCCGTCCAATGCCACGCCCACGTCGGCACGCACCGCGGGCACGGTAAGCTGCAACAGATCAGGTTGGGTCGAGCCGCAGCCATCATTGATGTTGCGGCCATTCGGTGAACAGCCGATCGGAATCACTTCGGCACCCAGGTCCGCTAGCGTTCGCGGGCCGACTTTGTAGCCCGCTCCATTGGCGCTGTCGAAAACAACTTTCAAATTCACGAGATCCAGGCCATCGGGCATTGTTGCTGCACAGAACTCCTGGTAGCGCACCCGCGCTGAATCAACGCGCCGCGCCTTGCCGAGTGAATTCGATTCGAGTGTGATTGCCGGTTGCGCAAGATGGGCTTCAATCGAATGCTCGACAGCGTCGGTCAGCTTCGAACCGGCGCTGTCAAAAAACTTAATGCCGTTGTCCTGAAAAGCGTTGTGAGACGCGCTGATCACAACGCCAAGATCGGCTGCAAATTCCTGCGTAAGGTATGCGATTCCGGGGGTCGGCAACGGGCCCAGCAACAGTACATCGGCACCCGCGGCGACAAAGCCTGCCTCGAGTGCAGACTCGAACATATAGCCCGACAGGCGCGTGTCCTTGCCGATCAGCACCGTGCCGCCCGCGGGCACGAGCACCTGTGCCGCGGCACTTGCGAGGCGCATCGCGAAATCAGCCGTCATCGGGTCGGTGCCGACCTTCCCGCGTACACCGTCTGTTCCAAAGTATTTGTTGCTCATCGTCTTTCGCCTGCCTCCATCACGGCATCGGCAATCCGTAACGCGTCAACCGTCTCGGCAACGTCGTGCGCGCGGACAATGTGCACACCCTGCATCACCGCCAGTACAGCTGCCGCAATACTGGCCGACAACCGTTCTTCGACGTTGCGCCCCGTCAGTTCGCCCAGCGTCGACTTTCGCGACAACCCGACTAACATTGGCTGCCCAATGTCCCGCAACTCCCGCAGATTCGCTAGCAACTCAATGTTGTGCACATGCGTCTTGCCGAAACCGAAACCGGGATCAATGACAATCAGGTCCCGATTCAGTCCCGCGCCCCGGCATTGTGCCACGCGCTGACGCAGGAAACTGCCGACTTCGACAACGATATCGTCGTAGGCCGGTTCTTTCTGCATCGTGCGGGGCATGCCTTGCATATGCATCAGACACACCGGACGATCGAGCTCAATGGCCGCCTGCAGCGCGCCATCCACTTGCAGTGCGCGAACATCGTTGATCATTGCGGCGCCGGCTATCACAGCCGCACGCATTACATTGGGCTTGCTCGTGTCGACGGAAATCGGCGTGTCGGCAACGTCGCGGATCGCATCGATGGCCGGCAAGATCCGATCGAGTTCCTGTTGTTCGCTGACACTTCCGGCACCCGGTCGGGTCGACTCGCCGCCAACGTCGATGATGGCAGCACCAGCTGCCGCCATTAACTCCGCCTGGCGCAGCGCTGCGTCGCGAGCGACAAAGCGTCCACCATCCGAAAATGAATCGGGCGTGACGTTTAGTATCCCCATGACCGCAGGGCATTCGAGTTCAAGCGTGCCTAGTCGCAACATCGGGGTATTGTCGCAGGGAAAAAAGGGGTCGGATCCAATTTAATGGGTCATTATTAAATTGGATCCGACCCCTTTTTTATTTTTTAGTGTTCGCTAGCCGGCCCGCCGATCGTACCGGTGACTCCGGCCTCGGGGCTCGACTCATCGTCCGGGCCTGACGGCTCGCTCGTGTCGTCCCAGTCTTCCGGTGGCTGGGGCTCACGGCCGTCCATGATGTCCTTGATCTGAGTGCCATCAACAGTCTCGTACTTAATCAGCGCCTTCGCCATGGTATGTAACTTGTCGATTTGCTCATCGAGAATAGTCTTGGCGAGTTCATAACCGCTGTCGATAATGCGTCTGACCTCTTCGTCGATAGCATGTGCCGTGTCGTCGGATACTTGTTTGTGCTGCGTGACCGAGTGGCCCAGGAATACTTCGCCCTCGTCCTCGCTATAAGTCAACGGGCCAAGGCGCTCGGACAATCCCCACTTGGTCACCATGTTTCGGGCTATTTCCGTGGCACGCTCGATGTCATTGGCCGCGCCCGTCGTGACTCCAGCGCTGCCGTTGATCATCTGTTCCGCGACGCGGCCACCGAACAGGCCGGCTATCCGACTCTCGAGCCCCTGACGGGACATGCTGTAGCGGTCTTCCTCGGGCAGGAACATCGTCACCCCGAGAGCCCGGCCGCGCGGGATAATCGTGACTTTATAGACAGGATCGTGGTCCGGCACCAGGTAACCGACGATTGCATGACCGGCCTCGTGATAGGCGGTATTGAGCTTCTCTTGCTCGCTCATCACCATGGAGCGCCGTTCCGCGCCCATCATGATCTTGTCTTTGGCTTTCTCGAATTGCTCCATGCTGACCACGCGCTTGTTGCCGCGCGCGGCAAATAACGCGGCCTCGTTGACCAGATTGGCGAGGTCGGCGCCCGAAAATCCGGGCGTGCCACGGGCAATGACATTGGGAATGACATCATCGTCAAGCGGCACTTTGCGCATGTGAATCTTGAGAATCTGTTCCCGGCCACGAATATCGGGCAACGGCACGACGACCTGCCGGTCGAAACGCCCCGGACGCAACAGTGCCGGATCAAGGACGTCGGGACGGTTGGTCGCCGCGATGACGATGATGCCCTCGTTGCCTTCAAAGCCGTCCATTTCGACGAGCAACTGATTGAGCGTCTGCTCGCGCTCATCATGGCCGCCACCCAGACCGGCACCGCGATGCCGTCCGACAGCGTCAAGCTCGTCGATGAAAATAATGCACGGTGCTTGTTTTTTTGCCTGATCGAACATATCGCGGACACGCGATGCACCGACGCCGACAAACATCTCGACGAAGTCCGATCCGGATATCGTGAAAAATGGCACCTTGGCTTCGCCTGCGATCGCCCGTGCCAGCAGCGTCTTGCCCGTGCCCGGCGGACCGATCATCAAAACGCCCTTGGGAATTTTGCCGCCCAGGCGTTGGAACTTGCTGGGGTCTTTCAAAAATTCGACGATTTCGGAGACTTCGGCCTTGGCCTCCTCGACGCCGGCAACGTCCGCAAACGTCACGCCAACCTGGTCCTCGCCAAGCAATCGAGCCTTGCTCTTGCCGAAAGACATGGCGCCTCGCCCACCAGCGCCGCCCTGCATTTGCCGCATGAAGTAAATCCAGACGCCGATCAATAGCAGAATCGGGAAGGAGTTGATCAGCAGTTGCCCGATCAGGCTTTGCCTTTGCGGTTCCACCGCGGTGAATCGGACGCCGTTCTTCTCCATCAAGCCAATCAGGTGGCTATTGTCAGTTTCGGGACTGATTGTGTAAAAGGCGAGTGGCTCACGGTCGCCAAAATGAATGCGCTGTCCTTCAAATTCGACCAGTTCCACTTGCCCGGAACGAACCTGCTGCAGAAAATCCGAGTAGTCTCGCGACTCCGGCTGCCCACCGGGACCCCCCGATAGTCCTTGCACGACGGACAAGAGCACCACAATGATGACGATAAAGACAAGAATGTTTTTGGTCAGATCATTCACATTCGCAATCCGCGCAGGAGATGGCCGAAAACCGGGGAATTTAGACAGATTCTAACGATTAGACACTACTACAATTGATAGTTTCTCGCTACCAAGTACACCTCACGACTTCCGGGCCTCGAGGCCTTGGGCTTCATCACTCTGACGCGCTGAAACTTGCTGCGCGAATCCGTGACGAACGCGTCCGTGCCCTGCCCTTGAAACATCTTACAGACAAAATCACCGTGCGGTTTTAGTACTCGCCCGCACACATCCAGCGCCAGCTCCGCCAGGTACATCGTTCGGGGCTGGTCGATTGCCTTGTTGCCGCTGATATTGGGTGCCATGTCGCTCATTACAAGGTCCGCCCGGTCCTCGCCAAGGGTTTCCTGCAGTTGCCCGATGACGTCGTCATCGCGAAAGTCGCCCTGGATGAATTCCACTGCCGGCAAGTAATCCATGGGCAGCAGGTCCACTGCGATGATCCTGGCGCGTTCCTTGAGTTTTCGGCCGACGTACTGGCACCAGCCACCGGGCGCGGCGCCAAGGTCGACGCAGATCATATCGGGTTTCAGAATTCGCTCTTTTTCATCGATCTGTTCGAGCTTGTACACCGCCCGCGATCGCCACCCATCCCGCCGCGCCTGCAGCACATAGGGATCGCGCTCCTGACGGTCACGCCACCTGCCGTTGCCGTGTCGCGGTTTGCTCACGGAGCCAACCGGATCTGCAACGCATCACGCCTTGCCACGCTGGTACACTCGCCTCGCATGACATTAGGCGAATCGCAGAAGAAATTCCTTCGCGGCCTCGGCCACGCCCTTAAACCGCTCATCGTGGTCGGTGAAGCCGGGCTGACAGATAGCCTTCTTGCCGAATTCGAGTCAACCATCGCACACCATGAGTTGATCAAAATTAGCGTTCGCGTCGGCGATCGTGGTGCCCGCGACGCCGTCATCGATGAACTTTGCACACGCCACTCTGCAGAGCTCGTGCAACGTACCGGCAACATGGCGTTGCTCTACCGGCGCAACCCGGAGCGGACGAAAATTCGCGTGCCAGGCAAGTGACACAATCGCAAGGTTTGGTCAGATATACCGGACCTCAATGACTTCGTATTGTTTTTCGCCACCAGGCGCTAAAAACGTCACTATGTCACCTTCATTCTTGCCGATCAGCGCGCGCGCAATTGGTGAGTTGCAGGAAATCATCCCCGTCTTGATATCGGACTCGTCCTCTCCGACGATCTTGTAAACGATTTCCTTACCGGTGTCTTCGTCGAGCAATTTGACCGTTGAGCCAAATACGATCTTGCCCTTGGCATCGATAGTCGTTACGTCGATCACCTGCAGATGTGACAGTTTGCTTTCAAGATCCTTGATGCGCCCCTCTATGAAACCCTGCTGTTCCTTGGCGGCGTGATACTCGGCATTTTCCTTCAGGTCACCGTGCGCCCGTGCCTCGGCAATCGCGTTGATCACGGTGGGCCGGTCAACGGACTTCAATTGCTTGAGCTCTTCTTGCAAAAGCTGGTGACCGCGCACGGTCATCGGCACCTTATTCATGCCACCACCTCGTTGTGCAAATCCTGTAATCGGTTCACATCGCTGTCATCAAGATGTTCGATCGCCTTACACGTTGCTATCGCCGCCCCTATGGTCGTGTAGTAAGTAACGCCCTTGCGCACAGCTTCGGCGCGAATTGACAGAGACTCATTGATCGCCTGCTTGCCTTCCGTCGTATTGACGATCAGGTCGATTTCACCGTTCTTGATCATGTCCACGATGTGCGGCCGGCCTTCACGGACCTTGTTGGCGCGCCGGCATGATACACCAGCAGTCGCCAGTTTCTGTGCCGTACCGTGCGTAGCAACCAGGTCAAAGCCGCGGTCAACGAGAATTTTTGCCAGTTCGATGGCACCGGCCTTGTCGCGATCGCGCACGCTGAGTAGCGCCGCACCCTGGCGCGGCAATACGACACCCGACGCCAGTTGCGCTTTGGCGTACGCTTCACCAAACGACCGGCCCACTCCCATGACTTCACCAGTTGACTTCATTTCCGGCCCAAGAATCGGGTCGGCTCCAGGAAACTTGATGAATGGAAACACCGCCTCCTTCACCGAAAAATACTCCGGGACGCGCTGATTGACGTAATTTTGTTTCGTGAGCGACTCGCCTACCATCACCCTCGCTGCAATCTTCGCGAGCGGAATGCCGATGGCCTTCGACACGAACGGCACGGTGCGCGATGCCCGCGGATTGACCTCGAGCAGGTAGATGACGTTGTTTTGAATCGCGAATTGCGTATTCATCAGGCCAACGACGTTGAGCCGCGTGGCGAGCTTGACGACTTGTTCGTGCAATTGTTTTTGCAGGTCGTCGGACAAAGAAAAAGGCGGCAGCGAACAGCCGGAATCACCTGAGTGCACACCTGCCTGCTCGATGTGCTCCATGACGCCGCCGATCAGCACGTGCTCGCCGTCACAAATACAGTCGACGTCTACTTCGGTTGCAAGATCAAGAAAGCGGTCGAGCAGGACGGGGCTATCGTTGGATACCTGGATCGCAGCATCCATGTACTCCGCCAGATCCTCTTCATTGTGAACGATCTCCATGGCGCGACCACCGAGAACATAAGAGGGCCGCACAATGAGTGGAAAGCCAACAGCGGCACCCATTTTGATCGCTTCTTTCTTGTTGCGTGCCGTGCGATTCGGCGGTTGCTTCAGATCCAGCGACTCGACCAGCTTTTGAAAGCGCTCGCGATCCTCGGCGAGATCGATCGAATCAGGCGATGTGCCAATGATTGGTGCGCCGGCCACCTCGAGTTCGCGTGCGAGTTTCAATGGCGTCTGCCCACCGTATTGCACGATCACGCCGCGTGGCTGTTCCTTGTCGATGATCTCCATGACGTCTTCTAACGTCAGTGACTCGAAGTAGAGACGATCGGAGGTGTCGTAATCTGTGGAAACGGTCTCCGGATTGCAGTTGACCATGATCGTTTCATAGCCAGACTCCCTGAGCGCCAGCGCCGCGTGCACGCAGCAGTAGTCGAATTCGATGCCCTGCCCAATTCGATTTGGACCACCGCCGAGGATCATTATCTTGGGGCGATCCGAGGGTTCTGCCTCGCATTCTTCCTCATAGGTGGAGTACAGATACGCCGTTGTCGTCGCAAACTCCGCCGCGCAGGTGTCGACACGTTTGTACACCGGCCGGACGTCCTGATCGTGGCGCCGTTTACGAATGTCCTTCTCGGGGACGCCCACGAGATCCGCGATCCGGGCATCGGAAAATCCCTTGCGTTTCAGACCTCGCATCATCGTCGCATCGAGTCCCGCAATGCCGCTTTCACGCAGCGCTTTCTCCGTATCAACCAGGTCCGCAATCTGCGCTAGAAACCAGCGATCGACGCCGGTCAGTTTAGCGACGTCTTCGAATGAAAAGTCATTCCTCAGCGCGTCGGCGATATAGCGCAGCCGGTCGCCGCCAGGGATACGCAGTTCCTGTCGCAGGCGGTCACGCTCAGCCTCAGTCGAAGCCTGCGTCAGTTCATTAAGCCCGGAAATGCCAATCTCGAGACCGCGCAAGGCCTTTTGCAGGGACTCCTGAAAACATCGGCCGATCGCCATGACCTCGCCGACGGATTTCATTTGTGTCGTCAGGCGATCACTCGCTCCCGGGAATTTCTCGAACGTGAAACGCGGTATCTTGGTAACGACATAGTCAAGCGTCGGTTCGAACGAGGCTGGAGTCACCCCGCCCGTAATGTCGTTGTGAAGTTCGTCCAGCGTGTAGCCGACTGCGAGCTTGGCGGCAACCTTGGCGATCGGAAATCCGGTTGCTTTCGAGGCCAGCGCCGACGAGCGTGAAACTCGCGGATTCATTTCGATAACCAGCACCCGACCATCGTCGGGATTGACGGCGAATTGAACGTTGGATCCGCCCGTGTCCACGCCAATCTTGCGCAACACCTCGATCGACATATTCCGCAGTCGTTGGTATTCCTTGTCAGTCAAGGTCTGCACCGGGGCGACTGTTATGGAGTCTCCTGTATGCACGCCCATCGGATCGAAATTCTCGATCGAACACACGATGATGCAATTGTCTTTCTTGTCTCGGACGACCTCCATCTCGAATTCTTTCCAGCCGAGCACCGATTCCTCGAGCAACACCTCGGTCGTCGGCGACATATCAAGACCATGAGTGACGATGCGCTCGAATTCTTCGCGGTTATAAGCGACACCTCCGCCAGTGCCCCCCAGAGTAAACGACGGTCGAACGATTGTCGGAAATCCGATGGCTTGCTGCTTCTCCAGCGCCTCTTCCAGCGAATGGGCGATATCGGCTTGTGGTACCTCCAGTCCAATCTCCGTCATCGCCTGGCGAAACAGCTCGCGATCCTCGGCCATGTCGATCGCCTCGCGCGACGCCGCCAGCATTTCGACCTTGTACTTCTTGAGCACCCCTTCTCGCGCAAGGTCCAGCGCACAGTTCAGCGCCGTTTGCCCGCCCATGGTCGGCAGCAATGCATCGGGGCGCTCCTTGGCGATAATGCGCTCGATCGTCGTCCAATGTACGGGCTCGATGTAGATTGCGTCCGCCATTTCCGGATCCGTCATGATCGTCGCCGGGTTCGAGTTCACGAGAACGACGCGATATCCTTCCTCCTGCAGCGCCTTGCATGCCTGCGCACCCGAATAATCGAACTCGGAGGCCTGACCAATGACGATCGGCCCCGCGCCGATAATCAGGATGCTGTCGATGTCAGTTCGTTTTGGCATATTCGGTATGGTTCATGGCTTGCGTATTTAGTATTGACATTAAGTTAGCGATATAAACTACTGTTTTAAAATACTTTACTTTGCCTTACCAGCTTTCACAGGCCGGCGTTTCCTGGCGTCCATGGCCTGAATGAAGCGCTCGAAAAGCGGCCGTACGTCGTGCGGCCCCGGGCTCGCCTCGGGGTGCCCCTGAAAACCGAACGCCGGCACTTTCTTGAGCGCGATGCCTTGCAGAGTCCCGTCGAACAGCGAACGGTGGGTGACCTTGACGCTCTTCGGCAGTGACTTCTCGTCTACTGTAAATCCATGGTTTTGAGCCGTAATCAATACCTGCCCTGTCGCCAGGTCCTGCACCGGATGATTCGCGCCGTGGTGCCCGAATTTCATTTTCACGGTCTTGGCGCCGGCGGCCAGCGCCAACAACTGGTGCCCAAGGCAGATGCCGAAAACCGGGATGCGCATTTCCAGAAATTCCTTGATCGCGCTTATCGCGTAATCGCAAGGTTCGGGATCCCCGGGCCCGTTGGAGAGAAAAATGCCGTCGGGAGCAAACTCGAGGGCCTCGCTGGCGCTGGTGGCCGCTGGAACAACCGTCATGCGGCAATCGAGATCCGACAGCAAAAGCAGGATAGTGCGCTTGATGCCGAAATCGTAAGCGACGACATGGTACGGGGCGATGCGGCGGCTCAAAATGCGTGCCTTGCGGTCGAATGTCGAGCCGTGGCACCACTGGTAGGGACGCTCAGTCGTAACGAACTTGGCCAGGTCTGTCCCGACAATGCCAGGGAATTTGCTCGCGTGCCGAACGGCTTTCTCGGTGTCCACGTCCCCTGTCAGGATGCAGCCCGACTGCGCACCCTGCTTGCGAATGATTCGTGTGAGCTTGCGTGTATCAATATCCGCAATGGCGACCACACCGCCCTGCCGAAGCAAGTCAGTGAACGTGCGCTCTGAGCGCCAATTGCTGGCAATGAGTGAGCTGTCACGAATGATCAGGCCCGACGCGTGAACCGAGGATGACTCCATGTCATCACTGTTGCTACCGGTATTGCCGATGTGCGGATAGGTCAGTGTAACAATCTGACGGCAGTAGGATGGATCGGTAAGAATCTCCTGATAGCCGGTCATTGCCGTATTGAAAACGACTTCGCCGATGGTCTGTCCGTCCGCCCCTACCGACGTACCGTGGAAAACGGTGCCATCTTGCAGAGCCAAAACAGCAGGCGTACTCAAAAGCGATCCTCGCAGGTCAAGAATACCCAAGCCGAATGATGATCAGCGTGCTGTGCGCCCGACCCAACCGAACCGCAAGCGTCCTCCGGCTGTAGATGCACAAAAGCGGAAGGACAGCGCCTCCCGCTCGTAACTTCACTGACCGCCCAGCGATCTGGCTTAGTTTACTGAACGGAATCACGCCGCGCCAGAGCCCACTGTGTTTTTTTTCGGCCAACTCAGGTCTTATGGAATAACACGTCCGCCATGTCGAAGCGCCCCGGCGCTTGCGTCGAGATCCAGGTGGCCGCGCGCAACGCGCCTGCGGCAAATACCCGGCGGCTCGTAACGCTATGGCTGAAGGCCAGGCGCTCAGTCGCAGACGCGAAACTCACCGTATGGTCACCGTAAACGTCACCACGACGCTCAACCTCGAAGCGGATGTCGCCGGCCGCAGGCTTCGCTGTCGTCGCCTCGGGCGCGTACCAGCGCACCGCAGCGAACGGCTGATCACGAGCCTCAGCGACGGCTGCACCAAGCTTGAGTGCCGTACCGGAGGGCGCGTCCTTCTTGTGTACGTGGTGTGTCTCGTCGATTTCCACCTCGAATTCCATGCCAAGCGTGGTTGCCGCCTGGCGAATAAGGCGCTCGAGAACAGCAATTCCCTGGCTCATGTTGCAGTCGTAGACGACGGGAATGACCGCCGACGCGGCATCGATGCGACCGATCTGCTCATCGTCGAGGCCGCTGACACCGCAAACCAACGGTTTTTGCTGCCTGACCGCAGTGGCAACGACCTGGCTGGTCGCGTCGCTTAGACTGAAATCGATAATGACGTCGGCGGCGTCGAAGACTCGATCGAGATCTGCGCTCACCTGCACGGCAGCCGGTACGGGCAGCGCCGCGGCCGCTTGCGCGTCGCGCACCCAAACACCGCTAAGGTGAAGGTCGTCGCGCTCGTCGATCGCCGCAATGATTGCCCGTCCCATGCGGCCGGCGCCCGCGATTCCAATATTGATCGGCTTGATTGCTGGCTACCTTGTGTCCCGTGACGACAGCAAGACTAAGTCACAGCGCGGAATTCTGCCAATTCGACTACTGGCCGATACGTTCGAAGAATCGCTTGACCGTGTCGAACCAACTGTCGGCGCGCGGACTGTGCTTGTCGCCGCCGGCACGAACTGTCTTGTCGAATTTCTTCAGGAGTTCCCTTTGCTCGGATGTCAGATTCACGGGCGTTTCGACGGACACTTGCGCGAACAAGTCCCCTTTGCGCGGATCGCGAACCATAGTGACGCCCTTGCCTCGCAAACGGAAGGTCTTTCCGGACTGAGTGCCATCAGGAACTTTCAGGACCACATTGCCATCAAGTGTCGGCAATTCAACTTCGCCGCCCAGCGTTGCGGTGGCGAAACTGATCGGCACCTCACAGGACAAATCGGCTCCATCGCGCTTGAACAGAATATGCGCGTTGACGCGAATCTCAACATACAGGTCTCCCGCCGGCCCACCGTTGCGGCCTGCCTCGCCCTCGCCCGACAGCCGGATTCTGTCACCGTCGTCCACGCCTGGAGGAACCTTCACAGACAACGTCTTGGTCTTGCGCACGCGCCCGCGGCCGTGACATTTATCGCACGACTGGGCGATCTGGCTGCCTGCTCCCTTGCAGGCCGGGCAGGTCTGCTGGATAGAGAAAAAGCCCTGTTGCATTCGAACCTGGCCAACGCCGCCACAGGTCGTACATTGAACCGGCTGCGTTCCCTTGCGGGCGCCGCTGCCGCCGCAGCTATCACAGGCGACCTGCGTCGGAACCTCGATAGTTGCGTTGTCACCGCGGACGGCAGTTTCGAGGTCGAGTTTGAGTTCGTAGCCAAGATCCGCGCCACGAAACACCTGGCTGCCACCGCGGCGACCGCTACCGAAGATGTCGCCGAAAACGTCGCCAAAGATATCGCCGAAGCCCTCGGCACCGAAGCCACCATGGCCTCCCGGTCTGCCGCGCACGGCATCGTGACCGAATTGATTGTAGGCGGAGCGCTTGTCCGCATCGCTCAGGATCTCGTAGGCCTCCCTGGCCTCCTTGAACTTGGACCCTGCTTCGGCATCGTCGGTATTGCGATCCGGATGAAATTTCATGGCGAGGCGTCGATACGCCTTCTTGATCTCGTCAGCCGTAGCCGATTTCGAGACCCCGAGTACCTCGTAGTAATCGCGTTTCGCCATGATTTCCTAGTACCCGGTTAGCTTTTCACCCGTCAACATCACCGTGACGGGGTACTAACAATGGGCGCCGCAAGCGGCGCCCTGTTCGTTCGTTGATTGCGTGGCAATTACGCCGATTTTGATTCGTCGTCCTTATCAACTTCCTCGAACTCGGCATCGACAATGTCGTCTCCGGATGCGTCAGATGACGCGTCGCCCGACGCTTCGGCCTGTTGCTCGGCGTAAAGTCGTTGCGCCAGACCACCGGATGCCTCCGCAAGTGCTGACGTCTTCGCCGTGATGGCTTCCTTGTCGTCTTTCTCAATCGCGGATTTCAGATCCGAGATAGCCGATTCGACGGCGAGGCGCTCCTCGCTGCTTGCCTTCTCACCGAGCTCCTCGAGCGTCTTTTCCGCTGCGTGAATCAGGCCATCGGCCTGGTTGCGCGCGTCGACGAGCTCGCGGAATTTGCGGTCTTCCTCGGCATGAATCTCAGCGTCCTCCACCATGCGATCAACCTCATCATCGGACAGACCGCTCGACGCCTTGATCACGATCGTCTGGCTCTTGCCGGTGGCCTTGTCCTTCGCCGACACATTGAGAATGCCGTTCGCGTCGATGTCGAAAGTCACCTCAATTTGCGGCAAGCCGCGTGGCGCCGCGGGAATATCGGCAAGATCGAATCGACCCAGCGACTTGTTATCGACAGAACGCTCGCGTTCGCCCTGCAGCACATGGATTGTCACAGCAGTCTGATTGTTGTCAGCGGTCGAGAAAATCTGTTCGGCGTTGGCGGGAATCGTCGTATTCTTCTCGATCAGTTTCGTCATGACGCCACCGAGGGTTTCGATTCCCAGCGACAACGGTGTTACATCAAGCAGCAGCACATCCTTGACGTGGCCGGCGAGCACGCCGCCCTGAATGGCCGCACCCAAAGCCACGGCTTCATCAGGATTGACATCCTTACGCGGTTCCTTGCCAAAGAAATTCTGCACGGCCTCCTGAACCTTGGGCATGCGCGTCTGTCCGCCGACCAGAATTACGTCGTTGATCTCGTTGACCTTGAGCCCGGCGTCCTTGATCGCAATTTTGCACGGGCCCATCGTGCGCGTAATCAGTTCGTCGACGAGCGACTCGAGCTTGGCACGCGTCAACTTGATATTCAGGTGTTTGGGTCCGCTCGCGTCGGCCGTGATGTACGGCAGGTTGACCTCGGTCTGCTGCTGCGAGCTAAGTTCGATCTTCGCTTTCTCAGCGGCTTCCTTGAGGCGCTGCATTGCCAGCGGGTCCTTCATGATGTCTACGCCCGTCTCACGCTCGAACTCCGCTGTCAGGTACTGGATGACGCGCAGATCGAAGTCCTCGCCGCCGAGAAACGTATCGCCGTTCGTGGCCAATACTTCGAACTGGTGCTCGCCATCAACCTCGGCGATCTCGATAATCGACACATCGAATGTGCCGCCGCCAAGGTCGAAAACGGCGATCGTCACATCGCCACGCTTTTTGTCCATTCCATACGCAAGCGCTGCGGCCGTTGGCTCGTTGATGATGCGTTTGACGTCAAGGCCCGCAATCTTGCCGGCATCCTTTGTCGCCTGTCGCTGCGAGTCGTTGAAATACGCCGGCACAGTAACGACAGCTTCCGTGACTTCCTCACCGAGGTAGTCCTCCGCCGTCTTCTTCATTTTCATCAATACGCGAGCCGAAATCTCGGGCGGCGCCATTTTCTTGCTGTTCGCCTCAACCCACGCATCCCCGTTGTCCGCTTTGGCAATTACATACGACACCATATCCATGTCGCGCTGCACAACGTCATCTTCAAAACGGCGCCCGATCAGGCGCTTGACAGCAAACAGCGTATTGGTCGGATTCGTAACGGCCTGGCGTTTTGCCGCCTGACCGACCAGAACCTGATCGTCCTTGCTGAATGCGACGATCGACGGTGTCGTACGATCGCCTTCACTGTTTTCAATGACCTTGGGGGCATCGCCCTCCATAACCGCTACGCAGGAGTTCGTGGTACCCAGGTCGATACCAATCACTTTTCCCATCTTCGTCTACTCCGAAATCTTTGCTAAATGCTGGAAAACTCGCTTTTAGGTGGGGCCGGACCGCTCTGTTTCAAGCGCTCAATTGCCCGTATTCGTCTATTCTTCGGCTGCTGTATCGTCGGCCTCGGCGGCGACAATGACACGGGCCGGCCGCAACAATCGGCCGTTTAACGCGTAGCCCTTTTGAATGACGGTCAGGACAGAGCCAGGCTCTGCATCGGCGGACGGCTGCACGCTGATCGCCTCGTGAAATTCCGGATCAAACGGCTCTCCTTCAGGATCGACTTCGGAGACGCCGAAGCGCTCCAGTGTCGCCGTCAGCAACTTCAGTGTTGCCAGGCTACCCTTGACCAGGCTTCCGGCATCGGCAGTATCCGACGCTGCCAGGCCCATCTCCAGGCTGTCTTTGACACCCAGCAACTCTCTGCTCATCGTTTCCAGGGCATACTTGCGGGCTTTTTCCACATCGCGGGACGCCCGCTTGCGGACGTTCTCCACTTCGGCCGCCGCCCGCAGGTAACGATCCCAGTTCTCGTCGGCCCTGGCCTGCAGCTCCGCAAGAGTCGGGTCCACCTCATCACCGTCGGCGGACGCATCATCCGTGCCGGCCTCGGCCTCGGGATTGCCCTTGTCCGACTCCAACTCGGGACGTTTTGGCTGTCCGTTCATTGACATCATGCTCCACGTCGAATTCAGCTACCGGTGTAGCGGCAGCCCGACCAAAAGAAGTTGGGAGTGTGGTGGCTTCGCAGCAAATATCAAGAGCCACAGCGGACTTTTTCAGCGGCCGGAGGCCATCAGAATCAGCTACGCTGGTTCAGGGCCGAGGCCAGCAACCGGGCCGTGATATCGACGATGGGCACGACCCGATCGTAGGCCATGCGGGTGGGTCCGATGACGCCCAGGACACCGATCGTGTCGTCGTCAAGGTGATATGGCGCCGTCACAATGCTGCAGTCATCGAGGATCCGAAAACCGGACTCCTCGCCAATGAACACCTGCACCCCGTTCGCATGGATGCTGCGATCCAGCAAATCGAGAAGCAATCGTTTCCTGGAAAAAGCTTCAAATAGCCGGCGCAGCGTGTCGATATCGGACAGTTCCGCAAAATCCATGAGCTTGGTCTCGCCGGCGAGGACGAATTCACCAGTCGGCTGTGCAGTCTCGTCCAATGCGGATTGCGCGACAGCGACTATGTCATGCATTGCCTGGTTCATCGAGTCGTGAAGACGTTCGAGATCCTTGACGATGAGCTTGCGAACCTTGCGCATGTCGACGCCGGCATATTGGTCATTGATGAAATTGGCAGCCTGCTGGAGTTCGGACGAGGAATATTCGCGATCGACATGCAAAATGCGGTTTTGCACTTCGCGATCGTTGATGACAAGAATGACGAGCACGCGGTTGTCGGACAAAGGCAGGAACTCGATTTGCCTTAGCTTCGAGTGCTGACCTCGCGGCACCGTCACGACACCGGCGAGGCTGGTGATGTCGGACAGCATCTTGGATACCGAGCTGACCAGTGCACCCGGATCGTCGTGGTTTTCGAGCAGTCGCCTTTGCAGTTTGCGCATATCGCCGTCTTTCGGCTGTCGATATCGCACCAGCGTATCGACGAACAGCCGGTAGCCCATGGGAGTCGGTATGCGTCCCGCGGATGTGTGCGGTGCTGAGACGAGGCCCATGTCCTCGAGATCCGACATGACATTGCGGACCGTCGCAGGGCTGAGATCGAGACCCGAATCCTTTGACAGTGTTCGCGATCCGACGGGCTGGCCTTCACGAATATAGCGCTGGATCAGGATACGCAACAGGTGCCGCGCGCGATCATTGGTTAGTTTACTGATTGTTTCTGCCGACATATGCGAGAAGTAAGGTGCAGTTAAGTTGCTATGTTAGGGTACGACAGCACGATAGTACTCCATCAATAGCACCTTGACGGAGTACTGGCAACGGCTTGGCGGCCGGTCAAGGGTTTGCAACAATCGTCCGGCAAACATTGGTCAAATAACGTATTCAAATCATTGCAGCATGGGCAATCATTTCAACAAAATAGCGATACTGGGTCGCGACGGTGATCCACGGGTTGCCGAACTGATGACGGCACTGGCAGCCCATTTGCCAAAAACCGGCGTCGAGGTTCTGGCGGCCGATACCCTGTCACTGAACCTCCAGGTGACCAGAGTCGCGGAGTCCGCGCTAGCCGATCAGGCCGACCTGTTCATTGCGATTGGCGGCGACGGCACGATGCTGTACGCGGGCAATCTGGCCAGGGACAAGGGAGTACCACTACTCGGCATCAACCGCGGCCGACTGGGATTTCTTGCCGACGTTACACCCGATGAAATGCTCGACAGCGTCGATCATGTGCTCGCCGGAAATTTTTCACGTGAGTCGCGTTTGCTGCTCGAGGCACGCCTGATCAGGGCGGACGGTGAGGAAATCACGGCCGTGGCCCTCAATGATGTCGTGCTGCAGCGGCGAAAAACCGGCCGCATGGTGGATTTTGAAACCCGGGTCGCCGGTCGCTACGTGAACACACACTCGGGCGACGGGCTGATTGTCGCAACGCCGACCGGATCAACCGCGTATGCATTGAGTTGCGGTGGCCCGATTATCGAGCCGCAACTGGATGCCGTGGTTATCGTACCGGTCTGTCCACACACGTTGACGGATCGGCCCATCGTGATTCCGGCAAGCCAGGCCATCGAGGTGCGTTTGCTCAAACGCGACGACACCAACGCTGAAATTTCCGTCGACGGGCATTCTATCGGCGCCATTCACCCGAAAGACCGACTGCTGATCGGACCGGCAAGCAGTCGCATCACATTGATACATCCGCCCGGATACGATTTCTATGGCGTCCTGCGGTCCAAGCTCTACTGGGGACAGGACAGCCGTATTCGCAATGACGATGCAAGGACCGAATAGCTCGTGCTCGTGAGACTCCAAATCCGCGATTTTGCAATTGTCGATCAGATCGAGGCCGATCTGCGGCCGGGCATGACCGTGCTGACCGGAGAGACCGGCGCAGGCAAGTCAATCCTGGTCGACGCGCTGGGCCTGGTCCTGGGCGAGCGCGGTGGCGCTCAGCTCGTGCGCAATGGCGCCAAGCGCGCAGAGTTTAGTGCCGAATTCGATGTCTCCGCTTTGATTCAGGTGCGCGACTGGCTCGATGAGCAGGCTTTGGAAGACGACGACGAGTGCCTGATTCGTAGAGTCATCAACGCCGACGGACGCTCACGCGCATTCATCAACGGCAATGCCGTGCCCTTGCAGCAACTCAAGACATTGGGCGAAATGCTCGTTGATATTCACGGACAGCATTTTCCTCAGTCGCTGGGACGGCGCCCGGTGCAACGCGACCTGCTCGATCATTTCGGCGATCTTCTGGCGCAGCGTGAACGAACCGAAGCGGCCTATGAATCGTGGACGACGTTGCGTGACAAGCTGCAGCGACTGCAAACATCCGAAGCCGACCGTATCTCCCACCTGGATTTACTGACATTTCAGCTTCAGGAACTGGAAACAACGGATGTGCATGACGGCGAGATTGCGGTGCTACAGGCAGAACGTCAGCGGCTGGCCAACAGCGGGCGTCTGGCCGAGGGCGTCGTCGGGGCGCTTAATCGTTTGTCGGACAATGACATCGGCAACGCAAACAATCTGCTTGCCGAAGCCGCGCGGGCCATAGAGGGGCTGCTCGAATACGACACCCAGCTTGGTGCCGTCGCCGAGCTGCTTGACGGCGCCGGAATTCAACTTGCCGAAGCCGTTGATACGCTGCGCCGCTATGGCGAGGCGCTCGATATGGATCCGCAACGGCGAGACTGGGTCGAGGAGCGCCTCGCAGCGATGCAGGCCGTTGCGAGAAAGCACCGTGTATCGATCGAGGAACTTCC
>Ga0255058_10000211_pt1 | contig 34577 bp, 31 predicted proteins | sample Cases_109_9_MG_FD_188637 | JGI IMG/M metagenome (GOLD analysis project Ga0255058, IMG submission 188637) | Seawater microbial communities from Amundsen Gulf, Northwest Territories, Canada - Cases_109_9 | ecosystem: Environmental > Aquatic > Marine > Gulf | place: Canada: Northwest Territories... | reverse complement strand
TTCACGAGCAAGCCGCTCATGCCGATGACGCCGTTCAGTGGGGTGCGGATTTCATGGCTCATATTGGCAAGAAAGCGACTCTTCGCCTGGTTGGCGTTTTCGGCGTGCTCGATGGCGTCGTTCAGCCTCCTGATGAGCGATGAGACATAAATAGTCAACACGATCAGTCCGAGAGCGACACCCAGCCCCAGACCGCGGTATTGAATCCAGAATTCGCTGCTTATCAGTACGATGCTGAATCCGATAACGCTGAGCGCCATCGCGGCGAATAAATATCGGTTTCCGTACCGGAAGCCGTTGCCGAAGATGACCCAGAAGTAGACAATAAAAAGCGGTGAGCCGACCGCGCCGCCGCCATACAGTGCGTAAGATGTGTAGCCCATGTCGCTCAGCATTCCGATGAGGCGACGCAGAACCGATTTTTTCGGGTTGATCAATATCGCGAGAAGGATCCCCCAAGACACCACCAATACCGATCCGCCCATGACCCGGTGGAGCAATATGCGAAGGTTGGTGGACTCGCCCTCGAAAACCCCCGCCCAGTACAGATATGCCACCACCAGCGTGACGATGGCGACGCGGATGATGGCCTGCTCGGGCTCGGTATCCGGGCATTGACTCAGGCGATCGCGCAGCCACGCGATGCCTGTCTGAAGCAGTGTTTTCGGGCGTAGTTGGTCGGCTGTTTTCACGATGAAAAAAAACCGTCGCCGCGGCGGTCGGTGCTGCCGTTCCGGCCGCCGCGGGACGGTATTAGAGAGCGGTACGAATTTCGCCGCGACCAAATGAGCGATTTGGTTCCACGGGGTGCGGCCACAAGGCAGAGTGAGCCCGAACATTCATACCGCTGGAGTGAGCTTAACACCGCGCTGTAATCGCAGAATGTTTCTTCATGGCTATCATGTGAACTTTCGTAACTCATGTAAGCTCCGAGCATATCGCGGATCAGTCTGCCGGCGGAAAGTGCAGCGTGACGCGAGTGCCCCGGTCGGGCTCGGAGTCGATGCTCAAGGCGCCGCGCGATTGATACACGAAGCCGTTGACCATGCTCAAACCCATGCCTCGGCCCGCGGAGCTCGACTTGCTCGTGAAAAGCGGTTCCAGAACGCGGTCGCGCAATTCCTCGGGAATGCCGCCTCCAACGTCGCTCACGGCGATCTGCACATGGGGCCGCCCGGATTCCGTTGCCAACCTCGTGCCCGACGCTTTGCCGACGCCGCTGCTGATGACCAGCTCGCCCCCGGAAGGCATCGCCTCTCTGGCATTTACAACCAATTCAATGATAGCTGCTTCGAGCCGGTCGGGATCCACGTCCAGGTCCGGAAGCTCCGGAGCCAGTGACACCTGCAGGTCGACATTATCGGGTAGCATCTGTGTCAACAGTGGTGTGAGGCGGCGAAGAATGCCGTTGGCGGCCACCCGTTGCGGATGCAGAAGCTGCTTGCCGGCGGCAGCCATGAGCCGGTCGACGAGATCCGCGCAGTCGCGGCTCGCGGAAAGCGCATCGTCGACGAGCTGATGTCCTTCATGGTCCGAACTCCCGATGTTCTCCTCGCGAATGAGTCCCAGACTACCGATGACGGTACTGAGAAGGTTGTTCAGGTCGTGGCCCAGTCGACTGGCAAAGTCGACGAAAGTCGCGTTCCCGGGTTCGAGTGGCGGCAAGTTGCCGGTCGCGGTGCCGGTGGGGGATGTTCGTTCTTTCATATGCCTCGATGCCGAATCATAGTTGTGTGAACAAGATTACCACTCAATTGCCGAGCCTGAGCTGACAGGAGGTGAGCAAACACCAAACCTGGGCAATATTCCCGACCAAATGGCAGGCCGCTAGGCTGTGTCTATAATTAATGCGTTACACGTGTGCGCGACGAGGTGATTCGAGACATGCTCACCGGGGCGAAAGTTCTCATTGTCGATGACGACGAGAGGTTGTGCCGCGTGCTGTCCAGGTATCTCTCCCGAGAGGGTTACAGCGTCCGTGAGGCGGCGAACGGCGACGAGATGCGGGCCAGGCTGGCGGAGGCCCCCGCCGATCTGATTCTTCTCGATCTGATTCTCCCGGACGAAGATGGTCTGAGCCTGGCGCGGGACCTGCGAGCCGAGTCGGATATCGCCATCATCATGCTCACCGGTAAAACCGACACGATCGACAAGATCATCGGGCTCGAGCTCGGTGCCGACGACTACATCACCAAGCCTTTCGACGAAAGGGAGTTGCTGGCCCGCATGCGCACGGTGCTCCGCCGCACCGCCAAGGGAGCAGATCCCGAGCACGGCGGTACGGATTCCGTCGCCCAGTTCGCTGGCTGGAATCTCGATTTCGTTGCCCACGAGCTGACATCCCCCGGTGGAAACCATGTCCACCTCACCAGCAGCCAGTTCCAGTTGCTGGCGTCTCTGGTGGCCCGACCCAATCGTGTCATGAGCCGCGAGGAAATTCTGGGCCTGGTGTCGGGACGCAACTGGTCACCGATGGATCGCAGCATCGACGTGCTCGTCGGCAAGCTGCGCAAGAAGATCGAGTCCGATCCCAAGTCGCCCTCACTGATCAAGACCATCCGCGGAGTAGGCTACAAGTTCACGGCCCACGTGGACTTCGGCTGACGCTCTCCTGCCCCTCACTGTCGTATAATAGGGGGTCCGGAGAGGTACCGAAGTGGCTATAACGGCACCGACTCGAAATCGGTTGGGGGCATAACCGCCCCACGTGGGTTCGAATCCCACCCTCTCCGCCAGCTAATCTTGTTCGCTTCCCAGGGCGAAAAACCCCTGTTTTTCTGGTATTTTTCCGTCGCCCTGACTATCATTCGCCTGCGCGTAAGAGTGCGAAACCATTTTTTTTGAAAATTTTCATGGAGACCCTACATGGCTACAGCCGCGATCAAAGATCCCCTCAACAAGTCACAGCTGCTCACCACCATTGCCGACGGCTGTGGAATGACGAAGAAGGAAGTGGCGTCCGTGCTGGATGAGCTGTCCTCGGTGATACACCGCCAGTTGAAAAAGCGTGGCGGCGCCGGTCAGTGCACGGTTCCCGGTTTGATGAAGATCAAGACCATCAGGAAACCCGCTACCAAGGCCAGGCCGGGAGTCAATCCCTTCACCGGCGAAGAGACGATTTTCAAGGCAAAGCCTGCCCGCACGGTGGTCAAGGTAACGCCGCTGAAGGGCTTGAAAGAAATGGTCGAATAACTCGACGGCTAAGCCGCGAGTTTGCCGCGGGCCAGCGCTCGCGCAAAAGCCCCGCCGCCGATAGTGCCGGGGCTTTTTTTTGTCCGCTTTCAGATTTGCCGCAGCAGCTCGTTGATGCCGACCTTGCCGCGGGTGCTCTCGTCAACCTGCTTGACGATGACCGCGCAGTACAGACTGTAGCGGCCATCCTCGGACGGCAGGTTGCCCGAGACGACCACCGAGCCGGCCGGAATACGGCCGTAGCTCACCTGACCGGTTCCCCGGTCATAGATGCGCGTGCTCTGGCCTATGTAGACGCCCATGGAAATCACCGATCCTTCTTCGACGATGACCCCTTCCACGACCTCCGATCGTGCGCCGATGAAGCAGTTGTCCTCGATGATGGTCGGCGAGGCCTGAACAGGCTCCAGAACTCCGCCGATCCCGACCCCACCCGATAGATGCACGTTTTTGCCGATCTGTGCGCAGGACCCTACCGTGGCCCAGGTGTCCACCATGGTGCCGCTGCCCACGTAGGCACCGATGTTGACGTAGCTCGGCATCAGCACCACGCCCGAGCCGATGAAGCTGCCCCGCCGGGCCACGGCCGGCGGTACGGCGCGGAAGTCCCCGCTGCGGAACTGCTCCTCGCTGTAGTGCGCGAATTTCGACGGCACCTTGTCGAAATAGCGGGTGAAGGCCCCTTCGACGATCTCGCTGTCGTAGATGCGAAACGACAGCAAAACGGCTTTTTTGAGCCACTCGTGGACCACCCATTGGCCGTCGATTTTCTCCGCCACGCGCGCCTCGCCGGAATCGAGCATCGCGATGGCCTGGTCCACGTCGGCGCGAAGCTCGTCGTCCACATTGCTCGGCGTGAGCTGTGCGCGTCCCTCGAATGCCTGCTCCAAGCGTGCGGCGAGATCGGCCATTGGCGTCGTTCCTTATCTTTCAGAGCACCCGGAGGGCAGCAACTATACACCGTGTTGCTGAAGAGCCCAGTCGACGTGTTCCCGGACCAGGTCCGACGGGTGGGCGCGGCGCGCCGACAGCGCATCGACCACCGCTTTACCGGCCGGTCCGTTGCCGAGTGCGACGGCGATGTTGCGCAACCAGCAGACGTGTCCGATGCGTCGAATCGCCGTGCCTTCGGTGTAGCGCAGAAACTCTTCCTCGCTCCATCGAAACAATGTCACGAGTGTTGCCGAGTCGAGCCCGTGGCGCGGTGAGAAATCCCCCTCGCCACTGGTCGTGGCGAAGCGATTCCAGGGGCATACCAGCTGGCAATCGTCGCAACCGAAGATACGATTGCCGATGAGAGAGCGGAGACTCTCGGGAATGGGCCCGCGCAGCTCGATGGTCAGGTAGGAGATGCAGAGCCGCGCGTCGAGCTCATAGGGGGCGACGATGGCGCCCGTGGGACAGGCTTCCAGGCACGCCCGGCAGGTGCCGCAGTGGTCGCTGCTGGGCCGGTCCGGGGGCAGCGCGAGATCGGTATAAATTTCGCCGAGAAAAAACCAGGATCCGGCCTCCCGATTGAGCAGGTTGGTGTGCTTGCCGATCCAACCGAGCCCCGCGGCGCGCGCCAGGGGCTTTTCCAGCACCGGGGCGCTGTCGGTGAACACCCGGTAGCTGAAGTCGCCGATGGCGCCTTCGATTCTGTCCGCGAGCTTCTGCAGTCGCTTGCGCATGAGCTTGTGATAGTCGCGGCCCAGCGCGTAGCGGGAGACGAAGGCCAGGGTGGGGTCCTGGAGCACAGCTGAGATCGGCGCCGCGTCCCGGGGCAGATAGTCCATGCGCACGGAGATCACCCGCAGGGTGCCGGGGTGCAGCAACGCGGCGCGGCTGCGTTTGAGCCCGTGGCGCTGCATATAGTGCATCTCGCCGTGGCGGCCCGCACCCAGCCAGGCGAGCAGTCGGATCTCGTCGGCGCCCAGGTCTGGGTCGGCGATGCCCGCCTGTTGAAAGCCGAGCTCCACCGCCCACGCTTTGATATCCCTGGCGAGCGCTCTTGCGTCCACGACACTTGCCGGCATGACAGGGGGACCTCGGATGATCTCGGGGGCAGGATTCGCTATTCTACGCTGCTTAGTTCCCCAGACTCATGGCTCGAGCCCATCCACCATGCAAGCGTTCACCACATTAGACGGATTGGTGGTCCCTCTGGACCGCGCCAACGTGGACACCGATGTCATCATCCCGAAGCAGTTTCTGGTCTCCATCAAGCGCACGGGTTTCGGTCCGAACCTGTTCGACGCCTGGCGCTACCTGGATCGGGGCGAGCCGGGGATGGACCACGGCAAACGCCCGTTGAACCCCGATTTCGTGCTCAACCACGCACGCTACCAGGGGGCGGAGATAATCATCGCGAGACGCAATTTCGGCTGCGGGTCCAGCCGCGAGCATGCCCCCTGGGCGCTGCTCGAGTACGGCATCCGCGTGGTCATCGCGCCGAGCTTTGCCGAGATCTTCTCCAATAACTCTTTCAAGAACGGTCTTCTGCCGGTGGTCCTGGACGAAGGCATCATGGACGAGCTGTTTCGCCAGGTGGAGAAGAACCCGGGCTTTCGCCTGCAGGTGGATCTGGAGGCGCAAACGGTGACTACGCCTGGCGGGCAGGCCTACGGTTTCGAAGTGGATGCCTTCAAGAAGTACAGCCTGCTCAACGGGCTCGACGAGATCGGGCTTACCATGCAGCACTTGCACGAAATCCGCGACTACGAGAAGCGGCGCCGGAAAGAAGCGCCGTGGCTGTTTGCCGACTGAAGCCCGCCTGACGGATTAGCCCCATGAGCCACAAGATTCTGATACTGCCCGGCGACGGCATCGGGCCGGAGATCGTCGCAGAGGCCGTCAAGGTGCTCGATGCATTGAAGCAGTCGGGCGATCTCGACGTGGAGCTCGAGCACGCCCATGTCGGCGGTGCCGCCCTGGACGCGTGTCGGTCACCGCTTCCCGAGCAGACGCTGGCACTTGCCCGTGACGCCGATGCCGTTCTGCTCGGCGCTGTCGGTGGGCGCAAGTGGGATTCGGTGGAGCGACGCTTGCGTCCCGAGCAGGGACTGCTCAATCTGCGGGCGGCACTCGGCGTATTCGCGAACCTGCGCCCGGCGTGCACCTATCCACAGCTGGTCGCAGCGTCCACGCTGGAGGCGCATGTGATCTCGGGCCTGGATCTGATGATCGTGCGCGAGCTCACCGGTGGCATTTACTTCGGCCGACCGCGCGGCATTCGGACCCTGGACGACGGTCAGCGCCAGGGCTTCAATACGCTTGTCTATTCGGAGTCCGAGATCGAGCGCATCTGCCGGGTGGCCTTCGATCTGGCCATGAAACGCGGGCGCAAGCTGTGTTCGGTGGACAAGAGCAACGTGCTCGAGGTCAGCGAGCTGTGGCGCGAAGTGGCCGAGCGCGTAGGCGGTGACTACCCCGAGGTCGCGCTCTCCCACATGCTTGTGGACAACGCGGCCATGCAGCTGGTGCGCGAGCCCCGGCAATTCGATGTCTTAGTCACCGGCAATATGTTCGGCGACATTCTTTCCGATCTCGCATCGATGTTGACCGGCTCCATCGGCATGCTGCCGTCGGCGTCCATGGATGCCGACGGCAAGGGCTTGTACGAGCCCGTTCACGGCTCGGCGCCGGAAATCGCCGGTCAGGCGATTGCCAACCCGCTTGCCACCATCCTCTCGGTGGCGATGATGCTGCGTTACACTCTGGGTGCACCGAATCTGGCCGAGCGCATCGCGACCGCCGTCGCCCGGGTCCTCGACCAGGGGTTACGTACCCCCGACATCCAGTCCCCGGGCACGCGGGTGGTAGGCACGGGTGAAATGGGCGACGCGGTGGTCGCGGCTCTTTGAAGGATTCTTGAAATGAACAACATGATCGATGTCGCCGTGGTCGGCGCGACCGGTGCCGTCGGCGAGGCGATTATCGCTATTCTGGAAGAGCGGAAATTTCCGGTCGGCAACCTTTTCCCCCTTGCCAGTCAGCGTTCCGCGGGTTCGCGCGTCGCATTCAAGGGAAGACAACTACGGGTCGGTGTCCTCGAGGATTTCGATTTTTCCAAAGTGCGGTTGAGCCTGTTCTCGGCGGGCGCCGGTGTATCGGCCGAGTATGCACCGCGGGCTGCGGCCGCCGGCTGCGTCGTCATCGACAACAGCTCACAGTTCCGCTACGACGACGATGTTCCGCTGGTGGTCCCGGAAGTCAATCCTCGCGCGGTGGCGGACTATTCCGCGCGCAATATTATCGCCAATCCAAACTGTTCGACGATACAAATGGTCGTGGCATTGAAGCCCATTCACGATGCGGTCGGAATCGAGCGCATCAATGTTGCTACCTATCAGGCAGTGTCGGGAACGGGGCGCGAAGCGATAGAGGAGCTGGCGGGACAGACCGCCGCGCTGCTGAACGGCAAACCCGTCGACTGCAACGTGTATCCGAAGCAGATCGCCTTCAATGTGCTGCCCCACATCGACGTCTTCCTGGACAACGGCTACACCAGGGAAGAGATGAAATTGGTGTGGGAGACCCAAAAGATCATGGGTGACGATTCCATCAAGGTAAACGCGACCTGCGTGCGTGTTCCGGTGTTTTTCGGTCATTCGGAGGCGGTGCATCTGGAGACCCGCAAGAAGTTGAGCGTCGACGAGGCTCGAAGACTTCTCGCCGATGCCCCCGGAGTGGTGGTAATGGACGAGCCCGGCGAGGAGGGTTATCCGACTTGCGTCAGCGAGTCGGCTGGCCAGGATCCGGTATTCGTGGGGCGCATCCGCGAGGACCTATCTCACCCTCGCGGCATGGACCTCTGGGTGGTCTCTGACAACGTTCGCAAGGGGGCCGCGCTCAACAGCGTCCAGATCGCGGAAATTTTGGTGAAAGACTTTTTGTAAGCTATAGTTACTGACTAATCATAAAGCATATTCTAGTTATACGAAACGGATTTCGGCCCGCTATTACTTGGCTTCCGGGCCGGATCGCGATAGTGGCTTACGCATTGAATCGGGTCCATTTGCAGGCCCCGGAGCTGAGTTCGGCAACTCTTAGATAGCGCATGGAACACGTGACGACCCGGATCTGGGCGGCCGCCCTGTCTGTTCTCCTATTGCTTGTTCCCGCCGGTGCCTGGGCATTGGGACTGGGTAGTATCGAGGTCAAATCGAAGCTCAACGAGCCGTTACAGGCGCGCATCGATCTCAGTTCCCTCCAGGTCGGCGATCTGGACAGCATGCAGGTCCAGCTGGCCAGCGCCCGGCAGTTCGAGCGGGCCGGAATCCAACGCCCGTTTCAGCTCTCCAAGCTCAAATTCACCGCGGTGGAAGACGGGTCCGATACGGGGCATATCAACGTCACGACCCGGGGCCCGGTAGTCGAGCCGTTTCTGAACTTCCTGATCGAGGTGACCTGGCCCCGCGGGCGCATCGTGCGCGAGTACACGCTTCTTCTCGACCCGCCGGTCTACGGCGCCGCCATTTCCAGCAGGGCAAAGAAGGATCTCGCCGAGATCCAGGCAAGGGCGCTGGAGGAGCAAACCGCCCCGGCCCCGAAGCGTGCCGAGCCGGCGCCTGTGATAGCCTCGACGGCGCCTGCTCCGGCGGTGCAACCGAGCACCTCCACGAGCGTGGCTCCTGCCCCGGCCCCGGCGGAATCCACCGTGGCCGCCGCGCCTGAGGCTGAGCCGGCCCCGGCGCCCGAGCCTGCCGCCAGCCCGGAGCCAGCCCCGAAGCCCGCGATGACGGCTCCCGCACCGATGCCGATGCCATCTGCGGGCGGTGAGGATCCGGCAGCTCCCTACGATGTAAAGTATGGCGATACCCTGTGGTCGCTGGCGAATCGCTACCGGCCGGACAGCTCGATCAGCATCCAGCGCATGATGCTGGCCATGCTCAGCGCCAATCCCGACGCCTTTAACATCCCGAATATCAACGCATTACGTGCTGGGACCGTGCTCCACATTCCGGACGTCTCGCAATTCGGCGCTGCCGATCGCCAGGTCGTGCTTGCGGAGGTCAATCGTCAGCACGACATCTGGCAGGAATACCGTCAAGGCCTCGCGGCGGCTGCACCGAAGGCCCCGGCGGGCACCAGCGTCGCGGCGCTCGAGCCGGAACCCACCGCTACCGGGGCCGAAACGCAGACGTCGCCTGAGCAGGCGGCCACCGAAACGCAGTCCGCTGGCGACGACGGTACCCGGCTGGCGTTGGTGTCCGGTGGCCAGGGCACCGAAGGTGTCGGCCGCGCAGCCTCTGAGTCTTCCGATTCCGCCGCTGTCCAGCAGGACCTGGTGCTGGCCCAGGAAGAGGCGGACGCGAAGACCCGCGAGGCCGACGAGCTGAGCAGCCGGGTCACGGAGCTGCAAGGCATCGTCGAGGATCTGCAGCGGGCGATCCAGTTGCGGGACGACAATATCGCCGCCCTCCAGGAGATGCTGGCGAAGACCGAGCAGGAGGCTAATGATTTGCGCGCCGCGGCCGAGCAGGCCCGGGCGGACGCCGCGGCGATAGGGGCGACCACCGCGCCGATGGTGGAGAGCGCACCGGAGCCCCTGGTGGAGAGCGCACCGGAGCCGGTGGTAGAGACGGCGCCGGAGCCGGTGGTAGAGGCGGCGCCGGAGCCGGTGGTAGAGGCGGCACCGGAGCCTGTGGTAGAGGCGGCACCGGAGCCTGTGGCCGCGGTCATGCCTGAGCCCGAGCCGCCCAGGGTGCTGCCGCCACCGGCGCCGCCAGCGCCAGCGCCGTCCTTCATCGAAACCTTGCTGGAGAGCCTGCCGGTTGATCCGGTTCTGCTGGGCGCCGGCGTGGGCGGACTGCTGGTGATCCTGGGTGGCGCAGCCGTGTGGCGCCGGCGACGCAATGCCGATGACGCCGATGACGCCGAGGACATGGGCGAGCTGGATGTGGGCGCGCTGGACGACAGCGATCTCCTGTACGACGAGGACGGTGAAGCGTATCTGCCCGACGGCGCCGGTGAAGAGAGCGCGATAGCCGAGCTCGAAGGCATGGATCTCAGCGACGAGCAGGCCGAGCCCCAGGCCCAGGCAGCGAAAGAAGGATCGCCGCAGCCTGAGCAAGGCGACGCGGCCGTGGCCGGCGACTCCGAGGACGACCCTCTTACCGAGGTCAACGTATACCTCGCCTACGAACGCTACGACCAGGCCGAGGAGCTGGTGCGCAGCGCCATCGCCCAGTATCCCAGTCGTCACGAGTACAAGCTGCGTCTGCTGGAAGTGTTCTACGCCGCCAAGGACCTGGGCAACTTCGAATCGAGCGCCCGCGAGCTCCAGGATGCGGTGGGCGCCGACGGCCCGTTGCTGGCAGAAGCCCAGAAGATGTGGCAGGACATGTCGCCCGGGCGGGAGCTGTTCTCGGAGAGCGAAAGCACGGTGCCCGAGGATCAGGACGTGGTATTCGACGTCACCGACGGCGACGTGGATTCGTCGGCGACTGTGCCGGGCAGCAGCATCGGAGGCGGCGACGAGTCGAGCTCCGTGGATTTCGATCTCGGCTTCCAGTCCGACGCCACCAAGACCGAAGCCGCCTCCGCGGATTCCGGCCTGGACTTCGATCTGGGATTCGATCAGGCCGCCAGCGACCAGCCTCAGGTGGAGTCGGGGCTCGATCTGGACCTCACCAGCATCGGCGATAGCGAGGGCGGGGGCGAAGATGCGGGCGGCAGCAGCAGTGTGGATTTCGACCTCGGCGCGGGAGACGCGGTCGCGGCGGAGGGCGACTCGGGCTCCAGCAGCATGGACTTCGATCTGACCGGCATGGATTCCGGCCTGGCCGAGCCCGGGGCAGCCGCCACCGAGATGCCGTCGCCGGACCGTGTGTCCGGAGACGATGACGATCTGGACTTCGATCTCGAGAGTCTGGGCGAAGGCACGCTCATCGACAGCCAGGTGCCGCCGCTAGCGCCCGCGGGTGCCGCGCCGGAGACTGCCGACGGCGACGACGGGGCGCTGAGCTTCGACCTGGACGGTATCGGCGGCGAGTCCGAAGGCGCCGATTCCGGCGCCATGAGCATGGACGCCGAGTTCACGGCCCTGGATCTCAATCTGAACGTCGACGACGCAGGCGCCGCCAGCAGCGGTTCGCAGCTGTCCGCCCTGGATGACGACGTCTCCTCTGCCCTGGGCTTCGATATCGGCAGCGACAGCGTCGACGCCGGCGCGTCGCCGGATGACGCGCTCGACTTCGGTCTGGAACTCGACGACGGTGACGCCGGCGCGGATGTCGCCGGCGGCGCCGACTTGAACCTGTCTCTCGACGATGACTTCGGCGGCGAAGAGGCGTCCGAAGAGACGGTCAAGCTGGACCTGGGCGCGGCCATTCCCGGCGACGGCCTGGGCGACGAGCTGGAAACGGTGAAGCTGCAGAGCGCGGAGATGGACGCCGCGGACTCCGCGATTTCCGATCTCGGCATGGACCTGAATCTGGACATGGATGCGTCAGACGGTGGGGAGTCTACTGCCGGTGTCGACACCGCCTTCGACGGCATATTCGATGAAGACGGGGCCGCCGCCTCGGAGGACGACATGGCGCTCAGCTTGGACGGCTCGGATTTGATCGCGCCTACACCGCCTCCGGCGGAGGATGACGAGCCCGATTTTCCGGAGATCGATCTGGATTTCGATGCCGAGAAGAGTCAGGACGCGGCCGCCTCGGACGAGTACGAATCCACTCAGTTCATGCTCCGCGATATGCCGGACTCGGAGGACAAGGGCAAGTCCGGCGAGGGCCATACGGGCAGCACGTTGATGCTCGGTGGCGGCCTCACCGGTGAGGTCGACGAGGTGCAGACCAAGCTGGACCTCGCGCAAGCCTACATCGACATGGGTGACACCGACGGCGCCAAGGGCATCATCGACGAGGTACTTGCGGAGGGCAATGCGGCCCAGAAACAGGCCGCCATGGGCTTGTTGAGCAAGCTGGCATCCTCCTGAGTTAGCCCGCACTAGTCGGGTCCCCGGCTTTGATCCCATGAGATTCGCACTTGGCGTCGAGTACGACGGCAGTGACTTTTCCGGCTGGGAAAGCCAGCCACGGCAGCGAACCGTTCAATCGACGCTGGAAACGGCGCTCGCATTCGTTGCCGACGACCCGGTCGCAACCGTCTGTGCCGGGCGTACCGACGCCGGCGTGCATGCCCTGGCACAGGTGGTGCATTTTGACTCGCAGGTCGAACGCGCGCCCCACGAATGGGTGCTGGGCGCCAACAGCAACCTGCCCGGCGATGTCAGCGTTCGATGGGCGAATCCGGTGGCCGAACTTTTTCATGCCCGCTACTCTGCCGTTTGCCGTTACTACCGTTACGTGATCCAGAATCGGCGCGAGCGCTCGGCGCTGTTGCGTCAGCGCGCCGCCTGGGAGCGCAGCCCGTTGGAGGTAGCAGCCATGGGGGCAGCTGCTGAATATCTCGTCGGCGAGCAGGATTTTTCGTCTTTTCGTGCTGCCGGTTGTCAGGCGAAGAGCGCCGTGCGCAACGTCGTCCACCTCGAGGTGCATCGCCGTGGCGATCTGGTGTTTATCGACATTGCCGCCAACGCGTTTTTACAGCACATGGTGCGCAACGTCGCCGGGGTATTGATTGAAATCGGCAAAGGAAAAAGAGAGCCCGCCTGGGCGGGGGAGTTGATCGAGGCGCGCGACCGCACCCGCGGTGCCGCGACGGCGCCCCCCCAGGGCCTCTATTTGAGCCGCATCGATTATCCGCCCGAGCACGAACTGCCCGCGGTTTCGCCGGAGTGGCTGCTTTGGTAATCTCAATCGCTTGCCTTCGAGAAGGTCACCAGAGCTCATTGGGAAAATGGCAGTGCGCACGCGCGTCAAGATCTGCGGCATCACCCGCCCCGAGGACGGCGCGGCGGCCTGCGCCGCCGGCGCTGACGCCATCGGTCTGGTGTTTTACCCGCCGAGTCCCAGGGCCGTGGACATCGAGCAGGCCATCACCATTCGGCGCGCGCTGCCGCCGTTGGTCACCGTCGTGGGCTTGTTCGTGAACGCGAGCACCGAAACGGTGGTGGAAACCGCGGCGCGTGTGCACCTGGATCTGCTGCAATACCACGGTGAGGAAACGCCGTCCCAGTGTCAGGCGCCCGGGTTGCCATACATGAAAGCCATCCGCGTCAACGACGATACGGATCTGGGCGAGGCGTCCCGGCGCTTCGCGAGCGCCAAGGCCTTAATTCTGGACACCCATGATGACAGGTTGTGGGGTGGATCCGGGCGTACCTTCGACTGGGATCTGGTGCCCGCCGATATCGCGTTGCCGGTGGTCGTGGCCGGCGGCCTTACGCCGGCCAACGTGGCGGACGCCATCGGTCGGCTGCACCCTTACGCTGTGGACGTCAGCGGCGGTGTCGAGCAATCGCCGGGAATCAAGGACGCCGCCAAAATCACCAGGTTCATAGAAGAGGTAGATCGTGTCTCGATTGCTCAACGAACCGGCTGAGGGCCGGATCATCGGAAGTCTTCCCGACGAAGCCGGCCATTTCGGGCCTTACGGCGGGGTCTTCATCGCCGAAACTCTGATGGGGCCGGTGACGGCGTTGCGCGAAGCCTACGAGCGGTACTCGAAGGATCCGGAGTTTCTCGCCGAGCTGGATGCTGACCTGCGTCACTACGTGGGCCGGCCCTCGCCGCTGTATTTCGCCGAGCGCTGGTCGCAGCAGCTTGGTGGCGCACGCGTGTTCCTCAAGCGCGAGGATCTCAATCACACCGGCGCCCACAAGGTCAACAATACCGTGGGCCAGGCGCTGCTGGCGAAACGCATGGGCAAGACACGCATCATCGCCGAGACCGGCGCCGGGCAGCACGGTGTTGCGACAGCCACCGTGGCCGCGCGTCTGGGGCTCGAGTGTGTCGTCTACATGGGCGCCGAGGACATCGAGCGCCAGGCGCCGAATGTGTACCGTATGAAGCTGCTGGGCGCGCGGGTGGTATCGGTGGAGTCCGGATCCAGGACGCTCAAGGACGCCCTCAACGAGGCCATGCGCGACTGGGTGACGAATGTGGACGACACGTACTACATCATCGGCACGGTGGCTGGTCCCCATCCTTATCCCGCTATGGTGCGTGACTTCAACTCGGTCATCGGTCGCGAGGCCCGCGAGCAGATCCTCGCCCAGGCCGGGCGCCTGCCCGATGCCCTGGTGGCCTGCGTGGGTGGCGGTTCCAACGCCATTGGACTGTTCTACCCTTTCCTCGACGATAGCGATGTGGCCATGTACGGGGTCGAAGCCGGCGGTGACGGCGTCGAAACCGGGCGCCATGCCGCTCCCCTGACCGCCGGCAAGCCCGGCGTGCTGCACGGCAACCGCACCTATCTGATGGAGGACGCGGACGGCCAGATAATCCCCACCCATTCGATCTCTGCGGGCTTGGATTACCCCGGGGTCGGGCCCGAGCATGCGTGGCTCAAGGACACCGGCCGCGCCAGCTACGTCACCATCAACGACGACGAGGCGCTGGCGGCTTTTCACGACATGACGCGCACCGAGGGCATTATCCCGGCTCTCGAATCCAGCCATGCCCTGAGCTATGCGGCCAAGCTCGCGCCCGGGATGAGCGCCGACGACATCATCATCGTCAACCTGTCCGGGCGCGGTGACAAGGACGTCCAGACGGTGGCCGCTATCGAGGGCACGGGGCTGTGAGCCGCATCCCGGGAACCTTTGCTCAGCTCCGCGAGAATGGTCGGTGTGCACTCGTGCCCTTCGTCACCGCCGGCGATCCGGCGCCCTCTGTCACCGTGCCACTCATGCACGCCCTGGTCGGTGCCGGTGCCAATGTCCTGGAGCTGGGCGTACCGTTCTCCGACCCCATGGCCGACGGTCCAGTCATCCAACGGGCCAGCGAGCGGGCGCTGGCCCAGGGCATGACCCTCGCGCGGGTGCTGTCGATGGTGGCGGAGTTTCGCCGGGACGACGACCGGACGCCGGTAGTGCTCATGGGCTATCTGAATCCCTTCGAGGTAGCCGGTTACGAGGACTTTGCCGAGGCCGCCGCCGATGCCGGGATCGATGGCGTATTGACGGTGGATTTACCTCCAGAGGAGGCAAACGGTTTTCGCGACGCGCTGCGTTCCCGCGACATCGATTTGATTTTTCTGCTCGCGCCTAACAGCGACGAGAAACGCATCGCGCGCATTTGCGCTCAGGCCAGCGGCTTCGTGTACTACGTTTCTCTCAAGGGCGTTACCGGCGCCGCTCACCTGGACGTAGCCGATGTCGAGACTCGGGTGCAGGCGATCAAATCGCTCACCCGTCTGCCGGTGGGAGTCGGTTTCGGCATTCGCGACGCCGAAACCGCCGCCCGCGTCGCCGCGGTCAGCGACGCGGTGGTCGTTGGCAGTGCACTGATCAACAGGATGGAGGCGTCAATGGATACACCGTCACGTATTCCCGATGAGGTCGCAACGTTGGTCGCGTCCATGCGCACCGCCATGGACGCAAGCCTATGAGCTGGTTTGAAAAGCTGCTGCCGTCGCGCATCCGCACCGAGGGCGGTAACAAGCGCACCGTCCCGGAAGGGCTGTGGAGCAAGTGCGAGTCCTGCGGCGGCGTGCTGTACAAAGCCGAACTCGAGCGCAACCTCGACGTGTGCCCGAAATGCTCCCATCATGCCCGCGTCGCCGCGCGAAGACGCCTCGATCAATTTCTGGACGCAGAGCCGCGTATCGAGATCGGTGCGGAGGTGGCGCCCATGGATCCATTGAAGTTCCGCGCTGGTAAAAGGTACAAGGATCTTCTCGTCCAGGATCAAAAGGCCACCGGTGAGAAAGACGCGCTGGTGGTGATCATGGGGCGCGTGAAGGGCGTCGCTTTGGTTGCGGCCGCCTTCGAATCGCGTTTTCGGCTGGGCTCCATGGGCTCGGTGGTGGGCGAACGATTCGCCCGCGGCGCGACCGCGGCTATCGAGCACGGCGTACCCCTGGTGTGCTTCGCTGCCAGCGGTGGCGCGCGCATGCAGGAGGGTGTTTTCGCCCTCATGCAGATGGCCAAGACGAGCGCAGCACTCTCGCGTCTCGGCGAAGCAGGCCTGCCGTTCATCTCCGTGCTCACCGATCCCACCACCGGCGGGGTGTCCGCCAGCCTCGGCATGCTCGGCGACATCAACATCGCCGAGCCCCGTGCGCTTATCGGTTTTGCCGGTCCCAGGGTCATCGAGCAAACGGTGAAGGAGACATTACCGGAGGGATTTCAGCGCAGCGAGTTTCTACTCGATCATGGCACGGTGGATTTGATCGTCGATCGCCGCGAGATGCGTGATCGGATTGCGAGCCTGCTCGCCATGATGAAGCACCAACCGACACCGTAGCGGTGCCAGACACGTCAACACTCGAATCCCCCGCCACGGCCGATTTTTGTCTCGCCGACTGGCTTCGCTGGCAGGAGGGCCTGAATCCCAGGCTGGTGGATCTGGGCCTGGATCGCTGCGCCCGGGTTGCCGGGCGCATGGGATTGGCGACCCTGTCGATGCCGGTGGTGACGGTGGCCGGCACCAACGGCAAAGGCTCCTGTATCGCCTACCTTGCGAGTATCCTGGAAAGCGCCGGCCATCGGGTCGCCGCGTATACCTCGCCCTTTCTCCAGCGCTACAACGAAAGTCTGCGGATCTGCGGGCGCGAGGTGGAGGACGGCGAGCTGATCGTGGCCTTCGAAAACGTGGAACAGGCCCGTGATGGCGTTGCTCTCACATTCTTCGAGTTTCGCACTCTCGCAGTCCTGGACATCATCCGCCGCTCGCGGGCCTCGGTGGCGCTGCTGGAGGTGGGGCTGGGAGGGCGCCTGGACGCGGTCAACCTCATGGATGCCGACGTGGCCGTGGTGACCTCGGTGGATCTGGACCACACCGATTGGCTGGGCCCGGATCGGGAAAGCATCGGCGCCGAGAAGGCCGGCATCTTCCGCCGGGGCCGGCCGGCGGTGTGCGGCGATTGCGCGCCACCGGCGAGCCTCGTGGAGCATGCCCGCACCCTGGGCGTGGATCTGCACATCGCCGACCGCGATTTTTCCTGGCACCGCGACGGCTGCGGCTGGTCCTGGCAGGGGCCCGGGGCCGGCCACGGGGGTCTCCCGGCACCCGGCATGGACGGCGCATGCCAGCATGACAACGCTGCCGCCGCCTTGATGGCTTTGCAGCTTCTAGCACCATCCTTGACGGTGGACGTGGCTGCGCGATGCGAGGGCATCGCCAATGCCTGGTTGCCCGGTCGCCAGCAGATACTCAACGGACCGGTGGAGCGCCTGATCGACGTCGCCCACAACGGGCAAGCGGCCCGGGCCCTGGCAATGTGCCTGGCGGCGCGGCCATCGGCGCGGCGCACCCACGCGGTGTTCGCCATGCTCGCGGACAAGGATCAGATCGCGGTGGCCGGGGCCCTGGATGGCCTGGTCGACGAGTGGCACACGGCCACGCTGCCGGGACCCCGCGGCCAGACGGGCGAGTGCCTCGCCGACGGGCTTCGCCAGCAGTTTCCCGGCCATCCGGTGAGTGTCCACGGGGACGTGGCCGGGGCCTGGGGGGCGGCCATGTCGGCCGCGCGCAGCGGCGATCGGGTGGTCGCCTTCGGCTCGTTCCTGACGGCCCGGGAAGTTCTGCGTGTTGAAAATGGATGAACGCTTGAAGCAACGGCTGGTCGGTGCGGCGGTGCTGGTGCTGGCCGCCGTTATCTTCGTGCCCATGTTGCTGGACCAGGGTGACGGGGATCCGCAACAGCCCGCCGGCACCATCCCGGAACCGCGCCTGGAATTCAGCCCGCCACCGCTGCCTGAAGACGCGTCGGCACGGAGCGTGCCCCTGGACAGCAAACGGAGGTTGGCGGTCCCAGCCCCGGCTGCCCCTGCCGCGGCGGAGCCAGCGGCAAAGACGGTCAAGAAGACTGCCCCCGTCGCGGCCGCGGCAACGAGTGTGAAATCCGGCTTCGCCGTACAGGTGGGTAGTTTCGCCAAGGCCAGCAATGCCAGGGGACTGCGCGACAAGCTGGTGGCCAAGGGTTACACGGCCTTCGTAAAAAGCTCCGGCTCTGTCACGCGGGTCTACGTGGGACCGCAATCGAGTCGGGCAAAGGCCGAGAAGGTACTGAAGAAGTTACTTGCCGAGTTCCAGCTGAAGGGCATCGTGGTGCGACTCTCAGGCTAGCCCGAAGAATGGCGTTCACGACCGCTAGCGGACCATTTCGAGCATTTCGGGCCTCTGGTACAATCGCGACCCGCCAACCCGGAAATGAATGGTCAACGCGGTAACTCATTTGCTCATCTCCGCGACATGATTTGGGTGGACTATGCCATCATCGCCATTCTGGTCGTGTCCGCCGCGATCAGCGTGCTACGGGGCTTCCTCAGGGAAGCACTCTCGTTGCTCGGCTGGGTGCTGGCGTTTTGGCTCGCGCTCACATTTGCCGACGACGTCAGCGGGCTCTTCGCGAGCTACGTCTCCCAGCCGTCCATGCGTCATGGTCTGGCATTTTTCACCATCCTGGTCGGTGCCCTCGTGATAACCGCCATCGTCATGTATCTGGTGCGGCTCATCGTCGACAAGACAGAAATCACGGGAACCGACCGTGCCCTGGGGATCGTATTCGGGATCGCCCGGGGTATCGTCATCGTAGCGATACTGGTGTTGTTCGCCGGTCTCACCGCGCTGCCGAAGGACACTTGGTGGAAGGAATCGATATTTTTGCCGCATTTCCAGGTGCTGGCGGTGGAGATCCGATCGCTGTTGCCACCGGATGTCGCCAGTCTTTTTCAGTATTGATCCGAGGTACGCTCGAAAAGCATGTGTGGGATAGTCGGTATTGTTGCTAACAGTGGCGTCAACCAGACGATCTACGACGCGCTGACTGTTCTACAGCATCGCGGCCAGGATGCGGCGGGCATCGCCACCTGCGAGGGAGCACGCCTGCATCAGCGAAAGGACAATGGACTCGTGCGGGAGGTCTTTCGAAGCAAGCACATGTTGAGTCTGGGCGGCAACATGGGAATCGGACACATCCGATACCCGACCGCCGGGCGCGCGTCGTCCACCGAGGCGCAGCCCTTTTATGTCAATTCCCCTTTCGGAATCACGCTCGCCCACAATGGCAATCTCATTAACTCGCAACAGCTCATGCGTGATGTGTTCCGCGACGATCGGCGCCATATCAACACCGAATCCGACTCGGAAATACTCCTCAACGTTTTTGCCCACGAGCTCATGAAGCGGGGGAAGCTCCGCATCGATGAAAACGACGTCTTCGAGGCCGTGTCCGGCGTGCACAAGCGCTGCCATGGCGGATACGCGGCAATCGCCATGATTGTCGGCTATGGGGTGGTCGCGTTTCGTGATCCCTTCGGCATTCGTCCCGTGTGTTTCGGCTACCGGGACACCGACGAAGGGCGGGAGTACATGATCGCATCGGAGAGCGTGGCGCTGGATGCCCTCGGATTCGAGCTGATGCGCGATCTCGAGCCCGGTGAGGCCATCGTCATCGATACGAAAGCCGGGATACACACCCGGCAGTGCGCCGAGAATCCCGTCTATTCACCGTGCATATTCGAGTACGTGTATCTGGCGCGCCCGGATTCCATCATCGACGACGTCTCCGTGTACAAGGCGCGGCTGCGCATGGGTGAACGACTCGCCGACAGGATTCTCGAAGCATGGCCCGATCACGATATCGACGTGGTCATTCCCATTCCCGACACCAGCCGAACGGCTGCTCTGCCGTTGTCATACAAGCTCGGCGTCAAGTATCGCGAAGGCTTCATAAAGAATCGATACATCGGCCGCACCTTCATCATGCCCGGGCAGGAGGAACGGGAACGATCGGTGCGTCACAAGCTGAATGCCATCGCTCTGGAATTCGAGGGCAAGAACGTCCTTCTGGTGGATGACTCCATCGTCCGCGGCACCACCTCCGCGCAGATTATTCACATGGCGCGGGATGCCGGCGCACGCAAAGTCTACTTCGCCTCCGCGGCGCCGCCGGTGCGGTATCAGAACGTCTATGGTATCGACATGCCTGTGGTCGGCGAGCTCATCGCCCACAACCGTACCGAGGACCAGATAGCCACGACCATCGGCGCGGATCGGCTTTTCTATCAGACCGTGGACGATCTCATCGATGCCGTGCGCAAAGGCAATCCGCGGCTGCGTGCATTCGATACTTCCTGCTTCACCGGCGACTACGTGACCGGGGGGGTCACGACTGACTATCTGGAGCAGATAGCGCTGGCGAGGAACGACGCAGCCAAGGAACAACAGGCTCTGGAAACACCCCATTGACAGGGGCCTCGGCATTCGCTTACCCTCCTTCGCTAAGCGCCGATTTGATCTAAATCAGCTTGCGGGCGCTCAATAAATACGGCTAAAGCGAGGGCAAACCTGCTTTAGCAACCGCGAAAGCAGGTTTTTTTTTGCCCTCATGACATTCACCCGATTTAGGGGGCAACGTAATGGAGAAATTCGATACCCGTGCGATACGCAGCGGTCAGGCCCGGACCTCCGAGTCCGAGCACAACGATCCCGTATTCCTGACATCCAGCTTCGTTTTCGATAGCGCTCGGCAGGCGGCGGCGCGCTTCGCCCACAAAGAGGAAGGCAATGTCTATTCCCGATTCACCAATCCTACGGTGCGCGCCTTCGAAGAACGATTAGCGTCGCTGGAGGGGGCCGAGCACTGCATCGGCACTTCGTCGGGAATGTCGGCGGTACTCGCCAGTTGCCTCGCGTGCTTGAAGAGTGGCGATCACATCGTCGCGGCGCACGATCTCTTCGGGTCTACCATTTCGTTGTTCAGCAACGTTCTTTCCAAGTTCGAAATCCAGACGAGCTTCGTGCCGATCACGGACAAGGAAGCATGGCGGGCGGCCATTCGACCGGAAACGCGCTTCCTGTTCATCGAGAGCCCGACCAACCCGCTTGGGGATGTCGCGGACATCGTCTGGCTTGGCGATCTCGCTCACGACAACGATTGCTTGCTCGTAGTGGACAACTGCCTGTGCACGCCGGCGTTGCAGTTGCCCTTCGAGATGGGCGCGGACATCGTCATTCACTCGGCGACTAAATTCATCGACGGACAGGGGCGCTGTGTGGGCGGCGCCGTGTTGATGCAGGACAAGGAGATTTACGATCAGGTATTCAGCTTCCTGCGTACCTGCGGCCCGACCATGAGCCCCTTTAACGCCTGGGTGTTCCTGAACGGTCTGGAAACCCTGAGTCTGCGCATGCGCGCCCATTGCGAGGGCGCGCATGCCCTCGCACGTCGATTGGAGCAACATCCTGCGGTGGCGCGGGTATACTATCCGGGACTCGAGAGTCATCCTCAGCACGCGCTCGCCGCGCGCCAGCAGAAGGCATTCGGATCCATTGTCGCCTTCGAGGTCCACGGCGATCGCGACGACGCCTGGTCCGTGATCGACGCCACGCGAATTCTGTCCATCACTGCTAATCTCGGGGACGCGAAAACCACCATCACGCATCCGGCGAGCACGACTCATTGTCGCATTACCCAGGAACAGCGGGATCTGGCCGGCATTCGGGAATCGTTGATTCGCGTCGCGGTCGGGCTGGAGGACCTCGACGACATCGAGGCCGATCTGATCAGAGGGCTGGACGCCTTGACGGTGGCGTCGCCCGTTCGAGCGGTGCGCTGCTGACGGCCGGCGGGAGATCCCGAACGCCATGGTGACCATCAAGCAAAGCGATGTCATCGACAGCATCTCCGATGCACTGCAATACATCTCTTATTATCATCCCGTCGACTTTGTGAAGGCTTTGGGCGAAGCCTACGAGCGTGAGCAGTCGCCAGCGGCCAAGGATGCCATGGCGCAGATCCTCACCAACTCGCGTATGAGCGCGGAGGGCAAGCGGCCCATTTGTCAGGACACCGGCATCGTAGTGGCGTTCGTGGATGTGGGAATGAGCGTGCGCTGGGATGCGGACATGGGCCTCGAAGACATGATCAACGAGGGCGTGCGCCGTGCCTACACGCACCCGGACAACGTGCTGCGCGCCTCGGTCGTGGGCTCGCCCATCGGCGCTCGGGTGAACACCCGGGACAACACGCCGGCGGTGATTCACACCAGGGTGGTGCCCGGCAGCTCGGTGGACGTGCGCATCGCCGCCAAGGGCGGCGGATCGGAAAGCAAGGCGCGCTTCGAGATGCTGAACCCCAGCGACAGCGTCGTCGACTGGGTGCTGGAGACCGTCCCGACCATGGGCGCCGGCTGGTGTCCACCCGGCATCCTCGGCATCGGCATCGGCGGCACACCGGAGAAGGCCCTGTTGCTCGCCAAGGAATCCTTGCTTGCTCCCATCGATCTGCATGAGCTGCGCGAGCGCGGCGCGCGCGACGATGTCGAGGCGCTACGTCTGGAAATCTGCGACAAGGTGAACGCGCTCGGCATCGGTGCCCAGGGGCTGGGCGGACTGACTACGGTGCTGGACGTCAAGATTCTGGAGTACCCCACCCACGCCGTATCACTGCCGGTGGCGCTGATCCCGAACTGCGCGGCCACCCGCCACGCTCACTTCACCCTCGACGGCAGCGGCCCGGCACATCTCGCACCGCCGAAGCTGGAGGATTGGCCGGATGTCAGCTGGACACCGTCGGCGGACGCGCGGCGCGTCGACCTCGACACCCTCAGCCGCGAGCAGGTGCAGGAGTGGAAGGCCGGGGATCGCCTGCTGCTCTCAGGGCGGCTGTTTACCGGGCGCGACGCCGCCCACAAGCGCATCGCCGATTTGATCGACGCCGGCGAGCCGCTGCCCGAGGGCGTTGAGCTCGAGAACAAGATCATCTACTACGTGGGTCCCGTGGATCCCGTGGCCGATGAGGTGGTGGGGCCCGCCGGGCCGACCACCGCGACACGCATGGATAAGTTCACGGACATGATGCTGGCGGAGACCGGGCTCATCGGCATGATTGGCAAGGCCGAGCGCGGTCCCGAAGGCATCGAGGCCATTCGCCGTCACAAGGCGGTGTACCTGATGGCGGTGGGCGGCGCCGCCTACCTGGTCTCGAAGGCCATCCGTAAAACACGCATCGTGGCCTTCGAGGATCTCGGCATGGAGGCGATTCGCGAGTTCGAGGTGGAGGACATGCCGGTAACGGTCGCCGTCGATTCCAGCGGCGAGTCGGTGCACCACACCGGGCCCGCCCACTGGCGGGAGAAGTTTCCGGTGGCGGTGGCTTAAGGCTTCCTCGCCCGCCGACAGTGCCCGCGACCACCACGATCATCGCCGTCACATCGGCCGACGATCCTCGCGTGGCGGAAGCGCGAACGCTGTTGCTGGAATACGCCGGATCCCTGGACGTGGATTTGTCGTTTCAGAACTTCGACCAGGAGCTCTCGGACTTTCCCGCAAGCTACCTGCCACCCACCGGCGCGCTATTACTCGCTACCCGCGACGATCGACTGGCGGGTAGCATCGCACTGCGCGGGTTCGAGACAGACATCTGCGAGATGAAACGCCTCTACGTGCGTCCCGAGTTTCGGGGACTGGGCGTGGGGCGCGACCTTGCCGCGGCCGTCATCGATACGGCCAGAGACCTGTCCTATCGGACAATGCGCCTCGACACCCTGCCCGGCATGGACGATGCTCAGCGCCTGTACCGTACCCTTGGATTTCGGGAGATCGCCGCTTATTATGAAAATCCCGTTCCCGGCACCCGGTACCTGGAGCTCGACCTGAGGCGATCCGCATGAAGGACAAGATTGAGAAATCACACGAAGAATGGATGAGGGAACTGACGCCTGAGCAATACCGGGTGACGAGGCAGAAAGGCACCGAACGCCCGTTTACCGGCAAATACCACGACAGCAAGAAAGAGGGCGTATATCTGTGCGTCTGCTGCGGCACACCGCTTTTCCATTCCGATCACAAATTCGATTCCGGCACCGGCTGGCCGAGCTTTCACTCGCCCGTTCACGGGGACCATGTAGCCGAAGAGGAAGACCGATCCTTGTGGACGACACGTACTGAAGTGCTCTGCACGAAGTGTGATGCACACCTGGGGCACGTATTCCCGGACGGTCCCGAGCCCACGGGGCAGCGCTACTGCATCAATTCGGCGGCACTGAAGCTCGATGAGAAAAAGAACACTTCGGAAGAGTGACTTCAGATGATGTGGCACGATCGGCGAATACTGGATCTCCTCGACATCGAGCATCCGATCATCCTGGCGCCGATGGGGGCCGTCAGCAATGCCGAGCTCGTAGGGTCGGTCAGTGAAGCGGGAGGGTTGGGTAGCTACGGCGCCGCCGGCGACCGGCCGGATCGGCTGCGCACGACGGTACAGACCATCCGGCAGCGCACCAACCACGCATTCAATATCAACCTGTTTTCAACCCGCGCCGAGAATTACGATCGCGATGCGCGATCCGGTCCCAGGCTCGCCGAGCGGCTCGAGGCCTATCACGCGGAGCAGGGACTGGGCCCGGTCCCCGATCCGAGGGCGTTGTTCGGGCCGGTGGAAGAGCAGTTCGACGTTCTTATCGAAGAGGGCGTGCCGATTATCAGCTTCCACTTCGGCGTGGATGCACACCTGGTTGCCAGGGCCCGCGAGGCGGGCACCAAAGTGCTTTGCTCGGCGACGACGGTGGCGGAGGCGAAGGAGCTGGAAGACATCGGCGTCGATGCGGTCATCGCGCAGGGCTCCGAGGCCGGCGGGCATCGCGGCACCTTCACGGTGGACTATCGGCAGGCGCTCATCGGCACCATGGCACTGGTGCCACAGGTGGTGGACGCCGTTTCCGTGCCGGTGATCGCGGCGGGAGGCATCATGGATGCCCGCGGCGTGGTGGCGTCCCTGGCCCTCGGCGCATCCGCGGTGCAGATGGGCACTGCCTTTCTCTGCTGCCCGGAAGCTCGTATCGACGATACCTGGCGTAACTCGTTGATGACGGCCGAGGCCGAAGCGACCACCGTCACCGAGGCCATCTCCGGAAAGGCGGCGCGGGGAATCCGCACCCGTTACATCGACGAGATCGAAGCCCTGGATGAGCCACTGCTCCCGTATCCGGCTCACTATTCGCTATCGAGAGATCTGCGCAGGGCGGCAATCGAACACGGAAACTCGGATTTCGTCACCATGTGGGCAGGGCAGGGGGTTGGCCTGATCCGACAACGACCCGCCGCAGACCTCGTCAACGACCTGGTGGTAGAGTCGCAGCAATTGCTGGGTCGACTCGGTCAGAACTGAACGGCTGAATGGCCATGCGGGCCAGGCACCGGATCTGGATCGCAGGCACTCTGGCGACCGTTGCCATCGTGCTGGTGACCATCGCTATCGCCGTGCCGTTCATGGAAAAACCGCCGGGCGGCGTGGTGGGTTCAATTGCAATGCTCATGATTGCCGCCGAAGTGTTCGCTGCGCTCGCAATTCTGATAGTCGGCAAGGAACTGTATGGAAAGCTCTGGGCAAAGCTGCAATCCATGCGTTCGGACAACACGCCCTAGACCCCCGAGAAATCGTCAAGAGGACACGACCATGAGCAACCATGTATACAAATCCCTGGAGCTGACCGGCTCTTCAACCAAGAATATCGGCGACGCCGTCAGTAACGCCATCTCCAAGGCGTCGAAATCGGTGCACAATCTCAGATGGTTCGAGGTGACGGATATCCGCGGTGAGATCGAGAACAACGCCGTGGCCTACTGGCAGATCACCATGAAGGTGGGATTCACCCTGGACTGACAGCTGCGAACAATCAGGGAGATACCGACATGACACAAGCTGTCGACATCGAGGCGGCGTTGGCCGGGCTGCCGGTGTTGAGCGGCCGCACCAAGCATACGCCGGAGGCCGAAGCCGAGGCGGCTTTCGCGACCCTGGCGCCGTTTCGCGGCGGTGGAATCTTCGCGGGCAGTTTCGACGGCGCCAGTCCCTGGGAGCGTCATCCGAATGGTGACGAGCTCGTGCATATCCTCGACGGGGCCACGACCCTCACCATCATCATCGATGACGAGCCGCAGGTCTTTGAAATGAAGGGCGGGATGCTGGTGGTGGTGCCCCAGGGATGCTGGCACCGCTTCGAATCCCCGGAGGGGGTGACGGTGTTGACCATGACGCCGCAGCCCACCGAGCACACGACCGAAGAGGACCCGGGGAGCTGACGAAGGGGCGGGCTCGGTCTCAACCCAGGCGCCCTACGCAGGTGGATAGCGGATGTCGGACAGCGTGAGAAAATGGCTGCAGCAACTCGGACTCGAAGACTTCGAGTCGTTATTCGCCGAGCATGACATCGACGCGGAGGTTCTGCCTGAGCTGACCGACGCCGATCTAAAGGAGCTGGGCCTGACCCTCGGCCAGCGTAAGAAACTCCTCAAAACCATTGCTGCGCTGCAGAGTAGCGAGACCGAGAGCACCACCTCTGGGATTTCTCCAGATGATGAGGCTACGGCTGCCCCCGTCGAGAGCTCGCATGCGGAGCGCCGCCATCTCACCGTAATGTTCTGCGACCTGGTGGGCTCGACCGCTCTGTCGGAGCGGCTCGATCCGGAGGAGTTGCGCGAGGTTATCGGCGATTTTCACGAAATGTGCGCCGCTGCCATCAGGACCTTCGACGGCTATATCGCCCGTTACATGGGCGACGGCCTACTCGTCTACTTCGGTTACCCGCAAGCCCACGAAGACGACGCCGAGCGGGCAGTGCGCACGGGCTTGGCGATTATCGATGCGGTCGGTGGGCTTGCGACGCCGGACGGTGCGGGGCTCCAGGTGCGGGTCGGCATAGCAACGGGGCTGGTGGTGGCAGGGGACATCGTCGGCGAGGGGGCGTCGGAAGAGCGGGTCGTGCTGGGTGACACGCCGAATTTGGCGGCACGCCTGCAAAGTGTCGCTGCGCCGAACGCGGTGATGATCGCAGACGATACCCAGCAACTGGTCGAAGGTCTCTTCGTCGTCGATAACCTCGGCGCGCTATCGCTGAAGGGAATTTCGGAACCGGTCAGCGCATATCGAGTACACAGGCAGAGTGAGGCACCGAGTCGCTTCGAGGCGGTAGCCGAGCGTGGGCTTATCAGGCTACTGGGACGAGAGTCGGAAATTGGACTGCTCCTCGACCGGTGGACTCACGCCAAAGAGGGTGAGGCCCAGACGGTGCTGCTGTCCGGCGAGGCGGGTGTCGGCAAGTCGCGGATTGTAAGGGCCTTTCGCGAGCGAATAGGAGAAGAGCCGCATAAGCGTGTTCTCTTTTACTGTTCTCCCTATCACCAGAACAGTGCGCTTTATCCGGCGATTCAGCAATTTGAGCGTGCGCTGCGCTTCGCTCGAGAGGACGGATCGGCGCAGAAGTTCACCAAGCTGGAGGCGGTGATGAACAGCCTCCAGCTACCCGTAGCGGAGACAGTTCCCGCGCTGGCATCGCTGTTGTCGGTGCCTGCGGAGGGCCGCTATGCCGTGCTGGAACTGACCCCTGAGCAATTAAAGGCGAAAACTCTAGATGCTCTTGTTGCCGTAATTGCGACCATGGCGGCGCAGCAGCCGGTTCTGATGGTGGTGGAGGATGCGCACTGGATCGACCCTTCCACGGTGGAGCTCGTGAGCCTGGTGATCGATCGGTTGCGCGGTGCACGTGTCTTTCTCGTAATCACGTTCCGGCCGGAGTTCGAGCTGCCCTGGTCCGGTCACGCGCAAGTAACCGCGCTCGCGCTCAACCGGTTGGGCCGCAAGGACTGTACGGCGATGGTCGGAGAGGTCTGCGCCGGCAGGCAGCTTCCAGACGAGGTGCTTGACCAGATTGTTGCAAGAACCGACGGCGTGCCTTTGTACGTCGAGGAGTTAACCAAGACTATTCTGGAATCGGGGCTACTCCGCGAGGTAGATGGGACCTACGTGGTATCGGGTCCGTTACCGTCGTTCGCCATCCCGGCCTCCCTCCAGGATTCGCTGATGGCGCGCCTCGACCGGCTGGCGCCTGTCAAGGAAGTCGCCCAGTTGGCGGCTGCGATAGGTCGGACATTCAGCCATGAGTTAATGGCCGCCGTGTCGTTGGGCAGTGAGGGAGAGCTCGAAGACGCCCTTGTTCAGCTGGCGCGAGCCGAGCTCATTTTCCGACGCGGCGCACCGCCCGATGTTGTCTACGAATTCAAACACGCCTTGGTTCAAGACGCCGCTTATCAATCGTTACTCAAAAGCACCCGCCGACAATACCATCAACGAATTGCACGCGTGCTTAAAGAGCAGTTTCCGGAGACCGCCAATACGCAACCTGAGCTACTCGCCCATCATTACACTGAGGCGCATATTTTCGACGAGGCGATCGACTACTGGCAACGCGCGGGCCGGCGGGCCAGTGAGCGCTCGGCCAATGTGGAGGCCATCAGTCACCTGACCAAGGGCCTTGAGCTGCTCGCGAACCTGCCAGAGAGCGGCGAGCGTAACGAGCTGGAGCTTCGATTACACATTGCCCTGGGCGCGCTGCTGATGACAACCAAGGGCTATGCGGCCCCGGAAGTCGGTCACGCATTCAACAGAGCCCGAGAGCTGTGTCAGAACATGGCGGATACCCCGGAGCTGTTTCCGGTCGTGCGGGGCATGTGGCGATACTACCAAACGGGGGGAGACCTACAGGCGGCGCGCGGGCTGGCTGAGCAATGCTTTCGGCTCGCCCAAAGTACCAAGGACCCTTCCGTCCTGTTGGCGGCGCATGTGGTGATGGGCATCACTTTTTACCATGTGGGTGAGGTGACTCGTGCACACAAGCACTTCGAACAGGGCATCGCAATCTACCAGCCGGCGCAGCACCGATCTTTAGCCTTTCTCTACGGGGAAGACCAGGGGGTGGTGTGCCTCGCGCGTTCGGCCCATATACTCTGGATGCTTGGTTATCCCGAGCAGGCTTTGCAAACGGGTCGCAAGGCCCTGGTCCTGGCCCGGGAACTCTCCCACCCGTACAGCCTCGTGTATGCCCTGGTCTTCGCCTGCCGACTGCAAGAGCTTCGCCGGAACTGGCCGACCGTCCAGGAGCAGGCGGAAGACGCGCTTCGCCGCGCAACCGAGCACGGTTTCGCCATGTGGGTAGCAGCGGCGACTATTGCCAAAGGCCTGGCGCTGGCCATGCAGGGCCGGGAAGAAGAAGGGCTTGCGCAGTTGCAGCAGGGCCTGGCCGCCATGCGGGCCACCGGTGCAGAGGTAGCACTGCCATGGTTCCTTGCCCTGTTGGCCAAAGTCCATGCAAGTCGAGGACAGACGGCAGAAGGACTGGCCGCGCTCGCCGAAGCCCTCGAGCTGGCGAAGAAGTATGGGATCGGCTGGTATCTCCCGGAGATCCATCGCCTCAAGGGAGAATTACTACTCGAGCACGCCCACTCTGACGCGAACATGGCCGAAACCTGCTTTCGTGAAGCCCTCGAGGTGGCCCGCCGGCAGCAAGCGAAAATGCTCGAGCTGCGCGCGGCGACCAGCCTCGCACGCCTGTGGCATCACCGGGGCAAGCCCCGGGAAGCCCAAGATCTTCTCGCCTCGGTCTACGATTGGTTCACCGAAGGCTTCGACACAACGGACCTCGAGGAGGCAAAGGGGTTGCTGGAGGAACTGCGGGTGTGAGGTTGTTTTCAAGCGCGGCCACAGAGGTGATCGACCACGTAGTCTGCGTCGCGCCCTACCTGGTAGAACAAGCCGGAACCCCAGGTGTGCAGCCAATGCAAACCGACGAAGTAAAGCCCCGGCACTGCGGTCACGCCGCGCTCGTAGCGGGGGTATCCGCCCTGGTCGAGCACCGGTAGATCGATCCAGCCGAAGTCGAAGCGAAAACCCGTGCCGTAGATCACGCTGCTTATGCCGGCCTGCCTCAAGTCGAGTGTCGGCGGCTCCGGAACGGGCCGCCAGTCGACTTGCTCCAGGTCGCTTGCTGGCGCCTCGATGCCGCTTCTGGCGATGTACTCGTCTATGGCCGCCACTCTTTTGCGACAGGCCTCGTCGACGGCGTCGAGGTTCTCTGCCAGATCGTCGGCAAAGAACACCCGGTACCCTTGCGCATTTTCCAGGTGACCGTGGAGCATCACCCCGTCCAACGCCAAGCGGCGCAGGTCGATGGTCCGGCCCCCGTCACGACCAGAGAGATGTGGGTGGGGTTTGAAACGGATGGCGCGACCGTTCGGATGTTCGTCGACGGGCACCTCCCACAGACCGGCTGCTTCGAACCACTGCATGATGTCGCGACCGCGGTAGCGACGCGGGATGCGCCCCGCACTGCCCACGCTGAGATGTACCGCGCGACCGGTGGCGGGAAGATCCTGCACCACCTGGCATCCCGACTGTCCGCTTCCTACCACCAGGACCGCGCCGCCCGGTAATTGTGCAGGATTACGGTAGTCCCGGGTATGGAGTTGCACGATGTCGTCGGCGAGCTCCCCAGCCCAAGCGGGAAGCTTGGATTGCTGAAAGGTGCCGGCAGCAATGATCACGTTGTCTGCGCTGAGAAGACCGTCGGATGTGTCGAGCAAGAACCGTTCGCCGTTGCGCGACGAAGTCAACCGCCGGACCTCCACACCCGCGCGATAGGGTGGCTCGAAGCTCTCGGCGAAGCGCTCGATGTACGCCACGATCTGGTCACGCTTCATGAAACCGTCGGGCTCGTCACCGTCGTAGGGAAATCCAGGCAATCGGCAGGTCCAGTTCGGAGTGACCAGGCAGAACGAATCCCAACGTTGGCGCCAGGTGTCACCGATGTTGCCGCGATCGAGAACCGCGTGTTCCCGACCCTTCCGCTTCAAATGCCAGCTGACCGAGAGTCCCGCCTGGCCACCGCCGACCACCAGAGTATCCACATGCTTCCCCATCACCACCCCCTTCTGGCAAAGAGCAGTATACGGCTGGGAGGACCCCGCGGCAGCCGTCAGCAGCCCCTCTCTCAACTGAAACCCCGGCAGCATCGGTTTGCCTCCCCTTGTAGCGACACTCGATCTGTGTATTAACTGGCGGTCCCCGAGTCGCGTCGAGAGCGGCACGTTCGCTCTCACCGACGGCTCGGTTACTGTTGTACAGAGACTTTGAGTAAACGGGGGGTACCGATGAAAAGAATAGGCATCGCGCTGACGACGATGCTGCTCGCGCTGACCAGCGTGCATGCGGCGGAAGTCTTGATCAAGGGCCGCAACGTTCAGCAGAAGAACGAGGTAGTCATTCACCACCAGGCCGAAGACAAGAGCTACGGCTCCGGGACTTACCGAAGTCAGGGCCTCACGTTCCTCGAAGACGCGAAAGTCGCCACCTTCGTCAACCAGGGCGCCTTCAGCTGGGACGGCGGCGTAAGCCGTCACACCGGTTTCATCGTGCGGAAGTACCCCGACGGGTCGATGACGACGGCGCGTTACGCCGGCGCCACCCGCAAGAGCGAGGGGCAGAAGGTGCGGGAGTGGAACGGCACGGCCGAGATCATATCGGGCACGGGACGGTTCGCGGGCGCGAAGGGGCACGGCACCTATGCCGGTGGCCGGTATGCTAATGGCATGGCGGTAACCGACTGGGAGCTTAAGGCGGTGCTGGCCGAGTAGGCCTTCCGCGTCCGTTATTATCGGCTACGTCCAATCCGCAGGGTTGGGCGCCCCGACGGCATCCCAGCGCTTGCGCAGCTCCGGAGAATCCTCGCTGCGTGTTCTGGGAAGGTCATCGTGGATGTCGAGCCAGGGCAACTGGCTCTCTATGCCCAAATGACAAGTGGGAGCAAAGTCCTCCGGATTGTCCAAAGTCGCAGTCTTGATTCCCATATATTCCGCCCATTCAGGGGCATAATATCTGGTGGTCAGACTCGATCCACAATTGGCACAGAATCCACGTTCGGCAATCAACGACGATTTGTAATACTTTGGCTCACCCTTCGTGAACCGAACTGCTTTAGCCCGAATTGCCGCCCATGCGGAGACCGGTGCGCCGTGTGCTCGTTGACACATTCTGCAGTGGCAAAAGCCCGTGGCAATCGCCGGCTCGCTGATTTCGTAGCAGATGTCGCCACAGAGGCATCGGCCGTTTATCAATGAACTTCTATCTATTGCCTTGTTGTCGAAGTCGAAGAAGGGCTGCGCTTCCACGCCAGTCGGCATATCCGAAAGGTGCACACGGTAAACGTGAATCGAGTGGGCGATGTTCTTGACTTTACGATGGCCGAGGTCGTCGAAAGCTTGGTCGACCTTGCCGGCGACCTGCTCGTGTACCGTGCCAGATATGCACACCCCGCCTGGCTCGGCCAGCTCTTGTATCCGTGCTGCCAGATTGACGCCGTCACCATAAATATCGTCCCGGTCCCTGATGACTTCGCCGAGGTTAACGCCGACCCTGAACTCCAAGCGCTCATGTTCGGCCAGTTGCGCATTTCGCATCGTCATTCGGCGTTGAAACTCGACGGCGGAGTTAACCGCTGAGGTGGCACTTTGAAACTCTGCGAGAATGGCATCCCCCGCCTCATGGATTTTCTGGCCACCATGCGATGCAATCACATCGGTAAGCAGATTGAGGCCAGCATCAAGCTTTCGGTGGGTTTTCTCCTCGTCGAGTCCAGTAAGCCGGCTATACCCGGCAACATCAGCGTAGAGGATGGCGGCGAGTTGACGTTTCATCACTCCCTCTCCGATACTTGGAATCTTTCAGACTAACAGCGGGACGTCTAACAATCTATGTGGCCCGTCGAGCTAGCCGCTTCGGCGCTCACCAGGCTCTTAGATAACGTAAGCTGATCAGGGACAATATGGTCGCAAGCAGGACTTTGAACCACGCCTCGCGGAAATACTTGCTCAGTATCGGTCCAAGGAAAGAACCGGCTACAGTTCCGATAAGCATGAGCGCCAATAATGGAACGTCGAGTTCGACGCCGAGACGCACGTAGTTGCCAATCGACGTGACGGAGCTGATGAAAATTGCCAGCGCGGCGGTCCCGGCGACTATGGTCATGGGTAGACCCAGCACAATCGACATGAACGGCACCAGCAAGAACCCACCACCCACCCCGAGCGCCGAGGAGACCACTGCGATACCGAGGCCAACCAGGATGGGGACCCAGGGGTTGTAACCGAAGCGTTCGTTGCCGAAGATTAATTCGAACCGTGTCACGGAAAAACCAAGCTGCTTTACGCCGAGAGTGTGCGCCGGGCCTCCCTCCTCAATCACATGCTCGAACGCGGACGCGGCGCGTCCGGCACGGGTACTGCCCGAAGGCTTGGGACGGAGGAGCTTCCACCCCAGTTGCAGGGCTATCAATAGAATGAACAGTCCGAAGACTGGTTTGAATATGCGCAGTTCGCCCAGGTAGTTGACCGAAAGGGTGCTCCCAATTAACGCGCCCGCGATGCCGCCCACGCCCAGCAATAGCGCCAGACCGGATACGAGCCGACCCTGCTTGAAATAGCTGGGCACGGCGATGATCGGTGAAATCAGTGTCAGCATCTGGGCCATGGGCTTGACGAGGTTCACATTGCTTACGCCCAGCACCGAGATCAGGCCTACAGAGGCGAGAATACCGCCCGCCGCTCCGACGATTGAGAAAACCAGGCCGACGAGAAAACCCCAGGCGAGTGGAACCCAGGGCGCCGTGCTGATTCCGCTGACTTCAAACTCCACGATTCGAGCTGACCGAGAGTCCCGCCTGGCCACTCCCTACCAACAGAGTATCCACATGTTTCCCCATCGCCATCCCCCTATCCTGGCAAAGAGCAGTATACGGCTGGGAGGAGCCCGCGGCTGCCTGCAGCAGTCCCGCTCGTGACCAAAGCGATGATCGAAGGCAGGTCACGCCGTTGACGTTAGTCGAAATACTGTATATAATACCAGTTCTCCGGCAACCCAATCAAGGAAGACCCCATGGCCACGCCCGCCCACATCGCCGACCGCCGCCTCGCCATCGATGAGCTGGATAAATCCATCGTCAATCTCTCCGCCCGGATCAATGCCTCGACCTACGAGCTTCTTGTTCTGATCCGTGAGTTCGACGAGCGTGCCGGCTGGCTCAAGTGGGGGCTCGAGAACTGCACCCAGTGGCTGCACTGGCGCTGTGACTTGAGCCGCTGTGCGGCGCGGGAGAAGGTCCGGGTGGCGCACGCGCTGAAGGCGCTGCCGGAGATTTCGGCGGCATTCTCGAAAGGCACCTTGTCGTACTCGAAAGTGCGGGCGTTGACCCGCGCGGCGACGGCCATGAACGAAGGGTCGTTGCTGGACTTTGCACTCTCGACCACGGCGGCGCGGGTGGAGGAGCGCTGCCAGCAGCTGCGCAATGCCGCGCCGGGCGCGGTGGAGGCGGTGAACCGGGCCCATGAGCGGCGCTCGGTCAGGGTGTGGCGGGATACCGGGCGCGGGACCCTGACGCTGAGCGTGGAGCTGCCGCTGGAAGCGGGCGAGCTCGTCTGTCAGGCCCTGGATAAAGCGGTGGAAGCCGGGGGTCAGGAGGGGCCCGAGTTCGAGGCTGAGTCGTGGAGCGCGCAGCAGGC